>Ga0335070_10003725_pt1 | contig 17825 bp, 17 predicted proteins | sample Lox_Sample_13_FD_206722 | JGI IMG/M metagenome (GOLD analysis project Ga0335070, IMG submission 206722) | Soil microbial communities from Loxahatchee National Wildlife Refuge, Florida, United States - Lox_Sample_1.3 | ecosystem: Environmental > Terrestrial > Soil > Wetlands | place: USA...
GGATGGTCAGGGGATGGATGAAGCTCTCGTAAAGGATTCCCAGGACGATGTATATGACCAGGATGGCCATGAGAAGGAGGAGCCAGAGCCCCTTGAGGGACGCCTGGAACGCCTGGGCGGTCCCCTGGAAGCTGGTGCTTATGGTTTGAGGCAGGGTCGCGTGCGCCAGTTTGTCAACCACCGTCACTGCATCCCCCAGTGCCACTTCCGGCTTGAGGTTAAAGGAGATAGTTACTGCAGGAAGCTGGCCAAGGTGATTCACTGTAAGAGGACCGATGTTCTGGGTCAGATTCGCCACAGTATTCAACGGCACCAGTTGCCCCTTGTCTGATCGGATATAGAGCAATGACAGGGCCGAGGGATCCCCCTGGTACTTCGGCTCCAGTTCCAGAATCACCTGGTACTGGTTGTTGGGAGCAAAAATGGTCGAAACCTGGCGGGAGCCATAAGCGTAATAGAGGGCATCCTCAATCTGCGTCGCGGTGACACCAAGCGCGGAGGCCTTGTCGCGGTTTATCTCTATATTCACCTGGGGGTTCTTGATCTGCATGTCACTGGTCACATCCTGGAGTTGCGTCAATGCCCGCATCTTACCCTCCAGTTCGGCAGCCCTCCGGTAAAGCTCGTCAGGGTCGGGGCTCTGCAGGGTAAACTGGTACTGGCTCTTGGTCAGCTGGCCTCCGATGCGGATGGCAGGAAGGTTTTGCATGAACATCTGGATACCAGGCATCGTTGACACCTTTGGCCGCAGCTCCTGAATAATTTCGTCCGCGCTCATTTTCCGTTCACTTCTTGGTTTCAGACGCATGAAAATGCGGCCTGTATTGTTTGCCACACTGATCCCGCTCGCCCCTACAGCGGACATAAAGGAATCCACATTAGGGTTCTTGCCAACAATCTCCGCCAGTTTTTGCTGGTGTTTCACCATGTCTTCAAAGGAAATGCCCTGGGCAGCTTCAGTAAAGGCAAAGATTGACCCCGTATCTTCCGATGGCAGGAACCCCATGGGAATTTTCGTGAAGAGAAAACCTGTCGCCACAGTAAGGATAATAGTGACTGCCAGGGTGGTCAGGCGATAGTCAAGGACCAGCTTGAGAGTGCGTTCATAGGTGTGCAGCATTCCCTGGAAAAAGCGTTCCATGAACATATAGAGGCGGCCGTGCCGTTCAGCAGCCGAATGCGGCCGGATGAAGCGGCTGCAAAGCATGGGGGTAAGGGTCAGGGAGACAAACCCTGATATCAGGATCGCCATGCTGATGGTCACTGCAAATTCGTGGAGAATACGGCCAAGGATCCCGCCCATGAAGAGCACCGGGATAAAGACCGCCACAAGGGAAAGGGTCATGGATAAAATGGTGAACCCTATTTCCCTTGACCCCCGGAGTGCAGCCTCAAAAACATTCTCCCCTTTCTCTATATGGCGCACAATGTTCTCGAGCATAACGATGGCATCGTCCACCACAAACCCCACCGAGAGCGTCAGGGCCATGAGGGAGATATTATCAACGCTGAACCCCATGAGGTACATGCCTGCAAAAGTGCCAATGATGGAGAAAGGGAGTGCAAGGCTCGGGATAATGGTAGCAGAGAGGTTGCGCAGGAAGAGAAAAATAACCAGCACCACGAGGCACAAGGCAAGGAAAAGTGTAACCTTGACGTCGTTGACAGACTCACGAATGGATACTGAGCGATCATAAAGGATGTTCAGGTTGACCGAAGGGGGTATCTGGACACGGAAGACGGGCAGCAGTTTCTTGATGCTGTCCACTACTTCCACAGTGTTGGTGCCGGGCTGACGCTGGACGGCCAGCACCACTGCGCGGTCATCGTTATACCAGTTCGCCACCTTGTTGTTTTCGACGCTGTCGATGACCCTGCCCAGTTCTTCCAGGCGGACTGGCTTGCCGTTCCGATAGGCAACGATAAGGGGACGGTAGCCTTCTGCATTGAAAAGCTGTCCGGTCGCCTGTATGGTAAATGCCTGTTGCCTTCCCTCCAGTGTACCTGTGGGAAGGTTCACGTTTCCAAAGTTCAGGGCATTGCCCACTTCGTCGATGCCGATCTGCCTTGCGGCAAGGGCCTTGGGATCGACCTGCGCGCGCACCGCGAATTTCTGGGAGCCAAAAACCTGTACCTGGGCAACGCCGCTGATCATGGAAATGCGCTGAGCCATAAAAGTATCTGCGTATTCATTCACCGTAGAAAGAGGGAGTGTAGGGGAACTGAGCGCAAGGTAGATGACAGGCTGGTCGGCAGGGTTCACCTTCGTATACGTGGGAGGAACCGGCATGTTCTGCGGAAGTTGTTTGCCCGCTTTCGCGATCATGGCCTGAACGTCCTGGCCTGCTGAGTCGACATTCCTGCTCAAATTGAATTGCAGGGTGATCAGTGTATTCCCCAGTCCATTGGTCGAAGTCATGGAATCGAGTCCTGCAATAGTCGAGAACTGGCGCTCCAGCGGAGTGGCCACAGCCGAAGCCATGGTTTCTGGACTCGCTCCGGGCAGGCTTGCGCTCACCTGAATGGTGGGAAAATCCACGTTGGGGAGGTCGCTCACCGGCAGGAGCCTGTATGCTGCCAGGCCAAAGACAAGTATGGAGAGCATGATCAGGGTGGTCATGATCGGTCTGCGTATGAAAAGCTCAGATATGTTCATTGCTTGGCGTTTTCCGGCTTAATATCCACCTTGGATCCCGGGACGAGGCGGAGTTGACCATCAGTCACCACACGCTCACCTGGCTGGAGACCTTTCTCCACGACAATCTCCCCATCAAGCGCTCTGCCCACGACCACAGGGCGTGATTCAGTGGTGAGATCATCCTTTATGACAAATACATATTGCCCGCTCTGTCCAGTCTGGACCGCCTGCGTGGGAGCAACCACTGCATTGGGTTGGGTGGTAAGTGTCACCGCCACGTTCACGAACAGTCCCGGCCAGAGCCGTTTTTCCTGATTGGCAAAGGTCGCCTTGAGCTTAATTGTTCCGGTTGTTGTATCCACTGCGTTGTCCACAAAGGTGAGCACTCCCTCCACAGGGTGGGAGTCATCCTTTCCGATCACCGCCTCAACCTTCACCTTCTCTATCGACATATACCTTTTGATTTCGGCAAGATACTGCTCAGGAATGGAAAAGGTGACATAGATAGGCTGAATCTGGTTAATCACGACCATAGAAGTATCGGCAGTTGCCTTAATCAGATTACCCTCGTAAGAGATAAGGCTCCCCGTCCGGCCCGTAATGGGAGAGTAAATATAGCAGTACTTTAACTGCAATTGGGCATTTTCGACCGCGGCCTTGTCAGCGTTCGCGGTAGCATCAAGAGCAGCGGAGTTTGTGCGGATCTGATCAAACTGTTCCTGTGCCACATACCCTCTTTTCACGAGTTCCGCATAGCGGCGCACTTCTTCACGGGCATTTTCCAGTTGTGCATTGTCCTTTGCAAGGTTTGCTTCAGCCTGTTTCAGCGCCGCCTCGTAAGGGCGAGGGTCAATGGTGAAGAGGAGAGCTCCCTTGCTCACATCCTGACCTTCCCTAAAATGGACACGTATAAGCACTCCGCCAATCTGGGATTTGACCCCCACAGTGGTATAGGCCTCTACATTACCAATAGCCCTTATCTGCACGGGAACCGCCTTCTGGACCACAGCGGCGACAGTCACGGGTACCGGAGGCTTCTTCGGCGGTTCTGCCTTCTTCCCTAAACACGCACCGGAAAAGGCCGCCAGCATCACGAATGTGATGATGAAGAACAAGGGTATCTTCTCTTCCTCTGCTCTCAAATCTCTCTGGGTTGACATGTGCCTCCCTGCTTTCTCCGAATCTTGACGCCCCGCACTGCACGCCTGTAATCTTAACCCACCTGCCGCCAAACTTTCATCTCTTAGGGAAAGGGGATTCCGGTTCCTTCGCCAGCAGCCCCTCAAGGACAAGGGTACCGCATTCCTCAGGAGAAAACAGGGCATCCTGCTCCACGAGCATGGAGAGGATGAATCCCCTCAGGGCACAGATAATGATTTTCGCGACCTCCTCCACTTTGCACTTCCTTATCCTGCCCGACGTGATCCCTTTTCTCACGATTTCTTCGATTACCTTCCTCTGTTCCCTGAAAAACTGTTTTCGAGCCTTTATCCCAAAGGTGAATCCCTGTTCCTTCCCCAGGATGAGGATGAGTTCCCTGTGTTTTTTTGCATAATGCACCCGCATGGTAATAAAGGTCCTGATGGCCTCTGCAGGATCATCAATGTCACCCAGGGCCTCTCTTGTCTCTCCTGCCAGGTCGTTGAGGCTTATCCTGATGAGAGTGGTATAGAGATCTTCCTTGTTTTTGAAATAGAGATAGAGACCGCCGATGCTAATGTCTGCTGACCGTGCGATCATCCTCATGCTTGCCCCTTTGTACCCATACTCTGAAAATACCCTGGTGGCGGCACTGAGGATCTTCTTTTTCGATTCTTTTCCTGAACGCTTGTTCATGTGAACCAGTGTTTAGTATAGACAAGACCGTTTTTCGGTGTCAACAGAGGTCACATGGCTGTGTACGGCAGCACTCCCGGAAAAGAGACCTCGATCTTGAGGAAAATCTTAGCAAGGAACGTGCTCAAGGGTACCGTCCCTGCGCCAATCCTGAAACGGATAGGGAGTGCATTCCCCTCAGTCCGCCTCAGGCGGACTGAGGAGTTAACGAGCGAATATGAGAGAGAGTCATTCCCTACGTTAAGACACCCTGTCCCGAAAGCCTTCGGAAGCGTAGGGTTCTTCACTCTCAAGGACTTGCAGGTGCATTGTTTTTGTGATATGAAGTAAAGAGAATCGGTGAAACTCATTTTGGGAATACAGGCAGGAAATAAAGAAAAGAAGGAGGAGGCCTCTATGATGACGAAAAAGGTTTTGTTTGCAGTCGCACTCCTTACAGTATTCTTGTTTGCCTTGAGTGCCGGTGTACTCGTAGCCCAGGACAAGTACGCACTCAAGGCCCCCAACGGAATATCTTTTTCCGAGATCAGGGGATACGAAACCTGGCAGGTGATCGCCCCGAGCTACAGGACCGAGAAGAAAGAATTAAGGATCATCCTCGGGAACCCCGTAATGATAAATGCATACAAGGAAGGTATTCCCGGCAATGGCAAGCCCTTCCCCGAGGGGTCGATCATCGTGAAAGTCGGCTGGTCAGAGAGAAAGAATGCGGCCTTTCCCGCTGCCATTGAACCGGATGTGCTGCAGAGGGTTGAGTTCATTGTCAAGGACTCAAAGAGATTTCCCGACACCAATGGCTGGGGATATGCTCGTTTTGTCTATGACGCAAAGACAGGCATATTCAGCCCGTATGGAAAAGACGCTTCCTTTATGCAGGAATGCCATCAGTGCCACACGCTGGTGAAGGCAAAGGACTTTATATTTACGGGGTATCCCCAGAGATAAAGGGACGAAACCCTCATTTCACAGAAATTATGCAGGTGGAAAGGAGACCAATGAAAGCCATCCGGGTTCATAAATTCGGCGAACCTGAAGTAATGAAACTTGAGGAAGTGGATGAACCCAAACCCGGCACGGGCCAGGTCCTCGTGAAAGTCCATGCTGTGGGGGTAAACCCGGTGGACTGCTATGTCCGCTCAGGACTGTATCCCCTGAAGCCTGCGTTGCCGTTTACCCCAGGGATGGATGCAGCGGGAATTGTTGAGTCTGTGGGGGAAGAAGTTAAGCGTGTGCAACCTGGCGACAGGGTGTATGTGGCAGGTACGGTGAGCGGTTCGTATGCGGAAAAGGCGCTCTGTGAAGTATCCCGGGTCTTCCCCTTGCCGCAGAATGTATCTTTTGCTCAGGGGGCTGCATTGGGTGTGCCGTATGGCGCGGCATATCGCGCCCTGTTCCATCGCGCAAAGGCCATTCCGGGGGAGGTCGTCCTCGTACATGGCGCCAGCGGAGGTGTGGGAATAGCAGCAGTACAGCTTGCCCGCGCAGCAGGGATGCAGGTGATCGGAACCGCGGGTACTGAGAGCGGCAGACAGCTTGTGAGGGAACAGGGTGCCCACCATGTGTTTGATCACCTTTCTCCTGATCATATGAAACAAATTTTGGACCTGACCGAAAAACGTGGTATGGATGTGATCTTAGAAATGCTCGCAAATGTGAATCTGGGAAAGGATATGGGGATACTTGCTCAGGACGGACGGGTTGTGGTGATCGGCAGTCGCGGCACTGTGGAGATAGATCCCCGCGACGCAATGAGGCGTGACGCTGCGATACTCGGGATGGTGCTCATGAATGCCTCTGAGCAGGACATCTACCGCATCCATGCGGCCCTTGGAGCCAGCCTTGAAGCCGGCGTACTACAACCCGTCATTGGAAAGGAGTTCCCCCTTGCGGAAGGTCCGCGTGCCCACCATGAGATCATGGAATCCGTGGCACACGGAAAAATAATTCTTGTCCCATAAACTATAAGGAGGTGTCATGGCCAGACATATAATCATTTTTGGAAAGGCTGGTTGACCTTACACTGACAGAGCTAGGTCAGCTTACGGGGATACCGCGCAGTATTTTGACGTGCAAACCGATGCCACAAAATTGGATGAAATGCTCAAATATTCGGGCGGGGTGAGGAAGGTACCCGTTATCGTGAAGGGCGATAAAGTGGAGATCGGGTATGGGGGAAGCTGAGGGGTATAGCCACCGGCAGGTGCCGGTGATGCAACCTCGACTCAAAGGAGGCAGGGGATATCAACGTAATCTTAATAATTCATAAGTTCAAGAGGCTCGCCCGCTTTGCGGCAATATACAATAGCCCCTGTGCCTTGTTGCTATCATTTTCGCCTAATTACTGTAATGAATTACCGGCCTCATGCGGCCTCACACCCGGCCGCCCCAATAACTCCAGGTATTTTGCATTAAACCTGGCTAGCCTCTTAGGTTCCACTTTTATGAATGCTGAGAGAGGCATTCGGTTCGAACGCAAGAGTCCGAGTTAGGTGCCAGTCCGCTCATACGGACTGATAAGACCCTATTTCTGGACAGACCGATCTTAGGTTCACTCTGAAACAGTTTGGAACAAGGGGCTATTCTCTTGCGGAGAAACGGAGTCTCTCTCACAAGGTGAGAAGCGGATGAATAATTGGCCAAGACCATCCTCTTCCGCTTGTTGCCTATGGGTTAAGCAGGTCTCCCAGTCTGTCCTTCTTTCTGTACACCGTACCCTGGAAGAGCGCAATGGCGTCACCTTTCTCATCTTCCACCCTGATCAGGTAGGTGGCCAGTTTGGGGTTAAGGGAAACCTCTTCCGCTGCTGCTGTGAGGGTTCCGCTTTTTACTGCCTTGAAATAGGCTATGCCCACATTGATTGCCACTGCCAATGTCCCGTGGGAGTTGGATGCCACAGAGAAGACCGCATCAGCCAGGGAAAAAATCGCCCCGCCGTGAAGGGTCCCCGCGCTATTGAGATGGTGAGGGTGAATCTCCATCCTCGCCCGCGCCTTTCCTTCCGAGTATTCCAGGACCTCGATCCCCAGATGGCGAGCGAAACAGTCATTGCCAACAAACTTTTTCAGATCATCCATATTCATTCCTCCTTCAAAAGATAATCACGCACCTCGCGAACATCTCTGAGCATGTGGATAAGAAGTCCCGTTCCGGTCAGAAACTGTTAATGGCATTGATGAGGCTCCTGAGCCTTCCGAAGTTCTTGCGGTCAAAGTCCACGATGAGTCTGGGTAGCCCGGCAAGGTCCGGCTCATCGGCTTCCGCGGGAAGAGAGACAGAGTGAACTATCCCGCCCCCGGGAATCAGGATGTCGGAAAAACCTTCTCCCAGTCTCTTGATTGACCCCGCATCCAGAGGTGAGGTGAGGCGCATTACCAATTGCCCCTCCACATATCTCAGGCTGTGATAACGGCGGTAGAAATGGTTGATCCTCTCCATCACGTCCTCCACCGAGTCAACGCATTCAAAAAGATCGAAGTCGGTATCACTGATATATCCCTCCTTCAAGAGCTTTTCCCTAAAAAACTGGAGGTAATGGGACCAGTAGGTGCCATCAGGCTCATCCACCAGAATGAGGGGCAAAGGATCTCTCTTCCCGGTTTGGACAAGGGTGAGGGTCTCCATTGCCTCATCCAGGGTACCAAAGCCTCCGGGGAAAAGGACGATGGCGTGAGCCTCTTTGATAAAGGCCACCTTACGATTGAAAAAATATTTATACACTATGAGACGGGGGTTCCCCTCGAGCACAGGGTTTGGTTTCTGCTCAAAAGGGAGCCTGATGTTCACCCCAAAAGAGTGTTTCGGGCCTGCACCTTCATTCACTGCCTGCATGATACCAGGGCCTCCTCCGGTGATTACCATGTAACCCGCTTCAGCGATCCTTCTCCCGAGAAGGCGTGCCATCGTATATACCTCATCGTCAGGTTTTGTTCTGGCAGAACCGAATACGGTAATTTTCCTCACGTTCTTATAAGGGCCGAATACCTTTGAGGTAAAACGCATTTCCTTCAGCGTGGTGTTCATCAACTTCAGGTCCGCCTTATCCTCTTTTTCTTCCTGGCCTGCCATGAGTGCAGCGATAATCATCTCGCGGATAAGCTCCGGGGAGTGGATGCCCGCGGCCAGCTCAATGAGCTGATCAATAGCCGTATCCAGTAATCCGTTGGTTCTCGTAAAACGCAGTTTCATACCACCCCTATCTTTTTGTGCCATTCTACCAATCTGCGCCGACATGTTCAAGAAGATAAGACCGGCCAGATAACTTGGCAGTCGTGGAGCGCATGCCTGATGTGATAGCCAGGCAGAAGGACAACTTCCTCCCCCGGGAAATCCCTCCTGTGGTACAATGCGATATTATGTCATTCACAAAACCGGTACTGGTCCCAAAAAATGTAATTTACGAGTTTTTCCTGCTCGGCCTGGTCTCGTCCGTGGCCTTCAGGGCAATCTTACGGAGGAGGCTTCTTGCTCCTGCGAAAAGAGCTCCGGGGATGAGAGACACACGAATGTCCCCTGCAGGACGGGAGATGCCACTATGATGTTTGAACAGAGGAAAAAAGAACGGTATGAGTTCTCGGGTGATAAAGTGGATTTTACGCTGACTCCCTTTGCTCAGGAAGAGCTCTACAGTGCCGGTGTAATGAATTTCAGTGAGACAGGGATATGTCTTCTGTCATCGGTCCGCCTCTCTCTGGGACAGGAGATCACCATCAGGGACTTCATGTCCTTTTCTTCCCGGTCAGCGGTAGTAATCTGGGTGGAAAAATATACCGACATCTTTTATCTCAACAAATCCGATGAGGTCTTGTTTAGGATAGGCCTCTTGTTCACATAAGTTCTGTGCGTGCCCTTTCCCCTCCCTGCCCTCAAGTTGACAACACCCTTAAACTTGTTAGAATTGAGGTGATGCCGGCACAGAAAAGAAGGAGCTCTTATGGCAAATAAAGAACAGTTAGAGAAAATTGCACGACTTATTCGTTACTTCAGTCTTGTCTCTACCACAGAGGCAGGATCGGGACATCCCACCTCTTCCCTCTCTGCAGCTGACCTGATGACCGGCCTCATGTTTGGCGGGACCTTCAGGTTCGATGTGGACAGGCCGGGCCATCCAAACAATGACCGCCTCATTTTTTCCAAAGGCCACGCATCACCCCTTTTCTATGCCCTGTGGGCAGCTACGGGTAAAGTCACCGAAGAGGAACTCATGACCATGCGAAAATTCGGAAGCCCCCTGGAAGGCCACCCCACCACCGCCTTTCCCTACACCGAGGCCTCGACAGGTTCCCTCGGACAGGGGCTCTCGGTCGGTCTCGGCATGGCCATGAACGCGAAGTATATAGACAGGCTTCCCTACAGGACCTATGTGCTGCTGGGAGACAGCGAGATGGCTGAGGGTTCCCAATGGGAAGCACTCGAGATCGCCTCATATTATCAGCTAGACAATCTCATGGGCATAATGGACGTGAACCGGCTCGGGCAGAGGGGTGAGACCATGTACGGCCATGATCTCTCTGTGTATGAACAAAGGGTTTCGTCCTTTGGATGGGAACCGTTCGTCATCGACGGGCACTCCATGTCAGAAATCCTGGCTGCGTACGAAAAGGCCCTCACTGTTCGGAGAAAACCGGTCATGCTCATCGCCAAAACAATAAAGGGCAAGGGCATCTCGTTTATCGAAGACAAGAACGGCTGGCACGGCAAGGCCCTCAAAAAAGAAGAACTGGTCCGCGCACTTGAGGAATTGGGTCCTGTGGATACGTCTGTTCGTGGTGAGATCACGAAACCCGCTGATCTTAAACCCGAAACACCCTCCCCGGTCAGGGCAGGTGTCGCTGCGTATTCACCTGATAAGCCCATTGCTACACGACACGCATACGGGAATGCCCTGGCGCGTATCTTTCCCCAGTTCCCTGATATTGTGGTCCTTGATGCCGAGGTGAGCAATTCCACTTTTGCAGAGATATTCAGGGATGCACATCCAGGACACTTTTTCGAGATGTATATCGCTGAGCAGAACATGGTGGGAGCTGCATTAGGTCTGTCGCGCAGAGGGAAGATTCCTTTTGTCTCGACTTTTGCCGCGTTTCTTACACGCGCCTTTGATCAGATACGGATGAGCCAGTACTCTGACGCGAATATCAAGTTCTGCGGTTCCCACGCCGGAGTCTCCATAGGCGAGGACGGTTCATCCCAGATGGGACTCGAAGACATCGCCATGTTCAGGACCCTCCTGCACAGTGTGGTGTTGTATCCCTCTGACGCGGTATCCACCGAGAAGTTAGTGGAAAGAGCGGCAGACCATAAAGGAATCGTGTATCTGCGCACCACCAGAAAAGACACTCCAATCATCTACGCCAGTGATGAGGATTTCCCGATAGGGGGAAGCAAGGTACTGAGGAGCAGCAACGAAGATGCCGTTACCGTGGTTGCTGCAGGAATAACGCTCCACGAGGCACTGGCTGCTCACGACACCCTGAGACAGGAAGGGATTTTTATCCGAGTAATCGACCTTTACAGCGTCAAGCCACTGGATAAGGCAACCCTTAAGATAGCTGCCCGCGTCTCCCAGGCCATTATTACGGCAGAGGACCATTTTGCCGAAGGCGGCATTGGTGAGGCCATCAGGAGCGTCATGTCTGAAATCGACATCCCCATTTATTGCCTGTCAGTGCAGAAAATGCCCATGAGCGGGAAGCCGGATGAGCTCCTGGAATACGAAGGGATTTCGAAGAATGCCATTATGAAAAAAGTGAAGGAGATACTGGGAAACGGGTGAATGAAAGCAAACCATGCAATAGAGATGAATGAGCTCAGAGACCTGATACCATGAAAGTGGCCCTGGGATCGGACCATGGAGGGTTTCTTCTCAAAGAGGTTATGGTAGGATTTCTGGCAGGGGAAGGACATCAGGTCCTTGACCTTGGTGCTCATACCCCGGACCCCTCAGACTATCCTGATTTTGCCAGGGCAGTGGCCGAGGCAATCCTCAGCAAAAAAGCGGACAGAGGCATACTCATCTGCGGCAGCGGGGTCGGCGCTTCAGTGGCCGCAAATAAGTTCCCGGGCATCAGGGCTGCGGTCTGCCACGATACCTTCTCTTCCCATCAGGGTGTTGAAGACGACGAGATGAATGTGCTCTGCCTCGGGGAAAGAGTGATAGGTCCTGAGCTGGCAAAGGAAATTGCAGTAAGTTTTCTGTCCGCACGATTTTCCGGAGCAGAAAGGCATATCCGCAGACTCAAGAAGGTTAAGGAAATAGAGAAGGAACAGATGAAGTGAAGTGGCACTTATTGCCTTCACTGGATATCTTCCTCAAATGGACACGTAAGGAGAAACAATGAAAGTCGTTCCCGCAATCCTTGCTGAAAAGTTTGATGATTTTGTGAAGAGATTACGCCAGGCGGAGTCTTTCACCGATTATGTCCAGGTCGACCTCATGGACGGGGTCTTTGTCGAGACAAGGAGTTTTCCCCCGGAAAGGATAAACTCTGTTGAGATGCAGCTCTTCTTTGAGGTACATCTCATGGCAGAGGACCCCCTGGGGTTCATGAACGGCATGGAACATCCGGGGCTGAAGAAGGTGATATTCCATTGTGAGACAGGCGTGAACCATCTTGACCTCGTGAGTACCATAAGGGGGAGAGGGCTTTCTCCAGGTGTAGCCATCAAGCCCGAGACAGGATTGGCCCAATGCAGGGGGATTGCGGAGCATGTTGACACACTGCTGTTTCTCACAGTCGACCCCTGCTGTTACGGGAGCCCCTTTAAACCCGAAGTCCTCCATAAAATCGTTGAGGCGAGAAGACTTTTCCCTGCAAAGCTCATTTCCGTCGACGGAGGCGTCTCCCTCGACAACCTGAAGGACTTCTTTGATGCAGGAGTCGATTATGCGTGTGTGGGGAGCAGGATATTCCTCCAGAAAGACCCTGGGGAAAGTTACAGACTCTTTGCGCACAAGATGAAGGAACTGGAGCGTCGATGAGGTCGCTCATGTACCTTACGCTTTTTCTTGCCCTCATCTCTCTGCTCACAGGCGGAATCGCTTCAGCGAATGAGACGAAGGGGAAGGAACAAATAGGGATTGAAGAGAAACTGGGACAAAGAATTCCCCTGGATGCGTCATTCCGCGATGAGACAGGAAAGGAGGTACTGCTGAAAGAAGTCGTGGGGAAGCCGATTATCGTATCCCTCGTCTATCTGAAATGTGCCCACACCTGTCCCCTCCTTTTGGGTGCCCTTGCCGAGGTCCTCGGCAGGCTTGACCTTAAACCGCTGAAAGACTACTCGGTCCTCACCATCAGTTTTGATGAGGAAGATACTCCTGACATCGCCCGTGACAAGAAAAGAAACTACCTCCAGGCCATCAATCATCCCTTTCCTGAAAGTGCGTGGAGGTTTTTCACAGGGGACCGTGAGAACATAAAAAAATTCACCGACGCAGTGGGGTTCAATTTCAGGAGGGAAGAGAGCGGCTTTGCCCATCCCGTTGCGCTCATCATTCTTTCCCCTGACGGAAGGATCGTGAGGTATCTCTACGGCAGGACCTTTCTCCCCTTTGACCTCACCATGGCCATCACCGAAGCGGACAAGGGCAAAATCGGACTCAGCCGGGGGGTGCTTCTCTATTGCTTCAGCTATGACCAGCCGGGAAGACGCTATGTCTTTAACATCCTTAAGGTCTTCGGTACCGTGATGATCGTATCCCTCGTCTCCTTCTTCCTCTATCTCACGGTCACCGGAAGAAGATCACAGGGAGGGCCGAAGTGAACGCCCGGGAGAACTCTCCGCACTCCGTAAGCTTCTATGATGATTCCGGGCGGTACCGGGGACTTTTCTCATGGCTCTTCACCACTGACCACAAGAGAATAGGAATCCTCTACCTCATTTCAGTGCTCAGCTTCTTCGCGGTAGGGGTCACGCTCGGCCTGCTTATGAGACTTAACCTCATCGATCCCGGGAGGTTCATATCCGAGAGGACCTACAATTCACTTTTTACTGTCCACGGCGTAATCCAGATATTTCTCTTCATCATTCCCGCCATCCCCACCACGCTGGGGAATTTCTTCCTCCCCCTCCTCATCGGTGCAAGGGATGTGGCATTCCCCAGGATCAACCTCCTCTCGTGGTGGCTCTTCATCCTTGGCGGACTCATAGTGGTCCTCTCGATATTCACCGGAGGCGGCGCGCCCGACACAGGCTGGACCTTCTATGCGCCGTACAGCATACGGACAGCGTCCAATGTCTCCCTCGCCCTTTTCGGTGTATTCATCCTCGGCTTTTCGTCCATACTCACCGGTCTGAATTTCGTCACCACCATCCACCGTCTCAGGGCACCGGGCATGAAGTGGTTTCGCATGCCGCTCTTTGTGTGGTCACTCTATGCCACGGCATGGACACAGATCCTCGCCACTCCCATCCTCGCCATCGCCGTCCTCCTCCTTGTCCTGGAGAGGTCGTTCGGCATAGGGTTCTTCGATCCCACAAAGGGAGGGGACCCGATCCTCTTCGAGCACCTTTTCTGGATATACTCCCATCCCGCGGTCTACATCATGATCCTCCCTGCTATGGGCGTGGTTACCGAAATATTCCCTGTCTTTGCCCGGAAGACCGTCTTCGGGTATAAGGCGATCGCCTTTTCGAGCCTCGCCATCGCCTTCTTCGGATATCTTGTCTGGGGCCACCACATGTTCACGAGCGGAATGAGCGACACATCGAGGATCATCTTCTCGCTCATCACCTTCCTTGTGGCAGTCCCGAGCGGGGTGAAGGTCTTCAACTGGATTGCGACCCTCTACAAAGGCTCCATCGAGGTGTACTCCCCGCTGCTCTTCAGCCTTGCCTTCATCTTCCTCTTCTCCATAGGCGGACTGACAGGCTTGATCAACGGGACCCTTTCGCTGAACCTCTATATCCACGGAACCTATTTCATTGTCGCCCATTTCCATTACACCATGTTTGGCGGCGCGGGCTTCGGCTTCTTTGCCGGCCTCCACTACTGGTTTCCCAAGATGTTCGGGAGAATGTACAACGAACGCGCTGCAAGGACCGCGTGCTTCATCATGTTCATCGGCTTCAATATCCTCTATTTCTCCATGTTCATCCTCGGTCTCCAGGGCATGCCCAGGAGATACTTTCAGTACCTGCCCCAGTTCCGCACCAACCATATTATCTCCACTATTGGTTCGTGGATATTTGTCGCAGGCCTCCTCCTTATGTTCGGAAATCTGATATGGTCCCTCCGGAAGGGGAAAAAGGCGCCCGGCAACCCATGGGGGGGCAAGACCCTTGAATGGCAAGTACCCTCCCCTCCGCCGCGCGAGAACTTTGAGGAGATACCGGTGATCACGCACGGTCCCTATAGATTTGACTGAGGGAAGAATGGAAAAGACTGAAACAGCTCACGCGGTACACACGAGAGACATCGAGGGGGCGAAGATGGGCATGTGGGTCTTTCTCTTTACCGAGATGCTCCTCTTTGGCGGGTTGTTCCTTCTCTATTCCGTGTACCGTTCGAAGTACAGCGCAGAGTTTCACGGGTCTGCGGCTGAGCTCGACATCGTGCTCGGTACCTTGAATACCGTCATCCTCCTTACGAGCAGCCTGACCATGGTCCTCTCCATCTCCGCGCTCCGGAAGGGACACCGGGGCCTCTCATCCCTTTTCCAGGGCATGACCATACTCCTGGCGATCATCTTTCTCGTGAACAAGTATCTGGAATGGAGTACCCATATCCATCACGGGATTTACCCGGACTCCCCGGCACTCCTTGCCATGGAAAGAGGTCAGATCATCTTTTTCAGTCTCTACTATGTCATGACAGGGATTCACGGCCTCCATGTCCTCATCGGTGCAGGAGTGATCGCAGGAACGTTGGTCTTCACCACGCAGGGGAAACTGGGGCCTGATAATTTTGTGATGCTTGAAAACACCGGGCTCTACTGGCATTTTGTGGATATCATCTGGATATATCTTTTCCCCCTTTTCTATCTCATCGTGTAAGGGCATGGCGGAGGAAGAATGAGCACAGAACAGGAAACGCAGCTCACGGCCACACGCTACAGGAAGTATGTGTACGTATGGCTCTCCCTCATCGTGCTCACCTCACTCACCGTCTCTGTGGCAAGACTTCACCTGACAAGCTATGCCATTCTCATCGCGATCCTCATCGCCACCACAAAGGCAGGTATCGTGGTCACGTTCTTCATGCACCTCAAGAATGAACCCCTTATCCTGAGGCTCATGCTCTTTGTGGCGCTCCTGGCATTCACCCTCATCGCCCTCCTCACCTTTTCGGACGTGTGGTACAGGTGAGGTGACCATGTTTATTCCCGGGGCATCAAATTCAGCGCGCCACGTGGACGCAACGTTTGCCGTCATCCTCGCCATTGAGGTCTTCCTCCTCTTCGCGGTGACTGCTGCCATGATTTTTTTCGTCATCAGGTACCGGAAAAAGAAAAATCCCCGTTCTGAGAACGTCGAGGGAGGAATGCTCCTGGAGATCGCATGGACCGCCATTCCCACGGTCCTGGTCCTCATCATGTTCTACATCGGGCTGAAAAGCTTCATCCTGATCCGGAAGGTCCCTGAAGGGGCCATGCCGGTCCAGGTGACCGCCCGCCAGTGGTCATGGCAATTCACCTACGCAAACGGAAAACAGAGCAGCACGCTCGCAGTACCCCTCAACAGGCCGGTGAAGCTCATACTCCGCTCCCAGGACGTGCTCCACTGCCTCTACATCCCTGCCTTCAGGATAAAGGAGGATTGTGTCCCTGGCTTGGAGACCTATCTCTGGTTCACTGCAAAAGAGACGGGATCGTACGATATCTTCTGCACCGAATACTGCGGTCTCGGACATTCGGACATGCTCTCAAAGGTCGTGGTTACGTCTGCAAAGGAATTCGATGCATGGTATGCGGGTGAAGGGGAGAAGGGCGGTCTGGGTCTCACCGTCCTGGAGTCCAGGGGATGTCTCGGCTGTCATTCCATGGACGGCTCGAAGAAGATAGGGCCAACCTTCAAGGGACTCTACGGCTCACAGGTAACAGTGCTGACCAGCGGAAAGGAGAGGACCGTCACTTCGGATGAAGAATACCTAAGGAGATCCATTCTCGAACCAGGTGCTGATATTGTAAAGGGATACCAGAATATCATGCCCGCCCTCCCCGTGACAAAGGAAGAGCTGGATGCCATCATCCAGTATTTGAAAACGCTGAAATGACGGAAGCGGGGCAAAAGACCATGCCACTCCTCGTGTATAGTGAGTTATGCAAAGTGAGGATATCTCTTTTCTCGGCATTCTCTGCTCTCACCGGGCTTCTCCTCGCTGCGCGCGAATTCAGGCCAGAGGCAGTTGTGCTCGTCGCCGGGGTCTTTCTCCTTGCGTGCGGCTCCTCTGCCCTCAACCAATACCAGGAGAGGAAGACAGATGTCCTCATGCCAAGGACAGAGGGAAGACCGATTCCCTCAGGGAGGATGGAACCCTCCCATGCCCTGTTTTTCTCCGTTATGCTTATTTCCCTCGGCTCCCTCACACTCCTCCTCACCGGCAGGGCAGTTGCTCCGGTCCTTGGGCTTCTCGCAGTCATCTGGTATAACGGGCTGTACACCTATCTCAAGAGAAAAAGCGCCTTTGCATTGATCCCGGGGGCACTTGTGGGCGCCATACCCCCTGCCATAGGCTGGGTCACCGGAGAGGGGACTTTTTCGGATCCCGGGCTCATTGCCCTCTGCTTTTTCTTCTTTCTGTGGCAGGTCCCCCACTTCTGGCTCCTCATCCTGAGCTATGGGGAGGAATACAGGAATGCAGGTCTCCCCTCTTTGACCGCCATTTTTACCAGGACTCAATTGTTGCGAATAATCGTGAACTGGATTTTTGCCACTGCAGTGAGCTGTCTCTTTTTGTCTATAAGCGGCATGGTACTCACTCCCCTGATAAACTATATGTTGCTCGGGGTCTCCTTATGGCTCATGGCCACCGCCATAAGACTCCTGATTCAAGGGGGAGAAGTCACCTCGACCTATACCTCCACATTCAGGAGGATCAACACCTACATGTTCCTTGTGATGACACTTTTGTCCGTCGACAAATTGATTGTCTAAGCCTCGCCCGGGACCTGATCGAGCGCCCCTGCGGTCACCCTCTTGTTTTGATTGCTGCGGATCATTTCAGATACAATTTCTCCTGTCCCTAAGATCCTCAATGGATAACTTCAACGTGAAATGCGAACAGCGGATAGCATGCAGAAGGTCGCGCCTTTTTTGGAAGGTTTGAGTTCGTCTGTTACAGCCACTAACAAACGTTTCAGCGATCAGAGAACCTATAACATCTGCTCACAGTTATGTGGAGCTCAACATA
>Ga0335070_10003726_pt1 | contig 17814 bp, 13 predicted proteins | sample Lox_Sample_13_FD_206722 | JGI IMG/M metagenome (GOLD analysis project Ga0335070, IMG submission 206722) | Soil microbial communities from Loxahatchee National Wildlife Refuge, Florida, United States - Lox_Sample_1.3 | ecosystem: Environmental > Terrestrial > Soil > Wetlands | place: USA...
GGAGTTGCGGTGTTTGTAGCTTTCCTTCACAAGCTGGGATTTGTCGACAAGGTTCGGCAACACATGCCGATCCAGGGGAAGTCTCCCAACCAGATCGATCCCACAGCGACCTTCACTGCGTTTCTCGTCGCCGTACTGGCGGGGGCCCGACGCTTTGCCCATGCCAACTGGTTACGTGGAGATCGAGCCTTGCATGCCTTGCTGGGCTTGTCCCGCTTTCCCATTGACGACACCATCCGCAATCTCTTCCGCCGTTTTGGCATGGGCGACGTGCATCGTCTCTTTGATCCCATGGCGGAGTGGCAGATGGAGCGTTTGCCGCCACGCAGCGACGGCTACAGCCTGGACTTGGATTCCACCGTATTCGAACGCTATGGCCAGCAGCAGGGCTCGTTGAAAGGACACAACCCGCGCAAACACGGACGGCCCAGTCATCATCCCTTGCTGGCGGTGCTGGCTGAAGCCCATTGCCTGCTCCACGGCTGGCTCCGCAGCGGCAACTGCGGAGCCGCCCGTGGGGTGGTGGAGTTTCTCCAAGAAGCCCTCGCGCTGTGGGGACAGCGCCAGACGATCCGCTGAGTCCGGGCTGATTCCGGCTTCTTCGAGGACAAGCTGCTGAGCTTTTTAGAACAGCGCTCGCTGCCCTACATTGTAGTGGCTCGGCTGACGCAATGGATCAGGCGCGAAGCCCAGCGCGTCCAGAAGTGGAAGGCCCTGGATGAAAGTTTTTCGGTGGGCGAGTTCTGTGTACAGCTGCTGGGGTGGGAGCGCGCACGGCGCTGCGTGGTGGTGCGGGAACGGCTGCGCGAAGGCCGCAACAGCGTAGGCCGCAAGCTACTGGATGTTCCCGGCTATAGCTTTCGCCTCTTCGTCACCAGCCGCAGCGATGTCCCCGAAGAAATCTGGCGCGATTACAACCGGCGGGCCGACATGGAAAACCGCATCGCCGAGCTCAAACACGATCTGGGAGCCGACGGTTTTTGTCTGCAAGAGTTCTTCGCCACCCAAGCCGCCTTCCAGACGGTCTTGCTGCTGTTCAACTTGCTCAGCGAGTTTCAGCGCGCCGCCGGTCTGCCGGTGTATCGCGAACCGGCCACGCTGCGCACGCAAGTGTTTACCTGTGGCGCCATCCTGGGTCGGGCGGGCCGCCGTCTGGTCTTGCACCTGTCACAAAGTTGGGGTGGATTGAAAAGCCGCAACCCGCTGATCGACAAGATATTGCGCTGGGAAATTCCAACTTCGCCGAAGTTGGATTCTGCCCCCGTCACCTGATCCAAAACGCACTCTCATCCTCAATCAATTCCAACAAGAAAAGGGAGGTTTCAAGGCTCAATTTCGTTTTTCAGGCTTAGAAGGAGTTGCGAGATTCTAAGTGCATCAGGGAGCGCTTCGCTCAGGATGCCAAGGTGGAAGATTTTCGTTTCCATCCTTTTTCAAAAGTGAGGAAAGGGATGGGGTACCGGATGCAGTCGCGGGGTAGAGATCCTTCGACTCCGGCGGCGCAAATACGTCGCCGCCTCCGCTCAGGATGAAACGCTGGCACCGTTAGAGCACGGCGGTTTCATGAAGGAGTTCGCCTTTGGCGAAGCGGGAGGGGCTGAGGGCGGAGACGTTGCCAACCACGCCGGTTTTGCCCGTGGTGATGAGGTCGGCAAGGATGCGGCCGGTGGAGGGAGCGTGCATGGCGCCGTGTCCGCTGAAGCCGTTGGCACAGAAGAAGCCGGCGACTTCCTCGACCGGGCCGAGGATGCAATGGTGGTCGGGCGACATTTCGTAGAGTCCCGCCCACGCCTTCTTGGGATTCACCGCGACATTCTCGAAGCAGGGAACGCGGTCGGCGGCGCGGTCGAGGATCTTCTCGATGAACGACGGCTCGAAGTCGGTTTTGAAGCCGGGGGTTTCGTCGGGGTCGTTCCAGGCCAGCAGGAAGCCGAGGCTTTCGGGACGGAAGTGGAAGCCGTTGGTCATGTCGATGACCATGGGGACTTCGTGGGAGACGCCGTCGAAGGGCTCGGTGGGAACCAGTTGGCGGCGCAGCGGCTCGATGGGCAGGTTGATGCCGGCGAGGGCGGCGACCTGAGCGGCCCAAGCTCCGGCGGCGTTGACGACGACGCGGGTAGCGACGGGGCCGCGGGAGGTCTCGACACCGAGGATTCCCGTGCCGTCGTGATGGATGGCGGTGACTTCGCAAGCGCGCCAGAGGCGGGCGCCGCGCTCAACGGCGCAGGTGGTGAAGCCGGTCATGACGCTGTAGGGATCGACGAAGCCGTCGGTGGGGCAGAAGCTGCCGCCGAGGATGTCGTCGGAGCGGAGCTGGGGCACGCGGGCGACGATGTCGTCGCGGGTGACCATGCGCGCCTGGGTGAGACCGAGCGAGTGCTGCAGCTTTTGGTTGGTGCGCAGGTAGTCGAGGTGCTTTTGGGCGGTGGCGACGAAGAGATAGCCTTGCGGTCGGTAGCCGCCGGGTTGGCCCAGACGCTCGTCGAACTCGGCGTAAAACTTAATGGAGTACATCGACATCTGGATGTTGGGAGCGGTGGCAAACTGGGCGCGCACTCCGCCCATGCTCTTGCCGGTGGAGCCTTTGCCCTGATGGGTTTCGCGCTCAGCGATGAGGACGCTGGAGCAGCCGGCTTCGGTGAGATGCCAGGCGATGCTGGCGCCGACGATGCCTCCACCGATGATGACGACGTCTGCGGTTTCCATGATGGGGACATTGTAGAAGCAGCTAGCCATGAGCAACTAGCGATTGGCGATTGGCACTTGGCAAATAGGCCGCCGGGCGCAGCGGGACACGTCCCCGCACGCGCATCGACCCAATTCAAAGCGGTGACTACGATTGCCAAGACTTGGAGGAAACGGGATGTCGATGATGAGCCAGCGAGTTTTGGTCATCTACTCTGCCGTGGTCAGCACGGTGCTTGGGGTGGTGCTGTTGACGGGAGCGATACCACAGAAAATGCAGTCGTTCGATGAGATACGCGTGCAGCGGATTGACGTGGTTGAGCCGGATGGAACGCTGCGCATGGTGATCTCAAACCGCGATCGGCTGCCGGGGGTGATCGTAAAGGGGAAGCAGTCGCCACCAAACGATCGTCCGCAGGCGGGGATGATCTTTTACAACGACGAGGGGAGTGAGAATGGGGGGCTGATCTTTGGCGGACGCAAGAACGAGAAGGGTGAGGTGGTGGACTCGGGGGGCAGCCTGTCGTTCGACAAGTATGGGGAAAACCAGATTGTGCAATTAGCCGGCGTGGACGACAAGAGCGACAAACTCGCCGGTCTCGCGGTGAGCGACCAGAACCGGCGGGTGTGGGTGGGGCGCACGGGTGACGGTGTCGCAGCTGTCGCGCTGATGGATGCGAAGGGGAAGAAACGGATTGTGATGCAGGTCACGCCGGAAGGGGTTCCGTCGTTGTCGTTTCTGGATGGGAGCGGGAAGGTGGTTCGGGAGGTGTCGGGCGAGGCGCACTGAGGCGGTTTCGCACCGAAGGATGGTGCATCATGGATGTAGGAGCCGGTGATGCATACAAATTCGGTGGTGCAGATTCTGACGGCGTCGATCGCGCCGGTGATTGTGATCTCTGGCGTGGGGCTGCTGCTGTTGAGCATCAGCAATCGCTATGGGCGGGCGATCGACCGGGTGCGGCTGCTGGCGCGCGAGTTGAGCAAGAGCGATCCGGAGAGCGCGCGGCGGCGGCAACTGACGGACCAGCTTCGACTGACGAACGACCGGGCGCACATCCTGAAGCGCTCCATGCTGTACGCCTCCGTGTGTATCTTTTTCGTGTCGCTGACGATTCTGTCGCTGTTCGCCGAGCAGCTGATGGGCCTGCAGAGGGACCTCCTGGCGGTGCCGTTTTTCGCTTTGTGCTTGGTGTCGCTGGTGGTGTCGATGTACCACTCGATCCGCGACATAACGGTGTCACTGGCGGCGCTGGAGCTGGAGGTGAGCGAGCGGATGCGGGGAGATTTGCGGTTGCCGTGAGTGGTGTAGTCCGGAGGTTGGGATGGGAGATGTTGTATCCCACCCGTTCGCAAAAGAAGCGAAAGGATGGGACACCAAGCCGGGCTAAAGCATTTTCGGAGAAGGTGTAGACCGATTTCCCTCCGGGGCGGAAGAGGCTGCTGAAAAAATCCCGAAGCATCGCTGTGGCGCGGACTAGAGTCCGCGCGGAGGGTCAAAAATAAAGGGCTTTCCGGCACGACTGAAGTCGTGCCCTGATACGAATCTGTCCCCGAAGCGAGTTTTTCAGCGGGCTGTAAAGCCCGACGTCGTGAACTCCACCAACGGCAAGGCCGAAGCCGTGCCCTTTCAAGGCGAGAGCTGGACTACATCAACGGTGAGACCGCGATAAAGCTCAGGTGTTGTCAGGTTCTGTTCCACCTCGCTAGAGCATGGTGCTTCCACCGGAAAGACTCAACGCCGGGGGCATGTGGCATCAGCCCCACATTTGCCAACGTCAGGCAAATGTGGGGCACGCGCCCACCCTATCGCCAACTGCGGGCGATAAGGGTGGGCCCCCGACATTTTCCTGCCTGTAACAAGCGTCACATTTGGGAGTGATTAAGGGCACTGCGGCGGCGGGCCTGCCGTCCTAGCCTTATGTATTGGGTCCCAAAAGATCGCGGGTGAAATCCATGTCATGTGCTGATTCTGAGCGGGTGAGGGTTTGCCGCGCGCAAACCGATCCGTATCGGGGAATTCGCCATGCCCGGAAAAAGGAAACAACATGCCTATCATGAATGCCTTCTCCAAGTCTGTTGTGCGGGATTTTTCGCTGGAAGAACTGGAACAGGCCGCCCGGCTGATGCGCGGCTATGACCTGGTGGCGCTGTGCGCCGCGGGGTCGGGACACTCGGGCGGAACGCTGTCGATGATGGAGATCGTGGCGGCGCTGTACCTGAAGGTGGCCAACCACGATCCCAATGTGCCGGATTGGGAGGACCGCGACCGCATCGTATGGTCGGGCGGGCACAAGGCGCCGGCGCTGTACTTGGGGCTGGGGTTTTCGGGCTACTATCCGCTCGAGGACGTGGTGACACTGAGGAAGCTGTATTCTCCGTTCCAGGGGCATCCGCACAGGCTGAAGCTGCCGGGGGTGGAGGTGTCGAGCGGCTCGCTGGGCCAGGGTTTGAGCATCGCCGTGGGCATGGCGCTGGCGGGCAAGCTGAATGGCAAGAAGCACACCGTGTTTTGCATCATGGGCGACGGGGAGCAGCAGGAAGGCAACATCTGGGAAGCGGTAATGGAAGGCTCGCACTACAAACTGGACAACCTGGTGGGCATCATCGACCGCAACCGGCTGCAGATCGACGGCTGGGTGAAGGACGTGATGAATGTTGAGCCGCTGGAGGAGCGCTATCGCAGCTTCGGGTGGGAAGTCATCGAGGTTGACGGCCACGACATCAAACAAGTGGTGGAAGGGCTGCAGAAGGCGAAGAGCATTCCCGTGTCCGGCAAGCCTACATTGCTGTTGGCTGACACGGTAAAGGGCAAGGGCGTTAGCTTCATGGAGAATGTGGCGGGCTGGCATGGCAAAGCCCCGAGCTACGACGAGATGGTGAAGGGGCTGGAAGAGCTGGGGCTGAAGAACAACATCGCCTATGACGCGTTGCTGAAAAAGGCGGCGGAGTATCAGAAGGAAGTCGAGGCGAAGCTGGACGCGAAGATGCCACATTTCTCGCAGGACTACTGGTGGAACGCGAACGCGGTCCCCAAGGTCGAGATGGAGCCGACACGCAAGGGCTTCGGCAGGTCGCTGGCCAACAATGGGGACGACGAGCGGATTGTGTGCCTTGGGCTGGATATTTCGGGGTCGATCACCATCAGCGACTTCTACAATGGCAAGCCGGAGCGTAAGGACCGCTGGATTAGCATGGGCATTGCCGAGCAATCGGCTACGGCGGCCGCCGCAGGGCTGGCGCGCGAGGGGAAGATTCCGGTGTTCGGGACGTATGGCACGTTCGCGGCGGCGCGAAATCTGGACCAGATTCGCGTGTCGATCTGCTACGGCAACTTCAACGTGTTGATTGCCGGGGCGCACGGCGGCGTGTCGGTGGGACCGGACGGCGCGACGCATCAGGCGCTGGAGGATTTGTTTGCCATGTGCGGCCTGCCCAACATGGTGGTTTCGGTACCCTGCGACGCAGTGGAAACGCGCAAGGCGACGGACTACCTGTTGCTGGACCATGTTGGACCGAAGTACATACGATTCGCGCGCGAGGCGACGCCGATTGTGACGACGGATGATACGCCGTTCGTGTTCGGCGCGGCGAACGTGATCCGGCTGCGGCGCAAGGCGGAGAAGATGGTGGATGCGTTCGACACGGTCCTCGCGAGTGAGTACAGAAACGAGCAGGAGGAGCTGAGCATCATTGCCTGTGGACCGATGGTTCCAGAGGCGATGCGCGCGGCGTGGATCCTGAAACAGGAGTTCGGTTACGAGACGCGCGTCGTCAATATCCACACCATGAAGCCGATTGATGCGGAGGCTATCGTGCGCGCGGCGAAAGAAACCGGCGTGGTGGTGACGGCCGAAGAGCACCAGATCGGCGCGCTGGCGTGGCGAGTGAGCGGCCTCATCACCGAGAGCCCGGAGTTGATTGGGATGCCCGTGATCACGGCCGCGATTGGCGTGAAGGACCGGTTTGGGGATTCGGGTGCGCCGTGGGAGCTGATCAAGGAGTTCGAGGTCAGCGCCGAACATATCGCGCAGAAGGCGGCGGAACTGATTGCGCTGGCGAAGGTGAAGAAGGAAGAAGAGAAGCTGGAGATGGCGCACTGAAAAGCGGTGACTGGTAACTGGTAATTAGCAATTAGCCAAATTCCAGGCGCTGAGGCACTTAAGCGGGCTGCGTGTTGGGCGAGTCGTCGGGCGGCAGGTAGGGTGTCCACGAAGGCGTCGCTGCTTGCGGATCGGGTGCTGGTTCGGGTTGCGGCTCTGGCTGGGAATTGATCTCGGCGAGTGACGCGTAGGTACCGAGGCGGGCGAGATAGAGGGCGTCGGCTCCCGCTAGATAGATCAGGAACAAGACCAACATCATAAGCAGCACCCATCCGATTGCTACGTGCTTGCCGAGGCTGGTTGGGGCCAGCACCAGGAAGAACATCGAGCCCGCCCAGACGAATCGCAGCGCAAGAAATCCCAGCGAGAGGCCGAAGATGCGTCCCCCTTGGCGGGAGCAGAAGTCGAGGGTGAGCGACACCGCATCGCGGGCGTTCGCCTGATTGCGGATGCAGAACAGAGGCGCCAGCCCAAAGAACCAGTTCAAGACCACGCCAAAGACTATCGATAGCGCAACGCCGAAGACGTAGAAGAAGGCGGCGCGGGCGGGGTGTTGCTGTTGCAGCATCGCAGTGCCGAGCAGGAATGACGCTATCAGGGACGCGATGGCGGTCCACGTCCACAGCGCGCGCGCCAGATGAAGTTGCAGCATGGGGTGGAATTGCCAGCCGGCGTCTTCGTCGCGGTCGTCGTCGCCGAAGAGCGCGACCAGATTGCGGAGCGAAGCGGCGCGACCGATGGCGGCGGCGAAGGCCCACAATACGGTTATGCCGGCGAGCACGAAAAACTTGATCCAGACGATGCGCAGCAACGCGCCTTGAAAGACTTGAGTCAATGCGGACTGCTGGCGGAATGGTTGCGCGGCGCCGAGGAGGAGGCGGTCGAGGCCAGAGAGCTTGAGGCTGTCGAGGAACAGCGCCGCCGCAGCCAGCGCCAGAATCCATGCAGCCAGCGCGAAGCACCAGCGCCAAGTCAGTTCCGCGCGCAGCAGGAGAGGTTCCTCGCGCAGTGCGGCGAAGCCTTCCTGGAATGGGGAACGCACGTGGCCGGGAGGCGGCATGGGACAAGGATAGCAGTGAAGTGCAGCAGTGCAGCGATTTCCGAAGGCAAGTTTCCACGCTGCGTATGAACCACACGAGGATTTGACCACAGGTTCGCGATCGGTTCCAACCGTGCGCAACCGGTAGCAAGTGGACAAGTGATTAGGGCATCCCTTGGGCTGGATCAAGGGAAAGGCTCAGCGAAGGGACAGAAAAAACCGGGGAGAGTTTCCCCGGCGTCGAAGACTCATCATCCAACTAGCTACAGGTTAATCTTGCGACGCAGAACTCCGACCGCACCGAGGAGACCGCTGCCCAGCAGAAGCAGGGATGAGGGTTCCGGTATGGTTCCCATGCGGAGGTCGTCGATCGCGAAGGCATCGCCGTACGCCGTACTGGGACCGATCTGGATCGATGCGATATCGGCGGTCGCATCAATAAACCCGACGTACACACCAGGAAGCGGGAAGCATCCTGGTGGCGGGAAGAGGAAATTGCCACAGCCAGTGTAGCCGGGAGGCAGAATGGAAGTGCCCACCACGGTGAAGGTTTGCAGGACACTGCCGTCACTGGCAAATGCGGTTACCGGATAGTCGCCGAGCGGAGACGTGTCCGACAGGAACACCTCCACCTTGCTCTGCAGCCGTGCGAACTGAATGACAATTCCTTCAACCGTGGGGAACGGTGCGCCGCTATTCGTGCTTCCTGTCAGGACGCCGGAGTCGGAACTGCTGCCGTATCCGTAGAGCCACGGGTAAACGTTGATCATCGGCTGACCACCATTGGGATACCAGGGGCCACCATTCTGGGTAAAGGTCAACCCAGGATACTGCATGCTAATGAGTGTCCCATCGGGGAAGGTATCGAAGTCGGCCGCGGGCGTTCCGCCCAAGACATCCGTGTACGACTGGATGGTACCTGCCGAACAGGTAATGGAGCCTACGCACAGGACAGCGATGGCTGCCACAATGCATTTGAATTTCATGGAGGGAACCTCCTTTCCGTATCCAACCAGGTGGTACGGCGTTTCCAGGTGGGCTTGGGCCGGGACCGCCACCCGAGTGACTGTTCTAGCTCCCGGAGGCTAAGATATTCCCGACTGCATATACGCACGTACTCTGCCACTTAGAATGAAGGCAAGTCGCTTATCATCAAGCACATGCCAATCATCCCGTTGAGGCGAGGTGAAAAAAGTTGCACATAGTGTGGCAATCGCTTTCCCCTCCCATGAAGGCAAGGTCACGGGTTCCAAGCCCGAATGTGCTGCGTAGTTCCCGACTGCCCCATACTGCGTCCGCTCAAGAGGAACGTCAGCGCTCCTAATTCTTTCCGCTTGGCTGGTCGAGGAGCATGAAAAAGGGTTTTCGACTTTGCTGTAGATGGGCTTAGGGAAAACGGCACCCTAAGCCAGGCCGGCGGTCAACGCCTGCGCGAGTTCGCGCGGAGTGTCCACCAGGATGTCGGGGTGGGTGCGCTCCAGAGTGTGGGGGGCGAAACCGTAGGTGACGCCGATGCTCCACAAGTTGGCGTTGCGGGCGGTGAGCACGTCCACTTGGGAGTCGCCGACCATGACGGTTTCTTCCGCTGTAGCGCCAGCCTCGTGCATGAGGGTCTGGGCGCCGAACGGATCGGGCTTTTTGGTTTCGAAGCTATTGCCCCCATAGGATTGGAAGAAGTGCTGCGAGAGGCCAAGACCGGCGAGGATGTCGCGCGAGACGCGGACGGGTTTGTTGGTGAGGACGGCCAGGTGGCGGACGCGTCCGTCGTAGATAGCGACTTGGCGAAGCGCCTCCTCGATACCTTCGTAGGCGCGGGTAGTGTCGAGTTTGTGTTCGCGATAGTAGTGGAGGAAGAAGTTAAGCGCCTCCTGTAGGAACGTGGCGTGAGCGGGGTCGCCGAGAGCGCGGCGGATGAGCATGGGGGCACCGTCGCCGATGTAGGTGTCGATGACTTCGAGGGGCAGCTCTTTGCGGCCGAAGTGCCGTAACATGGCGTTTACGGAGGCGGCCAGGTCTTTCTCGGAGTCGATCAGGGTACCGTCGAGATCAAACAGCAGGAGCTTGATTTTTTTCAGCGGGATCGGCCGAAAAATGCGTATCATGTCACGTCCAGTATAGACAGACGGATGGTGCGGGGGATTTACAATAGATGAGTTTGCGCCGTTAGAGAGGCCCTCAATTCACGCCCGAGGTCATGGATGGCAACCACCAAGGCAGAGCCAAAGATTGCGGCTACGCCGGCCGAAAAATACGAAGGACTCACACCTCAGCATCTCATTGAAATCTACCGGATGATGTACCTGTCGCGCCGGATTGACGATCGCGAGATCATGCTGAAGCGGCAGCAAAAGATCTTCTTCCAGATTTCGGGTGCGGGGCACGAGGCGCTGCTGGTGGCTGCGGGGGTTTTGCTGCGCCCTGGTTATGACTGGTTCTATCCCTACTACCGTGACCGTGGATTGTGCCTGGCGCTGGGCAATACGCCGCTAGAAATGCTGCTGCAGGCGGTGGGTGCGGCCGACGATGTGGCGTCGGGCGGGCGGCAGATGCCGTCGCACTGGAGCCATCCCAAGCTGAACATTGTGAGCGGGTCGTCGCCGACGGGAACGCAGTTTCTGCAAGCCGTGGGCTGCGCGGAGGCGGGGCGATATTTCAATCGTCATCCGGAATCGGCGGAAAAGGGGACAGGTGATTATCGCCGGTTCAAAGACGTCATCTTTCACGGCGATGAGGTGGTGTATGTGTCCTCAGGCGACGGCACGACCAGCCAGGGCGAGTTCTGGGAGTCGCTCAACACGGCATCGAACCTGCGACTGCCGATGCTGTTTGTGATCGAGGACAACGAGTACGCGATCTCGGTTCCGGTGGAAGTGAACACCGCGGGCGGGAACATCAGCAGGCTGGTGCAGGGGTTCCCCAATTTCCATGTGGCCGAGGTGGACGGGACGGATGTGCTGGCGAGCTATGCCGCGCTCAAAACGGCTATCGAGTATGTGCGCGGCGGCAAAGGGCCGGCACTCGTACATGGGCACGTGATTCGGCCGTATTCGCATTCGCTGTCAGACGACGAAAAACTCTATCGTCCCGAGACAGAACGGAAGCTGGAGATTGCGCGCGACCCGATCACGCGGTGCAGGGCGTTTCTGGCGAGCGAAGGCATCCTCAGTGAGACCGCGCTTCACGAAATGGAGCTGGACATCACCGACGAGGTGCAGGATGCAGCGGACAAGGCGGTAGCAGCGGCGTTCCCGAAGCCGGGTACCTATTTGCAGTACCTATACTCGCCCGACCTCGATCCAACGACGGCGGCGTTTGAGACGGAGCCGATTCGGCCGCCGCTGCCGGCAAAGCCAAATAGCGGCGAGAAAACCATGGCCGATCTCATCAACGCCTGCCTGAAGGATGAGATGAAACGCGACCAGCGCATCGTCGTCTTCGGGGAAGACGTGGCCGACTGCAGCCGCGAAGAGTATTTGCGCGAGAAGCAGGTAAAGGGCAAAGGCGGGGTATTCAAGCTGACATCGGGGTTACAGGCGACGTTTGGCTCCGACCGCGTGTTCAACTCGCCGCTGGCGGAGGCCAACATTGTAGGGCGGGCGACCGGCATGGCGACGCGTGGGTTGAAGCCGGTGGTGGAGATACAGTTCTTCGATTACATCTGGCCGGCGATGCACCAGTTGCGCAACGAGCTGCCGACGATTCGCTGGCGCTCGAACAACGGATTCTCGTGTCCGGCGGTGATTCGCGTGGCCATCGGCGGATATTTGACGGGAGGTGCGATTTACCACTCGCAGTGCGGCGAGAGCATCTTCACGCACACGCCGGGGATGCGAGTGGTGTTTCCGTCGAACGCGCTCGACGCCAACGGACTGCTGCGCACCGCCATCCGCTGCGACGATCCGGTGATGTTCCTCGAACACAAACGGCTTTACCGCGAGACGTATGGGCGCGCCGCGTATCCCGGGCCGGACTACATGGTCCCGTTCGGTAAAGCCAAAACAGTGCGGCTAGGACACGACGTCACGGTGATCACTTACGGTGCGCTGGTTCCGCGCTCGCTGCAAGCCGCGCAACGCATGGAGCGCGAGCACCAAATCAGCGTCGAGCTCATCGACCTGCGCACGCTCAACCCCTACGACTGGGAGGCGATTGCCAACTCGGTAAGCAAGACCCACCGCGTGCTGGTGGCGCACGAAGACACGCTGAGCTGGGGCTACGGAGCGGAGATCGCCGCCCGCATCGCCGACGAACTCTTCGATAGCCTCGACGCTCCGGTGAAACGTGTCGCCGCCAAAGACACCTTCATCGCCTATCAGCCGCAGGTGGAGGACGAGATCCTGCCGCAGGCGAGCGATGTCTATAAGGTGCTGGAGGAGTTGGCGGGGTGGTAGACAACTAGCGACTAGCTGCTGGACTTGATTAGGGAGATTGAATTGTAAGGGCGGCGGCCGGATAAGGCCGCTGTTCGCTTTTGGCGCGATTGTTGCCTACCGAGTGTGCGGGGCAGGGTGCTCTGGCGGGAGGATGATGGGCTCGCCGGAATGGTGCATCTGGCGAGTCACGAAAAAGACGGCAGCGGTCCACGTCGGGAAGAGGTCCGCGCCGGGAAGGGCCTCGATCATCAGGGTCGGCAGGAAGGCCCAGTGCCAGCCCAGCAGACGGACCAGCGCAACGGCAACCACAGCGTCAAGGACGGCGTCAGCCGGTGAGAGGGCCCCTTCGGCGAAGAGAGGTATCACGAGCAGTTGCAGTGCGTCAGCGCCGATGGCGACCAGCCACGCAAGACGCTCTTCGCGGGTCTTCATCGAGCGGAAAAACTCACGGAACATCGCTCCTATTGTAGGCGAAAGGGCGATGTTGCAGGGCAAGGTGCAGGCCTGATATAGCCTGCACTCTACAACTCACGTGTGCTTTGCGGGATTAGCCTGTCCATGTGCTTATTCCCATGTGGATTAACGACAAATCCTGGCACGAGCAGTAAAATGCGAACGAACTAAATCCCAGAGGTGGGAGAGTCGCAATGCTATCTGCCCAGTGCAGCGCGAGGATCTCTCCGCTTGAGGCCATTCCGCGATGAAAGTATTCCTCAGCGTCGGTGCCACATATTCCCCAGACCAAGAACAGTTTGTGCAGGCGTTCGAATCGTTCCTGGTGCAGAATGGGTGCGTGCGGCTCACTGTTGGGCGTGGCAGCTATACAGCCAAACAGCCCGTCCTGCAAACCCGTGACTTAATGCAGGAAGCTGAGGCCGTGATCGTGCTTGCTTTCACACGACTGCTAGTGGTCGACGCCCGAGACAAGCCAGGTTCCAAGAATGAGAAGAGGATTGCCGATGCCCGATACCCAACGGTATGGAACCAGATCGAGGCGGCGATGGCTTTTGGCCTGAAGCTTCCCTTGCTGGTGATACTCGAGGAAGGCCTTTTTCAGGAAGCGATGCTCAAGGATCGGTTGGAGTTTCGTGTGCAAATTACCCCACTGGACCCAGGCTATTTCAAGTCCGAAGAGTTCAAGGGTGTCTTCGCAGACTTCCAGGAAATCGCCAAGAAGCGTGCCGCCGAAAAGAAGCCGGAAATTGAAACGCAGACGGATTCACTGACAATCGGGCAGATGATCAAGGGACTACGTCCTGACCAATTCTGGAAGGTGGGGACGGCACTCTTCAGTCTCGCGTCAGGATTGGCCATTGGGGCCTTCTGGCTTGGGATGAAATTGGCCGAAATCAAAAAATAGGCGCGGGTCCTTCATCCGCCCATGAAGAATTCGATCTGAAATGCCCCGAAGTGGGGGAGCGCGCGAGTATCCCAGCGTCTATTTGGGTTCGCCGTCGCCGGATCCATGGGTGCCGATCTGTTGCGGTTGCTGCAGCGAACTCCACTTAGTGTTCTCTTGAGAACCGATCGTCTCACAGCGTTCAACGAGCAAGGCGTGAGGGTTAGGAGCGGTTGCGTAGACTCCAGCGGCTGCGATGTAAGTGAACTTCTCGTGCCTGAGGGCCTCACACGTTCCGCGATAGGCGACCCAGTTCTGATGATACTGCTGTAATTGCAGAATGCCTTCCAGGATGGTGATGAGCACGCCGAGCAGGGCAGTCACCGTGCCAATGGTGAAGGGAATATAGGAAGCTTTCTCAGAAAGATGCAGGGCCGAAAGAAACGGAATCAGCGCTGCGGAAACAATTTCGATGAGCTTGATCCGCTTGTACTTCTTCTGGAAGGTCCCGCTCTTTGAGTCGTACCAGTCAATCTGCTCTTCAATCCGGGCAATGTTCGGGTCTTCTTTGACGTCCCATGAGTTGACGATGGCGCCCATGGCTGGTCATTGTACGGGTTTAGCGGTGGCAAGCAAGCATAATTTGCAGACCCGGTAAGCGAAAAATCGATTTTGTTAGTATGTTCGACGGCGTAAATTGTTGGGTACAGCATCGGGAGACCATGTGAGAAATTCAGGCCTGCAGCGCGCCGCGGTTTTCGCTGGTGTTGTTTTTCTACTCGCCATTCTTGTTACGCAGCTCGTGCTGACCATCCGACAGGAATCGATTACGTGGGACGAAGACGACCACATTTTCGCGGGGTACATGTCGCTCAAGACGGGCGATTTTGGCTTGAATCCTGAACATCCGCCGCTGGTCAAGATGCTGGCCGCACTGCCGCTGCTGGGGATGGATTTGAAGGTGCCTCCGCTGCAAGGGCGCGAGTTCAAGCACGAGGCCTTTCTCAACGGAAAAGAATTTGTCTTCAGCAACGACGCGGACAAGATACTGTTTCGCGCGCGTATGGCCGCGTCACTGTTGACCGTGCTGCTGGCGCTGCTGGTGTTCTGCGCGGCGCGAGAGATGTTCGGGCTGGCGGCGGCGTTCTTTGCGCTGGTGCTGTTCGTGTTCGACCCGAACTTCCTGGCGCACGGAGCGTTCGTCACCACGGACGTGGGACTGTCGTGCTTCCTGTTTGCCACGGTGTATGCGTTCTATCGCTGTGTGAAGAAACCGTCGGCGGGAAGGCTGGTGCTGGTCGGCATCGCGACTGGACTGGCGTTTGCCACGAAGCACACGGGGTTTCTGGCCGCGCCGAGCCTGGTGGCGCTGGCTCTGGTGGAGTGGTGGCGCTCGCGCGGGAGTGAAGCGCGGGAGCGGCTTTCCTTTGGGCGCGCTTTCGGTGCGCTGGTGGTGACGGCCATTATCGGCCTGACGATCTTGTGGGGCTTCTACGGATTTCGTTATGCGGCGCGCCCGGCAGGACTGGATCTGAACCCTCCGGCGGCGGAGTACGTCAAGGGGCTGTCGCGGCCGAATGAGCTGAAGCTGCTGCAGACGATCTCGCACTATAAGCTGCTTCCGGAATCGTACATTTATGGGCTGGCGGACGTGCGGATGATTTCGGACTTCTACGCCAGCTATCTGCTGGGGAAACCGTATCCACATGGCGTGTGGTTCTACTTTCCGGTGGCGATGGCGATCAAGTCCACGGTGGCCTTCCTGGCGCTGATGCTGATCGCGATTTGGGCGGTGGTGAGACGCAAGCTACCGGCGAGGGAGGTGTGGTTCCTGACTCTGCCCCCGGTGATTTACCTGGCGGTGGCGATGAGTGCGCACATGAACATCGGCATGCGGCACGTGTTGCCGATGTATGCGTCCCTCACCGTGTTGCAAGCGGGAGCGGTGATGGCTCTGGGCCGCGAGAGCCGAATTTGGATGGCGGTGGGACTGGTGCTGCTGGGGATGCAGACTGTCACGTCGGTAAAGGCGTATCCGGACTACATTCCATACGCCAACGAGTTGTGGGGAGGGCCGTCGCAGACCTGGCACCTGCTGAGCGATTCAAACTCGGACTGGGGACAACAGTTGAAGGCGACCAGCCGTTATTTGCAGCAGCGCGGCATCAAGGATTGCTGGTTCGTGTATTTTGCCGAGGGGGTGGTGCCGTATCAATACTACGGGATTCCGTGCAAGCCGCTGCCGACGCAGGATGCGCTGTGGATCGGAGAGAAGTTTTACGACGTGCCAGCGGAGATTGACGGGCCGGTGCTGATCAGCGGGGCCGACTTGTCGGGATTTGAATATGGGCCGGCGGAGTTGAATCCGTATGCGCAGTTTCAGCAATTGAAGCCCACGGCAGTGATCCAGAATGGCGTGTATGTTTTCGAGGGGCATTTTGCGGTGCCGATGGCGGCGGCCGTTGGCTACATCCAGAAGGCCAATGAGTCTCTGCAGGCGAAGCGGTTGGATGATGCGCTGGCGGAGGCCCAGACGGCGGTGACGCTGGCACCGGCGTCGGTGAAGGCGAATGTCACACTAGGTGATGTGCTGCGGGCGATGGGCCGCGAGGACGAGGCGCGACAGGCCTACGAAAGGGCGCTCCAATTGGCGCAGACGATTGCACCGGAATTCCAAGTGGGATGGGTAGGAACGGTGCAGGGCAAACTGGCGGGGAATTGAACGCCAGTGCGACGTGAAGACTCACCGGAGACGATTTGCATCGCGTCCTGAAGGGATGCTATTGTCTGAGCACACTGGAAAGGAGGGTGATCCAAAATATATGAAATCTGATTGTCACAGTTGTATCCCAAGTGAGGTGGCTGAGGCTTAGGGCTTCCGCTCTAATGCTCGCATCGCTCGAAATGCTGTCGAGTTGATTCGCTGAGGCCACGAGAGTGGACAGCCTCAGGCCAATCCCAACAGCTAACCGGAAGGACCCGCCAGGCGCAGAGCGCAGCGGGTCTTTTCTATTGCGGAGGAACTGGTGACACGCGTTGGTCTTGCGCGTACGAAAGGTTAATCAAAACAGGAAGCCCAACTCCACTACGCCGCGGGTCTGGCTGGGTTTCGTGCCGAACGAACCGAAGGCAAAGCCCGGCGTGAAGTTACTGGTTGCCACATACGCAATATCGGTGCGGGTGAAGAACTTCTTGTACTGGTAAGTGGGAGTCAGCGTGAGCGACCACGCCGTGCTGCCCGGTCCGTACATCAGGTTGACGGCTTGTTCAGCGTTGTTGCCTGTGCTCCCGATGTACTCCCAGCGTCCTGCCAGCGAGAACCCACGCTTAAAGGTGTGACTTCCCAAAATCGCGCCGCCCCAAGTGGAGGCCCCGTGCACGACACCAATCGTGGGATTGGTGGGAACATTGCTGTATTGGAAGTAGGGCTGGATGACCCAGCTCCCTTTTGTGTACGTGTACGAAGCGACGTACATCGTGCTGTTGTTCTGAAGGGGCGTCGCCAGGTTTTGCCAGTTGGTTGTCCCGAGATATCCCATGCCCTGGAACGCCAGGCTGTGCGGTCCCTTGGTGTAAGTCAGCGAGCCGCTCAGCCCCGAGTAGCGGTTGGAATAGAAGCCATCGTTCCAGCTAAACGAGGCGGTGAACTTTCCCATCGTCTGGTTGATCTGGATGCCGCGAGTGATGGCGTTTTCCTGGTTCCACAACAGGCCGCGTTCGACGTTCATGTTTTGGAAGCTGAAAGTGTACTCAGCGCCCATCAATGTCGGCAGGATGCCAATCAGGATGTTGGTGTTTTTCCCCGGCACCAGCTTTACGTAAGCCGTAGGAACCGGGCCCCAGAGATCGCTATTGGATGTGGCGTTGGAGACAAACGCCGCTCCCAGCGAAGGGGTATCGTAGGCGCCGGCCTGGACGTAGAACTGGAACCAGCCGGTGGTCTTCTGAAAGAAGATGAACGCGTTGGTGAAGGCGCCTTCCTGCGGATTGTTGCCGGGTACGGAGTTGTTCTGGAACAGTCCGATGCCGCTCACCGCGCCGTTGATGCTGTACTTGCCCAGAGAGCCAACCTCAAAGTTGATTGGTGGCGATAACTGTAACGGTCCCGAAGCAGCGGGTGTGGGCAACGGCGTTGGGGCAGCGGCTGATGGCGTAGCCGGAGCGGCGGCCTGATCCGATGCTGGCTTCTGGTCTGATGGCGGAGAGGTCGTATTGGCTTGACCCACGCAATGGGAAGCAGTCAAAAGGGCAAGGCTCGCCGTGAGAAGAAGTCGT
>Ga0335070_10003728_pt1 | contig 17812 bp, 19 predicted proteins | sample Lox_Sample_13_FD_206722 | JGI IMG/M metagenome (GOLD analysis project Ga0335070, IMG submission 206722) | Soil microbial communities from Loxahatchee National Wildlife Refuge, Florida, United States - Lox_Sample_1.3 | ecosystem: Environmental > Terrestrial > Soil > Wetlands | place: USA...
CCTTTCGTTCGCTCAAATCATACTCAGCTTTGTACGGAAAGCGGGGAGCAGGTCACAGTCACCATTCCCTTGACAGTACACTGATCGTCCTTCGGGTTCGGACGGAATTACAGCATTCCGGACAATTGATCAGCTTTAGCGCGATCAAACGTCGCGAGCAACCGGAGCATGGCGTCGATTTGGTCTTGTGTGCTCAGCAACCGCGTGACATTCGTTGCATACGACGCATATGTTCCCTGAATCACATCAAAAAACAACGGTGTCCCCGACATTGAACTGAATCAACGACCAAAACGAAAATTGAAGCGGGTCGGTACCATCCGAACTCACGCCGGAATCGTAAATCTCGTCGGAGGCTTCGAGAAGCCCAAACCACACGCGCGTGTGCAGCCGTGATGCACCGAAAATCGGCAGCTCAATGCAAAAAGCCACTGTGCCGGGTATCGCAACGTCGCCCGCGATGGGGTAGCGCATGTCAATTCACTTTCTGAACGAACCCGTTCACTTTCTGCAGATCACTCATCCATCCCGAACTTCCGCTCCCAGCGTTCGGCATCTTCGCTCACCGGGTCAAGCTCCACTTCATGTGGAACGGTTTCCCTTGGCACTGGCTTGAGCACTTTTCCGTGTTGAGTTTGTCCAGTAACTTCTTTGCTTGTTCTTCCGTCTGACATATTCGATACCGCCAACGTGTGGTCTGGTCACATGGGCATTTCGTTAAGACAATCCATGCCTGATAACCGTCAGCATCACCACCGCAAAAAATTAGCTTCCTGTACCGCCGATGGCAGCGGGCTTGCCAAAACGACCGACGTTTGCACGTTCCTTCCACGATCATTCACCGAAGTGTTTGCAGCGGCCATGGCGTTCACTTTCCGCACAGAAGTTGTGTCAGGTCCGTGGTACGCAGGTGCACGGCAGCCTGTCGATGAGCCCACAGTTTTATTCCGGATGCGGTCGTTCGCCTTCTGGACAGACTTGTCACCGGGCCGTTCATCTTTCGGGCGAAGCAACAAGCAGCCCTGTCGTTTCGTCCACAGAAATGACCATCTCTGCGTGCGTCTTAGGGTCTGCACGCACAATGTGCGGCCAGCTATCATCGAAATCCAGTTTCATTTCTTCGGGAGCCTTCACTTGTTCACCAGCCAAGCAGCGTTCTATAGCCGAACGAACAATAGCTCGCTTCCTTTCCTCTTCGAGCGCTTCCGCAGACTTGAGGTTCCGCTGCCGCGCGGCCTCTGCGTAACGTGCGCAAGAAGCGTCAATCATGCGTTTGTATTCCGCTGCACCCGCCGGTGTAGCACGCCAGCGTTCCTCGGCTTGCTCCGTGAGCATTGCAGGAGTCACCTTGCGCAGCCAACCGGGAAAGGAGGTGAGAAATGCCGTCCACTTGAAGAGCGTTCTTGCAAAGACTGTAGGGTCTTGCTCCTGCCAATAGAGCTTTTCTACTGCCAAGAAGCTTTCCCAGCCGTGTACAGTGATCAACTGTTGTGCTTGTTCCTTTTCTCCGTGCTTCCATTGGCTGGCCAGCATGTCTGTATGCACGTGTGCCATGACATGGTTGAGGGTCTTAAGGTTTGAACACACACAACCACAAGGATTGGTCCGCGCGATTTTGTCGGTGTGCGAATTCGACGGTGTGTGTGTGGTGTGTTTTCGGTGTTCTTCTGGTGTGCTTATGGTGGCGGGCACTCTACAGTTCGCGGTTTCGGGTTCTCCAGTGCGCGGTTTCAGGTTTTCCAGTGCGCGGTTTTGGGTTTTTGCGTTCGCGGTTTCGGGTTCTCCAGTGCGCGGTTTGTAGCCTGAATCCGCGCACTCTACGGTGCGCGGTTTGTCGGTTAGAGGTTCGCCGCCGGGGGTGAAGTCGGGGTAGAAACAGCTCTCCCAGCAGAGACGATAAGCGCTCGCACATTTCCGACCATCGGCTCGCCGGGTTCTCTCAATCAGTCCGCGGTCGATATTTTTCTTGAGTCTTTTGTCCGTTGCGCGGTCACACAACTTCAGAACATCCGAAATATTTCGATTGCCCGGATGAGAATTTTCTCCGGTTCCGAAGGTCGCATTATGCGCTAAATATGCAAGCAACGCCGCGTCCACCCCATCCAGATCCGGATGTGTGCAGTGAAACGCTGCAGAAAGAGCCGCCCGTTGGTTCTTCGGCTTCCCGTTCATTTTGCGCCCCATCCGCCCATGCACATGGCGCGCTCAACAATCGGGTCCAACAGTTCGCGATTTTCTTCGATGAAGGAGTCTAGTTTCGAAAGATCACCAAGTTTTTCGCCACGTTTTCCTTTACGAGAAAGTGTGACTGCAGCAAACATGCGAATGTCATCCGCAATCTGCGCACGTGAAGCATCCCGTCTTTCGAAGTGAACCTCCGCAATGCTGGCGATTGCGGAAAGGAAACGCTCGCTAGTGACGTGCGTAAATCCGAAATCTCCGCGCGTCATTCCGCCGGTGGTTTTATCGGTCGGAGTTTTGGCCATGTTGAAGCGCTCCAAAAGTACAAAGGTGACTGGCAGGCGGTGTTGAGCGGCACCACCCGCCAATCGAGCGCTCCTGACGGCCAAGTCAGAAGATCATCAAAACTTGTATTGGTATGGCTGGCCGTCATCTATTGCGCTCACCGGTTCAGGTCTGTGTGCCGGGCCGCACGGGCCGTGAATCGACCCTAGTCCCAAGCATCCACAGAGACTTCCTGCGTTTTGCACAGCGATTTTGAAAATGAACATTGTTTTCCGAAAGGCGAATTTTATTTTTCTGCGATGATGTCTTTTGCAGCACAGGCATCCATTCACTTTCCGGACAGAACCCGCGCCACTTGCGCGCCATCAAAACGGATCGAGTAGCCTATCCGCAAGCACGGCAACCGGCCTTCACGCGCTGCCTTGAATACACCGGCGACACTCATGCTCAGAATCGCGGCCAACTCTCTCGCCTTCAGCAAATGCTGTGAACGTGCAAGACTTTCCAGCACCGTAAGATTGTCTGCAGACACAGGTGCTCCCATACACGAAAGCTCCAAAATGATTTTTTTGGTGATGGCGTACGTCGTGCGCCCTAGCGAGAAGCGCTGCGATTAAGAGCCCGGCGCGCGCGCTGGGAGTGAAGGTGCCCAGCTGGGCAACGCAGCGTAAACTAGAAAACACAGTTTACCACAGGATAACCAACAACGCAACTTATTATCCAAAAGCTAACGCGTTGGGTTTATAAAATCAGCGAACGTAGTGCTGGTAGTTAGGAACATCCTCACCTAACAACTTCAGCAAAATTATGCCTTGAACGGACAGGCGGAAGGTGTAATTCGTAAGAGGAAGCTCACGGATCTCTTCAATTTCATGTACCAAACCGAACCCCTGTAGACGATTGCAGATCGCGTAGCCCTGCTCCCGGCTATAGTCGTTGCGCTCTATCGCCTGTCCAATAGCCATAGCGATCTGCACCCCTAATTCTTGCTTTCGGTCTGTGAAAGTATTGGGATGGACCTTGTGGATGGCCGCGCCGGGGTTGGGCTGAGGCTTCCAATCGCCATTCTTGTTCATAACTTTGTTGATGACCTTCAGCACAGTGATATCCCGCTCGTTCAGCTGCTCGATGGTCTGGATGTACGTCTCTACATCCTTGATCTGATCCTCACTGCGAAGAGCGCCACCGATCAACTTCACATAGCGTTCGCGTTTGGCGTCATTGCGTTCATGCATGTCGTACCAGAAGGCTCGTAGGATTGCTTGCTTTACTTCCTCATGGCTTGCCTTGGTAGTTTCCACGTGCTCGAATTCCTGTTTGATCAGGTCAAATAGTGCGTTGAAGCGTTCGCTGGAGCCTTTGCGGTCGAACAAAACACCCACGACCTTCAATAGGATGTCAACTGCAAGACCGCCATCAGGAAAAGCCAACTTCAAACCAGTCTCAGCGGACAACTTCGCCAGCTTGTTCGGAAGTGACAGCTCATCCTGCATATACTGTTGCTCGAATGCGTCCAGCCGATTGTCTATCGCCACGAGATGATCCCTTCCGGTGGAATAACCCTAATCCATTCCGCGAAACTCATCCAGTGCTGTGGGTGGTCACTAGTAGTCAAGCTCTGGGCATCGATGCTAGACTTGTGAAGACGGCGCGGAAGCCGGGTTTGCGGTTTCGCTGAGTATTCGCTTCAGGTGATACTAGTGATACCAAAAAATCGTGGTTTAGGATCGAACAGGGTATAAAAAACAGCACAGCGTACAAAGGGTAGAAATGCGTGAAACCCGCTCTGGGTGCGCCTTTCACAGCAATCTCGTTGATTCTGTGCAAGTTTTAGATTTTAAGGGAAATAAAATCCCCCCTTCCGCACCATAAAAATTTCGTCGCCTGGGTTTCGGACCGGCCACAATCCAGTCTCGCCAAGCGCGTCAGGACAAACTTAAAGCTATGATTTACCTGGTTACAGCCGTCCACATTATTGTTTGTTTCTTCATCATCGTCGTTGTGCTTTTGCAGAGCGGCAAGAGTGGCGACATCTCCGCCGCATTCGGCGGACAAGGCAGCCAGACCGCATTTGGTCCGCGCGGCGCGGCCAGCGCCCTCTCCAAGGCGACCACGTGGTCGGCCGTGGCTTTTATGGTCACTTCGATCACCTTGTCGATTTATGCCTCGAAGCGGACCGGGCCCAAGTCCGTGTTAGGCGACCTAAAATCGCAGCCGGTGAAAACACAGCCGGCTCCGGCGCAAACGCCCGCTGCTCCGACGACTCCACAGAAATAAAATTCGCAATGCGATGCACAAAAGCCGGCTTGCTTGCCGGCTTTTTCCTTGTCCGAGGTTTTCACGTGCGGTGCTCACGCCCACAAATTACACATTCTGCTGTAATTGTATTTCCCTTCGGCTGAGTGCTAACATCCCGATTAGGCATAATTGTCTGGAGGAATTCACATGTCAGATCGTGACGGAAACAGTTTCGTATGGTTCTTGGCTGGGCTTGGTTTGGGAGCATTAGCGGGCGTCCTATATGCGCCACGCTCCGGCAGCGAAACGCGGGAAGTGCTTCGCGCCAAGGCGGAAGAGGGTCGCGAATATGTGCGCAGCCGCGCGCGGGAAGCCCGCGATCAGGCGTCGCAATGGGCCGATCGCGGCCGCGACGTCGTCAGCCAACAGAAAGAACAGTTCCGCGCTGCTTACGAAGCCGGCCGTCAGGCCTATCATGAGGCCACGACCGAACCCGCGGGCACGCCGAAGAATTTGTAGTCGCTGGTTGAGGCCGGACATGTAGTCTTCGGCCTCGCCGCTGCTCGTTTCGGAAAACGAAAGAAGCCCATCATGGATAAGCTCTCTCTATTCATCGCACTCACCGCAGTGGCCGTTGCCCTGCAAGCCGGCGTCCTGCTGGCGATGTTCATCGTCATACGCGGAGTCGCGTCCCGCATGGAAGCTCTGGCCAACGAGATGAAGACGAAGATCTTCCCTATCGCCGACCAGACGCAGATCATCGTGACGGAGTTGCGGCCGACCATCGAGAAGATCGCCGCCGATGTGCAGGAAACCACCACCATCGTGAAAGGGCAAATTGAGCGCACCGACGCCGTTGTCAACGACGTTGTCGATCGGGCCCGCCTGCAGGTTATCCGCGCCGATGAATTGTTGACCCGCACCTTGGACCGCGTCGAGCAGACTTCGGACGTCGTGCAGAAAACCGTGATGTCCCCTGTCCGTCAGTTTTCCGGGCTCATGCAAGGCCTCGGCGTAGGACTCGAGTTCCTGTTCTCGCGCCGCAGCCAGCACAACGGCGGCAGCCGCCGCGAGCGTCGTCCAGTTCCACAGGACGAGATGTTCATCTAGTAATCCCCACAAACAAGCTTGGATGCCCCATGTCTCGCAGCATTAGCGAGACATGGGAATTATTCGATTCGTTTTCGTCAACGCTTGCGCGGGTTCGACACAAACCTCGGACGTTATGTTGGGCACTGCCCGTTGGCGTGCGGCATTGTCATGCGTTACGCTTGGACGATGCGCATTCTTCGGTGCCTCCCACTCATCTTCGCTGTGATCCTTCCCTTCGTGCTCGCGCAGGAAAAAGTCGTCTGGAGCGATCAGGAAAGACCGATCGTCGAAAAGATCCATACCCTTCGCCAGCTCGACGACACCGTCCGCGCCCGCACCACCAGAGATCTCGCGCTGCAGATCCGGCAGTTGCCGGTCGTCCCCAACAAACTCCGACTGGCTGTCGGCTTGTCAAGCCTCGCCACGGAAGGAGACTTCGGCCGTGACACTCTGCAAGAGGTGACCACGACTCTCGCCACCGCCCTGCGCGAACAACCTCCTGCCGCCGGCAAAGACGCAGAGCCGAACCACGCCTTTATAGAACTGGCATCGCTCGTGCGCTACGAACACATGCAGGCCACTTCCGACAATCCTCAATTCGCGCAAGCGATGAGCAGACTTGAAGCCGACGACGCCAAGCGCCAGCAGGCTGACTTCACCCTCACCGATCTCCATGGGCAAGCCTGGCACTTAAAGGATCTGCACGGCAAAGTCGTACTGGTAAATTTCTGGGCCACCTGGTGCCCTCCCTGCCGCAAGGAAATGCCCGACCTGCAGGCGCTGTACGACAAATACAAAGATCAGGGATTTGTCGTGCTTTCGATTTCTGACGAAGAGCAGGCCAAAGTCGCGCCGTTCATCGCCGATCGCAAAATTACGTACCCGGTCCTTCTCGATCCCGGTCGCAAGGTGAACGAGGAATTTATCGTGGAAGGAATTCCCAAGAGCTTCGTATATGACCGCGAAGGCAAACTGGTCGCGCAATCCATCGACATGCGCACCAGAAATCAATTCCAGCAAATGCTGGCGCAAGCTGGGCTGCAATAAAGCAGGTCGCGGCCCAGAACTCGCGGGCTATCAAAAGGGATATGACCCAGACATTCACGAAAGCTGCGCCACCGCTTGCTGCAGTTCCTTTAAGTCCTGCGCCACTTCTCGCAGGTTAAACACTAACCCCCAGAATGGCAGCATCCGGTCCAGGGCAAAAGGAGCAGTGACCCGTTGCCTCCGCAACTTATAGAGGTCTCCATCTAGACCGCGTAGTGCAGCGTCCAACTCTTCAGATGTAACCCTTTCCGATCCCGCTCGCAGCTTTTGCGCGATCGCTGAAAACATCTCACTCGTCCTCCCGACAACCAGCGGCAACGATGGCAGAAGTTCCGGTTCTACCCGAGCATGCCGGTACAGGGACCGGTCTTCGGCCATTGCCGTCAGCCTGCGCCTCACCAAGTCTCCCAACTCGATCACGCGGCTGTATGCGGTGCGATTGAAGCGAGAAAACGTGAGTTCGCTGCGCGCTTCGTCCATCTGCTGGGTGATGCCGCGCCGCAAATCGTGTAGCGTGCGGTCGAGTTCTCGCACCTCGTCTTCGTTGTCCACTCCTTCAAGAGCCGCCGCCGTCACCGCCCGATAAAGATTGCCTGCACCCTCGATGATGTTTCCCAGTTTCTGCCGCAATCCCACGCGAGCACGCACGGGCCAGAGCAATGCGCCCACTCCAAACGCAATCAGCGCTCCCATCACCGTGTAGAGCACGCGCAGCCAAGCCATGTGCCACGGCTCTGAAATGCCACCAAATACGAGGATGATCGCTGCGGTAAATCCTGCAGCGGTGAAGGCGGTGTGCATCGCCGTGAGATATCCGAAGAAACTCGCAAGAATAAACAGCGTGATGCCGACGCCGACTTGCCCCTTGCCGAGCCAGGGAATAAGAATCGCGGCGGCAACGGCGCCACACGTTGATCCGATAGTGCGATACAGCGCGGCTTTCCACGACGCGCCCACATTGGCCTGCGTCACGACGAGCGCGGAAAACACCGCCCAATAGCCCTGGTGCAGGTCCCAGTGAGCATAAACGGCGTAGGCGATCGTGCCCGCGAGCCCGGTCTTGATGCCCTGCTTGATGGCAGTCGACTCTCGCGACCAGAACGAAGACGAGATAGACGGTTGTGCGAATGGCAGAGGTGGATTGGCAGATGCCATGAGCGGATTATATCCACCCCAAATTGAGCGATTGGGCTAGAATCGGATTAAAGCCATGAGAAGACTTGCCGCCTTGCTCTTACTCGTCGCATGCTGTGCGTTGCCGACGCTTCCCGCCGCGGCACGCAGCAACAACGACAACTCGGCCCGCGCCCAAACGAAGGCTGAGAAGAAGCAGCAGAAGGCGCAGAAGAAATATGCCAAGCGGCAGAAGAAGGCTGCGGACAAAATGTTCAAGAACAGCCAGAAGAACACGCACTACCCGAAGCAGACTTTCTAGCTAAGCAGGATGGATCAGGCGATCCATCCCCCACCAACCACGATTTCTCCGTCATAGAAAACCGCAGCCTGTCCCGGAGTAATCGCCCGCTGCGGCTCGTCGAAAGTCGCCAGAATCTCATCGTCGCCCGACTTCTCGATCATCGCGGGAGCAGGCTCGTGCCGGTGGCGAATCTTCACGGCCACGCGCATCGGTTCGCGCAGCTCGTCGACGGAAATCAGATTCACCCGCTTCGTGCGCAACCTTCGCGAATACAGATGCTCATCGCTGCCCACGGTCACCTGTTTGCCCGCTCCGCTGATCTGGATCACGTACAGCGGATTCCCGGTAGCGACGCCCAGCCCTTTGCGCTGCCCCACCGTAAAGTTGTGGATGCCGCCATGCTCGCCGATCACTTCACCGCTGGTTGTCACGACGTGGCCGGAAGTATCCGGCAGCGACTCACCCTGCTCGGCGAGATACGCGTCGATGAACCGCTTATAGTCTCCGCCGGGAACGAAGCAAATTTCCTGCGAATCCGGCTTCTCAGCCAGAGCGAGTCCGTGCTTTCGCGCCAGCTCGCGCACTTCGGGCTTGGTCATGTCGCCGAGCGGAAACAGGGTGCGGCTGAGCTGATCCTGGGTCAGTCCAAAGAGAAAGTAGGTCTGATCCTTGCTGTGATCCGCGGGGCGCTTCAGGAGCCAGCGCTGCCGGCTCTCGTCATACGCGACGCGGGCATAGTGACCCGTCGCAACACGATCCGCCCCAATCTGCTTGGCCACAATCAGCAACTGATCGAACTTGAGATGATTATTGCAAAGGCTGCAAGGGATCGGCGTTCGCCCCGACAGATACTCCTCCACGAACGGACGCACCACGTCGCGCTCAAACCGCTCCTCGTGATTGACCACGTAATACGGAATCCCAATCTGCCGCGCCACCCGCCGAGCGTCGTACACATCGTCCAGGGAGCAGCAGCGTCCCTGCACCGACTCAGCCATCCCCTCGCGCCCTGCCAATCGGCGCTGGTTCCACAACTGCATCGTCAGTCCGATGACATCGCTGCCCTCGGCGCGCAGCATGGCCGCCACGGTGGAAGAATCCACACCGCCCGACATGGCTACGGCAATTGTGTTTGTACTCAGCTTCTAGCTCCTAGCTTTCCACAATGTGGTCACAAAGCACTGCTCAAATAGATTCCTTCCGCAGGGCTCGGACTCATTTTCGGTGATGCGCCTTCTAGATAGGAATCTCTTGCTTTCGATACCCGGGCGAAAGAGAGCGCAGCCGATTGATCGCGTCCGGAATCAGTGTTAAGGCTGCGTCGATCTCTTCCTCGGTGGTCTGCTTACCCAAACTGAATCGAATGCTGGCACGTGCGCGATCGTGCCTGAGCCCCATCGCCGCGAGCACGTGCGACGGTTCCACGGCGCCCGAGGAACACGCCGCACCGCCCGAGACTGCCAATCCCTTCAGGTCCAACGCAATCACCAGCGACTCGCCTTCAATATGATCGAAAAAGATGTTCGTTGTGTTCGGCACGCGAAGAGCGCCATCGCCATTCACGCCCGCTTCGTCGACTTGCCCCAGAATGCCCTGCTGCAGCCGATCCCGCATCCCCGCCATCTTCTTATCGTCACCGCGGTCCAATGACTCCTTCGCGATTTGCGCGGCCTTGCCCAACCCAACGATCCCCGGAGCATTTTCCGTTCCGGCCCGCAACGTACGTTCCTGCCCGCCTCCATACACCAGTGGACGCAGCTTCGTTCCCTTCTTCAAATACATTGCGCCGACACCTTGCGGCGCATGAATCTTGTGGCCCGAAATCGACAACGCATGGCACCCAATCTTCGCCACATCGATCGCAACCTTCGCCGCTGCCTGCACCGCGTCGGTATGGAAGTAGATGCCCGTCTCCGCCGCGATCTTGCCGATTTCCTCAACCGGCTGCAGCACACCCGTTTCGTTGTTCGCCATCATCACCGAGATCAATTTGGTATTCGGACGTATCGCGCGACGAATGTCTCCGGGATCGATCAGGCTTTTTCCGTCCACCGGAACGTACGTGACCTCACAGCCATTCTTTTCCAGGTTCTGGCAGGTCAGCAGCACGGCATGATGCTCGATGGTCGACGTAATGATGTGGTCCCCCGGCTTCACCAAACCAGTGATCGCGAGATTATCTGCCTCGGTCCCACCACTGGTGAAAATCACTTCCGACGGATGACATCCCAGCAACTTGCTGACTCGCTCGCGCGCTTCCTCGACCGCGGCCCGTGTTTGCTGTCCGTGATAGTGGATCGACGAGGCATTGCCAAACTGCTCGTCGAAAAATGGCCGCATAGCCTCGAAAACCGCAGGCAGGACGGGCGTTGTCGCGTTATTGTCGAAGTAAATCCGGCGCATGAACCTCTATTGTACGTGGGGATTAGGCCGGAGGGGAACGCCGAATTGCCGCGTCAGCCCGGCCAGATGCGGGTTCGGCCCGAGACTATCTCTCCTCTATCGGCACGTAGCGGGCGGGATACTTCGGCCCGAGATAGTCCGCCCGCGGGCGAATCAGGCGGTTATCGTCCAGTTGCTCGATCACGTGGGCCGTCCATCCGCTGACGCGCGACACGGCAAAGATCGGGGTGAAGAGATCGACTGCGATTCCCAACACGTGATAGGTCGAAGCCGAGTAGAAGTCCACGTTGGCGTTCAGTTTCTTCTCGGACTTCACGAATTCTTCAATCTTCGACGACATTTCGTACCACTTGGAATGGCCGCTCGACTGGCACAGATCGCGCGACATTCGCCGCAAATGCGTTGCTCTCGGGTCTTCGGTGCGATACACGCGGTGTCCGAAGCCCGGAACTTTCTTCTTCTGCGCCAACATGCCCTTCACGTACACAACCGGATCAGATCCGTTTGCGTCGATGGTCTCAAGAATGCGGAACACGGCTTCGTTCGCGCCTCCATGCAATGGACCTTTCAGCGTGCCAATCGCGGAGGTGATCGCCGAATGCATGTCCGAGAGCGTCGCGGCCGTCACTCGCGCGGCAAAGGTCGATGCATTCAGCTCGTGATCGGCATGCAAAATCAGAGCAATGTCCAGCGCCCGTTCGGCGGTCGCAGAAGGACGCTCCCCGGTCAACATCAGCAGGAAATTGGCGGAGTGCGAAAGAGACTTATCCGGCTCGACGACTGGCTTCCCTTTGCGGATGCGGTCGTAAGCAGCCACGATCATCGCGATCTGCGAAGTGATGCGAATTGCCTTGGCCACATTCGCATCATGATCGTTGTTCTTCTTGTCGGGATCGTAGAACGATAAGGCCGACACCACCGTTCGCAACACATCCATGGGCGTCGCGTCTGCGGGAGCGCTGCGCAGCATCGCAACAATCGCCGGATCGAGCTTGCGTTCCTCGGCCAACCGGCGGCGCAGCGAGTCCAGTTCAGCCCGCGCCGGCAACTTGCCGAACCACAGCAGATGGCAGGTCTCTTCGAAGGTCGAGTGTTCGGCGAGTTCGTGGATATCGATGCCGCCATAGGCGAGGACACCGGCGTCTCCGTCGATGTAGCAGATCTTTGAATTGGTGGCTACAATGCCCTCTAAGCCTTTGGGGGCTTGACTCGTGGTCCCGCTCGACATGGATCTCTCGCTTCAGTTCTTCGGATTTTCGTTGCCGGACCGCGAGGAGGGACGCGGGATTGCAACCCTGTTTTATACCTGAAATCACGCGGCGTTTCCAAGGCCCGTGCTTTGCCAGCCGCGTAATTAGGGGCGTATAGTTAAGGGTTCGCCCACAGATCTCCGCATGTCCTGCAGTTGTTCTTCTAATGTCCTCATGGAGGAAGCATCCCTAATGAAACGATTATGCTCAGTCCTGCTTGCCCTGCTGTTTGTTCTTTCGACCTTCGCCTCAGCCGACGAAGGCATGTGGCTGTACAACGCTCCGCCCAAAGACCGGATCAAGTCGAAATACGGGTTTGAACTGACCCAACAGTGGCTCGATCACGTGCGCCTGGGGTCGGTTCGCTTCAACAACGGCGGTTCGGGATCCTTCGTCTCTCCCGACGGCCTCACCTTTACCAATCACCACGTTGGCGCCGCCTGCGTGCAGCAACTTTCCACGGAAGGCCACGACTACATCAAGACTGGCTTCTACGCCAAGACCCAAGCCGAAGAGGCGAAATGCCCCAATCTCGAACTCAATCAACTGGTGGGCATTGAAGACGTCACCGATAAGATCAACGCAGGCATCAAGACAGGAATGTCCGCGGCAGATGCAGGTCAGGCGCAACGCGCCGCCATGTCGCAGGTCGAGAAAGACTGCACGACCGCCACGGGCCTGCGTTGTGATGTAGTGACCTTCTACTCCGGGCAGGTTTACAACCTTTATAAGTACAAGAAGTACACCGATGTCCGTCTGGTATTCGCGCCGGAATTCGACATCGCTTTCTTCGGCGGCGATCCCGACAATTTCACGTACCCCCGCTACGACCTCGACATCACATTCTTCCGCGTCTATGAAAACGACAAGCCGGCGCACCTCGACAACTACTTGCAGTGGTCAGCCACCGGTGTAAAAGACGGGGATTTGATCTTCGTCTCCGGTCACCCGGGAAACACGGGGCGACTGCTCACCATGGCGCAATTGGAATTCATGCGCGACTTTCAATACCCGTTAGCCCTGAAGTTCCTGGCCCGCCGCATCGCTCTGTTGCAGGAGTTCAGCAAGCAGTCGGAAGAGAACGCCCGCGTCGCCAAGGAAGACATCTTCGGCCTGCAGAATTCGCAGAAAGCCCTCACCGGCTACCAGGCCGGCCTGTTGGACAAGGCCATCATGGACCAGAAGGCTGCCGATGAAGCCAAGCTTCGCGCAGCGTTCAAGGCCGATCCTAAGAACGCCGGCAGCGATCCCTGGGAAGAAATCGCGCAGGCCATCAAGACGCAGCAGGCCATCTACCCCAACCTGCTTTATCTCGAGAGACTACGCGGCTTTTCGGGACACCTGTCGCAGATCGCCCGCATTCTGGTTCGCGCGGCAGAGGAAAAGCCCAAACCAAATGCGGAGCGTATGCGCGAATTCCGCGACTCCACCCTGCCGTCACTCGAGCAGCAATTGTTCTCGACTGAACCGGTTTACAAGAACCTCGACACAGTTGTTCTCTCCGATTCATTGGCCGAGATGCAATCGGCGCTGGGCAACGACAATCCGGATGTGAAGGCAGTTTTGCAGGGGAAATCGCCTGCGGACGCGGCTAAGGAGATGATTGCCAACACTAAGCTCGACGATGTTGCGGTGCGCAAGCAGCTCTACGAAGGTGGCAAGGCGGCCGTTGATGCCAGCAGCGACCCTCTGATTGTTGCCATGCGAGCGGTCGATGCCGACGCTCGCGCGGCCCGCAAGGAGTTCGAGGACAAAGTTGACTCCGTGACGCGACGCGATGGCACTACCATCGCCAAAGCACGATTTGCGCAGAGCGGCTTCAGCCAGCCTCCCGACGCAACCTTCACTCTGCGCCTCAGCTACGGCCAGGTGAAGGGATATCAGGAGAACGGCAAGGCAATTCCCTTTGCCACCAACCTCGGCGGCGCCTACGAGCATGCTGCCGAACACAACAATCAACCGCCGTACAACTTGCCGCAGAGCTGGATGGATGCCAAGTCGAAGCTCGATTTGAAGACTCCCTTTAACTTCGTCTCGACGGCCGACATTATCGGAGGAAACTCCGGTTCGCCGACCGTGAATAAGAAAGGCGAAGTCGTCGGGATTATTTTCGACGGCAACATCGAGTCGCTGTCATGGAACTTCGCCTTTAGTGACGCGCAGGGACGCGCCGTGTCGGTTGATTCGCGTGGCATTCAAGAGGCCCTGCGCAAAATCTACGGCGCGACCGCCTTAGCGGATGAGTTGTTGGGTAAGAAAGCGGAGGCGGCGAAGGCTGGAAAATAGTTTCAGGTCACGCACGAGGCCCGGCTTCGGTCGGGCCTTTTTCTTTTAGGCAGGAACTAGGCAGGCCACATCGTAAGGGCGGTCTTACTCAGAATCTGCTGTTGCACCTCGGGGCTGAGCGGCAGGGCGCGAAATTCGTCGAGATTCTTCTTGATGTCGGGCACGCCCGGACCCGGCCAATCCGTTCCGAACAAAGTCTTGTGCGCAATCTCTTCCAGTCGCGGGAAATATTTCAGCAGAGTCTTGGGCGGTATCCCGCTGATGTCGAGATAGACATTCTCGTGCCGCCGCACCAGGAAGAATGCGGTCTGCATCCAGAGCGGACGTCCGCCATGTGCCAACAAGATCTTCAACTTCGGAAAATCGACGGCCACATCATCGACATAAATAGGATCACCGTACTTGTTTCGAGCCCCGGGAAAAATAGAAGTACCGGTGTGAAACATGACGGGCACGCCGTTCGCCTCAGCTGCCCGATAGATAATTTCCAGTTCCTTCGCACCACTCAGGTAGTCGTTCGGAAACAGAAGCTGATGCGGGGGATGGATCTTGATCATCTTGAGCCCCAGGCGCAGGATGTGCTCCACATCGGCGAGAACGTTGGTCGTGTGTCGCGGGTGCAGGCTCCCACAAGGAAGGAGGCGCTTGGGGTTTTCCTTCACATACTCGGCGACATATTCATTCACTCCCGCAGTGAATCCGATGACCTCGGGCGCCACGTAGTTAATCAGCATGGCGCGATCGACGCCACTGGCATCCAGAAATTTGAGGAATGATTTCGGCGACTGGCAGAATTCGACGATCTGGTCGAAGTTCGCGCGCTTCTTCTTCATCAATTCCAGCGCATGGGGCTTGAACATCTCCATGGGCTGAATGTGAATATGGCAGTCAGTGATCATTGAGCCTTAGAGGAAAGCCCAGACAGCATAACAAAACGATCAGTTGCTCGCCGCCAGCAACATTCCGTTTGGTGGGCACTCGAATGATCTCTTCGCTCCTGCACAGCAGCCTGTGGCTCGCAGCTCGCCTTCAGTACAACGGCACCTTCGGATCCACTCGGCGCGACCACGCATCAATGCCGCCGCGCATGGATTGCACCCTTTCAAATCCTTGTTGCCGGAGCCACACGGTGACATTCATGGAGCGCACCCCGTGATGGCACAGCACCACGATCTCTCCGTCCGGATCAAGCTCCTGATGCACTCGCGACGGCACCTCGCCCATGGGTATCAGCTTCGAACCCTCGATACTGGCGGTCTGAACTTCCCAGGGCTCGCGGACATCCAGCAATGTGAACCCATCGCGTCGATCCAGCTTCGCCTTTACATCTTCGGGAGTGATCTCGTAATCCATTCCGTTCCGCTCTATTGCCCTCTCCACTTCGGCTCGCGTTTTTCCATGAACGCGCGAATGCCTTCTTGCGCATCGCCGGTCTTCATCAACTCTTCCAGGTACACTTTTTCGGCACGCGCCAGACCTTTGTCGAAGTGCATTGAGTCCCAGGCATATGACGCCTTCTTGGCAACCGCCAATGCAGCCGGGCTCAGTTTCTTTAGCGACGCAACGCATTCCTCAACAACTGACGCCAACTCAGCCTCAGGCACCGCGCGGTTCGCCAATCCAATCTCTGCCGCCTCGGTTCCTGTAACCGTGCGCCCTGTCAGAATCATTTCCGCCGCCCGCTTCTGCCCGACCAGCGTAGCAAGCGCCGTACACGCGACCGGCGGGTAACATCCCAGCTTGGTCTCGGGAAAGCCCCACTGCGCAGAATCGCTGGTGTACGCCATGTCACAGACCATCGCCAATTCTGCCCCACCTCCCATGCAGTGTCCATGCACCTGCGCAATGGTCACCTTCTTGGTCGCGATGAGCACGCGAATCACGCCATGGAACTTGGACAACATCTCTTCGACCCTGTCGGGAGTGTGCGCCGCCACGTCCACTCCGGCCGAAAATCCCTTCCCTCGCCCAGCAAGCACAATCACACAAACATTCGGTTCAGCTTCAACTGCAGCCAGCACCTGAACAAGCTCTTCCATCAGCGGCACGTCAATCACATTGACGGGCGGATGGTTCAGCGTGATGCGCGCCACGGGAACTGTAATCTCGCAGGTAATCCGCTGGAATGGAGTAGTGATCGCTGGCATGTTTCTTTGCTGCTCTGTGACCTCTAGCTGTGACTAAAGATTGATCGCCGACTTCCGCACTTCCCCAATCGTGGCCAGAGGATCCCGCGCGCCCGTCTTTTCGGCAATCCACTTCTTCTCGTTGCCGATGATTTCGAGCAACAACTTTTTGTCCGCCACCGAGGGCATGTACTCCTTCAGATGCTCTTCGTAAGCACGATCGTCCAGCGGTTCGCCGGTCTGCGCATGGAACTTCTGCCCTGCCCAACGTCCGATTGCACGATTGAACTTGATGTCCGGCGCATACAGCCCCGGTTCGCCCGGCTTGAGCGAATGGTTGAAGCGCTCGATCAACCCGGCAACTTCCTCGCGATACAGATTCCGGTTGTAATCGTTGAGGTCATCGAGGTCGGCCGCCTTGTCATTCTTGGGCTCGTCGTAGCGTCCCTTGATACCCCAAACATAGGCCCAGTGCGCCGACGACGAATGGTCCGTGCCGAACAGATCGTACGAACTCGAAAGCCACTTATTGAGATATTTCTGGATCAACCACGCCGGAATGACGCCCGCCTCCACAATGCGCCGCAGGCCATCGTTGCCCGTGCCCATGTGGAATGCCTCTTCCCGCAGCATGTACGACATGGACCGCCCGAGCGGAGCGAACGCCGAGTACTTGAGCATCTGCAACTGGAACTTGCCATCGCGGTCGACGAAGTCGGTATAGGTGAAGAAGTCCATCCAGTTGTCGACGTCGACGTTGAACGCGCCCAGCAACCGCTTGTTCTCAAAAGCGCGCCTCTCCAGCATCTTCTGTGCTTCCACTTTGCCTGAATATCCGAAATGATCGATCAGCAGCGCGCACATCTGCCAGCCGTGACGCATTTCTTCGATCATCACGCGCGTGATGGCGCGGCGGTCCCAGTCGGTGGGAGCATTGTCGAGCAGATTGCGCTGCTGTTCCACGCTGGCGAACTCGGTGTCGCCCTGGTAGACGATCATGTTCATCAGCGCATCGCGCATTTGCTGAGTCGGAATCTGGCGCAGGTTCTCCCATTTGTGCCGGCCCTTATAATGGCCGAACTCAATGTCTTCCGTCTCGATCGCTCCGTACAGCGTGTCGAACTTGAAGGCTTCGATGTCGTTCGTGTTCACCCCGATCTCTTTCCGCCAATCGTTAAAGAGACCGATCCAATCACTGAACGTTCCGATTTTTGCGACTTTTCCGGGCATAAGCTCCAACTCCTCAACGAACCTCGCATCGCTCGCGGTGAATCGCAGACGCTATGTGCAACAATGTCAGATCGCTCACAGCTCATAGCTCGCAGCTCACGACTGCTACACCATGTTCAACCAAACCGTTTTCAGTTCCGTGTAGTGTTCCATGGCGTGCGCGCCAAGTTCACGGCCAAAACCTGAACTCTTGTATCCGCCAAAGGGCAGCGACGCATCCATCAAGCCGTACGTATTAATCCACACCGTCCCTGCCT
>Ga0335070_10003729_pt1 | contig 17807 bp, 17 predicted proteins | sample Lox_Sample_13_FD_206722 | JGI IMG/M metagenome (GOLD analysis project Ga0335070, IMG submission 206722) | Soil microbial communities from Loxahatchee National Wildlife Refuge, Florida, United States - Lox_Sample_1.3 | ecosystem: Environmental > Terrestrial > Soil > Wetlands | place: USA...
TTGGGGATCAAGTCGTCTTTGATCGTCCCGATGTATGTCGAGGGCAAACTGATCGGCGCGGCGGCGATGTCGAGTTGTAAGGATTTTCAAGAGCGTCGATCATGGGACACTTTGACAATTGCCCAATTCCACGCTGCGGCCGATGTTTTCGCAAACGCTCTTTCCCGAAAACATACGGATGAAATGCTGCATCGCGCCTACGACGAGATTCGATTGCTAAAAGAACAGCTCGAGATGGAAAACTCCTATCTCCGGCAAGAGATCAAGCTCGAATACAGCCACACAGGAGTAGTCGGCAATAGTGCGGCGATGCGCGACGTCCTAAGGAAAGCCGAGCAAGTGGCGGGTACCGATTCAACCGTTCTGGTCCTCGGCGAAACGGGAACAGGCAAAGAACTCATCGCCAGAACGATTCACGAGATGAGCCAGCGCAGCAGGCGCTCCATGGTAAAGACAAACTGTGCCGCGCTTCCGGCGGCCATCATTGAAAGCGAGCTTTTTGGGCGTGAGAAGGGTGCGTACACGGGAGCGCTCGCCAGGGAAATCGGGCGCTTCGAGCTCGCAGACCAGTCTTCCATCTTTCTGGACGAGATCGGTGAGCTCCCGCCTGAAGTCCAGTCAAAACTCTTGCGGGTTCTTCAGGAGGGCGAATTCGAACGGTTAGGCAGCCCGAGAACCACCAAGGTAAATGTTCGAGTGATTGCGGCAACGAGCCGGGACCTACAAGCCATGGTGAAAGACGGCAAGTTCCGCGAGGACCTATTTTATCGTTTGAACGTTTTCCCTATCGTGATCCCTCCCTTGCGAGAACGCGCCGAAGATATTCCCCCACTTGTCTGGCACATCCTGAAGGATCTCGGGCAGCGTATGGGACGTACCATCGAAGTTGTCCATGCTAATACCATGAGGGATTTTCAACGGTATTCCTGGCCGGGCAATGTGCGCGAACTGCGTAACATCATCGAACGAAATCTGATCCTCAACAGTGGATCGACCTTCCGGGCTCAGGTACCGGAACTAGAGCAGAGCCCTCATAAGGAGCTGCGCCGTTTCGATGAGGTAGAAGCGGAATACTTTCGCAATGTGTTGACGGCCACGGGCTGGCGCATCCGGGGGCAAAGGGGTGCGGCCCACATCCTGGGACTGAAACCAACGACGCTCGAATCAAGAATGAAAAAGCTGGGTATTTGCCGCCCGAGCTGAAATCTCCGACCTGTCGGAGTTTTTCCGTCAATTTTGGCGGCCGCACATAGTGGAACCAATTACCCCGTGTCTTATTTCTTCCGAATCGCGTTCCATTCTCGACCTTTAGGCACGCTCACCCGATCGCGCCCTTTTCGGCCACCATCTTGCACCATCTACGCTCGAGAGCTTCATCGGAGAACCGCCTGCCCTGCGCCTCGCGTTGGATGCCTTAGCTGATCCACGGCGAGTTCTGCGGAATGGAGACGAAATGATTATCGAGCAGATGAGTGTTTCTGCACCTCCCGGCAAGAGGAAGCAGCTTGGGAGTGCGCTCTCGTCTCTGATCGGCCCGACGCAAGTGCAACCTGGATGTCTGAGTTGCCGCTTGTTCCAGAACTGGCAAGACCTGGATGAACTTTTGGTCGAGGCGAGTTGGGAGACCCAAGAAGATTTGATCCGCCATCTGCAGTCGGACGCTTATAAGCAGATGCTGTTAATGATAGAAACGAGCCGCATGCCGCCGGTGTTACGGTTTTCCTCGGTGCAGGATGTCAGTGGATTGGAACTGGTGTTGAGCGCGCGGATGACCTTGGCCGAAACCGCAAGCGAGATTGCAGTCCGGAGTACGCCGGACCAGACGGAGAGGATGAAGGACGGAACAGAGGATTGAAAGGAGCTAAACACATGAAACCCGAAGAGAGTACGGTGAAACCCACGTCTTCAAAAGATTCTCCTTTCTACTGCCAGGCTGCGGAACGAGAGCGGCTGAACCGAGCACGTGAAAACGGCGTGCCTTGGAAAAAGTGGGGCCCTTATCTCAGTGAGCGTCAATGGGGCACGGTCCGGGAGGATTATAGCGAGAATGGGGACGCCTGGAATTTCTTCACCCACGACCAGGCCCGTTCCCGCGCCTACCGCTGGGGCGAAGACGGCCTGGCCGGCATCTCCGATGACAAACAGCATCTCTGCTTCGCGCTAGCCTTGTGGAACGGCAAGGATCCGATTCTCAAGGAACGGCTTTTCGGATTGACGAACAGTGAGGGCAACCACGGGGAAGATGTGAAGGAGTACTACTTCTACCTCGACAGCACGCCGACGCACTCCTACATGAAGTATCTCTATAAGTACCCACAAGCGGCATATCCCTACGCCGATCTCGTGGAGACCAACCGCGGTCGTTCCAAAGACGAGATGGAGTATGAACTGCTCGACACCGGCGTTTTCAAAGAGGACCGGTATTTCGATGTTTTTGTGGAATACGCCAAGGACGGCCCAGAAGACATCCTGATTCGGGTGACGGCGGCCAACCGCGGACCGGAAGCAGCAGAACTGCATCTATTGCCAACGCTGTGGTTCCGGAACAACTGGGCATCGTGGATTGCTGAATCCAATCGAACCCCGAAGAAACCAAATCTCAAGCAGATTCCCGTACCGGCGGGAACCAGTGCGGTGGCGGCGACGCACCCGCTACTCGGTGAATTGCTGCTTTCCTGCGAAGGCGAGGTACCGCTGCTCTTCACCGAGAACGAAACCAACCACGAGCGGCTCTTTCCCGGCCAAAAGAACGAGAGCCCCTACGTCAAAGACGGCATCAACGACTGCGTGGTGCAGGGTAATCAGGCCGCGGTGAACCCCGGTAAGCAGGGTACCAAGGTCGCGGCACACTACCGGGTCAAGATAGATGCCGGTCAAACCAAAGTGATTCGCTTGCGGCTCTCCAAAAGTTCTCCAGACCAGAAGCGCGAATCTTTCGGAAAGCAATTTGATGAAATCTTCGCGAACCGGCTTCGGGAAGCCGATGAGTTTTACAAGTCGGTCACGCCACCCTCGGTGGGTGAGGATGCCGCCAAAGTGATGCGTCAGGCTCTCGCCGGCATGCTGTGGAGCAACCAGTTCTTCTTCTTTGATGGTGACAATTGGCTGGACGAGCACCACTCCAACCCGCTCCATACCGGATATCGAAATTCGCGGAACACGGAGTGGTTCCACATGTTGAACCATGACATCATCTCCATGCCTGACAAGTGGGAATACCCCTGGTACGCGGCCTGGGACCTTGCTTTTCACACGCTCCCACTCTCCATCGTGGACCCCGACTTCGCCAAGGAGCAGATGGAGTTGATGCTGCGCGCTGTCTACTTGCACCCCAACGGCCAAATGCCTGCGTACGAGTGGAACTTCAGCGACGTGAACCCGCCAGTACACGCTTGGGCGACATACTTTCTGCTCAAAACCGAGCAGGCCCTACATGGCAAGACGGACATAGATTTCCTAAGGACAACATTCAGGAAGTTACTGCTGAACTACACCTGGTGGGTGAACCGCAAGGACCGCTTCGGGAAGAATGTATTCGAGGGCGGCTTTCTCGGCCTCGACAACATCGGCGTGTTCGACCGCAGTGCGCCACTGCCTACGGGTGGCCACCTGGAACAGGCGGACGGCACGGCGTGGATGTCCCTTTTCAGTCAGAACATGCTGGAACTCGCGTTCGAGCTCACCCTCGAAGACCCCACCTACGAGGACATGATCGTAAAGTTCGCAGAACACTTCTTCTACATCGCCTCGGCCATGAACAAACCAGGATCGGACGGGATGTGGGACGAGGAGGACGGTTTCTACTACGACCTTCTGCGGCTCCCGAACGGCAGCGCCACACGACTCAAGGTGCGCTCGATGGTGGGGCTCCTGCCACTGTGTGCGACAACAATCGTCGAGGCTAGCACGAGAGAGCGCATTCCGGGGGTGATGGCGCAGATGAACGAACGGCTACGCCGGATACCGGAACTGTCGAAGACCATCCATCCTACGGGGCCAAGACACTTTGGCGTGGCGGAGCGAGGAATCATGGCTCTGGTCAACCCGGAGCGGCTCCGCCGGATTCTCACCAAGATGCTCGACGAGAACGAGTTCCTCAGCCCGTACGGAATCCGCTCGCTTTCCAAATTCCACGAGCAGCACCCCTACATCTTCCATGTGCAAGGTCAGGAGTACCGAGTGGACTATCTGCCGGCGGAGTCAAATACGGGCATGTTCGGTGGGAACTCCAATTGGCGGGGACCTGTCTGGATGCCAGTGAACGCTCTAATCATCCGGGCGCTGCTGAACTTCTACTTGTATTACGGCGACAACTTCAAAATCGAATGTCCCACGGGATCCGGCAAGCTCATGAACCTCTTCGAGGTGAGCAAAGAGATCTCGAACCGGCTCACCCGAATCTTCTTGAGAGACGAACATGGACGGAGGCCCGTCTATGGCGGCACGGAAAAGTTCCAGAGCGATCCCTTCTGGCGCGACAATATCTACTTCTTCGAGTATTTCCATGGCGACAATGGTGCCGGACTGGGTGCCAGTCACCAAACCGGCTGGACCGGACTCGTCGCCAAACTCATCGAGCTCTACGGTTTCCTCGATTCCAAGCGGACGCTGGAAGTTGGCAGAGCGGCCGCGTTCACTAAGAAAGCTCATGCTACTGGGTAGGAAGGACGCGGTGCGCCAGGGAACTTGTGACATGGCGATGCCGCTGTCGAGCCATGATTTTGAGCATGAGAGCTCGAAGTGGGAGCGAAATTGGGGATGCAGGCCTGTATGTGGAATTGGGGCCCTGGAAATGCCCTCTTTTCCAGGTGTGTGCACTACGAGCGATGCCATATACGACCTCTGGCAAGACCAGTATCCGATGGTCATTCGAGAAATAATCCGTCACGAAAACGACGTCACCAATCACCGGATCATATGGTTATTGGTCGGCCAGGGATTTATTGCCAACGCGTATGTCTCGGCGAGAAACGCAAGTTCTGCGACGCCATTCTTACTCAGCTTCGCGAGCCTGCTGCTTTCGCTTTCTGCATTTGTGATGCTCTACCAAAGCTATCAGGCTCGCGGATACCTCCAGTTCCTGGGCTTGCGAACGAAACAGGGAATGCTGCAAGAGCGGTATTTGCCGCTCGTCAGCTGGCTGAGAACAAGGATCAAGAATTGGAGGAGAAGTGTCTGGATGTTTCGGTGGATCAATCGGCCACGTGACCTGATGGAGCCGCGTCTGCTCGTGCCGTACCTGTTTATGTTCGTGTGGATGACAAATTTGCTGCATACGCAGACGAGCCTGAACACAGCAGCTACATTGCCGTTGGGCGCGTTCATGTCCTCAGCAATCCTCGCCGCTACCTGTATGGCATTGGTCAAAGGGCGACGAAGCTCCTGATGGATGAATCCTGTTTTGCCAAATGCGTTAGGGAGTTTGGTTGGTTGCAAGGCCGGTGCAATTAAACCAGTACGCGGTATTTAGGTGCCGAAAGGAAGTGAAGCCATGGGAGGAAGCTCAGTCGTGAGAAAGAACAAACCCTATTCAAGATTAGTCAGACCTATACGCCCCTGCCTCGCCGCTCTTTGTTCGATCTTGCTCATGCCCGGCGACGGCCTTTGGGCGGCGCAAGCCCAGCAACCGGCATCACAATCTTCACCGTCGCAAGTTGCCGGATCTGCTCAGGATGATGCCGCCAAGCTACCACCCGATCAGCTGGATTCCCTGGTCGCACCCGTTGCGCTCTATCCGGACCCGATGCTTGCCCAAGTTCTCGCTGCCTCCACCTACCCCCTGGAGGTCATCCAGCTTCAACAATGGCTCACGAAGAACAAGGACTTGAAGGACAAAGCGCTCGTGGATGCCGTTTCAAAACAACCCTGGGACCCCAGCGTCCAGGGCTTGGCTGCACTTCCAGACGTCGTGAAACGCCTTGCGGATGACATCCAATGGACTACCGACCTCGGCAACGCTTTTCTAGTCCAGCAAGCTGACGTAATGGATGCGGTTCAGCGGATGAGGAAAAAAGCCAAAGACGCCGGCAACCTGAAATCAACTGAACAGCAGAAGGTCGAAACAAAAGTCGTGGAGACCAAGCAGGTCATCGTTGTTGAACAGGCGAACCCTCAGGTCGTTTATGTCCCCACATACAACCCCGTTGTCGTCTACGGCCCGCCCGTGTATCCCTATCCTCCGATTGTTTATCCACCACCTCCGCCGCCAGGTTATTACGCTGCCGGCATGGCCATTTCCTTTGGGATTGGCGTTGCTATGGGAGCGGCCTGGAGTGGCGGTTGGGGTTATGGCTGTGGCTGGGGACACAACGATGTGACCGTCAACGTAAACAACAATTTCAACCGCAACACCAACGTGAACGGGGGAAACCGCGTTAATACGTCCGGCAATCGCAGTGGCAGTGGTGGTGGGAACTGGCAACACAACCCACAGCACCGCGGCGCAGCTCCCTACTCTGATCGATCCACAGCGAACAGGTATGGCGGCACAAGTCGAGGAGCTTCGGCATCGGACCGGCAAGCCGCAGCGCGCAAGAATCAAGCGAGTGCTGGAAACAGAAGCCAATCCGGAGCGCGGCCGAGCCAGGGCCAGATGGGTGGACAGCAATCGCTCGCGAACGATCGTAGCTCGGGTGGTGCAAACCGTCCCACCTCTACGGGTGCAAGCAGCGGCAATCGAAGCTCATCTGCGAGTAGTAAGAGCAGCGCTCTCGGTGGGGGTTCCAGTGGAAAGAGCGGCAGTTCGGCTAAGGCCAGCAGCTCACGCGGAAGTTCGAGCATGGGTTCTCGAAGTAGTGGTGGCGGCGGTGGGAGGCGGAGGTAGAAAAGTCATGAACAATACAATTCGTAAGCCTACGGGAACAACAATCCTCTTCGAACGGCAAAGCTTCCCGATGATTTCCAAGGCCGCCATCTCTTGCGTGCTCTCGCTTTTCTTCACTTTGTTCTCATTCGCGCAGGGAAAGCCAAGCGACACTCCATCACAACCGCAGAAAACCTTCGGCACTCCACAAGAAGCTGCTAACGCGCTCATCCACGCCGCAGAAAAAGACGATATACCCGCAATGCGGGAAATCTTTGGCCCGGCCGGCGAAGATCTGTTGACGACCGAGGATCCTGTGCAGGACAAAAACATCGTTGCCGGATTTGTCTCGGAAGCGCATCAAAAAAACACGATCAACATCGATCCGAAAGACTCTAACCGCGCCATTCTCGTTGTCGGCAACATGGACTGGCCGATGCCGATTCCCATTGTAAAGAAGAACGGTAAGTGGTTTTTCGACACCAAAGCCGGCCGCCAGGAGATGCTTTACCGACGCATAGGTGCCAATGAACTGGATGCGATCGAGGTCTGCCGCAGCTATGTGGAATCGCAGCATGAATATGCCATGGAAAAACATGATGGCGCCGAGGTGAATCAGTACGCGCAGCGCATCATCAGTACACCGGGAAAACATGACGGCTTGGTATGGCGCAATCCTGACGGAACCTTGGGTGGTCCTCGAGCCGAGGAACTTGCGGACGCTTTGGCCGAAGGTTATTCCGATCGTTCAAAACCGTTTCATGGCTATTACTTCAAAATCCTGAAAGGGCAGGGCCCTGCGGCCCCGCTCGGCAAGATGGATTTCGTGATCGAGGGCGCCATGATCGGCGGCTTTGCACTCGTGGCGGCCCCGGCAGATTACCGTGTTACAGGCGTCAAGACGTTTATCGTCGGTTTCCAAGGCATCGTCTACCAAAAGGACTTAGGCCCGGACACGCTCAAGATTTTCAAGGAGATGGAACTCTACAACCCCGACAAAACCTGGCAGCGCACAAACGACAATTGGCCAGAGGACACGTTGAAATGAGCGCGCCGCGACACGCATGACCCTCTAAACGCAATATTCCTGCGAGGAAGGAGCGAATTTCAATGGCGGAAAAAGATGAGGAACCGGAAGGACAATCCCTAAAGCGCAAAGAATGCGAAAACAAGCACGATTCGTGCCATTACTGAACGGGTCAGTCCGCGGGTCTTCCGCTTGGTAGCTCTGCCAACTCCATCAGACCGCGAAAAAAACCACATAAGCTCGACCCTTGTATCGCGACTGGGAATTGATTTAAGCAGAGTTATCCACGGCAATAAGGGCAGGCCGTTGCGTTTTTGAATAAGCTCTTGGAGACATTCTGAAGTAACGGCATGCAGTTCTTGAAGCTGTGATACCCGTTTCATGCTAATCGATCGGAACGAACACCTGAACAACTAGACCCAGTTTGCCGCTAACCAGTTGTGGGTTGGTAGACTCCTCTCCAGTTTCAGTTCACTTTAGGTTTACCGGAGGCCCGCTGACGCGCTTCCCGTTGAGGCTGACACTGACCTCTACACGGTCTGCAATTTTGATGAATGGGATGCCGCTGTTCATTCCATATTGTTTTCGATCAAAGGCCATTGTCCCGTTGATGGTGCCGGAGCCTGTGCCTGTGCGGTTCACTTTAAATATCAGCCTCTCCCGTTTAGTTACGCCGCGTATTGTAAAGTCTCCGTCGAACGCAACCGTGTCGGGGCCTGTCTGTTCAACTCTTGTCGAGCGAAAAGTAATAATGGGATTGCGTTCAACATCGAAAAAGTCTTTGCCTTTTAGCTTACCGTTCTTCATGCCGCTTCCAGTATCCACGGTGGCAGCCTGAATCTTGATATCCAGCACACCTGTTGAGAGTTCGGGGGACATGAATGTAAGCGTGGCTTCCCATTTGCCAAACTTACCCTTTATAGCCACTGACGATTCCACGTCGAACGTAATTGTGCTTTCAACTGGAGTAATCGCGAAGACGGGGACCTGAGCACGGCTCGATACAGCGGAAATAGCAGTCGCTCCAAGGCTCAAAGCAATGAATACAAGGTTCGAAACAGGTCTCGGTCTTGTGATTGTCATAGTCTTGCATCTCCTTGTTTCCCCCACGAATGCTGCCGAGTAACAGAGAAACCTTGCTAATGGTCGTCGGAGCCCACGAACCTTCCATCGCTATACCTGACCTCGAGAACCGGGCTCGACATATATTCAGTTTTTATCTTTGTGCTTGAGTTGTTTGTCACCTTCGATGATCGTGTTCCATCCGAATAGGAGCGAGACCATGAACTGATTTAGACGAAGGGAATCGGGCGAGTTGTCGTTGATTGTAGGTGAACCCGCCGTCATCAGACAGACCGCACCGGTCGTGCAACAAAAGACGGTAAGGGCAAATGAGCGCGCCATCCCGTCAGTCGTCGTGCTTCAACCGTTTTTGTCCTTCGATAATCTTGTGCCACCCGAACACGACGGAGACCATGAACTGGTTCAGGCGAAGGGCGTCGGGAGCGCTGTCGTTGATCGTTGATTTGTAGCCGATTGTAATACCCAGGTTGTCGTTGATCTGGTACCCGGCGGTGAAACCCAAAGCAACGTTGTTGCGCTTGTCTCCCGAGACACCGTTGATGGTTGCCTTTCCACCTGCGTACCAGGAGGTGTCGAAGGAAGCCCAGAAGTGATTCGTGAGGTCGCGCGTGAAGTGTCCGTCAAGCTGGAACAAGGGGTCTGACGACAACGTCTGACCAACGAAGTTGTCATTGGTTCCGAACAACCACACTGCGGGCAGGAGTTCAATAGTCGTCCGTTTGCCCGGCACCCACGGGCCTAGTTGCCAGACTATGGGGGCGCCGATGCGCCCATACCAGCGGTGTTGTCCAAGATTCAAGGATTGGCTGCTGTTGTATTGGCCGATCGGGAAGGCCAAGTCCCCAAGCAAGTCCACAGAAAACCCCGGCTTGTAGCGCAAGGCATCTGGGATGGCCTTTTGCGCCTTGGGTCCGATGACGTTGATGTCGAACTCGACCATTGGGTCACCGAACCCGTCGGCAGTTTGCTTGGCCGTTTTACCGGCCACGGTCACGTCACCCGAAATTCGGCCCATGGGCTCTAAGACAGCAATCATGGCCGCGCGATCATGTAGAGAAAAAATCCGTCCATAGCCGGCGAGGGCTATCCTGGCGTCGAAACTAGCACCGGGTGTCACGATGAGAGCAGGGTCAAAAGGATTCGCGTTACCGCTCAATGACTGAACGACAACCGGCACGGCGTTCGCCCCCGACAGTGTTTTCCAATAAAAGCGCGCCGGAACCTGTGCCAGAGTTTGCAGCGGGCAGAGCGTGACCATCGCGAGCATAATTGCTACGTATGAATAGAACCTGGTAATTGGTTTCATCGAACCTCCGTCATGCTCCAAATCAAACAGCAATCACTCCTTCGGTTCAGCCATCATGTCTTTGGGTGGCACGAACTGCCGCTTGTAGTTCAGAGGCGGATAGCCGGGATCGTCAGGGACTCGCTGTGGGAGAACCTTGTCCAACGTTTCGAACATGGATCGACTCGGTACCACCACGTTGTTCACCCGGACATAGTTGTCCCAGAGCGCGAGTAGTTCGTGCAGTTTCTCGGGGTGGTCTGCGGCGAGGTCTTTGCGCTCTATGGGGTCGTTCGCGAGGTTGAAGAGCTCCCAATCTCCTTTGCCTAGCGGCTTGTATTCCCAGCGAATCTTCCACTCACCCTGTCGCACTGCTCGGTTTCCGAAAATTTCCCACGCCAGGTAATCCTGCTCCGTCCGTGGCGACTCTTGCCGGCCTTCCAATATTGGAACCCATGACTTTCCCAATAGCGGATGCAATTCTTGTCCGTTGTAAGTCTTCGGATAGCTGGCGCCAGCGACTTCCAGCAGTGTCGGCATCAGATCCGCTACATGCATGAGTCCGTTATTGATGCTTCCCTTTGGCCGCTTGACAACGGGCCCGCTGACGATGAGCGCGTTTCGTATGCCGCCTTCCGCCATCCATCCTTTGTACTGGCTGAAGGGCGTCATTGAGACCTGCGCCCACATCGGACCGTAGCCGACGTACGAGCCGGGATCGCCCCAGGCATTGAAATCCGTCTGCGCCCACTTGATGGAGGCGAACAGGTAGTCACGCGTGCCTGGTGTACCCGCAATCATCGCGAACAAATCGGTTCCCTCGGCGCCGTTATCGCCGAACACGATGAAAATGGTGTTGTCGTACTCGCCGATCTGCTTGAGATACTCGATGAGCCGACCGGTGTGGTAGTCAATGGTCTCTACCATGCCTGCATAAAGCTCCATCTTCCTGCCGAGAAATGCCCTGGTTACTGGGGCGAGCAAGATGGGATCAGGCACGAACCACATTCGCTCCGATAATTGTGTTCCGGCGGGCATAATGCCAAGTTCAATTTGTTTCTTGAGTCGCGCCTGTCGCACGGCATCCCAACCCTTGTCGTACTCCCCGACGTAATGACTGCGCCATTCTTTGGGCAGGTGAAAAGGATCGTGCGGCGCCTGGTGGGCGACATAAGCGAAGAAGGGTTTGCCGTCGGCGTGGTTGGCCGCAATGTATCCGATCAGCTTGTCCGTGTAGGTCTTCGTTGCGTAGTAATGCTTTGGCAGGCGCGTCAGATAACGACCGTCTTCAGTGAACACCGATTGCGGCGATGCCGCGGTGAAATTTGTCATGTCCCAATAGCTGCCTGCTCCGTCGAGCAACGAGAAATCGCGCTCAAACCCGCGTGCGGCCGGGATCTGATCGGGAGCCTTGCCCATGTGCCACTTGCCGACCATGTAGGTGTGATAGCCGACGCCTTTGAGCAACTGCGGCAAGGTAACCACCCGGTTGTTGAGGTAGCCTTCGTAGCCATCCACGCCCCACTGGTTAGGGGCCGCCCACTCGTCCATGTTGCCAAGGCCATTCAGGTGCGTATCGACGCCCGTCAGCAGCATTGAACGTGTGGGCGAACTGGTAGCATGCGTGTAGAAATTGGTGAAGCGCACGCCGTCTTTAGCCAAGGAGTCGAGATTCGGCGTTCTGATTTCGCCACCGAATGAGCCCATGTCGGAGAACCCCAAATCATCACCAAGGATGATGACAATATTGGGACGGCGAGGTGGAGTGCTCTGGGCATCGACATCGACGGCGCACGTCGCGAGCGCAGCAACCACGCCGATGATAATTGCCGACGCTTTCCGGAATCGGTTGAGGCTATTCGATTTTGAGGCTGCAGGTTCCGGTGAATATTTCAACTGTTGTTCTACGTTCTTGGTCAGACTGGGCTTCATAAGCTCACTCTCATCACTTGATTCGATCCGTCGGTCCACGCTTTGCGTTAGTCGAGCGACCAAAGCAGATTTTAGGTGACTCGGTGACACAGTAACGTGCTGCTGGCCATCTGTGTCACTAACGGGATTGACGTGATTTGCCGCCCTATTCCCCTTGACTGTCGATCCATAAAACCAGGGCATCGTAAGCGTAGTTAGCGATCAGCAGTCCGTCTATCGGATTTCCGCAAATTTCAAATCTGTGGGAAGTGAGGCCCGGATGGCTTAAGTCAGACGCAATGGAACAGCAGCCTCACCACTCGCCCACCGGAAATGCGAGGTTAAGGTGCATGACCGGAATTCGCTTCGGCCTCACTGGCTATCCGCATAAGGAGTAGTCGTTTAGTTGGTTTAGCCACCAAAACCCGAGCGCTGTTAGAAATACATCGAGAGCACATATCCCAAGCCGTTAACCTGCCGATTGGGGGAACTCGCCGTATCGTTTTGATGTTCGAAATACCACTCCAGTTCAACGTGCTTCCCGATGGGGAATGTAGAACCGGCAGTCAACGCCGTGCGGCTCCACTTCGCAGCCTGGCTGTCGTAAAAAGCCTCAGCGCGCAGGTACGGCGTGAAGTGATAGCCGTGAATGGCAAAGGTGCGCTCCGCAGATAGCCGGTTGCGGTAGCGCCAGAAAAATTGGCCACCGAGATCTCTAAAATCGACTCGATTGCGATCTGACAGCAACACGCCACGCACTAGCGGATATCGCCCAGTTGCCTCGGCAAGGCCGCGATGCTCCACCGTCCCGTCGGTTGATGGCATGTATCGGTATCCTAACCTCAACGTCAGTGGCCTCTCTTTGGACTGGTCGAGCTGAAAAACAGTAATCCTCTTTAGTTTGACCAGAGGTTTCAAGAAGAAGTCAATATTGGGTCCAATCTCGGCACTGGAGGCCCCAGCATTCTCTCTCGTGAGCGCGGCATAAAACGAAACCCGCACATTTGAACTCAATTTCAGGTATGCATCTACCTCAGGCCAGCTTTGGAGTGATTGGGCTGCGGCGGATGAAGCTAAAACGCTGGAGATTAGAGCTCCTCCGACAACTGAAAACCAACGCGTCACTCGCGGTCTCCATGTGTGGGATCAAAGTCCATAGGGATGTGTCTCTTCAAGCGTTCGGCTCTGCCGGGCAACGCCTCAGTATTCGACCTCGATGCCTCTTGCTTTCCCCACTTTGTAAATGGCGTCGAAAGTGGCTGCCATATCCCAAGGTGCATCAGGAGGTTCGCCGCGGAACTCGCGATACGCCCGTTCGACGTTCACAAAGACCCGCGCCGGGGCCCGCCATTTACCATAGGGGCCAAGCTCGATCTGTTTCGCTGCGTCCAGTGAGGTGAGGCCGTCGTCAAAACACTTCTTCGACTCATCGCGGACGTACTCGAGATACGTCTTCATCTCAATCGGCCCTTCAATTCCACAGAGGGGGCCATGACCTGCAACAATGACTTCAGGGTCGAGTTCAGTGATAAGGTCGAGGCACCGAAACCAATTCTCGTATGATCCCGTCCAGCCCATCGGCGTACATTGCCAGAACAGCACGTCCCCGGCGAAAACCACACGTTCCTTGGGTACGTGGATGATGGTATCCCCGACCTGATGGCACGGTCCGACGTAGATCAAGTGAACCTCTGTCCCATTGAGGTTTAGCTCGTAGCGTGTATCAAATAATGTTGTCGGCGGAACCAACTCGATGCCGTCAAAGTTGTAGTCCTCGAGCAGTTGTTGGCCTGCGGCCACAATGCCAGGGTGCGCCAACCTGAGAACCGTGCGGAATAGGAAATTCGTGACGCCATGCAGAAGTTTCTGGCTCTCCTGCGGATTGGCCACGTGCTTCATTCGCTCAGGGACAGACCGGTGGGCAATGATCTCAGCGCCTTCAAAGAGTTGATTGCCCCAGACATGATCCGCGTCTTCGTGTGTGTTGATGACGCATTTCGGCATGCCGCACCACACCTTACTAAATAGCGCAATCATCTGCCGCGCATGAGCCAAGTCCGACTGCGTGTCGATTACAACCCCCCCGGCCCGGTTGATGAGACCAGAGTTGGCATCACACACACGATTTTTCTCATTCAGAACTGCAAAGCAGCTGTCGCTAACTTGCTTCAGTTCCATCGGATTAGGTTCCTTGTCGAGTGACGGTTACGAAGGCCCAGACCCTGTTGCTCGTCAGATTGCACAGGCCACACGTCCCGCTAGCAGGTCTGGGCAGATCCGGGGTCTTTCACTCTTTTCGTTGCAGCCTCTTCTCCCCTGCTTGGCGCATCGCGTCCCGAAATGCAATCTATCAGCGGAGTGCTTGAAGGGCATGGAGGCCAATTGAAGCGTGATCCGCCATCAGTTCCCTGGGTTTTGCTGCCGCGAAGCCGGGATTGATATAATCAGTTGGTCACTCACTTCGACTTCGACTCAGGTACATGGAAACGCTTGTAATCTTGGCCGTTGATCGTCACTGCGTCTATCGGATTTCCGCAGAATATGAAAAATCGACAGAGTCACGTCCAGTTGCCTCAGCCCAACGTCACAGTTGTTGATATTTGGGACCCTGCCACGGCAGTAGATGACATCGAGGTCATCCACCAGGATTTGGTTCAACTTCGCTCGGGACCTCTGCGCGCAAGACAGATAGCTGTTCACTTGGAATCCGCGGTGCTGATTTACACATCGACGAACCTCGCCGTTCATTCGTGTACGAAGCTCGTGCCCGGTCTGAGGGCGGTGGTGGCCTTCGGTCCGCAAGGACTGGGCACTATCAATGGACTGCACATTCATCCTGATCTCATGCTGATGGCCGCTAGGGATGCCGAGTGTCAGTTCGTAGTGGATCCTGGCTATGAGAGCGTCACGATCTTCCTTCCGCCAAAGAATTTCGAAGCGTATCTCGTTAATCGGCAGCTGGAGGATCCGCTTCAACCCGGCTGCCCTGTGGACCTGTTTGTATGCGACGTGACAAAGGCCCGTGAATTCTTCTCTTTCGGCAAGCGCCTGGCGGTCACCGCCGCCCGGCAACCATATCTGTTTGATGGACGCAAAGAGGTGTGTGCTGCAACCGAAATCGAATTGGTGGAGATGCTACTGGAAGCAATCGGCTCATCGGAAGACTACGCGATCACGCGTTCCGACAAAACGCACCAGGCATACAGCCGTGTCATCGAAATGGTTAAAGACCGGGCGCTGGCACAAGCCGACGCCCCCTTCCACTTGACAGATCTTTGCAGGGACATCGGGGTGAGCGAGCGACACTTGGAATATGCTTTCAAGGAAATTCTAAGCATGAGCCCAGTTGCTTTTTTGCGTCGCGCGCGGTTGCATCGCGTGCGCCAAGCCCTGAGGGCTGGCACTCGCGGAACGACGACGGTTTCGGCGGAGGCCCTTAAATGGGGCTTCTGGCACTTCGGAGACTTTTCGAAGGCGTACAAGGACTGTTTTGGCGAGTCGCCGTCCGATACACTGCGACGTGAGCCGGACCGACCAACTACCGAGTCGACTAAACCGACTTCCGACAAATCTGTGATCCCTCGCGGAGGAAATGTCGGGGCATCGAGAGCAAAGGATAGGTAGGCGTCTGAAGTTAGGTCCCCGAAGATGCTGCTACTGATATACGAGCCTTTGAAACCATCGTCTTTAGTTAACCTGAGCGATCGTGGCTACTCTTCCTATCGCTCGACAACGGTGGTTGAAACCGTTGTGGGGTGTATCCGGCTTTCGCCTACAACGTGGTGCGACTCGTCCGCGTATGTTGATAGCCTATATTTACTTCGGTGATGGTTGAAGTTGCAAATGGCATCGTACCCGGAGTGATGGACGTGGTGATCGAAGGCTTCGTAGGTTATGCAAAGGTTCGGGGGAACCAGGCTACGCAAACAAAAGGCGATCTCAAACTACACCGTGACTTTCGCCGCCGGACAGCATTCGCTGGTGAATGCATTCTGGTCGCTCACTATTTATGACGGAAAGACGCAACTCCTGGTCGATAACCCGATTAATCGTTATCTGATTAATTCCCCGATGTTGCCGAACCTCAAGAAGAACAAAGACGGCTCGCTGACGCTGTACATCCAGACGGAAACAACGCCTGCGGACAGGAACGCCAACTGGCTGCCTGCACCAGACTGGCCCAAGACTGAACCGCCGTCGGTCCTTCCGCCTGGCGAATCGCCGGGTCGATTTCAAGCTCAGCGAACAGCAGCAGCGGCAATCCCAGGAGAAATCGCCCGTACATGGCCAAGTCGTAAAGGAAAGGGATCCTCACTTCGTGCCCAAAGGCCAGACCTTCGCTGAATGAAAGCACTAGGAGCGGCAACCAAATTAACGCCATCAAGGCGATGATCCTGCGCCACACGTTCGGCAGTGTCACCAGGGAAGACAAGGCCTTCGGGTGCTCCTGGGTAGACCCGGGATTGTTCTCCGAGTGAAAGTGTTTGCAATTGGTTGTATTTTTCGTACCAAGGCGGAAGGACATCCCAGCGCAAGCCGTAACTTAAGGTGAAATTGGGTCGAAACGACCAAGATCGCCCGTTCTCCTGCTATCAACGATTCCAGAACGGCAGTGCAGGCGCTTGATCAGATCGAAGATCTGTTGCTCCGTCTGGGCCGGTGTCAACTGGAGATTGGAAACTTTCGGGACGGCGAAGGCAAGCTGAGGCTCGTGATTCCGTTCCCTTCCTGGGAGGACTTGCTACGACTTGCCTTTGATGAAATTTGCACTTGTGGCGCTACCAGTGTTCAAGTGATGCGGCGCATGAACGCACTCGTTACCGATCTCAAGAATGCTGTTCCAGAAGAGCGCCGTCCTGCCCTTCGCTACTGGGATTCGCGATTGAAGGCCACCATCGCACGTTCGTTCCCGGACAGCGAAGAGCGGCTCGAGGCATCTCGGGAAGATCGCCAGGGGCTTGGCGTTCCCCGCGTTGGTGCTTCCGCGAACTCTTAGGTGGGACCCAGTCGAACGACCATGGAGGGCCTCAAAATAATGAGTCCGCAACAACCAAACACCGCTGATCCACGAGTAGATTTGGCGCGCAACCGGACGGGAATGGCAAGATACCGCACACAGCTCGCTCTGGACCGTACTGCGCTCGCGTGGATCAGAACAACCACCGCGCTGGCAACTTTCGGTTTCGGCATGATTGGATTCTTTCGGACTTTGGAAGAGAAGACTCCCACCGCCAGGAGCGCCCTGTTACATCACGGCGCAGTCAAGTTTGGCGTTGCTCTAGTTGTGATGGGCATTGCTGCGATGGTGTTCTCAGGAGCATCGCAGTGGTTTTCTTTACGGCGGCTGCGGCGCGGAGACGATCTGGTTTTGGCCCAGTGGCCATTAAGCATCACACTGGCAGCATTGCTCGTCATTCTCGGACTAGGTGGTCTTGGTACACACTCTCGCACTGAACTCCTGCTATTCTCGGCCTGCAGGTTCTCACTCGCTCCGGCAGCTTGGGCAATCACAAACGGTAAATTATCGGTCACGAAGTTGAGCTAATGGAATAGGATGTGGACTGCCGATGCAACCGGTCGCGTCGAGCGGGCGCGAACAATTGGTGAATAGCTAATGCCATCCATAGTCCTCAGCGCGATCGTCCTGGTAGCCGTTACGATGTGGATTCATGCTAGCGGCATTGCTGTTCTACTGCGTG
>Ga0335070_10003731_pt1 | contig 17802 bp, 16 predicted proteins | sample Lox_Sample_13_FD_206722 | JGI IMG/M metagenome (GOLD analysis project Ga0335070, IMG submission 206722) | Soil microbial communities from Loxahatchee National Wildlife Refuge, Florida, United States - Lox_Sample_1.3 | ecosystem: Environmental > Terrestrial > Soil > Wetlands | place: USA...
CCTCCCGCAGCGGAACTGGAATTTACGGCTCTCGCGATTCTGCAGGCTCTGGAGGCCGAACGGGCACGGACAGATCGTTTTCTCCACGATGTGATTGCGCAATGTCTGACCAGTACAGGACTGGAACTGGAGGTCCAGCGGCTTGAACTCAAAGCCCTGGGCATGGAGTTGCCGGATCGCGCGTGGGAGATCCAGCGCTCGCTCGAAGAAGCCTTAAACCGAATCCGAGAATTCCGAGCAGATGAGAAGACGCGCGCCGTCTCTGAGTGACCCATGAGCTACCCCGTGCTGCTGGTTGACGATCATCGGCTCCTGCGCGACGGCATCAAAGTGCTGATTGAGCGGAGCGGTGAGTTTCAAGTGATTGCGGAAGCTGAAAACGGAACCGATGCCCTGGATCTCTTCCAGCGGCTGAGGCCCGAACTGGCTGTGGTGAGCGTGGGGCATCCCGCACTCAATGGCATTGAAGCCGCGAAGCAGATTCTCGGTCACACAGCCGGAGCGCGCGTGGTGATGCTTTCCATGGGGGTTGACGAGGAGGCGCTTATGACTGCCCTGCGCTGTGGCGCCCGCGGGCTCGTGTTGAAGAAAGACTCCGCTCAGGACCTGCTGGAAGCGCTCCGCGTCGTGGCCGGCGGTGGAACGTATTACAGCGCGCAGATCTCGGGCCATTTAAGTGAACCGATGAATCTGCCGCACGCCAATGGCAAGGCCACGCTTCCGCTTGCGAAGAGGTTGACGAACCGCGAGCTGGAAGTTCTGCGACTCGTCACCATGGGCAAAACGAGCAAGGAAGTTGCAGAGAGACTCAGCCTTTCGGTGGAAACGGTTCGCAGCTACCGCAAGTCCATGATGAGGAAGCTTGGCGTGCGCAACATCGCCACCCTGATCAACGTGGCCATCGAGGAGGGCCTTACCCGCTGGACGCGAGGCGGATCCGGCTCTTATACTTAGAGCTCACGATCGCCGCCGCATGAAAAGCCCATGGGGAGACCTCGAAGTCGCTGATGCCCATGTGCATTTCTTCTCCCACGCGTTCTTCTCCGCGTTAGCTGCGCAAAAATCGGCGCAGGGCGCGGGCCCTTCTGCACTCGAAACGGCAGAGAGTGTAGCCGGCGCACTCGGCTGGCAGGCTCCTCCGCCCGAAGCCGAAACCCTGGCAGCCCTCTGGGTCCAGGAGCTGGACCGGTGGGGCGTGCGGCGTGCGGCGCTTATTGCGAGCATTCCAGGCGACGAGCCGTCTGTGGCCGCAGCCGTTCGGGGTCATCCCGACCGTTTCTACGGCTACTTCATGGTGAACCCCACTGCGCCTGACGCCCTCCAGCGTGTGCGCAACGGGCTAGGCGAGGGCGGTCTTCGCTGCCTGTGCCTGTTTCCCGCGATGCATCGCTTCTCCATTCAGGATGAGCGGGTGCGGGCGCTCCTGGAAGCCGCCGCTTCACACCCGGGAGCCCTGGTATTTGTGCACTGCGGAGTGCTGACGGTGGGCGTGCGCGCAAAACTGGGATTGCCATCGCAGTTCGACATGCGATTCTCGAATCCCATCGACCTCCACGCCGTGGCGCTGGCGTTTCCGAAGTTGCGCTTCGTGGTCCCCCACTTCGGCGCCGGATATTTTCGCGAAGCGCTGATGCTGTGCGATCTTTGCCCCAATGTCTACCTGGACACGTCGAGCAGCAATGGCTGGATGCGCTATCAAGCAGAGGCGCTCGATTTGAAGCAAGTCTTCCGGCGCTCAATAGACGTGATCGGGCCGCAGCGCTTGTTGTTCGGAACGGACTCCTCGTACTTTCCGCGCGGCTGGCATTCGGCCATATTCGAGGCGCAGAGCCGCGCCCTACACGAGATTGGCGTTTCGGCCGCGGATGCCCGCCGGATTTTCGGAGGCAACCTGGCCGGGCTCCTTCAATAAGTGCCATCGGCGATAGCGATAATGATAGAAAGGAGTGTGAGAACCGTATGGGTACCCGTCTCTCTGCATGTACCTTCGCCGCCTTGGCTCCGTTGCTTATGACCAATCTCTCCTGCACGTTTCATTCTGCGGAAGGATCCAGTCTTCCGAGCCGCACCGTTACCGTAGCCCAGTCCGGAACAGCGGACGTTGTGGGCACGAATAGCACCGCGCTGCAAAAGGCCGCGGACATGCTGCACCCCGGCGATACGCTCGCCATCGGTCCCGGCACCTACCAGATGGACAGCAGCCTGCTGATCCCGTCCGGCGTCACGGTGCGCGGCACACCGGGTCAAACCATTCTGCTCAAAAGCCGCGGCGTGGAAAGCGCGTTGACTGAAGACGGCGATTACGGAGAGAGCTACCTGGCGGTGGCACAGCCGGAGAAATTCCATCCCGGCATGGGCGTGGAAGTGCTGGACGACGGCCTGAAGGACGGCTGGGATGTAACCATCTCCAAAGTGGTCGGGGTGAACGGCCACATCCTTCAGATCAGCCCCTACACCGTCCGCGACTACGATTTCGAAAAGAGGCACGCCCGCATCCGCAACACGTTCCCGATCTTGTGCGCCATGAACGCGGAGAACGTTACGTTCGAGGATCTGATTGTGGATGGGAACAAGGCGGAGAACGCGTACATCGACGGCTGCCGGGGCGGAGCGATCTATCTTTACGACGTGCGCAATGTGACGGTCAAGAACTGCGTGGCGCGGAACTACAACGGCGACGGCATCTCATTTCAGATTACCGACAATGTTCACGTTCTGAACAGCGAATCCTACGGCCACGCCGGCTACGGCGTTCATCCGGGAACGGGCAGCGCCAATGCCGTAGTGGAACATTGCCGTATGCATCACAACGGCGATATCGGCCTGTTCCTCTGCTGGCGTGTGCGGCATGGCCGCTTCAGCGACAACGTCATGGAGGATAACGGCCACTATGGAATCTCCATCGGGCACAAGGACACCGACAACGAATTCACCAACAACACCATCGCTCGAAACGGAGTGAGCGGCGTGTATTTTCGCGAGGAGACTCTCCTCAACAGCGGCCATCGCAATACGTTTCGCAACAACAAAGTCCTGGACAACGGCGACGCGCGCGCGGGCTATGGGTTCTATATTCACCCGCAGGCAGGCGACATCGTGATCGCCGGCAACCAGATCGCCGACACGCGCGCGGCCAACCGTACGCAGCGTTACGGCGTTTACAAAGTGAAGGGCGCGGGCTCCGTCAAGCTCGAAAACAACACGATGCAAGGCCACAGCGCGCGCGACTATGCCGAGGGGGCCGAAAGCCCCTCCCTGTGAGTCTGGCTTAACCGATTGCCGCTGATGCGCGTTGCGAGTGCAGGATTTCGGAGACGGAATCAAGCAACTGGCGCGCAGTGAAAGGCTTTTGCAGCATCGCCGCGGTTCCGGCCTTGTGCAGCGTGGCGGGCGACATCGCCGCCATGAAGCCTGAGATTGCGATGACACTGACGTGCGGAGATTCCGCGCGAATATGGCGAACCAGATCTATGCCGTCTGCATCCGGCAGACTGAGATCGGCGATGACCACGTCAAATCCTTCATCACGGATGATGGTCAACGCCTGACGCGCCGTGGTCGCCACTGTAACGCGATATCCCTCGTCCGCGAGAATCTGCTTTAGTAGCGTTTGCACGTCGGTTTCATCGTCAATGACAAGAACGCTCCGGCGCCGGCAGCGCGGTTGTGAATGACAGTTGTTGCAGCCAGAACTGGGCATGTGATTTGGGCGTCCCCCTTTAGGTGCCGTGACACGCCGACACTGCAAGCTGGCCGCCAATCTGAAATCCTCAGATCAAAAGGACTTGCGCCTCCGAAAGATCAACAGGATCGCGGAAATCGCCCAATGACAAGTGACGGCCCTGTGGGATACTCCGCAGCAACTATCGGCAACACCCGTTTGGGAGGACAGACATTGATTGGTTGTACACTCGATGGGATATGAAACGATTTCTGCTGATAGCTTTGCTTCTCGCCCCGGTCTGCGGCGCGGCTGACCTGGCGCTGACGCCTCCAATGGGCTGGAACAGTTGGAACAAGTTTGCGGAGAAGGTTGACGACAAGACCGTGCGGGAAGTCGCCGACGCGGTCGTGTCCAGCGGCATGAAGGACGCGGCCTATGTGTACATCAACATCGACGACTCGTGGGAAGCCGGGCGCGACGCGCAGGGAAATATTCAGACCAACAGCAAGTTTCCCGACATGAAAGCGCTGGCCGATTATGTGCACAGCAAGGGCCTAAAAATCGGCATCTACTCCTCGCCCGGTCCCAAGACATGCGCGGACTATGAGGGAAGCTATCAGCATGAGGAGCAGGATGCGAAAACGTGGGCGGCGTGGGGCATTGATTACCTGAAATACGACTGGTGCAGCGCGGAGAAGGTCTACAAGCCGTCCGACATGCAGGCGGTCTACAAAAAGATGGGCGACGCGTTGAAGGCGACGGGGCGCCCGATCGTGTACAGCCTTTGCCAGTACGGCCTGCAGAATGTCTGGGAGTGGGGTGCGTCGGTGGGCGGAAATTTGTGGCGCACCACCGGCGACATTGAAGACAACTGGAAGAGCATGTCGACGATCGGCTTCGACAAGCAAACGGGACATGAGAAGTACGCCGGACCCGGCCACTGGAACGACCCGGACATGCTGGAGATTGGGAACGGCGGGATGAGCGCCCCCGAGTACCGCACGCACATGAGCCTGTGGGCCATGCTGGCCGCGCCCCTGCTGGCTGGCAACGATGTGCGCGACATGAGCGACGCAACGCGGCAGATCCTTCTCAATAAAGAAGTCATCGCGATCGACCAGGACAAACTGGGCCGGCAGGGCCGGCGGGTTTCGAAAGAGGCTGGCGCGGAGATGTGGATGAGGCCGCTCGAAAACGGAGACCTGGCGCTGGCGTTTTTCAATCGCACCGAAAGCATGGTCACCGTTACGGCGTACTGGGAGATTCTGGGCTTGAAGGGTAAGCACAAGGTGCGGGACCTGTGGGCGCACGAGGATCTGGGCTCGTTCCGCGATGCTTATTCGGCGCAGGTACCCGTGCATGGGGTGGTCATGCTGCGGGTCGCCCGGTAACTTTCAACCGCGGCCGATAAACGGCATCTTGGTGGCCATCACGGTGATGAACTGCACGTTGGCGTCGAGCGGAAGGCTCGCCATGTAGACGACCGCCTCGGCCACGTGGCGCACGTCCATGCGCGGTTCGGCCATAGTTGTGCCATTGGCCTGAGGAACGCCGGCGGTCATCCGCTCGGTCATTTCGGTGGCTGCGTTGCCGATATCGATCTGGCCGCAAGCGATATCGTAAGCGCGGCCGTCGAGCGAGATGGAGCGTGTGAGTCCGGTGATGGCGTGCTTGGTCGCGGTGTACGGCGCCGAGTTGGGCCGGGGCACGTAGGCCGAGATGGAGCCGTTGTTGATGAGGCGCCCGCCGCGCGGACGCTGCTCCTTCATGAGCTTGATGGCCTGCTGGGCGCAGAGGAATGCGCCGGTGAGATTGACGCCGACGACACGGCTCCATTGCTCGTAGGTCAGGTCTTCCATAGGAATGCCGGGAGCGCTGGTACCGGCGTTGTTGAACAAAAGGTCCAGGCGGCCGAACGTTTCCCGGATTCTGGTGAAAAGCGCCTGGACGCTTTCCGGTTTGCTGACGTCGGCCGGGACGGCGATCATCGCGCCGGGAGTGCCTGACGCGGCGGTTTTCTCGAGCTCCGCGGCGCGGCGGCCGGCCAGCACGACAGAATAGCCTGCAGAGGCCAGAGCGAGGCTGACGGCGCGGCCTATGCCGCTACCGGCGCCGGTGACCAGGGCGATCTTAGCGTTGGGCGTCATTTGGTTCCTCCCGTTTTGTCAAGATTGAAATTGCCGCAGGGCTTCGCCGGTGCCTCGCTCGTAGGCCTCGATCAGCTTGTCCCACTTCGCGTTGGCCTCGGAGTCGATTTGTTTCCGCGCCGGGTCGGCGTCGAACCATTCGAGCGTCCGGCGGATGCCCTGCCCGAACGGGACGGTGGCGCAATAGCCGGGAACGAAGCGTTTGATTTTGCTGTTGTCGAAGACGACGCTCACAACTTTGTCACCGATCAATCCGCCCAGGGCTTCGGGCAGGCAGGCGCCAATGAAGTCGGATGGGATGTGTATGAGTTGCGGCTCGACGCCCGCGGCCGCGCCCACCATGCGGTAGAACTGGTTCCAGGTCATAACCTCGTCGGTGGTGATGTGGAAGGCGTGGCCGATGGCTTGTTCGAGCCCCAGCAGGCCCACGAAGCCTTTGGCGAAATCGGTATTGTGCGTGATCACCCACAATGACGAGCCATCACCCGGCACAATCACTTTCTTTCCGCGGCGCATGCGGTCCACCACGGTGTACGACTTCGCCCAACTGTTAACCGCGAGCGCGATCTGCGTTTCGCCATACGTGTGCGAGGGGCGAACGATGGTGACCGGGAAACCCTCTTCACGATAAGCCTTCATCAACCGCTCCTCGCATGCGATCTTGTTTCGCGAATACTCCCAATACGGGTTCGAGAGCGGCGTGGATTCGGTGATCAGATAGTGCGTCGCCGGCTTCTGATACGCGCTGGCGGAGCTGATGAAGATATACTGCCGTGTCCGGCCGCGAAAGAGTTCGAGGTCGCGCTCGATGTGCTCGGCGGTGAATGCGATCCAGTCGACGACGACGTCGAACGATGCACTGTTGAGCGCTCGGGCCGCGGCGGCAGCGTCGTCGATATCGGCGGTTACCGTTTTCACGCCGGCGGGAGATCCGGCGGCGTGGCGCCCGCGCGTCAAGAGCGTGAGATCGATGCCGCGTTCCGCCGCTAACCGGGTGCAGGCCATGCTGATGATGCCCGTGCCGCCGATAAAAAGGACTCTCATGCAGATTTTGTATCAGAGTTGCGATGATTCTGCTGTGGAGCAATTCGGAGCATAATGGGCGCAATGCGCGGGTATGGCGACGATCTGGCGTACATTCACGATGCCGCATTCAGTGATTATGGCCGGAATACAACACCGGGGCTGCTGCGGATGCTGAGACGGAACGGAATCACTGATGGGCTGGTTGTCGACCTGGGCTGCGGAAGCGGACGGTGGGCGGGCGACCTCAACCAACGCGGATATGCGGTCGTTGGAGTCGACCAGTCACCGGCCTTCATCCGGCTGGCGCGCAAGATCGCGCCGCAATCCAAGTTCGTGCTGGCGTCGCTGCTGCGGGTTGAGCTGCCTGCATGTGACGCCGTGACTTCCGTGGGCGAGTGCCTGAACTATTGCTTCGACCGCAAGACCGGAAACAGGGAACTGGCGCGCTTGTTCGTTCGTGTGTATCGCGCCTTGCGGCCTGGCGGTGTTTTCATCTTCGACGTGGCCGAGCCCGCCCGAGTCCCCGAAGATGGCCCGCGGCGAACCTGGTTCCAAGGCGCGGATTGGGCGGTTCTGGTGGAAACGGCGGGCGATCGAAGCCGGAAGGCGCTGACTCGCCGGATTATCTGTTTTCGCAAGACCGGCCGACGGTATCGGAGAAGTGAGGAGATCCACCGGCTGCGACTCTACAGTGCGGATGAGGTCGTGGAAATGCTCCGGCGCGCCGGCTTCCGAGCAGAGTGTTTGCGCGGCTATGGGCGGTTTCGGCTCCCTGCAGGGATCGTGGCTTTTGTAGCGAAGAAATAACGGGAGTGTCACATCGCCGCCGAGCCGCGGATCTGTGCCGCGGGTTGGGCGATTTTCTCTGCGGCACGTTTGCCCATGCGAATGCAGTCGGGGATGCCGATGCCGTGATATGCATTGCCCGCGACCAGCAGGCCGGGAATAGAGTCGAGTCGGGCTTCGAGTTCCGCGAGCCGCTTCCCGTGGCCGACCGCGTACTGCGCCATGGAGCGCGGCCAGCGGAACACTTTCGAGAATACCGGCTCCGCGGTCACGCCGGCGATCTCGCGTAGCTCCTCACGAACCGCGCCGAGGACGCTTTCGTCGCTTTCCTCGAGCACCGATTCTGCGCCCGCGCCGCCAAGGAAGCAGCGAAGCAGCGCCAGCGAGTCGGGCACGCGGTGGGAAAACTTGTTGCCAACCCACGTGCAGGCCAGCAACTTCCGCCGCTCGCGACGCGGCACTAAAAATCCAAATCCGCGCATTTGCGACCGGACCGCTTCGCGCTCGAAGCCCAGCGCCACGGTCATCGATGAGCTGTAGGGTATGGAGCCAAGTAGCACGGAGAGCCGTGGGTCTACTGCGCTGGTCAGGCGCGAAGCCTGATGCGCCTCACAGGCCAGTACCACGAAGTCCGCATCGAGCCAGTGCCCGGCGACGCGCAACCGGAATCCGATGCCTGCGCGCTCCACCGCCTCGACCGGCCGGTGCAGGAATCGCGTGTGACTCGCCGAAGCCTTGGTGACTGCTTCCACCAGAGAGCCCAGACCGCCGCGCAGCGTGCGAAACAGAGGGACCGCCGCTCCCTTTGACCGGGGACGCTCCGCCAGCACGCCGCGGGTCAGACTTCCGTATTTTCGCTCCAGCTCGACAAAGCGCCCCAGCACACTGGAGATGCTGAGTTGGGCCGGATCGCCGCCATAAATTCCGGCGAGGAGCGGCTCGGCCAAGTAGTCCACCGTTTCCTGGCCGTAGTGATCTGCCACGAATTCCGCAACCGACCGGTCGTGATCGGGCGCGGCATGCGGTCTGCGAAACAGTTCGACCGCCATGCGAAATTTCGTCGGCCAGCTTAACAAAGGCGTCGCCGCCATGGGCAGAATCCTGGTCGGCACCAGCATCTGCACACCGTCAGGCAGCGCCACCAATCGTCCGTGTCTGCGGATGAAGGTCTTGCGCTGGTGATCGTTCGATCCGATGACTTCGCTTTCCATGCCGAGGTCGCGAATGAGATCCATGGCATGGGGCTTGGCGGACAAGAAGCTGTCGGGCCCGGCTTCGACCACGCAGTCTTGCATGCGCTCGGTTTGGATCACACCGCCCAGCCGCGGCCGCGCTTCAATCAGAGTGCAAGGCACTCCAGCTTTAGTCAGGTAATACGCAGTGGAGAGACCGGAAATGCCGCCCCCGATAATGGCAACGGAACGCACAGCAGGCAAGCTAGGGATGGAACTCACGCACCATCTGAACCACGGCCTTCACATGATCCACCGGTGTTTCCGGGAGAATGCCGTGACCCAGGTTAAAAATGTGTCCGGGCCTCGCGCCGGTGCGTTTCAGCAGCTCCGTCACGCGCATTTTGAGTTCGGGAAGCGGAGCGAACAGAGCCACGGGGTCCAGGTTTCCCTGAACCGCCGACCGATAGCTGATGTCCATCCACGCCTGATCGATATTAATGCGCCAGTCAACACCCATCACGTCGCCGCCCGCCGCGTGCAGCTCGCGAAAGAAGCCCGAAGCCCCGGTGCCGAAGTGGATCACCGGGACGCCGGTGGCGCGGATGCGCTCAATCAACGCGCGCGAATACGGCGCGGCGAAGCGCACGTAATCATCGGGCCCGAGCGCGCCTACCCAACTGTCGAATACCTGAATGGCTCGTGCTCCCGCGGCAACCTGGAGAGAGGCGAATGGCGCCAGCACGTCCACAATCTTGCCCATCAGGCGCCGCCACAGCGTTTCCTCGGCGTACATCATTCGCTTGGTGCGAATGAAATGTCGCGATGCGCCGCCTTCGATCATGTAGCTGGCCATGGTGAACGGGGCGCCCACGAAGCCGATCACCGGCACCCTGCCGGCAAGCGCGCGCACCACTGTCTGAATGGCTTCCCCCACGTAACCCAGGTCATCCGTGTTCGCGGTGGAAAGCGTGTCAATATCCGAGCCGCTGCGCACGGGATTGCTGATGATGGGCCCTTCGCCCGCCGCGTAACGCAGTTTCAACCCCATGGGCTCGACGGGCAGCAGCAGGTCGGCAAAGATGATGGCGGCATCGACGTCCAGTATCTCGACCGGCTGCAAGGTAGCTGTGGCGGCCAGGTCGGGCCGCTTGCAGATCTCGAGAATGCCGTGCCGCGAGCGGATCTCGCGGTACTGGCGCAAATAGCGTCCCGCCTGCCGCATAAACCACACGGGCCGCACGTCGGTGGGCCGGCGCCGGCAAGCGTCCAGGAAACGGCTGCTCATTGGAGCCACGCGCATGTCTGCTCCGGTGTGTCTTCGCAGAAAAACGCGCGAAGACCTGATGGTTTGTGTTTGGCGGCCCAGGCGCGGCCGTTTACGAAAAGAGGCTTGGTCCAGGCTTCGCTGTCGAGGGTGCGCGGAGCGATCACCGACACCGAAAGAACTCCCTGCGCCGGCCAGCCGGTTCTGGGGTCCATGACGTGGCTATAGATGCGGCCCTCCGCGCGGAAGAACTTCTCATAGTTACCCGATGTGGACATGGATTCGTCTTTCAAATACACCTCAGCCACGCTCTTACTTTCTTCTTTCGGATCGCGGATCTCGACTCTCCAGCCCTTCTCGCCCGGCGGCGCCCCCAGGCCATAGATACTGCTTCCCGATGCCGAAACCAGCGCCGTGCGGATGCCGTACTGCTTTAGAACGTCAATCATCCGGTCGACCGCGTACCCCTTGCCGATGCCGCCCGGGTCCAGTTCGACGCCCTCGCGCGCAAACCGTACTGTCCGGTTCGCGGCATCCAGAACTACATTGCGGTACCCAACCTGCTCCAGCACCCCGCGAATCTCCGCACGATGGGGCAGCCGGCCCGTGCCTTTATAAAACCCCCAGACTTTCATGAGCGGCCCGACGGTGATATCGAACGCGCCTTCGCTTTCCCGGCTGTACTCCAAACAGGCCGACAGCAGGCTGAACAATTCCGGTGTCACCTGCACGGGTTTTGCGGCGGCGAGCCGGTTCACTTCACTCAGTTCGCTTTCCGGCTTGTAATTCGAGAGCATCTGGTCGAGCCGGCGGACTTCTTCAAAAGCCGCATCCACCGCCTCTTCCATGCGCGTCCGGTCGTCGCCATAAACCGCGACCGAATAAGCCGACCCCATGGCCACGACGCTCGACTCCAGCCGCAGCGTGTCGGTTTTGTCAGCCGGACGAGCCGGTGCGTGCGCCGCCCAACCCAGGAGCGGCAACAAAAACAAAACTAGCACAGTCTGTTTCAATTTAGGGTTGATTTTCCGTCGAACCGCGCATTTTTTTTGCCCGCTTCAGCAGCAGCTCCACGCGTTCCGTAACGTCGACTCCGGGGGCTGGTTCGAAGTGTAACTCCGGGATTTTCCTTAAGTTGAGCCGCCGCGCCAGTTCGTTGCGCAAGTAGTGGCGGGCATGGTCGAGCGCTTCCAGGGCGGCCCGCTGCTCGTGCTCGCTTCCGGAAAGGGCCACGCGCACGTGGGCATGCCGCAGGTCGGGCGCCACCCGCACATCGTTCACGTCCACCGCCGCCAGTCTGGGATCCTCCATTTCGAAACTGATGATCTCCGCCAGTTCCTCACGAACCGTCTCCGATACCCTTTCCGCGCGATGCTGATCCATAGCACTGAGCCGGACAGGTCCGGCCACTACATCCATTCAAGGGTCACACCCGCCAAAGCCGGGCCCAACAGCGAAGCGGTCTCGTGCTCGACCGATTGCAGCACCTTTTCGGCGTGTCCGCGGTCCGAAGAAACCGTAACCGCAGCCACTACCGCGCGCTGCCACAGGTCCTGACAATCAATCTCCGCCACCGCGACGTTGAATTTGTTGTGCAGCCGGTCGCGGAGCCCCTTCACGACGTGCCGCTTTTCCTTTAACGAGTGAGAATTTTCGAGCCGCAGCTCCAGCGTCAGTACTCCGATTGAAGCCATGTGTCACCGCGCGGCGCTCTACGCAAACACTTCGGGTGCGACCTTCTCCGTGACGAAAGCCTCGATGATATCGCCGGGCTTGACGTCGCCGAAATTCTCGATGGTCAAGCCGCACTCCATGCCGGTGCGCACCTCGCTCACATCATCCTTGAAGCGCCGGAGGGAGCCGACTTTGCCGGTGTGAATCACCACGTTATCGCGCAGCAGCCGTATCTCGCTGCCGCGGGTCAGTTGGCCGTCCTGCACGAAGCAGCCCGCCACCATACCCACCTTGCTGATGCGGAACGTGTCGCGAACCTCGGCTTTGCCGCGGTAGACCTCCCGATATACCGGCTCCAGCAGGCCCGCCATGGCGCGTTTGATCTCGTCGGTCAGGTTGTAAATGATGGTGTGCAGCCGGATGTCGACCTTTTCCTGCTCCGCGATCGCGGCCACGTTCCGTTCCGGTCGCACATTAAACCCGATGATGATCGCATTCGAAGTTGCGGCCAGTAGCACATCCGATTCCGTGATGGCGCCTACGCCCGAACGAATCACGCTGATGCGGACTTTGTCGTTGGACAGCTTTTGCAGCGTATCGGTCAAGACCTCGGCGGAGCCGCCCACGTCGGTCTTGAGAATGATGGGCAGTTCTTTGACCTCGCCCGCCTCCATCTGCTTGTGCAGTTGTTCGAGGGTGAGCCGGCTCGATTTCGCCAGCGACTGCTCGGCGGCCTTCGACTCGCGATAGAGCACGATCTGCTTGGCTTTGGCTGTGTCGGTCACTACCTGGAAGGAGTCGCCCGCCTCCGGCAAGTCTTCCAGCCCGAGCACCTCCACCGGCGTGGAAGGCTCGGCGTCCCGCACTTGCTCGCCCCGGTCATTGAGCATGGCACGAACTCTGCCGAACACAGCGCCGCAGATGAAGTAGTCGCCTACGCGCAAGGTGCCGTTGCTCACCAGCACGGTGGCCACCGGGCCGCGGCCGCGATCCAGCTTAGCCTCGAGCACCGAGCCCATACCCGGCCGGCCGGGATTGGCCTTCAGATCCTGCAGGTCGGCGACCAGCAGGATCATTTCCAGCAGCAGATCGAGGTTCTCCTTGGTCTTGGCGGAAACCGGAACCATCACCACATCGCCGCCCCAATCTTCCCAGAGCAGGCCGTGTTCCGACAGTTGCTGCTTGATGCGATCCGGCTGCGCGCCGGGCTTGTCGATTTTGTTGATCGCCACGATGATCGGCACTTTGGCCGCGCGCGCATGGTCGATGGCTTCGATGGTTTGCGGCATGACGCCGTCGTCCGCCGCCACCACCAGTACCACGATGTCGGTGACCTTGGCGCCGCGGGCGCGCATGCGGGTAAAGGCCTCATGGCCGGGCGTGTCGATGAAGACGATCTTGCGCCCGTTCTTCTCCACCTGATAAGCGCCGATGTGCTGCGTGATTCCGCCGGCTTCCTTTTCGGCGACGTGCGCCAGCCGGATGGCGTCCAGCAGCGAGGTCTTGCCGTGATCCACGTGACCCATGATGGTGACCACCGGCGCACGTTTCACCTGGTCCTTCTCTTCCTGCGCCGTTTCCACTTCGTGCATCGCCTCTTCTTCGAAACTCACAGTGGAGGTTGATGCCCCGAACTCACGGGCCACTTCGGTGGCGAGTTTCGCGTCGAGCGTCTGGTTGATGGTGGCGAAGATGTTGCGGTCGACAAGCTTCTTGATCACCAGGCTGGCTTTGACGTCCAGCTTTTCGGAGAGTTCCTTAACGGTGATGCCTTCGGAAACCGTGATCTCGCGATTGACCGGCGGCGGACCCGCGGGCGCTTCGCGCCTGACCGGGCGCAGGATTTTCTCTTCCTGCTCGAGCATCCGGTCGCGCTGCGGCCGGCCACCACGTTTATCCGCAGGACGGCGCTGTTGTTCGACCGGTGGCGGTGCGATACCGGGAGCCACCAGGCCCCGTGAAGTCGGGTGCATGGGGCGGGGCCCGCCGGGACGCAAACCTCCGGCGCCGCCGGGCCGGGTTCCCTGACGCGCCACCAGCGGCTGGCCGGGACGAATGGGGCCTCGATAAATTGGCTGGCCAGGCGTCGGTGCGCCTTGGGGACGCAGCGGCACACCCGGCCGGGGTGCAACTGGCGCCCCGGGTCCGGCAGGGCGCGGTTGTGAAAGTTTGGCAACCAGGTCGGGCCGGGGCGGCACGATAGGACGCACCGCAGGCTGGCCCGCGAGGCCGGGCCGCACGCCTTGCGTGCGCGCCGACGGAGCGCCGGGGGCCGGCATAGCAGGTGTCTGCGCAATAGGCGTGGAGCGGGCCGTAGCCGGAGGTGCGCCGGTGACCACACGAATCGGCTCCGTCGGCCGCACACCTGCCGGCAGCGGCTGGCGCGGGCCCGAGAGAATCTGCCCTGGCCGGGGAGGAGGCGGAGCCGTTCGCGGGACCTCGCGAATGGGAGCACCCGGCATGGCCGTGCTGGCGGGAGCGCTTGCCACAGGCGCAGCCGGCGCTGCCGGCGACGTTGCCAGCGGCGGCCGCAAACGCTGTGGCTGCGGCGTTATCCGGGGCGCAAATCTCTCCCCCGCGGGAGCTTCATGCGCAGCGGGCTCAGCTTCGCGCGCCGCTTCCGGGGCTTCTACGGGTTGTGGCCCCTCGGCCGCCGGCGCAGCGGAAATCGGCTCTTCGGCGACTGCGGTCGCAGCGCCGTTCGAGCCGGGCTGCTCCGCGGCCGCTGTAGCGCCTCCGCGGCCAAAAATCTGGCGCAGTTTTTCCGCGACATCGTCGTCAATCGAGCTCGAGTGAGTCTTCTTTTCGGTGACGCCCAGTTCGGGGAGTTTATCGAGCAGTTCGTGAGCTTTAACCTCCAGCTCGCGCGCCAGCACGTTAATGCGAATCTTGTTCATAATTGAGACGTCTTACCGCTTGCTCAGCCTTCCTTCCCCTCCTCGGATTGCTCCTCCGAACTCCCGTCCTGGTCGCCCTGCCGGGAATCTTTTATCGTATCAGACTCACCTGCGGCAGATTCAATGTTTGGTTCGGTTTCCGGGGCCTCAATTACGGTTTCGGCCAATTCCTCAGCCACAACCGCCTGTTCCGGTGGGAGTTCCTCTTCCAGGCCCGGCTCCGCCTCGGCTTGTGCCAGGTCCGTTTCCGGCGCTGTATCGAGCCCGCCTTCAGCCATTTCCAGAGCCTCCGCTTCAGCGACGGCGGGCGGGGCGGACGCGCCTTCTCCGGTGTCAAACTGGCCGTAATAATTGTTCACCGCAAGTTGGATTTTTTCGACTACGTTCTGTTCGATGCCCGGAATCTCTTCGAGCTGCTCGGGCGTCATGCTGCCCAGTTTCTCCACCGTGGAGACGCCGGCTTCGACCAGTTGCTCCGCCACACCCTCGCCTAGACCGTAGTCGATCAGCACCGAAACGGGCGCGCCCGGCACCACCAAAGCGGCCATAGCGGTTTCCACCTCCTGGCGCTTTTCCTCTTCGCTTTTAATGTCGATTTTCCAGCCCAACAGTTTCGCGGCCAGCCGGACGTTCTGCCCTTTCTTGCCGATCGCCAGCGAGAGCTGCGAATCGTCGACGATCACCTCCATGTGTTTTTCGCCAGCGTCGAGAATGCTGACGCGGCTGATTTTGGCGGGGCTGAGAGCGTGGGTGGCAAACACCACCGGGTCATCGGAGAATTCGATGATGTCGATTTTTTCACCGCGCAACTCCCGGATGATGGACTGCACGCGCATGCCCTTCATGCCCACGCAGGCACCGACGCTATCCACATCGCGGTCCCGGCTGTGCACAGCGATCTTGGTGCGCTCGCCGGCTTCTCGCGCGCAGCCTTTGATCACCACCGTGGAGTCGTAAATTTCCGGCACTTCCTGTTCGAACAGCCGCATCACCAGCTCCGGCGCCGCGCGCGAAACCACAACGCCCGGCCCTTTACTGGACTTGTCCACCAGCCGGATCACGCAGCGCACGCGATCGCTTACGGTGAAGCTCTCGAGCTTGGACTGTTCTTTTTTGGGCAAGCGCGCTTCCGTTTTGCCGAGATCCAGGATCAGATCCGGCCCCTCGATCCGCTTAACCGTGCAGTTGACCAGCTCTCCGGCGCGCCCCGAGTATTCGTTGTACACGGTTTCCCGTTCGGCCTCGCGAACTTTCTGAAAGATCACCTGCTTGGCGGTCTGTGCAGAGATGCGCCCCAGCGCATCGGTGGGCTTCTCAATCCTCACCTCGCCTCCCACCGTGGCCTCCGGATTGATTTTCACCGCCTGGTCAAGCGTCATCTCCTTTACCGGGTCCGTGACCTGGTCCACCACTTTTTTCACCGCGAACAGGCGGAGGGCGCCGGTCTTCTCGTCCAGATCCGCCACGTAGTCTTCTTCGGTGCGGAAGTGCTTCCGGGCGGCGATCAGCATGGCGTCCTTGACGGCGTCCAGGACGATCTGCATATCGATGCCCTTCTCCTTGCTCAAAATTTCGATGGACTGATAGATCGTTTCCAAGGTGTCCTCTTTTGCTCTGTCGCTTGGCTGATTACCTGGCGGGAACTACCACTCGAACTTCAGGTTGGCTCGTTCCACTTGGTTCAAAGGGAATCGGAGCACGCGGGCGGCGCCCACGTCCAGCGAGATTGTGCCGTTTTCGAGGCCCGCCAGTATGCCTTCCCAATGGCGCTGGCGCTCGACCGGCTCTCGCAACACGATTTTCGCTTTCTTTCCCTGAAACCGGATGTAGTCGTTGGGTTTGAGCAATTTGCGCTCTACTCCCGGCGAGCTGACCTCCAGTGTGTAGTGACCGGGAACCACGTCCTCGACGTCAAGAATCGTCCCTACCTGGTGGGAAACCAGCTCGCAATCGGCGTGGCTGACCCCTTGCGGCTTATCGATCGAGATACGCAGCAACTGGCTTCCGCCGCTGCCCTTGAACTCCACCTCGACCACCTCGATACCGTCGGAAGCCGCCACCCGCTGAGCGATTTCCTCCACTTTTGAAACCACTTCCTGCCGCATTTTTCTATTCAAAGAGTGCCGACCAACAAAAAAGTGGGCTTTCGCCCACTCTCATAATTCGACATCTCCAACTTCTATTTTAGCGGGTATTCGCCAAAAGGCAAGGAGGCGGCGGCATTACCCGGTATACGGCGCAAAGTTGCGACTGATATACCCTTTCGAATGCTGGTTCCTGCGTTAGGATTTTTCGGGCCTCGGCCCGCTCGGGTCCAGGCAGTTCACGGTGAAAATCCGTCGCGGTGAACAAGAGGTAGTCGAGGTGTTGCTCGCGCGTGAACGCGGGCATGGCGCGGAGTGGCTCGAGGATTCCGTCGCGGTCCTCGTGATAGAAAGGCATCGGCAGGACCGGCAGGCTCACGGCGTGACGGCCCGTATAGAGGAACGCCACCACGTCGTCGTAAGCGTAGAAAGAGCCGCAGGGCGTATTTTGCGCGATCCACCGAAACGCTGCGAGTTTGCCCGCAAGTACGGTGCGGTGTTGCTCGATGATTCCGGGGAACTCGCAAAACAGCGCATCCGCATCCAGGACGATCCCAAGACCTGCAGCCGCCACAACGCCCGCCACCAGCCCGCAGGCCACCGCGCGATTTGCTCGACTGCGGCTCCAGGCCTTTTTCATGACTCCGGCGAGGTGCCCGCCTTCGGTCGCGAACCCGGCCAGAAGCAGCGGGAAGACCGGCAGCAGGAAGCGTTCGTCCGGCGGGAAGTGCCAGACCAGCAGAATGACCGCATATCCGGCGGCGAACCAATGGTAGGGCGTCATGCCGCCCCGGCGGGCCAAGCGCACGACGCCCGCAATCGCTCCGATGGCCAGCAAGCGCGAAAGATACATCCCCATCGGAGTGTCGCGGAGCCCGCACATGACGAAGCCCGTGGTTCCGTGAAACAGCCCGTCAAGGTTCTTCCAGATGACCACCGGCAAATCCCGCCAGCCCATACAGAAGCGCCGGTAACCCATGTAATCGATGTAATAAAGCGAGACGATGTCCGTCGCATGGCGCAGGTGGCCGCGCGTCCATAAAGACCAGCCCGCGACGGCCGGGAACATCGCGGAGAAAAATAGT
>Ga0335070_10003732_pt1 | contig 17801 bp, 18 predicted proteins | sample Lox_Sample_13_FD_206722 | JGI IMG/M metagenome (GOLD analysis project Ga0335070, IMG submission 206722) | Soil microbial communities from Loxahatchee National Wildlife Refuge, Florida, United States - Lox_Sample_1.3 | ecosystem: Environmental > Terrestrial > Soil > Wetlands | place: USA...
ACCCGCGCGCAGGCGAACCGTCGTGCCGTCGAGCACCATGTCGATCTCACCCGACATCACCACCGCGTAGTCGATGGAATCGGTGCGGTGGTTCCGCGGCGCCACACCCGGCATGAACTTGACCACGCGGAAGACGGTGCCGGTGTCGACGCTGGTGCCGACCTTGCGCAGGCTGCCGTCGAACTCATCCGTATTGTCGGTCGGGAACTTGTCCGTCGACCAGATGACCGAGCTGATCGCGCCCGGACGCCCCGACACGATGTTCTTCACCGGCTCGTCGATTTTCACCGTGGCCTTGCCGTTCGCATCGTGACCGGTGATGACCCGGCGCAGCTTCAATTCCATCGCGTTCTCCCCTAGGCTGAATGTCGTGAGCTTCGTGTTGGGCGGTAGCACGACTTATAACAGGCGCGGCATAATAGCCATCAAGAAGAACGGAGGCCGCGATGAAGCTCGCAAGCTATTGGGAGGGAGATACGCCCGCATTCGGCGCGATCGTCGGCGACCGTGCGATCGCGTTGCGCGGCCGGCTGCGCTGCGGTGCGACGACCCTGCGCGAAGCCCTGGCGGCGAATGCACTCGCGGAAATGCGGGAGATCGCCGCATCCGGCACAGATGCCCGGCCGCTCACCGGGCTGCGCTGGCTGCCGGTCATTCCGAATCCCGACAAGATCCTCTGCGTCGGCATCAACTACCGATCGCATGCCGCGGAGATGGGACGCGAATTACCGCCCCAGCCGAGCGTGTTCGCGCGCCTCGTGAACACGCTGGTGCCGGCCGACGGCGAGATGGTCCGGCCGCACATCTCGGACCATTTCGATTTCGAGGGCGAGCTCGCCGTCGTCATCGGCCGCCCCTGCCGGTATGTCCCGATCGAACGAGCCCTCGACCATGTCGCGGGATATACCTGCTTCGTCGACGGCAGCGTCCGTGACTTCCAGAAGCATTCCGTGACCGCCGGCAAGAATTTTCCCGCCACCGGCCCGCTCGGGCCGTGGCTCGTGACCGCCGATGAGATTCCCGACCCGCAGCGCCTCACCCTCACCACGCGGCTCAACGGCCAGCAGGTCCAGCACGCCGGAACGGACGAGATGATCTACCCGGTGGCGCAGATCGTCAGCTACATCTCGCGCTTCACGCCGCTGCTGCCGGGCGACATCATCGCCACCGGCACGCCGGACGGCGTCGGCCATGGACGCAAGCCGCCGCTGTGGATGAAGGACGGCGACCGGTTGGAAGTCGAAATTTCCAGCATCGGCACGCTCAGGACGCGCATCGTCGACGAGCGCGGCTAACCTTTCAGTTCCCGGACCAGCGTGAGCACCGCCTCCGCGATCCGGCGCGGCCGCTCGCCGATCCCCGACACTTTCTCAGCTGCACCCGTCGGCACGACCTCCACCACCTTGGCGCCCTTCGTGACCGTGACACCCGGGCGGGTCAGGCCGCGTAGTCGGCCGGCCAACGGCGCCTTGATCACGCGGCGCCCGATCCCGGCCACCGCCTCACCCTCTTTCACGGCGTCGCCGATCTCGTGCTTCGATGAAAAGACGCCGGCCACCGGGGCATAGACGTAGCGGTCGCGACCGTGCCCGGCGATGGCGCGCGGCTCGCCGCGAAACGGCAAGGTCGGGCCCCTGCGCAGGATGCGCCCCAGATTCTCCCAGCTCGTCTCCACCGCGAGATCGACATTGTCGCCGGCGACAAAACCCGGTCCGAGGCCGATCGTGAGTTGCGCCAGTCGCCGCAGATGGCCGGGCTTGCCGCGTTTGTGCATCCGGGCGTCGACAATGACATCGGGGGTGAGCCGCTTGATCACGTCAGCGGGCGCCGCGGTGGTCACGGGCACATAGCGGATCGTCCAGCTCGCCCGCGACAGTCCGGCCGCCGCGATCTGACGCGCAATCACGCCGGTGAGCTGGGCCTCGCCGTCGAAGACGACATCGACGAAAGCCATCCGCCGCCGCGCGGCGACCGGGTGCGGACCATCCTGGATGACGACCAACTCGCCGGCTTGAAACAGCCGGTGGGCGACCGCGGAGCCGACGTCGCCCAGCCCGAGAACCAGAACTCTTCTGACCATCGCCGCCGACCTTAGAGAAACTGGCGAGGAAGGAATAGCTTGCCGCTGGCGGCCGTTCAGACGAGAGTGTCGCGCTAGCCAAGGAGCCGGGATGCGTCTCTGGTCGATGGCGGGCGTCATCGGTGGGTTGTGTGCCGCGGCGGGAGTCTCGGCCGCGAGCCTGGCGATTGCCGAAACGTCCGACGGCGCCGCCGATCCGCCGGCATCCGAGAGCACCCTCCCACCTCTACCGCCGCCGATCGACGTGCCGACGGTGCGAACCCCGCAGCCGCCGCACGACCTCAAGCAGCCGGCCGCGAAACCCGCCCAGGCGCGCCCAGCCGCGCCGAACGCCGTCGCTGAAGCGCCCGCCCCGGACGTCTCGCTGCCGCCGCTGTCCACCCCGACCGACGTGCCGATGCACGTGCCGCAACCGCCGCATGAGGCCGAAAGTGCGCCGCCGGCGACAACGCCGCGCACCGCGCCGCCGTCTCGACCGACGTTGCCACCGGCGGCGGCCACCGATATGCCACCGCCTCCCAATCTGCGGCCGGCGACACCGCCCGCATCAAATCGCGTCGTGACCGCGCAACGGCGGAGTGGGACGATCACTCTGCGGCCGTGCCGTGTAATCATCGAAGGCGAATCCGAATTGGCATATGCGCGGGTATGCCAGATGCCTGACGGATCATGGAAGCTGACGCCGTAGCGCATCCTGCCGATGCGGCAAGTTTCGGACACGGCGCCGCCATAAAAAGACTGGATTACCACCGGCTCGGCCGCCGCTAAGCTCGCCGCGCCTATGACCTGGCTTGCTCGCTCCGACGTATGGACGGCTCTTCTGCTGCTCGCTTGCTGCAGCCTCGCCGCCGCAACGGCGCGCGCGCAAGCGGTCGGTCTGCAAGCAAACGCTTCCCCCATGGCCGACGCGCAACCAGACCGCGCCGCGACAGCTTCGCAACCGAGCGCCGCGCCGGCCTCGCTCACGGAGCTGCCCCGGATGCCGGTCGATCCTGCGACAAAACCGTTGCCGTCGCTCGCGGCAATGCCGGTCGACGTCGGGGTTCGCAGGACGGTGCCGGCTCACGAGGAAGAGGTGACGGTCAAATCAAGCCTCGACTACGAGCGCGAGGCAGAGGCGAAGGCTGCTGCGGCAGCGCCGCGGCCTTGGGAACAGCCCAAAGCATTGCCATGGGCAATGCCGCCCGGCGAGTCCTCGGCGCCTCAGCCGCAAGCTATGGCCAGCGCTGTAGCTCCGGCGCCCCTCCCCAAGCCGCCGACCTCTCTCGGTTCATCGATCACGATCACCGCCTTCATCGGTTCGGCCATTGCGATGAGGTGTCAGCCGGCCGGCTATAAAGTGATCGTCGACGCAGCCACCCTCTCGTTTCCCCGCATCTGCCTGCTTCCGGACGGGTCGTTGCGATTTGCCCCTTAAGCCCGGCAGCTAAGCCGGGTGAGCGTCGATCAGGACGAACGCGATCGTCGCCGATTCGTCCGTGCGATTGCTCCAGGCATGATTGGTGCCGCGCTGGATCAGCACGTCACCCGTCTTGAGCAGCACTTCGCCCTCGTCCATCAGGGCATAGATCTCACCCGAGAGCACGATCGCGTAGTCGACCGTGGCCGTCTTGTGAAACCCGGGATGACGGGTGTGTTGGAGCTCGCGCGTATAACCCTCCCGCTTCGAATCATGGCTGTCGCCGCGCAGCGTCGGGATCCGGATCTTGTCCGGCGGATATTCGACCACGCGAAACACGCTGCCGTTCTTGGGCGGAGGCAGTCGGCTGGGACGATCGGTGGGATCCGCGCTGCCGGTATTGTCCGCCGGCGTCGAATGCGTCTCCCACAGCTCTGTCACGCATGTCTGACCGGGCCCGCGATCGAAGACGGTCGGCGCCGGACCATCCATGATGAAAACCGACCGGCCTTCGGCGTTATGACCGGTAACGACCCTGCGGACTCGGCCACGCATGCATCCTCCCTCTGCTGTTACGGACAGTGTACGCCGGTTTTTGCCACAAAGAAGCCGGACGGCATCATGGAACCGCAGCCGCATGCGGAGCGTTTCCTGCATCTATGACAGCCGCTATGCGCCCAGCCACCGACCCATCCTCCCCGGAAGCCCGCGAGCACATTCGGCGGGAGTTCTCGGACCTGTCGGCGTCGGTTCGACGTGTCATTGCCGGGCTGAAGATCGCATCCGATCCGCTCGACCGCGTCCGGCTCGCCTCCGAACTCCGCAATGTACAGATCGAGATCGATGCCTTCGTCAAGCGGCATGACACTGGTCTATCGGCGTCGACACGAAAATATCTCGACGAAGCCAGCCTTCACATCGAGATCAGACTGACCGCCATGGCCGCTAATGCCGCCCGGCGCGCACGTATGCGCACCCGGCGAGCGGCGCCTGCCGTCACTGCGCAGCCAACTCCCGGCAGGACGTGGCACAGGCCCGGCATACCTCGGCGCAGCGGGTCATAATCGGGTCGTCCGCCTTCAGGCACGCCTCGGCACAGGCTTCGCACACCGCCGCGCAAACCCGGCAGGTTTGATGGTGAAAGGGCGATCCGCGGCTCATGAAGTCGGCGCTGGTGCGGCAGACATCGCTGCAATCCCAGAGTAGGCGGATGTGGTCGCGCTCAGGATGCGCGCCGACCGGCGGGCTGCCTTTCGCCAGCGCGTGAATGGCGGCCTGCACGCATTGGCGATGGGACTCGGTGCACAAGTCGATGCAGCGGCTCAGATCCACAGGCGCGCCTCCTCAGAACTCATCTGGGAACGCTCACCGGCGTTGCGGGTTCCTTGCGCTGCCGCTAGAGCAAATCTCTGGTTTTCGCCGTGGTCCCGCTTATCCTTAGGACACCATGAAACGCGCGCTGGCGGGACTGCTGCTTGTGCTTCTGCTCGGAGCCTGCCAACAGCGGGTCATCGCCACGGTGACGCGTTTTACGACGCTCCCACCACCGCCGATCAACCGGACCTTCACGATCATTCCCGACCAATACCAGGTCGGCAACCTCGAGTTTCAGCAGACCGCCGCGCGCGTCGCCACGGCGTTGGCGAGTCTCGGGTTCCGCGCCGTGCCGCAGGATCAACCAGCCGACTACGCCGTGTTCATCCGTTTCGGGCCGGCGGGCGCGCGCACCGAAATCATCGACTATGGCCCGCCGATGATCGGACCTTACTGGCGCCGCCCCTACCCCTACTACTATCCGCAATACTCGTCCTATACGCTTTATGCCGCCTTCCTCGAGGTGGATATGCTCGATGGGGCGGCATGGCGGCGCCACGAGACGAAGATGGCGTTCCAGGGCCGCGCGGTCACGGAGACGGGGATCCGCGAATTCAATGTCGTAATTCCCTATCTCGTGCAGGGACTGTTCGACCACTTCCCGGGCATCAACGGCGAGACAGTGCACGTCGTGATACCGGTACCCTGACCGCGATCAGCGACGGCCGCCGAAATCGCGCGAGCGTAAGGTCACTTCGCCGGTAGACGCGAGCTTCCAGCGGTCGTATTTGCGCGACGCTGCTTCCTCGATCGTCGGACGGCAGCGATCGAAGGCGCGAAGCGCATTCATTTCGTCGGTGCCAACCAGCCCGAAATGATCTGCCAGCGCATCGGCGCCGACGATGCAGCGCACGGGCCGCGTCCCATCGCTTGCCGAAAACACCACCGCTTTCAGGGTAGCGTCCCAATTTCGCGCGGCATCCCCGAATGCCAACGGCATACGCCCCTCCCCCCGTTAACAAACCTGCCGGGACAGTCTATCCGGTTTCCGGCCCGGGCGTTAGATTGGCCTTCGAGGGGAACCCATGAAACAAAGCACGGACCGGATACTCACCACGCATGTCGGCAGCCTGCCGCGCTCGCAGCCGGTGTACGAGCTGCTGCGCCGCCAGGAAGAAGAGCAGCCGCTCGATGCCGCGACATTCGACACGACAGTCGCCCAGGCGGTGAACGACATCGTCGCCCGGCAGGTCGCGATCGGCATCGATGTCGTCAGCGACGGCGAGATGAGCAAGGCGAGCTACGCCACCTACGTCAAAGATCGCCTGTCGGGGTTCAGCGGCAACAGCGAGCGCAAGATCGCACGCGACCTGCGGGATTATCCGGACTTCCGCAAACGGATCGCGGCGATGATCGGACCGCAGATTTTTCGCCGCCCGTTGTGCACCGGCGCCGTGCGCCTGGCCAATCCTGAGCCGCTGCGCAAGGACATCGAGCATTTCCGCGCCGCGGTGGCGAAATCGAAACCGACCGACGCCTTCATGAATGCTGCCTCGCCAGGCGTCATAACCTCCTTTCTGCCCAACCAGCATTACCCGACGACGTCGGCCTATATCGACGCCGTCGCCGCGGCGATGCGGCCGGAATACGAAGCCATCGTGGCCGCGGGCTTCGTCCTCCAGGTCGATTGCCCCGATCTCGCCATGTCACGGCACACGGGATTCCAAGACCTCAGCGAGGCCGAGTTCCTGCGCCAGGCCGAGCATCAGGTCGAGGCGCTGAACGAGGCGCTCGCCGATGTTCCGGCGACGTCCGTGCGCATGCATATCTGCTGGGGCAATTACGAAGGGCCGCACGACTACGACGTGCCGCTGGAGAAAATCCTTTCGGTCATCCTCAAGGCCAAGCCGCAGGCGATCTCGTTCGAAGCCTCGAACCCCCGCCACGAGCATGAGTGGATCGTCTGGCAGGAGGCCAAGGTTCCGGAGGACAAGATCCTGATTCCCGGCGTCGTCGACACCCTGACCAACGTCGTCGAGCATCCCGAGCTCGTGGCGCAGCGCCTGTGCCGGTTCGCCGATATCGTCGGACGCGAGCGCGTGCTCGCCGGCAGCGACTGCGGCTTTGGCACCGCCGCCGGTCACGGCAAGCTCGATCCGGAGATCTCGTTCAAGAAGCTCGCATCGATCGTCGAAGGTGCCGCGCGCGCCTCGGATCGGCTGTGGAAGCGCCGCGCGTGAAGGCATTCCGGTTCTACGCGACCGGCGGGCCCGAGGTGCTGCGCTGGGAAGAGGCAGAGCTCCGTCCGCCGGGGCCGGGACAGGTCCGGATCCGCAACACGGCGGTCGCCGTCAATTTCCGCGACATCTACATCCGCAACGGTCTGCACAAGGTCGCATCGCTTCCCTCCGGGATCGGCCTCGAAAGTGCCGGCGTCATCGAAGCGGTGGCGCCCGACGTGAGTGGCTTGACCGCCGGTCAGCGGGTCGCCTGCTCGGCCGGACCCGACGGAGCTTATGCCGAAGCGCGCAACGTGCCGGCCGCGCGCGTGATCCCGCTCCCCGACGGCATCGACGAGCGCACGGCTGCCGCCATGCTCATCCGCGGCATGACCGCATGCTATCTCCTGCACGACACCTACGACGTAAAGCCGGGTGACACGATCCTGGTCCATGCCGCAGCCGGCGGCGTCGGACTCATCCTCTGCCAATGGGCCAAACACCTCGGCGCGACCGTCATCGGGACCGTCGGCGCCCGTGACAAAGCCGACGTCGCGCGCGGCCACGGCTGCGACCACGTGATCGTCTATAGCGAAGAGAATTTCGTCGAGCGCGTGAAGGCGCTCACAAATGGCGCCGGTGCTGCCGTCGTCTATGATTCCGTCGGCAAGACGACGTTCGAGGGGTCGCTCCAATGCGTCCGCCGCCGCGGCGTCGTTGCATCGTTCGGCGAAGCCTCGGGCGATCCGGAGCCGGTGCCGCCGCGGCGCCTCGGCCATCTCGGCTCCATCTATCTCACGCATCCGAGCCTGCCCGACTATACGGCGACCCGGGCGGAACTCTTGGCCACCGCCAACCGCCTGTTCGAGATGGTGCGGAGCGGCAGGATTCGCATCACGATCGGGCGCACATACCCTCTCAAGGACGCTGCGCAAGCGCACCGCGATCTCGAATCGCGCAAGACGGTCGGGTCGATCGTTCTCGTTCCGTAGTTATTTTTTTATGTCGGCGTACGGATAGGCGAACTCGCCGGATTTGTACTCCGGCGGATAGAGGATGACCGCCTTTTTCGGGTCCTTGAACTGGTTGACGTCGTTACCGGCGATGTTCTGGAACTGCGTGAACAGCACCCGCGTCTTCTCCCACTCGCCTTCCGGTCCGAACTTCACGTCGCCGACGATGGTCTTGAACGCCGTCGCGTGGATGTACTTGCCGAGCTTGTCCTGATCGAGGCTGCCGACGGTGCGGATCGCCTGTTCCAGGATCTGCATCTGTGCGTAGGCGTAGGGCGGGATGTAATAGCCGAGCACGTCAACGCCTTGCGCCGCCGCGCGCGCCTGATAGCGTGCGAGGAAGTCGTGCACGCCGGGAAACACCAGCGCCGGTTCATAAGTGTCGTAGACGACGGCACCGTTGAGCAGCGGTCCCAGCTGTGCCTTCACGGCCGCGAACTGCACGCCGATCATGCCGCCGCCGAACATGCGGGTCTTGAGGCCGACCTCGTTGGCGGCACGGATCATGCCGACGGAATCCGGCGGGTACGAGCCGACGAACACGACATCGGGGTTGGCGGCCTGGATGCCGCGGATGATCGGCGCATAGTCGACTGTGGTCGGCGGATAGTTCCGGTCGTAGACGATCTGCAGACCGTATTTCTTCGCGGATTCGCGGGCGCCCGCCAGGGCAGTCTGGGAGAACTCGGCATCGGCACCGACGAGAGCGATCGTCTTCGGCTTTGGGTTCATCTGCATGGCGATCTGGAGGAAACCCTCCGAGAAGGCCGCCTTCGGGTCGGGTCCGGTCGGCGAGATCTGGAAATACTTGTCGTAGTGGAACTGATCGCTGACCGCGACTGCGAACAACGACATGAACAGCAGGTTGCGCTGCATGACGATCGGCATCGCCGGCACCGTGACGTTGCTGCCGTAGGCGGAAATGACGAGGTCCACCTTGTCGACGTCGAGGAGCTTCACATAGATGCCGGGCACATTGGCCGGATTCGACTGGTCGTCGTAGTAGACGAGCTTCACCGGCCGGCCGAGCAGGCCGCCTTTCGCATTGATGTCCTCGCTCCACATGGTCAGCGCGAGCAGTGCCGCCTTGCCGCCGCCGCTCGTCCCGCCGGTCAGCGACATGCCGAAGCCGATCTTGATGGGTTCCTGCGCACCGGCAACGGCGATACCCGTCCAGGCGGCGACAATGGCGATTGCCGCCGCCTGCAAGCAGCGCTTCATCCTCATTCCTCCCTGGACCGGACGCCGTATCGCGCCTCGGCTAGCCGATTCAACCCGCCTGCATCTTCTTCAGCACGTCGTCGACATTCGACTGGTCGATAATGACGTGCTTGATGAAGACCTGCTGTTGATACTTCTCGCCCTTGAGATAGCCCGCGAGCACGTCGACGCCGAGACGGCCCCATTGCACCGGGTTGAGCTCGACGGTCATCGAGAGCGCGCCGTCTTTCATCGCGCGCAGCGCCGGCGGCACGCCATTCATGCCGGTGACCAGGATCTGACCCTTTTTGCCGGCGGCCATAACCGCCTGCTGGGCGCCAAGCGCCACGTCGTCGTTGGGGCAGTAGATCGCCGCGATGTCGGGATGCGCGACCATCACGTCCTCGGCTTGCTTCACGCCGCGCTCGCGCGTCAGCGGCCCGTCGTTTCTGAACACCACCTCGATGCCCGGCGATTTCGAGATCGCCTCCGAATAGCCTTCCCACAGATTGCGGAACGTCGGCGCCCCTGCGGGGCCGCCGAGGAACGCCACCTTGCCTTTGCCGTTGAGCGCTTTCGCCGTCCAGGCGCCGATGTCGCGTCCCACGCCTTTCTCGTCCATGGCGACGTGCAGGGTCTGATTGGGCGACGCGGAACCGCGACCGACGGAGATGATCGGGATATGCGCCGCGGCCGCTGCGTCATAGGCGGCATTCACGCCGGTCGCATCGATCGGCGAGATCAAGACACCCTTGACGCCGCGCGCGACCAGATCCTGCACGCCGTTAATCTGCTTCTGCTTGTCCTCGTTGGCGCTGACCGAGATAACCTTCCAGCCAAGCTCCTCGGCACGGGCGCGCGCCCCCTTCAGGATGCCGATATAGAAAGGATTGTCGTCCTGCGCGAGCGAGACGCCGATAGTGACGTCATCGGCGCCGGCGCTCGTGGGACTGCTGAAAGCCGCCGCGGTCGCGAGCACTGCCGCTGCAAAAATCCGTTTCATATATCTCCCCTCCTGTTCCAACCGTCTGTCAGAAGCGTTTCCGGAAGCGGTCGGCCGCCGCGGCGGCGATGATCACCGCACCGATGGCCACGCGCTGCCAGTAGGAATCCACGTTCATCAGGTTCAACCCGTTGCCGAGAACCACCATGATAAAGACCCCGATGATGCTTTTGTAAAGCGTGCCCTCGCCGCCTTGCAGGGCGGCACCGCCCAGCACGACGGCCGCAATCGCCGTCAGCTCGTAGAACTCGCCCGCCGTCGGTTGACCGGATTGCAACCGCGACGCCAGCATCATGCCCGCGACCCCGGCCAGCGCCCCACACCACACATAAGTGGAGGTGACGACCCGCTCGACGGCGAGACCGGAGAGAAACGCCGCCTCCCGCCCGCCGCCGACGGCAAACACGCGCTTGCCGTACGGTGTCGCATGCAGCAGCCACGAGAACACCAGCAGCAAAGCCGCCGGAACCCAGACGAGAAGATGGATGCCGACGAAGCGTGCCGCGCCGAAATCGACGAAAGCGGCGGGCAGCCCGAAGTCGCCTTCGACAGGCGCGCCGCCGGTCACGATGTAGACGACGCCGCGCACCAGCACCATCGTGCCGAGCGTGGTGATGAACGGGTTCACCCGCAGATAGGCGACGACGAGGCCGTTGATCAGGCCGACGAGCGCACCGATGGCGATCCCCGCGGCGACACCGGCGACGATGCCGGCCTTCAGCATCACCATCGCGCCGATGCAGCCGGCGAGCGCCACGGTGGAGCCGACCGAGAGATCGAAGCCGCCGCCGACGATGACGAAGGTCATGCCCATCGCGACGACCGCGATCACGGCGCCTTGTACGAGCACGTTGGTGAGATTGAGAACGGTCAGGAACCGCGGCGCCGCGAGCGCGGCGACAGCCACCAGCACCACCAGCGTGAGCAATGGGATCTGACCGGCAAGTCCGGATCGGCGCAGCCGCGACCTCCCTCCGGCCGCCGGTGCCGTGGTCAGGGTCTCGTCCGACATTCGACCTAGCCCCCCAACGCGGTCCGCAGCGACCGCTCGTTGTACTCGGCGCCGCGTTTGAGTCTCGCGACGACGCGGCCCTGCTTCATCGCGAGCACGGCATCGCTCATCGCCAGCACCTCGTGCAATTCTGCAGATGCGAAGATGATGGCGCCGCCTTCGGCGGTGAATTCATGCATAAAGCGGTGGATAGCCGCCTTGGCCCCAACATCGATCCCTTGAGTCGGCTCGTCCAGAAGCAGTACTTCCGAACGTGCGGCGAGCCATCGGGCGAAAGCGACCTTCTGCTGGTTGCCGCCCGACAGCTCGCGGACGGGGCGCTGCGGATCGCGCGGGCGGATGTCCAGGCGCTCGATCAGCCGCACGACCAGACGGTCCGTCTCGGCGCGACCGACGCGCCGTTGACCCGAAGGCCGATCGAGATTGGGCAGGACGATATTGTCGCGAACGCTCATGCTCATGACCAGACTGCCGGCGCGGTCTGCCGGGACCAGCCCGATGCCGGCACGAATGGCATCGGCCGGGTGCCGCAGCACTTGATGCCGGCCGCCGCGCCGGATCGCGGCCGATCCGTCCGCACCGAAAAGCCGGCGCAGCAGCGAGGTCGCCCCGCAGCCCAGAAGGCCGGCCAAGCCGACGACCTGTCCCGCGCGCACCCGCAACTCGCGTGGCGCCGGCGGCTCGGCCGCGGTCTCCACCGCGAGGGCGATGTCGCCGAATTCGAGCCGATGCGGCCGATGCAGTTCCTCGAGATCGCGGCCGGTCATCTGCCGTATGAGCCAGTCGGCGTCGAACGCCCCGCGCGCGGCGCGGTCGACGACCTTGCCGTCGCGCAGCACGGTACATTCGTCGGCGATCTCGATCACTTCATCGAGCCGGTGCGAGATGAAGAGCACGGCCACGCCATGCGCCGCCAGGACCCGGACCGTATCGAACAGGCGCGTGACTTCCCGGCGCTCGAGTGCTGCGGTCGGCTCGTCGAGGACCAGGACACGGGCGTCGCGCGAGAGAGCGCGGGCGATCGCGACGAGTTGTCGCTCGGCATACGACAGCGCTCCCGCCGCCTGATCGGGATCAATCCGGACGTTGAGGCGGGCGAGTGCGGCCCGCGCCCGGGTGCGCAACGTACCCCGGTCCATCACGGGAAGCACACCGAGCAGTCGTCGGCGTGGCAGATGGCCGAGCAAGATATTCTCTGCGACGGTGAGGCCCGGCACGAGCCGCACGTCTTGCGACACGACGGCGACGCCCGCGATCATCGCGTCTGCCGGCGCGCGAAACTCGCACGCCCTGGCCGCCACCCGCAGGACGCCGCGGTCTGGGCGGTGGATGCCGCCGAGAATCTTGATCAAGGTCGATTTGCCGGCGCCGTTCTCGCCGACCAGCGCGTGCACAGTGCCGGCGCGCAGCGTCATCGAGACGCCATCGAGCGCCTGCGTGCCGCCGAACCGCTTCGAGATGGATTCGAAGACGACCGCGGGGGCGACGGCGGGATCGATCATCGGCCGCGCGCCCCGTCCACGGCTCAGCGAGCGACGCGCTCGACGATCATTTTCGGGTCGAGGAAGCGACCGCGGTCGATGACGACGTCGTTGTCCAGAGTCACCGTGCAGTCGCGCATCGGCACATCGTAGTGCCCTTGGGTCGTGCGCTTGCCGCCGCCCTGCGAATTGGGACCGGTGGAGAACAGGAAATTGCCCGCGAAACAGCGTGCGCCCGCATGATGACGGGCGGGATCGTCGCCGTAGAGCGCGATCGCGTCCCACCGTCCCTGCGGGTTGAGCCCCCAGCCGAGATGCGAGATCGCGTGGCCGTCCATGTCGTCGGGGCGCGCGCGATTGCCCTCGAGCCAATCGTTCATGAGCTTGGCGTCGAGACCGCCTTCGATCTTGCGGATGAATCCGTCGCGGATATCGAGACGCACCTCGTCCTGGACGTAGCGGCAATACGGCAGGATCACGATGTCACCGCGCTGGAAGACGACGGTGCCGTTGGCGGTGCCTTCGCTGGGAAAGGTGTGGACGTGACCGCCACCCCAGTGATCGAAACGGCCGCGGCTTTCCGCAAAGCCATACTGGATCATCGTGGGATATTCGCCGAGCTGGACCGTGAGATCGGTCCCGGCCGTGTTGGTGACGCGCATGCGCTTGGCTTTTTCGAGGCGCTTGCCGGCGTGGATCACCGCCTCCTTCAAGCCCGGCGGCGACATGAGCTCGGCGAGCTCATCGGGCTCGTCGATGATCATCAACACGCGGGTGCCGGCGTCGCGGGCCTCTTTCAGCCATTTCGTGAACAGCGGGATGTGCAGACAGACCAGCAGGTCCGCCTGCTTCACGGCATCGAGCGTTCCCTTGCACTTGCCGATGGTCGCGACGCCGACCTTCGTCCACGACGGCGTCGAGTTCACGCACATCTCATAGATGTCGGCGCCGAGCTCGTCGGCAGCCGCGAACGCCGCCGCGACATAGTCCCGGCGCGATCCGAGATCGGAGAGGAGTGCGATCGTTTCGCCGCGCCGAACCTGACAGAGCTCGAATTCCCGCCGGAACAGCTCCGGCAGCTTCGCGGGGTTGAGAGCCTGTTGGCGCATGCGATCCTCCTCCGACCCGAAAACTGTCTCACCCCGCCCGGATGCGGTCAACGCCGGTCCTCAGGTTCCTTCGGTACTGACCAGCTGGCGCGCCATCTGGGCCACCAGGTTGCGCCAGTCTTCGTCATCCGGCCCGCTGTTCGCTGCCGGCATCCACCCGTGAACCGCCGACAGCAGCCGTCCCGACTGGCAGAACGCCACCCGCATCTCGAGGCGGCGGCCGGTCATTGGCGCAACGGCCGGCCGCGTCTCGCCGCAAACGGTGTTCATGTCGTAGCCAGGGGCCGGACTCAGCGTCCAAATCATCCGGTATTCGGGATGACCCGCCCGAGTTCTGTCGGAGGTGAATTTGATGAACGGTTCGCTGAAGGCGGTGCCCATCGAGGCGGCCACGCTTTCCGCAAGCGCCTCCTCGTCCAGCCGAAACGGGTTGCCGTCGACGGTGACGAGCACCGGACCGTCCTTGGCCGCGAACAGGAAGAAGTCCCAGACCTGCGGCCCGAGCTTGTAGCTGACGTTGCTGGCCGGGCCGTCGCCGCAGCTGGCGAGGAACCCGGTCAAAGCGGTCGCCGCGACGTGCCACAGTGTGCGCCAGGAAAATTTCATTTCCACCCCGTTCGGGTTGCTTTTATCGAGGACGGATTTAACTTAGCAGACTACCGCCGCGACGCGGCCTGTCGTGAGTATCGGAGAATTGATGCCGCCCGTCCCGCCTCCTCTGCAAAACGCCTGGGATCAGGTCACCGCCTTCCTCGCCACCTACGGCCTCAACGCCATCGGCGGCATCATCATCCTGATCGTCGGCTGGATGGTCGCCGGCTGGGCATCGCGCGCGGTCGACCTAACGCTCACGCGCGTCCATTCCGTCGACATCACCTTGCGACGCTTTATCGCGAGCCTCACCCGATACGTGATCCTCACCTTCACGGTACTGGCGGTGCTGTCGCAGTTCGGCGTGCAAACGGCAAGCTTGATTGCCGTCTTCGGCGCCGCCGGCCTGGCCATCGGTCTCGCGCTGCAGGGGACGCTGTCGCACCTCGCCGCGGGCGTCATGATCCTGCTGTTCCGGCCGTTCAAGATCGGCGACGAGATCGACGCCGGCGGGGCACACGGCACCGTCGAATCCATCGACCTCTTCATCACCGTGCTGCGCACCGGTGACAACCTGCAACTGCTGGTGCCGAATGGGAAGATCTGGGGCGCGCCGGTCACCAACTTCAGCATTCACACGTCGCGACGCGTCGACCTCAAGCTGGTCATCGACGGCACCATGGATCTGGACGAGGCGATGAAGACGGTGAACGACACGATGAGCAAGGATTCGCGTGCGCGCCAGAACCCGGCCCCCTCGGTCACCGTGACCGAGCTCGGCGAGACGACGGTCACTTTGACGGCGAGCATCTGGTGCGCCGCCTCCGACTATGGCGACCTCAAGGTAGGCCTGATCAAGGCCTTAAAGCAGCGGCTCGGAGATTCGCTCAAGACGTTAACAGGCTAAGCCGGCTGTCGGCGTTCTTTCAAAATTTGCTAAAATCTCATTGACCGCAGCGAGTCGCTGCGGCAAGTGGGTTTCTATGGCTGTCGACGCTTCGCCCGCGGCCGGGGGGCCGGAGAATGCGGCTGCCGCGTCCGCCGACGGCGGAACGCTGGCCGGCCAATACATTCTCTCGCCCAAGAACAGCGTCGCCGCCTTCGCCGGCAAATCGGCGATGGCCGTCGAAGCGAGCGACCGCCGGCTGCCCTCCGACGCGATCGTCGCCCTGATCTGCTCCGGCGACGTCGTGCCCCGGGTCGAGGCCATGAAGGCGCTGCGCGGCCTCGCCAAGCCCGGGACACTGACGCTCAAAGATTTCGGGCCGATTGACTGGCCAGACGGCAAGCAGCGTCTCGCCGCCATCTATGGCGCGCCGAGGGGCGGACGTCTGGCGTTGACCGCGCCGATGCCGGCATGGCAGATCGTCGACGCATTTCTGCGCCCGGTCGCTCAGGCCTTGGTCGAGATCCACGGCCGAGCGGTGGTGCATCGGGCGATCCGGGCCGACAATCTTTACATACCCGAGCCTGGCGTACCCGGGCTGGCGCTCGGCCCGTGCGTTGTCGCCCCGCCGGGCTACGACCAGCCTGAGGTCTACGAACCGTTGGAGACGGCCCCCGCCGATCCGGCCGGCCGCGGCGACGGCACGCCACGTCACGACATGTTCGCGATCGGTATGACAATGGTGGCACTGCTGCTCGGCCGCGACCCCGGCGCGGGCATCGACCGCGACGATCTGATGATCCGGCGCATCGAACTCGGCTCGCTCGCAGCCGTGATCGATCCCACCATGATCCCGCCCGAGATCGGGGATGTCGTGCGCGGCCTTTTGACCGATACGGCCAGCGAGCGCTGGACGCTGAAGGATCTGAACCTGTGGCTCAAGGGCGGCAAAGTCGACCCGCCGCGCGTCCCGCAGATCGGACTCGCCGCCAAGCCGTTCACCATCGGAAGCAAGGCGGTGCGTTGCGCCCGCTCGGCCGCCTATATGATCGGCCGCGCCTGGGCCGAGGGCGCCAAGCACGTCCGCGGCGAGGACCTGCGGCGCTGGTTGCGCCTCGACGCGTCCGATCCCGGCGCGGCCATGGCGCTCGAGCGGGCGCTCAGCGATCGCGACCCCGAGGACGGCGGCATCGACAACGACGTCTTGCTCGCGGCGCGCGCCGCGATGGCACTCGATCCGCAAGGGCCCGTCCGTTATTGCGGCCTCGCCACCGATCCTTACGGACTGGGACCGTTCCTCTTCGATGCCTGGAAAAACCGCGAGAAGACCGAGGCCGCCGTCAGCCTGGTCGATCAAGGGCTGGTGCAGAAGCTGCTCGATCAGCGGCCCGCCGACAAGCGCCGCGCCACGCGCCAGGCGATCAACTTCGAGCGGCTGCGGCGATGGATCACATCGCCCCAACCGTGGGAAGGGCTGGAGCGATGCCTGTATGACCTGAACCCCCACCTGCCATGCCTCAGTCCGATGGTCGAGGGAAAGTGGATCGCAAGCGGCCGGAGCTTCATCGCCCAGCTGGACCGCGCGGCACAGGCCAAATCCAATCCCGAGCTGAAGATCGACGGCTCGACCGCGGCCTTTCTGGCGGCGCGGCTCGACGCCGACGGCTATACGCTGCTCGCCCTGATGACTCCCGACGCCGTCGAGGAGGACGTGCTGCTGGATGCGATCCGGCTGTTCGCCGACGAGCAGGTGGGGCTGGGCGGCGGGCCGCTGCCGGGCATCGCACGCTGGTGCGGCAGTCTCGCCCGCCGGATCGCCGAGAGCATTCATCATCGTCCGACACGCAAGGAACTGAGCGACCGGATCGACGCAGCACTTCCCGACGGCAACATCACGGCCCTCTTCAAGGCGCTCGCCATCGACGGCTTGAAGGACGCCGACAATCGCGGCTTCGACGCCGCCAAGACCTCGTGGGAGCGCGTCGAGAGTGAGATCTGGGCGATCCAGCGCGAGACCGAACGGATTCGCATGCACGCATGGAAGCGCGGCCGCGACAACGTGCCGGTCGCCTCCGGCTTCGGGGCGATGTTCGCGTTCCTCGTCACCTTGTTCACGAATTCGCTGCGATGAAAGCCCGGCGCGCCACCGCTGACTCCTCGGCCGCGCTGCTGGCGCTGCTGACGCTCAGCTTCGCCGTGATCCTCGGCCTCTATTCGCTGCATCACCTGTATTTCGTCGTGCTGGCGCTGCTGCCCGCCGGCGTCGCCGCCTTGATCGAGCCGCGCGGCCAGCGCACCGCCGCGATCGCCATCGCCTCGCTGACCGCGGCAACCGTCGTGCCGCTGGTGCTCGGCGCCATGACTACGGGGTCGCATGTCGACCTGCTGATGAGCGGAGCCGCGTGGTCGTATGTCGGCGCCGCGATCCTCGGCGGCGTGGCGATCTTCCTGCTGCTGCCGGCCGGGGCGGCATTGCGCGAGGATCGCCGGGCCA
>Ga0335070_10003733_pt1 | contig 17798 bp, 8 predicted proteins | sample Lox_Sample_13_FD_206722 | JGI IMG/M metagenome (GOLD analysis project Ga0335070, IMG submission 206722) | Soil microbial communities from Loxahatchee National Wildlife Refuge, Florida, United States - Lox_Sample_1.3 | ecosystem: Environmental > Terrestrial > Soil > Wetlands | place: USA: Florida...
GGCCTGGCGGGCACGCTCGCGGCGGTCCGTGGTCAGGCCGGCATAGCGCAGCGGCAGCTCGACATTGCCCAGGGCGGTGGTGCGCGAGAGCAGGTTGAAGCTCTGGAAGACAAACCCGACCTTGCGGTTGCGGATGTCCGCCAGCTGGTCGTCCTTCAGCGCCGAGACCGGTTCGCCGTCCAGGGTGTATTCCCCGCTGGTCGGCAGGTCGAGGCAGCCCAGGATGTTCATCAAGGTGGACTTGCCCGACCCCGAGGGTCCCATGATGCCGACCACCTCGCCGCGCTGGATGGTCAGCGAGACGCCGCACAGGGCGCAAACGTCCACCTCGCCCATGTGGTAGGTCTTGACCAGGTTTTCGGCAACGATGACCGGTCCGTCCATTAGCCACCTCCGACGACCACACGGCCGCCCCCACCGCCTCCGCCGCTCGGCCGGTTGAACAGCGTCGACGGCGGGTTCAGGACGATCAGGTCGCCGACCTTCAAGTCGCCGTCGACCACCTCGCTGACCGTGTCGGAGCTGGCGCCGAGGGTGATCTTCACCTCCTGCATCTGGCCGCTGCGCAGCACGTACACCACCCGCTGGTTGTTGACCAGGCGCACCGCCCGGTTGGGGACCAGCAAGACATTATCGAGCTGCTTCACGGTGATGTTCACCGCGGCGGTCATGCCCGGCTTGACCAGCGCATCCGCGTCGGTCAGCTCCACGGTGACGGTGAAGTTGACCGCCCCCTGGACGACATCCCCGGCCTGGGACACGTCGATCACCTTGCCGGTATAGGTCTTTCCGGAGATGGCATCGAACGACAGCAACACCGACTGGCCGACCTGGATGGTATTGATGTCCACCTCGGAAACCTGGACGTCCACCTCCATGCTGGTCATGTCGTCGATGCGAAAGCCCTTCGTGCCGGGTGCCACCTGATCGCCGACCAGGCCATTGACCTCGGTGACCGTCCCGGCGAACGGGGCACTGAGCTGGGCCAGGGCGATGGTAGCACGCGCCGCGTCGACGCGCGCCTGGGCGGCGGCTACGTCCGACTGGGACGGACCGTCCTTCAGACTGTCCCAGGTGCGCTGGGCGTCATCCAGCGTGGCCTTGGCCAGCGCCAGATTTGCGGTCAGCACGTTCAGATCAGTTTGGGTGGGTTTCCCGATATACCAGTTGAAAACAGCAACGTCATGGTCGCGTTGCCTCCAAGCGTCATAGAGACTTTGATAGGCATTGGCCCGCACCGGGTTGTCGTCGGAAAGGCCCGAGGTGTCATTGTATTTGCGCTGCAGGATGTCGACGAGTTTATCATCCAGGGTGATCTGTGCCTTGGCGTTTTTGATCGTTTCCGCATTCGCCCGCTGCGAGGTCTGGTAATCGAAATTCGCTTTGGTCGTTTCATAATTCTTGTGGGCATTGGCAAGAGCTAGCTGCGCATTTGCCTGGTTGGTCTGGGAATTGAGCAGATCATCCAGCGCCTTTTGTGCCGAAACCAGGTCGGCCTGGGCCATGATCACGGACTGGGGTAAGGAGGTGGAGGCCAGGGAGGCCAGGATGGTCCCTGCCTGGACCTGGTCGCCGGGCCGGACATTCACGCTCGCGATCGTCCCGGTCGTCTGCCAGGAGAGGATGGCAGTCTGCCGGGCGTGCACGGTGCCCGTCGCACCCACGGTGGCAGTCAGGCTGCCTCGCTCTGCCGCAGCCGTCTGCAGCTGGCTGACCGCCTGCGAGCGGCTGCGAGCACCGGAAATTACAAAGAACGCAACCACGGCCACAACGATCACAGCCAGGATCACCCAGGTGCGCCATTTGACGTTCTTCAATCGATTAAGCAGATTTTTCATTTTCCTTTTCCTTTTTAATTCCCAGGGTTGGCCGGAAGAGAAACGCGAAACGATGACCACTTTCAAGCGGAAAGCCGCGTGCAGAAGCTTTTGTGAAGAGGGCACGATCTACGGGAAAGGCAAGTTTCATATGTTACCACTTCCAGGACGACAAAATATATCAAGAAGGTTGCTCTTTTTACTACTTACTGGTCTCCTTGTGCCTCATCGTGATGTAATTCTACTCCAACCAGATTGTAGGCGCGAGTAAAAAGTAAGTGTATCTAATAGAACTTTTACATCTTTAGATTGTGATATATGTCGCAACCAATGGTGACAATACAACCTGTTTGCATGCGGCATAATTGTGTATTATGATAGCAATAGTAGGAGTTTTTCATCCCGCAGCCGTGCTTCCAGAAGATCACGATCCTGCATTTACAGATACCCGCCACGTCAGGATTTGGTACCCAAGTTTTTACCCGGTCACACTAGAGGTGCCCATGCAAACGATACCGAGCGAATCACTGGAAATCGACCGAAAAGCACGCGTCTACATGCCCTACCAGGATCCGTGCCTGCGGCCGCCCTCCGAGCGGGTCTGCGATTTCGGGGATGTTGCCATTCCCCTCGACTCCGACCGGGCCATGGTGGAGGCCTCCCGCTGCATCCACTGCCCGGACCCCGCTCCGTGCATGCTGGCCTGCCCGACCCACAATGACATCCCGTCAGCCATGTGGCTGATCGAACAGGGGCGCTACATTGAGGCGGCCGAGCTTTATCGCCAGAACTCTTCATTGCCGGAGATCTGCTCCCGGGTCTGCCCGCACGAGCAGCTCTGCCAGGGATCCTGCGTATTGAACAAGACCCACGAGCCGGTGCTGTGCGGTGCGCTGGAAACCTTCGTCACCTGCTATCAACGCAAGACGGAAGGGGTGACCATCCCCGTCGGCAAACCGACCGGGAAGAAGGTGGCCATCGTCGGAGCCGGACCCGCCGGCCTGGGCTGCGCCGAAAGCCTCCTGCAGCAGGGCCATGCAGTGACCTTTTTCGACGCCAAGCCGGCGCCCGGCGGGCTGCTGGTCTACGGCATCCCCAATTTCAAGCTCTGCAAAGACGTCTTCTTCTGCCGCTGGAACGATTTCGAGAAGGCAGGGGCCAAATTCGTCGGCAACACGTATATCGGCAAGAATAAGACCATCGACCAGCTCTTCAAGGAAAAATTTGACGCCGTCTTCGTCGGCGTGGGCGTCGGCATCGACGCCAAGATGGAAGTCCCCGGCGAGGAGCTGCCCGGGGTCTACGAAGCCACCGACTTCCTGATGCGCGGCAATACCGACCCGGCCCTGCTCCCGGAGGACAAGCGCGAGCGGCCGGTCATCGGCAAGCGCGTGGTGGTCATCGGCGGCGGGGACACCGCTTCCGATTGCCTGCGCACCTCCCTGCGCCTGGGGGCCGAAGAGGTCACCTGCCTGTATCGCCGCACCGAGAAAGAAATGCCCGGCGGCCGCAAGGACCGCCAGATGGCCAGAGACGAGGGTGCAAAATACCGCTTCCTGACCCAGCCGGTGAAATTCATCGCCGGAGAGGACGGCCGCCTGGCCGCGGTCGAGTGCATCGAGATGAAACTGGGCGAGCCGGATGCCAAGGGCCGCCGTAAGCCCGTCCCGGTGGAAGGCACCAACTTCTCCATTGCAGTGGATACGGCCATCAAAGCCCTGGGCTACTGGCCCGACCCGGTCCTCGGCGAAACCACCCCCGGGCTGGAGATCCACGACTACGGCTTGATCTCCGTGGTGGACCGGGAGACCGGCGCCACCACGCGAGAGGGCGTCTTTGCCGGCGGCGACGACGTCACCGGACCAGACCTGGTGGTCACTGCGATGGTGGCAGGTCACAAGGCTGCCCTGGCGATCGACAAATATCTAAGCGAAAAGTAACCGGACAAACATAATTCACCCAAATCTAATTTTAGGGTGAAAAACACCGAAAATGATCCTCGCCCATCCCCCCAGCCCCCTTCCCACATTTGGGAAGGGGGCTGGGGTTGTTTTTTTTCACAGAGTCACCTGAAATTAATATCTCCGGGTTGATTCATATTTGCTCATTGCCACAAACGAACCCACGGTTGCGCAGACTGCTCCGGTCCTGCGCAACTTTTTTTCTCCGAAATTATCACCGGGTGGTAAAGCTCCACCAGCTGCCGCCATCGGCATAAATGGCGGTGGGCGACTTGATCGCCTCCACCTGCCAGTAATAGGTCTGGGTGGAACCCAAGCCAGAGATCGTCGCACTGGTGGAATAGGTGACCGTCCAGAAGGTGTCGCAGTCGTTGTTGTTGGTGGTGTCGTAACAGTAGATGTAGAGCGTGGCACCGCTGCTGGGCGACCAGCTCAGGGTGAGGGCGGGCGACACTCCAGTGGCACCTTTCGCAGGATTGAGCTTGCCGAAATCGCCGGGGGCGCCCGCGGCATTCGTCCCCGTTGATGTGGGCGTGATCCCTCCCCCACCAGGAGTTGCCGAGAAGGTCGGTGTCGGGGTATAAGTCGGGGTAAACGTTCCCGTATTCGTATGGGTCGGCACCAGGCTCGCGGTCGCGGTGGGGGTACGCGTAAGCGTGGGGGTAGGTGTAAGCGTCAGGGTCAAAGTCTGCAGGGTCGGCGAGGGCGTGGCAGTCAAGGTCACGCTCGGGGTGGAGGTCGGCGTGGCGGTCAGGGTGGCCGTCGGCGTAGGTCCGAGGGTCGCCGTCCGGGTGGGAGTCGAGGTGCCTCCGGTCGCGCTCGGGGTGAGGCTCTTCCCCGGTGTGTTCGTCGCCACCGGAGGGATCGGATTGCTCGACGGGGTGAAATCCCACCACGTGCCCCCATCGGCGTAAATGGCGCTGGGCGACTTGATCGCCTCCACCTGCCAGTAATAGATCTGGGTGGCGCTCAAGCCGCTGATGGCCGCACTGGTCGAATAAGTCAGCGTCCAGGCGGTATCACAGGCATTATTGTTGATCGTATCGTAGCAGTACAGATACGCGCTTGCGCCGGGAACGCCCAACCAGGCGAGCGTCAGGGTCGTGGGCACGTTCGAGCTCCCGTTGGAGGGTGACACTTTGGGGAACACACCCTGCGTGGCGGTAGGCGTCATGGTTGGCGTGGGGGTAGCAGTAGCAGTCGGGGTGAGGGTGGCCGTCGGGGTGATCGTCGCCGGGTTGGTCGAAGGAGTAAAGGCCCACCACGTCCCGCCGTCCGCCGCCGTCGTCCCGGAAGCATTGACCGCCTGAACCTGCCAGTAATAGACCGTGTCGGGGGTCAATCCGGTGAGCGCAGCCTGGGTGGCAACCGTGCTCGTCCAGGAGGTATCGCAGGAATTGTTATTCACGTTGTCAATACAATACTGGTAGGAGGCGGCGCTGCCGCTGCTCTCCCAGCTCAAGGTCGGATCGACCGACTCGGCCGGGGCGCCGTTCGCCGGGCTGAGCTTGTGGAAAGCGTCGGGGATGCACGGTTTGGTGGTCACGGAAACCGTGTTGCCGTCCGCTGATTGGATGCCCTGCCGGACGGAGCGCAGGAAAAACGAATAATCGGTATTGCAGGCCAACCCCGACACGGAGGTGCTGGAGGTGCCCTTGGGTAGGCTGGCGGCGTACTGGCCGTTGATGTAAAAGCTGTAGCTGTCGATGTCGGCCGGCTCGTCGGCAGACACGGTCCAGGCCAGGTTGATGCGCGTCGAGGTGGTGCCGGTCGAGGCCAGGTTGGTGGGAGCCAGGGGCCGGATGTTGAAATGCCAGACCGGCCCCGTCGTGGAACCGTACGGATTGCTGGCTACCACCTGCCAGGTATAAGCCCCGCCCTTCTGGGTTCCAAGATGGTAGCTGGAACAATCCCCGTTCGGCTTGATATTCAGACTGCCGCCCGTGATCTGGACAGTGCAGGCAGTGCCATCCGTATTCCAGTACAGCCAGGTGTCGTTGCTGCGGACGAGCGTGGTCCCGTCCACCGGCTTTGGGTTGGTCGGCTGAGTAGGAGGGTTGGTATTGGCCGTCCCCGTGTAAGGCACCGCCAGGATGCCGTCCATCACGTCGCTGTCGACGGTCATGGTCACGCCGCCCCAGGTCTCATTATGGTCCCCGGTATACTGGCGGATGCGCTGGTGGTTGGGCCAGTCGCTGTTGCTGATGCAGGAGCCCCCCCAGACGGTCGCCGAAGGGGTGTAGACGTAGTTGAGGTTCCAACGGGCGATCCAGATCCCATCCGGGACGACGGGATTGGATTTGAAGTCGGTCAAGGCCGAGGAGCACGGCGAGCCGTACACCCCGGATTTATTGCCTCTGGTCAGGAACTGCGCCGCCCAGCCGGCCATGAAGGATTTGACCGCCGCCCGGCAGGTGCTGTTGCTGGTCGAATATGATTCAAGGTCGTAATAAACGATGGTGTTGGTCTTATCCGGGTTGGTCAAGGCCAGATTGGCCGCAGCGTTGATCGCCTTGTCGGCCTCGCTGACCCCCTGGCTGTATGCCGTGGCAGCATCGTAGCTCATGCGCGAGCGGTAGCTGGTGCAAGGCGCCTGCGGCCCAACCCAGGTGGGGATGAATTTCCATCCCTGCTGGTAAAGCTGTTTGACAAATGCAGCCGTGAGGGCGGTATTGACGCAGGAGCGTGAAGACCCGCCGATGTACAGGTTGACCACGGCGTAAGGGCCGTTCGTCCACCAGGCCTGCATCGCGCTGAGGTTGGAAATTTCGCACACATCAAAGCCATGGCCGACAAAAAGCTCCATGCTTTTCAAGGGCCTTTTCTTATAACTGATGAAGGTGTAACCGGAATCGGTCCGGGTCAGCGGTGCGCCCGGAAGGGAAGCCGAGAGGATCGGCGGCAAAGTCAAAGGCTCCCAGGTCTCCCCACCGTTCCCCGTACGCAGGAGCTTGATCGTCAGGCCGCAGGTCTCGTCGCTTTTGGGTTGGGCCTCGGCTGCCTCTTCGGCGGTAGCAGGCGGGTTGCAGCCGCCGGACATCTGCATCGCCAGGCCGAAATCCTGGTCTGCCATGCTCAGCTCGACAATGCCCGCCGAACGGCCGTCGGTATTGGACAGGGTGGAGTACCCTCCTGGGCCGTTCTTGCGCAGGATGCGGTTGCTGCGTGGGATCACCGCGACGAGGTGATCGGCGTCGAAAATTTTGATGGGTGGCTGGACGCTCACGTCCACATTGCCATCCAGGGTCGTGCTGTTCTCCCGGCCCCAGGTCTGGCCCCCGTTGGCGGTGATATACAGGTCCAGGCGCAAGTTGCTCCCGCTGGCGATCAGCACCGGGAGCAGACCATGGCCGGCATCGCTGAATTTGGGAGGCAGGTAGACCTGCTCCTGGCCGGGCGTGCCGGCCGGCAAAAATGCACGCGTCTGCCAGGTCGCGCCGCCGTCCTGGGACTGGTACAGCTCATTCCCGGCTGCCCCGCCGGCCGCCCAACCGACCTGGTCGGTCACGAAGGAGACCGGTTCACCGATGGGGAGGTCGAGCCTCGTCCAGGTGCGACCGCCATCCGAGGTCCTGAACAACGTCCCCAAACTGAAGTTGATGCTCGTGGACTGCTTGATGACCAGCCAGCCGGTCTGCTCGTCCAATCTCTCCAAGTGCACGTCCTGGGCCGCCGCGCTGACATCCCCGGGGTCGAACAGGGGCAGGATCTCGGTCTGCCAGGTGGCGCCGCCATCCGTCGAGCTTGCCAATACGTAGACCGGGTCTTCGCCGTTGAGGTAGGTCAGGATCACCCAGGCATGGTTTGCGTCGAGGAAGTTAACCTCCGCAATCGTTGCCTGGACGGGGTAGTTGGGCGTGATGTCCTTCCAGCTGCTTCCCTGGTTCGCGGTCCAATAAAGGTGATTGTTGAACAGCAGCCAGCCCTGCTGGTCGGTCAACAGTTTGAAGCCCTGGATGCCGGAGCCGTTCGGTTTGATCAAGCCCTCGGCGCTTGCCTCCCGGGTATGCGCCGCGACGGGCAGCTCGCCGGCGCCGAGGGAAATCAATACCAATCCCAGCAGCACCAGAAAGGTCAGCTTTTTAATCGCACGGGCAGGCAGTGATGCAGGCATGTTTCATCCAGGGCATTCTCAGGCCAGACAGCAGGCAAATTCAACTCAACCTTTCTTATCGACTTTCATTAAATTTTACAAGTGATGGGAAAGCAGCACAAGGCACCTACGAATCACGCCTCCGGCCCAATCATATCTCGAAAAAAAGGCTCCGGCTGAAGCCGGGATTAACAACGCCTTTACAGCTATTTAATGAAAAATGATAGCTTTCCGTCTCAAACTTGATTTGTGATTATAATCTTCGAATGCTCTGGCTTTACCGGTTGCTGCGTTTCCTTCAAATCCTGCTGCTCAGCATCATCGTCGCGGCGATATTGACCGGCAGCACGTTGCTTTCGACCGACGCGACCGACCGGGTGCGCCGGTTTACCCGTCCGGTCGAATTCGACTTCTTCGATTGGACGCTGAATGCCATCGGCGTCAAGCTCGCCCAGGCCGCCATCGGCACGCCCTACTATTTCACCCCATCCGCCCGCCACCAGCTTGTGCTGGACTACCTGCATCTGGTGGACCAGATCCAGAAGGACGAGGACCAGCTCAACCTGATCTACTCCGACCCGGCGGTCAAGGATCCCAAAACCGCCTCGGCGGCCCTGCGCAAGGAGCTGGCCGGCCTGTATCACCGCCAGAATCAGCTGGCGCCCATGGCGGAGGCGATCCTGCAGGACCAGGTCAGCTCCGTGGCCGCCGACCTGGGCCTGGCCACGGGCGGGCAGCCTCTCCCTCCCGTCCTGTTCCACATCAGCCCGCTGCCCTCTAACCTGGTGGTCTCGCCCCGGAACAAGATCCAGGAGGATGCCTCCGTCTCCCTGCTCCCCGACCTGACGGTCGACCGCCAGGCCGAAATCGAAGGTCGCCTCGACCATGCCCTGGACGTCTCTTCCCTGGTTGTGCCGATCGGAGGCATTGCCACCTACCCGACGATGGTGATGCGCGTCACCGACCTCAACTGGCTGACCGACACCGTAGCCCACGAGTGGACGCACAACTGGCTGACCTTGCGCCCGCTGGGCCTGAACTATGATTCCGACCCCGCGGTGCGCACGATGAACGAGACCACGGCCGACATCTCCGGCGGGGAGATCTCCGCCGCGCTGTTGAAACGCTATTACCCCGAGCTGGTCGGCGGGTTCCAGGACGCGTCCATCGGCCTGCCCGCCGGCCCGCAGGGACCGGGCGTCCTGCCGCGCCCTCCCTTCGACTTCCGGGCGGAGATGCACAAGACCCGCGTCCGGGCGGATGCGCTGCTCGCCGCCGGCAAGATCGACGAAGCCGAGGCCTACATGCAGCAGCGCCGCCAGATCTTCTGGGATAACGGCTACCCGTTGCGCAAGCTCAACCAGGCATACTTCGCCTTCTACGGCGCCTATGCCGACGTGCCCGGGGGCGCGGCCGGGGAGGACCCGGTCGGACCGGCGGTGCGCGCATTACGCGCCCGCAGCAAGTCGCTGGCGGTTTTTCTCAACCGGATCGGCGCCATGAGCTCCTTCCGGCAACTTCAGGCCGCTTTGGCAAATTGACCCATGCGCAAAACCTTTCTGTTCCTGGCCCTGCTCTTCCTGCTTGCCGCGTGCGGGTCGCCGCCCCCGGCGGGGACACCCACCCCGGGGCTGCCCCCCACCGTCACCCCCCTACCGGCATCGCTGCCGTGTATGGTGCTCAATCCGGGCACCACCCCGGGGCCGGCGTTGAACGCCCAGTTCGGGGATCGCGGTCACGTCACCGGAACGGAGGACGCCCCGGTCACGATCGTCGTCTTCGGCGACTACCAGTGCACCGGCTGCGCCTACCTGGCGGGAATCCTGAAGCAGGTACGCGAGGCGCACCCCAAGGATGTGCGTGAGATCTACCTGCAATTCCCCCTGGGCATCCACGACAAGGCCGTGCCGGCGCTGCAGGCCGCCGAGGCCGCCGACCTGCAGGGCAAGTTCTGGGAGATGCACGACCTGCTCTTCGAGAAACAGGCGGACTGGTCCGGGCTCGCCCCGGCGGCCTTCCCCGCCTGGGCGGAGGCGCAGGTCGCGGGTCTCGGCCTGGATCCGGCCCGTTTCCGGGCCGATGTCCAGGGCGCGGTCGTCGCCAAGCGCGTCCAGGAGGCCGTGGATGCCACCGCCAGCATCCAGCAGGCCCTGCCGATCCTGTTCCTCAACAGCAGCAGCCCCTACTCGGGCCGGGTCGACTTCTCCGGCCTGGATCAGGTGGTCAGCCTGCTGGCGCTGACCCGACGGCAGTTCAATGCCTGCCCGCCGATGATCATCGACCCCCTCAAGCAGTACCTCGCCACCCTGCACACGGCCAAGGGGGACGTCGTCCTGGAACTGTACGCGGACAAGTCCCCGCTGGCGGTGGACAACTTCGTCTTCCTGGCCAGGGCGCACTGGTACGACGGCATCACCTTCCAGCGCGTTGTCCCGGGACTGCTGGTCCAGAGCGGTGACCCCAGCGGGACCGGCCTGGGCAATCCCGGCTACTACTTCGCCAATGAAACCGCCCCCAGCCTGCGTTTCGACCGGGCCGGCCTGCTGGCCATGGCCAACACCGGGGCAGGCACCAACGGCAGCCAGTTTTTCATCACCCTGGCCGCAGACCCCAAACTCACCGGAAGCTACACCATCTTCGGGCAGGTCATCCGCGGTATGGACGTGCTGGCCGCGCTCAGCCCCCGGGATCCCAATCCCGGGCAGGCCGCCCCGCCGGGAGACGCGCTGGTCAGCGTGGCCATCTCGGAACATTAGGAGGCCGCATGCAAGCCGATCCACTTCCAGACAAACTCAAGTCGATCTCGCTGCTCATCTTTGGCTGCCTGGGCTTCCTGGTCCTGCTGGGCAGGGGCATCTATCTGGTGATTACCGGCCTATCTTCACTATCCCTGATCTCAGCCACGGCAAACGAGGAGCTGGCCAACGACCTGCTCAATGCATCCGGGATGTTCTTCAGCGCCCTCCTGCTGATCCCGCTCATTTATTACAACGTACGCCGGTTGAAAGGCCACACCATCCAGCCGGGGAAAGTACCGCCGGTCAAGGCCTGGCAGGTCATCCTCCTGGCGGCAGTCTGGCTCTTCATCGTCGTATTGGGAAGCCTGCTCGGGGGCGTGAAATACGGCTGGGTTGCGCTGATTCCGATCTTCCCGCTCGGCCTGGCCCTGCCCGTCCTGCTGCTGGCCTGGATTGCCAGCGGGGGCATCCCGACCGGCTCCCGACGCAGGCTCTGGTCGGTCTTCGGCATCGGCCTGTTTGGGAGCACCGGCCTCGCCCTGCTGGTCGAATATCTGGCTCTCGGCATGGCGGCCGTCCTCTTCGGGATTCTCGCCCTCGGCCACCCGGAATGGCTGACGATCCTGAACAACCTGAAAAACCAGATCACCAACGCCACCGACATGCAATCGCTGGTCACGGTGCTTGCGCCCTACCTGACCAATCCGTTCGTCTTCATCATCCTGCTGGCAGGCGCCGCCGGTCTCGGCCCGTTGATCGAGGAAGCGGCCAAGCCGCTACCGATCTGGCTGCTGGGAAACCGGCTGTACTCCTCCGGCGAGGGCTTTGTCCTGGGCGCGCTGTGCGGGGCGGGTTTCGCCCTGCTGGAGGGTCTGATAGCGGCCAGCGGCGCCTCGCAGCTGTGGGGGGTCGGGATGGCGGCACGGGTGGCAAGCTCCCTGATGCACATCACCGCCAGCGCCATCGCCGGCTGGGGCATCGCCTCCTTTCGCCTCAAGCGCAGCTATGGGCGCCTGGCAGCCGCATCCCTGACCTCGGTCGGCCTGCACGGCCTGTGGAACGGCTCGACGCTGCTGGTCGCTTTCGGCTCGCTGCGCTTTTCCATCCAGAACAACCAGCCCGACATGATCTCCGCCCTGATCGTCGTGGTCGGAGGAATGGGGCTGCTGGTCCTTTTCCCGCTGATCCTGATCGCCCTGCCGGTCGTCAACCGGAAACTGCGCCCGCCTGCAGTCCCCTTACAACCGCCTCCCGGCCCGCAAATTGATGTATAATCGCCCCGCCCAAACCCAACTGCTTTTAGCAAAAATCCCTGCATCGCACGTGACCAAATTGACGCGCAAATCGAAAGAGGTTGGTGACGATATTTACGCAGCACCCGGTTGGACAAGGATAATTTCATGGATTTGATACTCAAAGTGATCGACTTCATCCTGCACATCGACGTGTACCTGAGCGACATCATCACCCGCTTCGGCGCCTGGACTTACGGCCTGCTCTTTTTCGTCATTTTCATGGAAACCGGCTTCGTCGTCACCCCCTTCCTGCCGGGGGACTCGCTGCTCTTCGCTGCCGGGACCTTCGCCGCCCTGGGGGCGTTGAACCCCTGGCTGCTTTTCGTCCTGATGTCCATCGCAGCCGTTGGCGGCGACACGGTCAACTACTGGGTCGGGCACGCCATCGGCGAGCGCGCCTTCACCGGCGAGATCAAGTGGCTCAAGAAGGAATACCTGGACCGGACCCACGCCTTCTTCGAGAAGCACGGCGGCAAGACCATCTTCCTGGCCCGTTTCGTCCCGATCGTGCGCACCTTCGCCCCCTTCGTCGCCGGGGTGTCCGAAATGTCGTACGGCTATTTCATCTCCTACAACATCTTCGGCGGCATCACCTGGGTGGCGCTGTTCACCTTTGCCGGTTATTTCTTCGGCAACATCCCGCTGGTGCGGGACAACTTCGAGATCGTGATCGTCGTCATTATCCTGATCTCGCTCGTCCCGATGTTGGTTGAATGGCTGAAAGCCCGCAAGGGAGGCAAAAAGCCCGGTAAGCCGGAAGGCCAGACAGCCTGATCCCTACCACGAAAAAAAAGAGGTCTCCATTGGCGGAGGCCTCCTTTTTTTTACGTTTTAATCTTTCTCCTCACGGCACCAACTTCAGATGATCCGCGGCCGCCGCCACGACGGTTTTCTCTTCCCACAGCATAGGGTAATATTTTCCGCTCGCCCACAGCGGCGCCAGGTCGATGTAGTGCGGGGCGTAGGCGTGGCCGGACTCGCCGGTGGTGTGCACCGTCAGCGAGTCATCCAGGTTGCCCAGGTCGACGATCATGCGCATGGACGGCAGCCAGGTTACATCGAAGGAGCCGAACACGTCCCAGCCGGTGGCGTTGACGATCGATTCGCCGCCCGAGACCCGGAACGGTCCGCGGTTGAACAGCGCTTCGATCGGGGCAACGCCGGATTCTCCCAGGGACTGGTTGCGGAAGGTCGCCGTGTGGACGGACCCCCAGGAGGGCCAGCGGGCCGGGTCCTTGCCGTAGAAGTGCTGCAGGTTGGCCACTGCATCCATGAACGCCTGAACGAAGATGTCGTCACGCCTCTCGACCTTGGGCGTGGACGGGTCGTCCCACCATGGACTGTCGGGCTGCCGGACGAGATTGCGCATCACCTCGAACCAGCGGTTTCCGCCCTTGGGCCAGTAGTCCTGCGGGATGGGCTTGTCCGTGAAGGTGTCCTTGAGCAGGAACCACCAGAAATCCTCGAAGATCAGCGCCGGCTTTGAATCCGCCGTGGCTTTATCGTCCCAGTTCTTGAGCATGTCGAGGGCGACGGCCTGCGCCGGCGTGCCCCACTGGACTTTGAGGCCGGTCAGGATCGGCAGCAGCGCGGCGGCGTTCAGGTCGGTGTTGTCGAACTGCATCTTCTCGATGGTGGCGCGGTCGATCGGGCCGGAGGCGGTGGTGATCAGGTCGACGATGCGCTGGGCGCGAAAGCCGTAATCCCAATCGGAGGTGATCAGGTGGGGATAGTCCGGGCCGACCACGGCGTTGTTGGCCGTGACGATGTACCCTGAGGCAGGGTTCAAAACCCACGGGAGCCGATCAAATGGAATGTAGCCGGTCCATTCGTACTGGTCGGTCCAACCCGGGACGGGCAGGCGGCCGTCACCGCCGGCGCGGATGGGGATGTTCCCCGGCATCTGGTAGCCGATGTTTCCGTCCACGTCGGCGTAGACCAGGTTCTGGGCGGGGACGGTGAAGTCCCGCGCCGCCTGGCGGAATTCATCCCAATTTTGGGCCTTGTCGAAACCCCAGATGGCCTCGAAGATATGGGCGGGCTCGAGCGCCGTCCAGCGCAGGGCCACGACGTATTTCTCCGGAGCCTGGATGCCGGGCGGCGGGCTGAACTTGTCCGGCAGGTAGACGTCCGAGATGATCGGCCCATGGCGCGTAGAGCGCACGGCCAGCGTCACCGGCTTACCGCCCGACACCTGGAGGGTCTCGCTGCGGACGGTCATGTCGACCCAATTGCCATTCACCTCGTACTGGTCCGGATTCTGCGGGTTGACCTTCTCGATGTACAGGTCCATCACGTCCGGGCCGACGTTGGTGAAGCCCCAGGCGATGCGCCCGTTGTGGCCGATGATCACGCCCGGCACGCCGGCGAAGGAGAAGCCGGCCACCTCGTACGGGCAGGCGTTTCCTTCCGGCCTGCAATGAAGCCCGATCTGGAACCAGATCGAAGGCATCTGGATGGAAAGGTGCGGATCGTTGGCCAGGAGGGGCTTGCCGCTGGCCGTGTGCACCCCCGACACGACCCACGAATTGGACCCGATGCCGGTCCCGCCCGGCCCGAGCAGGGGATCCAGGCTGGAGAAATTGGCCTGGACGGCGGCAAGCTGCGCCTCAGGGTAGGAGGCGAGCGGGAGGTCCGAGGCAGCCGAGGCGGAGGCGGTCGGGCTAAAGCCGGGGACGATCAACGGGTGGTCCGCTGGGTAGGGCGGGAAAAGCTGGTTCACCTGGTCGAGGCTGAGCGTCTTCAAGAGCATGGCGCGCTCGATCTCCTCCTCGATGTTGGCGCGCAGGTCCCAGGCCATGGCCTTGCCCCAGGTCAGCGAGTTGACCGGCGTCCAGGGCTCGGGCACGTAGTGCGGGTTGAGCAGCTTGAGCACGGCGTACTCCAGGCTGAGCGCTGCGCCCCGGTGCCCGGACAGGTAAGCGTTGACCCCGTCGGTGTAGGCATGCAGGATCGCCTTGTCCTCGGGCGAGGAGCTTTCCCACTCTTGCTGCGAGATGGCTGCCCAGCCCATGCTGCGCAGGAAGGCGTCCGTCTTGACCTCCGAAGCGCCGAACAGCTCCGACAGGCGCCCGGAGCCGATATGCCGCCAGAAGTCCATCTGCCAGAAGCGCTCCTGGGCATGGACGTAGCCCTGGGCGAAGAACAGGTCGTGCAGGTCGCCGGCGTAGATTTGCGGGATGCCCCGGGCGTCGCGGTAGACGTCCACACTGGCGTTCAGACCGGTGACGTGCAGCGTTCCGTCCACCTGCGGGAAGGAGCGCCTCACGGTGTAGACCCCCAGGGCGGAAAGCAGCACGGCCAGGATCAGCAGGCCGCTCAGGATACGAACGAAAATTCGAATAAAATTCTTGGACTTGGTCATCTCTCCTCCATTGGCGTTGGATTCGAGAGTATTAACCCCTTGTCCGACGAAAGACACGCCGAAATCAAGTAGGTCACGCTTGAAGCGTGACCTACGAGCTGCAAAGATCTCCTGCGGGAACGATCATCGGCTAATGCGTCACACCCAAAAACCTCGGGAACCAGTACCAGAGCACGTCTGCAACGGGCTTGCCGTGGACCGAGGCCGAGGCGTCCTGCAGGCCGATGGGCGGATAGTACCCCCGGCTGACGAACCCGCCGATCCAGCTGCGCTCGTTGACCGCCGCCAGCAAGGCCTGGTAGATGTCCGCCTGAGCCTGCAGGTTGACGCCGGCTTGATTATTGCCCGGCTGGTAGAGCACTGAATTGGGCAAATTGGCCTGCGCGGCCCCGTTCGCCGAAGGATATGCGACTGCCAGGACCAGCGGCTTGTTCAGGCTTGCCTGGAAGGGCTGGACGTCGCTGTCGAGCAGCTTGCCAGCGGCGGCGTGCATCTCGTCGACGGACGGGCTGGAGGAGGTGCTCAGGGGTGCATTCCAGAGCAGGTAGACCCCGTCCAGGCTGTTAAGGAAGGCCGGCGCGGCATCCAGCTTGACGTTATAGGAAAGCGCCCAATATATCGTACCCTTGAAGCGGGTGCGCAGGTCGGCGATGATCGCCTGCCAGCGCGTCGCGGCGTCGGACGGGACGCCCGAGCCGCTGCCATCCGCCAGGGTCCCGCCGGGCAGGGCGGGGGCCAGCCAGCTTCCGCCCAGGATGAGGGTCTGCGCGCCGGCCTTGGACGCCAGGTCGGCATGGTAATCGAGGAAAGCCTGGCAGCGGTTGAACCAGGCATCCCACCAGGCAGCGTCGCGCGGCACGGAGGTCCACCACGCGGCAGCGTCGGCGGGCAGGTTGGGGATCGGGAAGAGGGCCACGTTCAGGCTGGCGGCGCGCGCTTTGGCAATGGTGTCCGCCGTGTCAGCCCACAGCGGGTCCCGGCCCGGGACGGGCGAAAAGACGAACGGCGAGCCGCGGCTGACGGTCCAGCTGGGCGTCAGGACCAGCAGGTTTGCGCCAATACCCTGCACGTTCTGGACCGCCTGGGGCTGCCAGGCCTGCCAGGTCGGGTCGTAGCCGGGCTGGAACTCAACCCCGGCCTGGAAACCGGCGGGGCGTGCCGTCACTGGCAGCCCGACCAGCGACCCGGAGGTGCTCCCCTGCAGCCAGGTCCAGCCGGTCACCGCGTCCTGCAAATCCTGGGAGGTCAGGCTGGTGGAGACCGGCCGGCCGCTGCGCCCGTCGGCGGTCTGGACGTCGTCGGCGACCCCGCACTGGTCGTCCCGGCAGTAGCGGTACTCGAAGGAGCCGAGCATATTCAGGGGGCTGTAGAGCTCATAGACCCACTGATTGTTCCCTTTCGACCACATCGGGATCGGCTCGGTCCAGCCGTAGGGATTGAACTGAATGGAGACGATGTCGGAGACGGGCGTGTTCGCCGGAACGCCGACCTCGAAGAGGATCGGAGACGAGGGCCCCGCCTGCCAGGTGGCCACCACATCCTGGACCTGGACCGGGTCGTGGGAATTCGGGACGACCAGCTGGCGCAGGATGAAGGCCCCGTTCAGGTCATGCTCGGCGTTCCAAAAACCGTCGCCGAGGGTGTACTTGTAGCGTACGTCCGCGCCGGCCGGCAGGTTCAACGTCAGGGTGTAGCGGCCGTCCTGCATGGGGGTCAGCAGGGGCATGCGCGTGGCGACCGTGTTCATGCCCGCATTCAAATCGCCGAAGGTGTTGCCCAGCTGGATGAGATTCCCTGCCAGGCGGACGGGCACCGAACGGATCGTGTTCTGCGGCACGATCACGGTAAAGACCACGCTGACCAGAGGCGCCGGGGTCAGCGAAACCTTGACCGGCGTGCGCTTCCCGGCTTCCACCCGGGCGCCCTGCTGGTAGATCTGGTACGTCCCGTCCAGGGGGTAGGCGACCAGGTTGTGAGTCCCGACGGGCATGCCCTCGAGGGCAAACGCACCGCTCGAGTCGGTCAGGGTCTGCTCGCCGGCCGCGGCCACCAGGATGTTCGGGAGCGGTGCGCCGCTGGAGGCGTCCAGCACCTGCCCGGCGATCCGCCCCGTCTGGCCGGAGAAGGGCGTGTTGACCCAGGTGGCGACCACGTCCTGGACCGTGCCGGGGCCGCTCACCGCCACGAGGCGATAGCGCACCGGCCCGCCGGTCGAGTCGGCTTCGGGGATCGGCAGCGTCCCCTGGCGGAGGTAGCGGTACTTGACCACGCTGTTCAGGGTAAAGGGGATGGTGACGGTGTAATGCAGCGTGTCCATGCCGGTCATCGGGTAAAAGGCCGGGTTCAGACCGAGGCCGGTGACCTCGTCCACCACACTGAGCAGCAGGCTCTCCCCGGCGAGCAAGGGCGCGGGGACGGCCACCTGGAAGGTGACGCTGGCCAGCGGCTGCGGGGTGGGCGTCGGCGGGAGCAGGTAGGGCGGCGTGCCGGTCGGGGGAACAAGCTCCGGCAGGTTGACCAGGGACAGCGT
>Ga0335070_10003734_pt1 | contig 17795 bp, 12 predicted proteins | sample Lox_Sample_13_FD_206722 | JGI IMG/M metagenome (GOLD analysis project Ga0335070, IMG submission 206722) | Soil microbial communities from Loxahatchee National Wildlife Refuge, Florida, United States - Lox_Sample_1.3 | ecosystem: Environmental > Terrestrial > Soil > Wetlands | place: USA...
CAGAACGCTTGAGGGGGCCGTGAACCGCACCGAGCCCTCGGTCTCCTGCTCGCTCGCGAGATCGGTCGCGTCCGATGTAAACTCGTCCCCAGCCGGGGTCGAAATGCGCCACCGCAACCCGGATCCTGCGGCAATATCATCGGTCTGATAGCGAAAGCGCAGCCGGTATTTGCGTGACGGCGCAAGAGCCAGGTACTGCTCCAGCAGATCGCAGGTTTCCGGTTCGTGGCCGTTGAGTGTGATCCACAGCCGGGGCGGCAGACCACCGCGTTCGATGGTGACACCGCCAATTGCCGGTATCCGCCAGTCGAACCCATGCGGAATCGGCGGAGCGGAGAAATCGCCATTGGTCAGCGAGGGCGCTGCCTCGGGATCGAGCGGCCGGTAGCCTTGCAGCCCGCGCCAGCACAACGCATTCCAGGCGTGGATCGCGCGATCGGCTTCGCCGGCGGCAATCAGCCGGTCGCAGTAGACGAAAACCGGTCCCAGGTCTCGTTCAGTGCCGAATGCGACCAGCCGCTCCGTCACCGGTTCCGCGGCTGGGGAGAGGTTCTCACGCACCAGAAATTCAAGGTAGCGCGCTTCAACCGGGCCCACATCGGGGATGGCGCGCTCGAGCACGGTTGCCGGATCCGCTGAAACTTTCCAGCAGAGGCGAAAAAACGGCGCCGGATCGTAAGCCCGGACATCGCCGATTTGCATGGCTCGCCGTGCCACGGGCCAGAACTTGCCGCTCTGGTTGTGGCGGAAGTAGAAATTGGCGAGCGTCCAGAGGGTCGAGTACATATGGTCTGCGCGGGCGGCGAGCGTCAGGCTGGCCTCCGCCTGCTGCGCCTGTCCCTCCGCCTCCGCGCGCAGCCCCAGCTCGATCCATGCAGCAGCCAGCCGCGGATTCGCATGCACAGCCTGGTGGAGTTCGGATTCAACGGCCGCGCCTTCGCGTCCGTTTGCGTCCAACAGCGTCGCAAGCCGCCAGTGGTATTCCGCGTTTGCCGGCACAAGCTGCGCCGCGCGTGCAACCGATTGCAGGGTATCGGAGCGAAACAGGTAGTCGGCCCAAGCCAGACGCGCGGTCGCGTAGCATCCGGCCGCGAGCGCGGCAACGCCCGCAAAACCCGCGAAATACCGGAGCGCGCTGCGAAAAAGCATGCGACAGGAAGGTCGGCACAGGTTGACGATGCGCCGTGGCCAAAGATACAGTAGAAATGTCTTCCCGTTTTTCTCCGGCACACGTCCCCATCGTCTAGCCCGGCCTAGGACATCGCCCTTTCACGGCGGTAACGGGGGTTCGAATCCCCCTGGGGACGCCAAACTAAATCAGCGAGTTGCGGGCTCTATGCCAACAACGGGGGCGACCCCGATCCCAGACTGATCTAAGAGGCTGGGTGCTCCACACGCGTGTTAACATCATCGAGTTGCATGCGAATCACCGCTATTCACACTCGCTTGATGCGGATTCCATTCACCGAACTGTTGCGAGCAGCTTACGGCGCTCGCTCCCATGCATCGTACCTGCTGGTCTCGATTGAAACGGACCAGGGGCTCGTAGGCTACGGCGAACACGACGGCTTGTTTCACGAGACCGCGGAAGCTTTCATCCATTCGGAGTTGAAACCTCTCCTCATCGGGGAGGATCCTCTGCAAATTGAGTTTCTGACGCACAAGACCGAGCACTTCCTGCTTTGGAACACGTTTGCAGCGTACCCGCTGGCAGCCATTGACATGGCGCTCTACGACATCAAGGGGAAGGCGCTCGGAGTTCCGGTCTACGAAATTCTGGGCGGTCTCTATCGCGAAAAGATGGATACCACCGGCCTGATTCATCTCCATGATGTAGACGCAGACGTCGCGTCCGCGGTTCGTTGCGTCGAGCGGGGCCACAAAATACTGAAGGTGAAGGTGGGCTTTGATCTCGAGAAGGACATGGAGCGTTTGACCGCGATCCGGGAGGCGGTCGGCCCGGCAATTCCATTCCGCATCGATCCGAACATGGCTTGGAGCCCGCGGACCGCAGTTCGCTGGATTCGGAGGATGGAGAAACTCAATCTGCAATGGGTGGAGCAGCCGGTGCCGTCCTGGGACATCGAGGGCCTGGTCGAAGTGGCGCGAGCCGTCGACACGCCGTTGTCGGCAGACGAAAGTTGCATGACGGTTCGGGATGCGTGGCGTCTGGCAGAAGCCCGGGCGGTGGAAGCTTTCAATGTGTACCTGACCGAGGCCGGAGGAATCACCCGCGCGCGAGAGATCGTGGCCATCGCGAACGCGGCAGGCATCGCTTGCGTGATCGGTACCTGGGGCGAAGGCGGCGTGGGGCAAGCGGCAGTCCTCCATTTGGTGGCAAGTTCGCGCAATTTTGAGCACGCCTCCGATACCGCCTATGGATTGGCAGCGGACGATTACATCACTGAGCCGTTCCGCTTCGATGAAAATGCTCGCCTCACGGTGTCTCACAAAAGCGGACTGGGAGTGGAGCCGTCGCCGCCAAAGGTGGACCGCTATGCCCATATCGAAGGTGAGGATCGCGTGTTTGCACAGGGGCCCGGGGAACGGTTCATCCCGCGCTCGCGAATGATTCTGTGATGCGCGATCTGATGACCCGGGTGGCGGATGCTGCCATCTATTATCCGGAGTATCAATACAAAGTCTGGGGTTACGGCGAATGGATCGCGCTCGAAGGATTGCTGGCGGCTGCGCGTATTTGTGGGAATCCGCGTTACCTGGGATTTGTTGAGGGGTTAGTCGCCGGATGGATTTCAAAGCGTGAACACTTGATTCCAGCGGACCATGTAGCTCCCGGCGTGGTGCTGACGGAGTTGTATGGACTCACCGGACGCGAGATTTACTTGCAGCGTGCCCTAGCGCTGGGCGGCCTCTTGTTGGATTCTCCGCGAAGCTCGCGAGGAGCGCGCCTGCTCAGGCCGGATGCCAACCAACATGTCTACGTTGACTGCCTCTATTCAGATCCGCCGCTGTTCTGCCGGCTGGCACACGTCACAGGTGACGGTAGCTGGTTCGAACAGGCCGCGGAGTATGCCCTTGAGTTCTGGAACGTTCTGGTGGACGCTCGAGTGCCGCTGCTTTACCACGGCTACAGTGACGCCTCGGGCGCTCACATCGGTCTTCTGTGGGGGCGCGGAGCCGGTTGGGCCCTGCTGGGGCTGGCGGATACTCTGACAGACTTGCCTGCCGGCATCAAGGGCCGTGATACTCTCCTCTCTAACTTCAGGAGCATGGCCGCTGCCCTGCGCGATCTGCAAGATGACAACGGCGATTGGCACACGGTTCTGGACCACCCGGAAACGTATCTGGAATCTTCCATCGCGTTTTTCGTGTATGCTGCTTTTCGCAAGGCTATGCGCGCGGGCTTGCTCGATTCTACATTTGAAGAATGCGCCCGCCGAAGTTGGGGAGCGTGTACGAGATCTATTTCCGAAGGCGGCCAGATTCTAGTTTCGGAGGCGACACCGGAAGGCGACGTGGCCTTATATCAATCCCTGCGCCTCGGTGTTTACCCGTGGGGGCAGGGACCGGCCTTGCGCGCGATCGAGGAGCACCTGAAGACAAGCGGCCCCGTTTGACCTAGGAAATGCGCAACTCGCCCGGATCTTCGATGTTCCTGGGCAATCTCACTTTCACGCGCGTTCCAGAAGCATAGAAAGTCTGCTGCTCATCTCCGCCTTCGGATAGGAATTCGTGATGCACCAGATCGTCGGTAGCATGCAGTGCGTTGAATTTCGCCACCTGAACGGCAGCGTCGATCGCCCGTTGCGTCACAGGGTCGTCGAGTTGATACCGGAAATCGAACATCTCCCGATCAGCGCCACCGGGATTCCGCCAGGCAACCTGCCGTCCTACCGGGCATATGGAAGGCAGATCGCCGGTGAGAATGTCGAGCAGCATCCGCCGGCGGATCTCGCGTCCGCTCATATCGTGCCCCAGATCCGGATCGTTGTAGGTGGAGTGTTCCCACCAACTGGTCATCATCGCGTCATGAAACGCAAGCTGCCATAAGGGCACAGGCCAATAGGGCGCGTCCTTGCCATAAGGACCCGGCTGCTTGTTCGTGCCGAAGTGTTTGTAAGGAAGCGCCCAATCCTTATTTTGTTCGCAGCCGACCACACGGTCATGCGCGCTGAATTCCGCGAACATCGCGTTGCGGTAACCGGCGTCGGTTCGCCGGTCGTACGGCCAGGCGCCGAAATTCTCCTGGCACGGTCCGGCGTTCAATACATCAAAGTGCGCCGCATTGTACTGGGCCCGTAGTTGCGGCGCAGCTTGCTTGAGCATATCGAGCACGCGGCCTTCGTGGCTATCGAACCATTGCACATGCCCGACTCGCCAGCCGGAACGCTTCTTTCCATCTGCGCCGTGAAGCGCCAGATTATCCAGATAAGGACTGCTGTCCGCGATCTCATTCAGCCAGATCCACGGCGCAAACAGGTAATCCAGGCGGCGTAACTCGGCCAGCACGTCCGGTCCCAACTGGATCCACTTGAAATCCGACCGGTAACTCGGGTAGACCTCATCGCTTCCGTTGTAATTGAAATAGCCAACCGGGTAAACGTAGGCCTTTTCAACTCCGGCCTTCTTCAGGCGCCGGAAGGCTGCTGCATAGTCAGCCTGCGGGTCGTGCAGGTAGCCGATCATCACCAGCACACCGCCCAGAAGCTTTTCGAGCGACGGGCACTGGGCCAACTTGTCGTGCAGACTTAGGTAGAAGCCCTCGTCCTTCGCGTAACGGCGATACGCCCTCGCCGCCATCACATAGGAAGGAGACGAGACGAACCGGAAGCGCTGCATGCGTGTCTGCTCGAAAGCGCCCAGGCGCGGCGTGTGCATCCAGCCGAAGCGCAGCGGGCCGGGCTTTTCATCTTCGCAGAGCAACTCGGCATCGAATCCCGGCTCGAGGATGCACAGGTAAGCGGACTTGTTACCCAGCGCCGCGTAATATCGCATCCAGCACACATCGGCCGGGACCCTGAAATTCACAGGCTGGTATCCAGGCCTGTGCAGACGGCCGCCGTTGACGGTGTCCAACAAGACCGGCCTGTCATTGTTCTCGGGCCGCAGTGTGGAAGGGAACTGTAAGGCGCCAAGCGCGCACGGGTAGCGGACATCCGGTTCGACGCGAAACAGCACGTCCACGCCGTCTAATTCCACTGAGCAGCGGAAGCGGCCCCAAGACTCCTGATAATCGAGGGCGAAGCCCTCCTGGGTCGGCGTTATCGAGGAAGGCTGCAGCGCCTTCATGCTCGCACGGTTGTCCGAGAATGAGCGCAGGTCTGCCACGCGGATCTGGCGCCAATCCCAGACCCAGGTTTCACCCGAGCCCTTCTCCTCGATGAACGCTTTGCCGGTTCTGGGGTTCAGGCCGATGGTAAGGAAGCGATTCGATCGGACGATCGTCTCGTCCGATTGGGCGGCTGGCATCCCCACGCTGCCGGACAGCGCCGCAGCGCCGATCTTGCAGAGATCTCTCCGCGAAAGCATTGCGCCGGACATCGGTTACCCCGATACAACGCGGGTTAAAAGATGAACTTCAGCCCCACCTGGCCGATCCGCGGGGCGTTGCGGGTTCCGAACACCTTGCCGAAATCACCCGATGAGAGACTCCTGACCGGTGTGCCGAAATCGGGGTGATTCAACGCATTGAAGAATTCCCCGCGCAGTTGCAGCCGCATTCCTTCGCGGATGCTGAAGTTTCGCAGCAAGGAAGCGTCCCACACCGACAGGCCGTCGGTATACAAAATGTCTCGTCCGGAGTTCCCAAAAGTGTACGGCGCGTTGAACACGAACGCCGATGTGTCGAACCACTCGTTGATCGTCGGATGATCCAAATGGCCCGATGCGATCCGGTCGGGCCGTTGCGAGCCGGATCCCGTGTTGGCAATGTCGCGGCCCGAGGTAATGGTAAACGGCGAACCGGATTGCAGCGTCACAATGCCGGACGCCTCCCAGCCGCTGACTATATACTGCATGACCGGGTTCGCCGGAGACAGGCGCTTGCCCTTCCCGAAGGGCAGGTCGTAAATATATCCGACGCTCAGCCGCTGGCGGTAATCAAAGCTGGAAACCGCGCGTTCCAGCCGCAGATTGTATTCATCTTGGTAGCCGCTGCCGAAGTCCGAGCTCGTGTCGTCGATCGACTTCGCCAGTGTGTAGGATGCGATGAGGGAGAGCCCGTTGGAATATTGCCTTTCCACCTTTGCCTGCAGCGAGTGATAGATGGAACTGGCGATGTCAGCCACCTCGAAACCTTCGGTCAGGCTCGGAAACGGACGGCGAGGATCGACATCGCCCGGGCCGGGCGTGGGACGATTGAACGGAATGTTGGTTTCGAGCTTTGTTCCTTTGTTGCCGACATATGCGATTTCAACGCTCATCGAATGGCCCAGTTGCCGCTGGATGGCGACGTTCCATTCCTGCACGTATGGCACCCGCGAGCGCGGATTGTAACTAATGGGCTGAATAGAGGGACTCGCCGCTCCGGGAGCATTGAACGGGGCGAAAAGGTTCTGGTTGTCGAGCGTGGGTGTAGGCAAGGTGTTGCTGACGCCCTGCGAGATGATCCAGGGAATCGACGTCGCGGTGATATTGGAATAATTGTTCCCGTTCATCAGGTCGTAGTAAATCCCGTAACCCATGCGAAAGACGGTGTTCTTCAGAAAACCCGGGCGGTAGGCAAGCCCCAGCCGCGGCGCCCAGTTATTCTTGTCCGGGAAGCGCAGAGTGCGGTTGGGAAGGTGTACGGAATCGGCTGTCGTCATCAGATTGCCGAAAAGATTCCAGGCTAGCGACGCTAGCGGTTGCGCGGCAAGGTCCGGCTGCTGGCCGCTCTTCTGTGCTACGACGAACTTCCCGGCCGGCGGATAGAAAATGGTCAATTGATTACGGGTGTCGACCGGCCAGGTATCGTATTCGTAGCGCAGTCCCAGGTTCAAAGTGAGGTTGGGCGTCACGCGCCAGTCGTCTTGTCCGTAGAACGCATAGTTGTAGGTGATTTGGTTGTAATTGCTTTGCGGATACTGCCGGAATGCGTAGATGGGGTACCCCAGCAGGAAATCCGCCCAGCCGTCGCTGGTGTAATCGCCGCTGTAGGAGATATCGCCCCGTCCCACCGTGGCCGACTGGCTGGACCACATGAACTTTCGCAGATCCGTCCCCACGCGAATCTGGTGGCCACCGTGAATGATGGAGAAATCGTTCATGATTTGCCGGTTGTCGGTCGGGTTGATCAACGGGTCCCAGTCGAAACCGTCGATGCCCTGATAGTTATTGATGGAGATACTCGGAAAGCCCGGGAACCGCGCCGAGGTCTCATCGAACCCCTGCAAACCTGACTGGACCGTGTAGTTAGTGCCCAGGATGGATGGCGTCAGGACGTTTTTGAACCGTGACCAGCCGAGCGAAAGCGTATTCATCATCGTGGGGCTGATGGTCCTGTTCCAGTTGATGTTGGCCCGCTGTGCGCGTCCGCGCCGGACCAGGCCGCCGTTCTTGGGCCCGGGATCGGGGTCGAACAGCCTTCGCTGGTTGAAGGTATAGCTGCCGAACAGCCGGTTCCTGTCGTTGATGTAGTAATCTACGCGGCCGCTGGTCTGGTCCGCCTGAACGGTGGACGGCGGCGAGAAGACATACTGTGTGCCTGAATTCGGAAGCGGCAAGAACGGAGTAAAAAACGTGGCGACGTCATTGATGCGGTTCTGCGGGATGATGTTGTTCGGGAAAGGTTTCCCGGTCAGCGGGTCTGTTATGGGAGGCAAGCCCGAAAAATCGCCCTGGCGCTGCGCCGCCGACGGAACGGTGATGCTGTAGTCGTTGCCGCTGTTCTGGCGCGTGCCTTCATACGCGGCGAACCAGAACAACTTATCGCGCCGGATGGGACCGCCGATCGAACCGCCGAACTGGTTCCGTCTCAGCGGAGAGACCTCCGGCTGGAAGAAGTTGCGCGCATCCATGTCGTTATTTCGTAAGAACTCATACCCAGTGCCGTGAAAGCTGTTCGTGCCCGATTTCAGCCGGACTGAAACGTTGGACGGCCCCATCCCCTGGTCGGCCGTGAAGTTGCCGCTCTGTACGCGAAACTCCTCGATCGCGTCGATGGATGGGCTGATCGGGAACCCCTGAAACAACTGGTCCACGTTCATTACGCCATCAATCGTCGAGGTGGTTTTGGTGGTACGCTGCCCGTTGATCAGCACATTCGAACTTTGGGTCTCGTAGGTGGTGCCCGCGACGGTCGCGCCCGGCGTGAGGGCCACCAACTGGACGAAATCGCGGCCGTTGAGCGGCAGATCCACGATCTTTTTGTTCTCCACGCTTTGGCCCGTCGCGGACTGCTCCGCTTGCAGCAGCGGCGAGGTGTCCACCACGGTGACCTTCTCGTTGATCTCCCCGATCTGCATGGTCACATCGACCACACCCTTCTGTCCGATCGTGAGATAGATGTCCGAAACTGTGACCGTTCGGAAGCCGGGCGCTTCCGCCGTCAGTGTGTAGCGTCCGATGGCGAGCGGCGAGATAGTGTATCTCCCCGCCGCGTCAGTAGTGACACGGCGCTGAACGCTGGTTGCAACGTTTTGCGCAGCGATGGTAGCACCCGCCACCACGGCGCCGCTGGGATCTGTAACCGTACCCACCAGGCCGGCTTCTTCGGCACACAGGAACGGTACGAGCAGAAGGAGAAACAGGCATACGAAATAGATTCGGTTAATCATGGCGACAACTCTCCTTTATCACTAATCGGTTCCTACTAAGTCTCCGCGGTTGGCAGACGCAATCACTTAGTCACGTCGCATGCCGGAGTTGGAAGGGCGGCATGTTGGACGGGCAATCACCCGAGCGGCTGAAACTTAGCTGCTTCAAAGTTTCCTACTGCCACAACATCGACCCCGCGTGCACTAATCTCGCCTATATGCTAAGAGCGAGCCGCAATTGGGTCAAGACTAATGATGTTACTCGTCCAACTGGTCGGACAGAATGTGCTCACGAGTGCGCCTCTAGCAAATAGCTACTATTACCCAATGGCGCGAAAGACATCCATATCGGACTCGTATAGATCACGAAGGCGTACGGCTGCGGAACCCGGAGCGAGCGCCTGTCCTTGCTTAATGACCAACCGTGGTACGATTCTTCGGCTGCCGTCGCGCACCTGGAGATGAGTATCGGTGAATGGAAACTGGCCTGTCTCGACGTCAAAAACCAGTACGTCCGCTTGCACACCTGGGGCCAGCGTCCCGATCTCGTCCTCCCGGCCCAAGACTCGTGCCGGCACGGCCGTCGTTTTCAGGACGACATCCTCCAGGCTCATTCCAATGCACAGCATCTTCGACATTACTTGTGGCAGCGTCACGGAAAGCGGCTCGGACACACTGTATCTATGTAGATCCGTGCTGAGCGTATCGGGATAGAAGTGCTGCTCAAATGCGCGGCGCGCCGTGCCCCATGAGAAGCTGCCGCAGCCGTGGCCCACGTCGAAGAAGACTCCGCGATCTCGAGCTGCATGCGCCTCCGGCACGATCGCTTCCGCGATCATCCGGTTGCCGCGGCCGTGGAAACAGTGAGTGAGGATGTCACCAGGACGTAACCGGCGGAGGATTTCCCGCTCCTCGCCGCCGCTGCTGATATGAACCATCAGGGGGACCTTGCCGTCGCTGGCGGCCGCGAGCGCCCTGTCCAGGGCTTCGAGTCCGTGATTCGCCGTCATGGCTCCCATACGCAACTTTACGCCCACGGCGCGGTCCGGATGTTTCGCGATCACGGCGGCGGTCTCTTGCGGCCGCGCATAACGCAGGTCCATGAGTTCTTCGGCGTATGGCGCGTGAAGTCCCATGAAGGAGATGTGGACGAAAGCCAGGACGTCCGTGAGGCACTGGTCGATTACAGTTCGGCGGAACTCAGGAAAATTGGCGTAGCCGGTGCTACCCGCGTCCACGGCCGTCGTGACGCCGTGATTGAGACAAATCATCGGATCGATGCCATACAGATTTCCTTCATACCAGTGGCCATGAAGATCGATGAGTCCCGGGCACACATACTTGCCGGCGATCCCGCGAACGTCCGGGCAGCCGGTAGCGTCGAGATTCGGCCCGATTGCCGCGATGCGCCCGCCCCGGATGCCGACGTCTGCCACGGCGTCAAGGGATTGAGATGGATCGATCACCCGTCCGCCGGTCAGCAGCAGTTCAAATGGCATCGGGCTCTCCTAACTCGATAGAGCGGCCGGTTCGAACAGCCTCGTAATAAGCCAGGATGACCCGCAGGGAGCGCAGATTGTCCTGCGCCGAAGGCCATGGATCGCGCCCCTCCGCGATGCTGCAACAGAACTCGCGGATTTCCCCTTCGATGCCGGCCTGTACTTTGGTGCGATGTTCCTCGCCGGTGTAAAACACCTTCTCCTGGTGTCCCGAGGCGTTCCACATCTCGTATCCGTGCCATGTGTGGATGGTGATGCTCCCTCGTGTGCCGATCACCTGGAGATCGCAGACCAGCGGATGAGGTTCGCGCATGAAAGCCACGCTGACTTGAGCGGAAATCCCGCTTCGAAAGCGCAGGAACATCTGTCCAGCGTCTTCGACGTCGGCATGGAAGTAAGCGTTCGTAGCCGATCCGGTCACTTTCTTCACTTCATCTCCTGTGAACCAGCGCAACCTGTCGACAAGATGAATACCCGACGTCAGCGCAGGACCTCCGCCGGCGAATTTCTTTTCCATGTACCACGGGGGCACGTTGAGAAATCCGAGATGTTCCAAAGCGCAGTCATTGCAGAACACGATGCGACCGATGGCGCCGCCGTCCACCAGCGTTTTGGCTTCTCGCAGCTCCGGGTAGAAGCGGTGTGTCATACCCACGTAAAGTACGCGCCCCGCGGCTTTGGCGGCACGCAGCATGCACTGTGCCTCCTCCAGGTTAATCGCGACGGGCTTTTCAACCAGCACATGCTTGCCGCTCGCCAGCGCATCGAGCGCTGCCTTGCAATGCAGATGCGTCGGCACGCAGATGTTGACCGCATCCACATCGCTTCCGAGCAGTTCTTCATAACTTCGGCAACCACGAACACCTGCCGGCAGATCCTTGAGCCGCTCCGGGTCCGAATCCGCGATGGCGATCAACCGCGCGCCTGCTTGCGCGAGACATGCCTGCGCATGAATCTTCCCCGTGTAGCCGTAACCGATAATGCCGATCCGCAGCCGAGTCACAGCATGTCCCACGGAACCGAAACAGGTGTCATAACCGCGCGAGCAATTGTATTATATGGAACTCAACCGGTATTCAGGAATGGCGATCATCACCGTAACAGGTCCGATTCCGGCCTCGCAAGCCGGCTGCACCCTCTCGCACGAACACCTGCTGTGTGACCTGTGGGCATTCGCCAAAAACTATGACGGCATCCTGGATGACGAATCGCTTGCCGCCCGCGAGATCACCAAATACCGCGAAGCCGGCGGCACCAGCCTTGTCGACGCCACCAGTGGCGGGTTGGGCCGAAACCCGCTTGCGCTACGGCGCATTTCGGAAGCCTCCGGCGTCCAGATCATCATGGGCGCGGGCTGGTACCGCGAGTGCGTCTATCCGCCGGTGGTTTATGAGAAGGACACCAATGCTCTGGCGGATCTGATCGCCGGCGAAGTCCTCCATGGCGCGGATGGCACCAACGTGCGGGCCGGCATCATCGGAGAGATTGGAACCGAGCGGAAGAACATTACTCCCGCGCAAGAACGCGTGTTCCGCGCGGCGGCACGGGCCCAGCGCCGGACCGGGGCGTGCATTATGACCCATACCACTCACTTCGGCGAGCTCGCTATGGAGCAGATCTCACTGCTGCGAGAGGAGGGCGTACCCGCGGAGCGAATCGCCATCAGCCATCTGGGTGACCGCCACGACACTACGCAACTGCTGAAGATCGCCCGCGAGGGTGTTTTTATCAGCGTCGACAACATCGGCTACGTGGGAGGCGGCTACCCTCCGGATGAAGTTCGCATGCGCAACGTCTGCTGCCTCGCCGCGGAAGGCCATCTGGCGCAGGTTGTCCTCGGCGGTGACATCTGCCAGAAGAGTCACCTCGCCGCTTACGGCGGAAAAGGCTACGCCCACGTGCTGCGCTCTTTTCTGCCGTTGCTCCGCGCGCATGGCATCGAGGAGGACGCCATCCATCAGATGACGGTAGCGAATCCCGCGCGCATGTTGAACATCGAGGAAAATCCCGTTGGCCACCAGAACTAGAGTGCGCGTATACGAAAAACTCGGCGTTCGCCCTTTGATCAACGCCCGAAGCTTCAGCACCAAAGCCGGCGGGTGTGCTTTGCCCGTTGAAGTGTTGGATGCCATGTGCGAGGCCGGCGAACGCTGTGTGCGCATGGATGAACTGCAAGCTGCCGCTAGCGAAGTAATCGCGCGAGCGACCGGCGCGGAAGCCGGGATTGTCACCAGCGGCGCCGCGGCGGCCCTGACGCTGGCTGCGGCGGCCTGCCTTGCCCGCTTGGACGTGACCCGCATGAACCGCTTGCCGGATACCGCCGGCATGCCAGACCAGTTCATCGTGCATCGCGCGCATCGAAATGACTACGACCACGCGGTCCGCGCAGCCGGTGCGACGTTCGTCGAAGTCGGGTTTGACTACTTCACCTTTGCCTACGAAGTGGAGTCGGCGATCACCGCCCAGACTGCCGCTATGTACTACCAGGCCGGCGCAAATCAAGGCGTCCTACCTTTGGATGAGTACGCCACAATTGCACATCGTCACGGCCTTCCCGTACTGGTGGATGCCGCCGCGGAGATGCCTCCGGGTTCCAATCTGAAGGCGTTCGTTGCGGCCGGCGCGGACCTGGTAGCGTTCAGCGGGGGCAAGCACATTCAAGGCCCGCAATCGACGGGGATCCTTTGCGGTCGCCGTGAGCTCATCCTTTCCGCGGCGCTGCAACACCAGGATATGGACGTGTTCCCGGAGACCTGGCCCCTGCGAGCGCTCATCGAGAAGGGAACTGTAACAGGCCCGCCCCACCACGGCATCGGCCGCGGCTTCAAGGTCGGCAAGGAGGAGATCGCAGGTCTTGTGACCGCGCTCGAACTGTATCAGAGCCGCGATTTCGCCGCCGAGCGCGCGCGCTGGACCGCAGACATGGAGAGCATAGCGGCCGGAGTTCGCGATATGCCCGGCGTCCTCGCGCGCCTGCAATATCCGCAGCCGAACGGGCGTGAAGTGCCAAGCGCCATCGTGAAGATCGATGCCGCCGTGGCCGGTATTGACGCCCACGCCGTGATCAACGCGTTACAGGAAGGCGACCCGCCCATATGCGTATTTGAGAAGTTCGCAGGCTCCGGGGAAATCGTCTTTTTTCCGGAAGCGCTGCGGTCCGGCGAGGCCGCGATTGTCGCGCGGCGCCTTCGCGCGGTCCTGGAGGACGCAGGATGATGGCGTCTACGAAACGAGCATGCGATCTTTTCGCCAGTTCGGATCCTTCCACTTGCCGTCCGTAAAATCTGGCATCGGCACGCGAGCGCCGTTGCGGTCGAGCGACAGCTTCGAGCAGAAAATGATCGAGCTCCAGGTCGCCGCGTCGTAGACATCGATCCACGGCTCCCGGTCTTCGCGAAGCATCTTCACGAAGTCGGAGATGCAGTGGTAATCGATGCCGCCGTGCCCACCGGTCCTCCGAGCGGCGGCGCCCTCTTCGCGCCAGTACGGGTGCTGGTATTTCGGCTGATATTTTTCAAGCGGTTCCCATGCACCCTCGCTGCCGCTTTTTCCCGGACTGGCTTCCTCCAGGAAAATTCCCGATCGCGAATCCCAGCACCCCTTGGTCCCTTGCAGCAAGTAATAGCGTGAGTAAGGCCGGGTGCAGCAGATGCTGTAATCCAGGCGGATCATGCGTCCTTTGGCCGTGGAAATCAGGCTGGTGACAAAGTCGCCTTCTTTGAACTGAATCCGAGCCTGGTCGCTCGCGGCGCCGAATTGCCGCACCGTGCGAAGGTGAGCTTCGTGGCCGCCGGAAGCCATCATGGTTTGACAGGATTCCAGGCGGTCACCGTCGTTAATCTCCAGCCACTTGCAGTTCGAGCCCAAACCGTGTTGCGGGTACGTGCTGCCGTAACGGTCGCGCTGCAACTCGCCGCGCCACGTGATCTTGCCGTTGTCATCGAAGAACAGAAAGCGGCAATCATGGACGTAACTGCCCTCGGCATAGTATGGCTCTCCGAACACACCCTGTTTGATCATGCCGTAGACCATCATGTTCTCGTTGCCGTAGCAGCAGTTCTCGAGAAACATCACGTGCTTGCCGCTCTTCTGTTTCTCGCGGACCATATCCCAGCACTCTTCCTCGGTTTGCGGCCCCGCCACTTCGAGAGCTGCGTGTTTCCCGGCGCGCAGCGCATCTGCAGTCATGCGGCCCAGCCAGTACACCGGCGTGGCGATCAACACGGCCTCCAGATCGCCACGCTGGCACAAGTTGCGGTAGTCATATTCGCCCTTGGAGTAGCCCGCAGGCGTGCTGCCGCGTAGTTCTTTGACCATCTCGATGGCCTTGCCGAGATGGTCTTCCTGGATGTCGCAAATCGCAGTGATCGTCACATCCGGATGGTTGGTGAGCAGATTCCGGACGTGCCACTGGCCGCGCGGCCCTACTCCGATAACGCCGATCCGGATAGGCCTCGCAGGCTTGTCCTGGCCCGGCATGAGGGATGCCGCCAGACTCGCGGCGCCGGCTCCCGCGAGCCCTTGCTGCAAAAAGCTTCTACGGTCGAGGTCACTGTGTTTCTCACTCATAATTGGCTCTCCTGGACCTTATTAACACTCCGCCGGCTGAGTCACACAACCGGGTTGGCTCGCCTTTGCACTTCCCGAATCATTTCGGCGACCGGCATCGATGGAGGAAGGTCCCGCGGCTTCTTTCCAACGCCCTCAAACACCTGAGTGGCATTCCACTTCGAGTAGAGCAGAGGCGGCAGCCGCGGATCGGCTTTCTGGTACAAGCGCGGAGGAATTTCCGTCCACTCGGAATATCTCGGCTGGTCGGCGCGGGCATAGTAGATGTGCAGCGTTCGCCTTTGCCGCGATCGTGGCTTCAGCTTGCCCGCATGAATCGAGCGGCCGTGGAAGATCACCGCCGTCCCCGCCGGACCGATTACATCAAACTCAGTGCCTGGCGTCACCTCTGCCGGCTTGAGATCTACCAGCCCGTAATGGCTTCCCGGTATGATGCTCAGGCAATGATCGTTTTCCGTAACATCCGTCAAGTAATACACCAGTGACACGTATTCGATTTCCATCCGCCGGCTGTAGTCCCGCGTCGCATCCCGGTGCCAGGCCTTGAGATCCTGCGTTTTGTTGGTGGGGTTGCGAATTAGAATCTCGAATTCCTCGAACGTGATGAGCTCGCCGATCAGGCTGCGAAGAATTCCCAGCGGCCGTAGATTTTCAATAGTGAAGTCGAATTCCGCCGTGCGCGAAAGGACATCCGGCGTCTCGATGAGGGATTCATCGAAAGTGACCCACTGATTGCCATGACGCTCGCAATCCTCGTCAACCGCACGGTTCAGCCGCGATAATTGCTCTGCGGAAAGAGCTCCAGGGATGATCAGAAAGCCGCGTTCGTGAAATTCCTGAGCGGGAGAGGCGATGGAATTCTTTGGATTCGGGGTCACGAGTGCTCCTTGAATTGGCGGTAGCGCGCCAGAACGTCCTCGGGACCTTCCCACGCCTTGTAGACGATCCGGCCCCGAAAGCCGAACGGGCGGTCGGGTTCGTAATCAGGCAATTGAAACGACAGATCCCAGGCCGGGTTCTGCACCGGCAGGAACGAGAGATGGCCACCGGCGTTGACCAGGAAGAATGCGACCTCGGGGCGGCTCACCATGATCGCCAGAACGCGTGAACCAATACGGCCGTAAGCCAGGGGAATCGCCGCCGGCGGCGCTTCGAAGGTGCGCTGCGAATAAGAGTAGTTTACCGGATCACCGATGACGACGGGCTCCTTCTCCCCAATCCGCTGCCAGTCCGGGCGCTCAGGATTTGTTGTAGGGATGTAGAGCTCTACTTCGTCGTACGTAGACATATAACAAGGCCACGAAGCGCGGAATGCAGCCCTGCTGCATTTCTTCTTGTGGAGAGTGAAGCGGACGTCAAAATCCAGGGAGTCTCCATGCAGCGGCCCGATGCGCAGCGCGTACTCGACGCCGCTAAGCGGCATTTGCGGAATCGTGAGCTGCACAGACTCGCCCTGGCGCGCCATCTTAACCGGCCAGCCCCGGCCCACACCAAAGAGCGCGCGATCATCCACCGGGTCGAGTTGTAGCCCTTCCACCGAGAGGTTCTGCAGGTTCAGCCATGAGACGAATGGCATGACGATGTTCCGCCGCTCATCCTTACGCCAAAGCGCGCGGATGCCGTGATAGCCCAAGTGATGTGTGAAGGCGTGTTCCATGGGATGCTTGCCAGGTGTGGATCGCAGCCCTGTGTTGTCGATCACGCGGACCACCAACTCTCCCGTGTCGAGTGTGACGGACGGATCGTCTCGCTCTTCCACCCAGCGGATCGAATCATATCGGGTTTCCGATCCCGGAGACGGAGAGACAGCCTGCGCGGCGCAAGCACTTCCGAGAACCATACGCCGCCGGCTGATCATGAATGATGATCTCGACCGGTTACAGTCGGTTTCCGGCGCACATTCACCTACCAGTAGAACTTCAAGGCAAACTCCATGGCTCTTGGATCGGTGCCGATGTTGGTAATCAGACCGAACGAGCAGCCGGCCTGATGCACGCGGTCTGTCGAGCCGTCTGCATTCGGCGGCAGACACCAACTGGTGTTGGGCAGCCCCAGGTTCATGTGATTCAGGGTGTTAAACACCTCCCAACGAAACTGGAAATACCGTTGTTCCGAGAAATGAAACTCCTTGCTGAGAGAGGTGTCCATATTGTAGAAGCCCGGCGTGCGCGCATTCCCCAGCCGCTCCCCGGCCGTGCCGAACAAATACGCGCGTGGGTCATTAGGATCGTAGTTCGCCCAAAAGGTGGGATCACTCCCAAAGGCCGGCTGAAACGCCGCGGCATTGAACCAGTGAGCAGCGTTCTGGCCGCCGGGCACGTTCGAAGGATTACCAATCAAATCGCACCGGCTGGTGACTTGATCGCCAGGGCAGCTGATGCTCATCGGAATCCCCATTTGCGCATTGAAGTTTGCGGTAGCTCGAATTTGTCCGCGCAGCATATCAGGCTCCTTCCGGTTGTCGAAACATAACAACCGAGCAAACACAACGTAAGTGATCCTGAGTCGGCCGGGCGGTCACCCGGGATGTCATGTCATGCTTCGGAGCGAAAGAAATTCACTCGCCCCACGCAACCGGCCCGCGGAAACACACGGCAGTGTAGCGTTCATGTTAAAGGCGTCTGAAAGTTAGGTCAAGACTGTTGATGTATCTCGTCCAATGGGCAGGACGGAATTCGCAGTCCACATTCAACTCGAAAAATCCCGCTCATTTCGCTTCTCGCACGGTAAGAACGCGATCGGCTTTCACGTCGTGTATCTTCTGAACCGCGCCGCTGGGCCACGTGATCTCCACCATTTGTGCGATCCGGTCCTTTCCCAGTCCAAAGTGGACCCGCTTGTCGCTCGCTGAAAGATAGCTGGACGCAGTGGAGACCGTGCCCCATTGCTCTAGCCCGGACTCCGCTACGACTCGAATCCGCGCGCCGATGCCGTCGCGATTGCTGCTGGCGCCCACGGTGTTGATCATCAGCCAGTGATTCCCGTTGCCCCCTTGGTTGTGCAAGAGCGCGGCGCGTTGGTCGTTGCAATT
>Ga0335070_10003735_pt1 | contig 17790 bp, 14 predicted proteins | sample Lox_Sample_13_FD_206722 | JGI IMG/M metagenome (GOLD analysis project Ga0335070, IMG submission 206722) | Soil microbial communities from Loxahatchee National Wildlife Refuge, Florida, United States - Lox_Sample_1.3 | ecosystem: Environmental > Terrestrial > Soil > Wetlands | place: USA...
GGCGCTCGGTCTCGGCGCCCTCGTCCGGCCCCTCGCCGAGCTCCTTGCGGATCGCGTCGAGCTGCTGGCGCAGCAGGTAGTCCCGCTGCGTCTTGCCCATCTCGCTCTGCACCTTTTCGCGGATCTCCGCCTCGACGGTCTGCGCCTGCTGGCTGCGCGTCAGCTCGGAGAGCACCAGCCGCAGCCGCTCCACCAGGTCGGTCTTCTCGAGCACCGCCTGCTTCTGCGCCACGTCGAGCTCGAGGTTCGAGGCGACCAGGTCGGCGAGGCGGCCCGGATGGTCGATGCTCGCCGCCAGCACCTGCAGCTCGTCGGAGAGCTTCGGGCTCTCGGCCACCAGCGCCGCGAACTGCTGCGCGAGGTTGCGCTGCAGCGCCGTCACGTCCACCGAGCCGGGGTCGCCGGTCTCCTCGAGCGCGTGGACGCGTGCGCGAAGGAACGGCTCCTCGGCGACGAAGCCGTCGATGCGGGCGCGCGCGACGCCCTGCACGAGCAGACGGTACGACTCGTCCGGGAACTTCAGCATCTTCACGATGCGCAGCACGGTGGCGACGCGGTGCAGGTCGTCGGGTACCGGGCTCCCCTCGATCGGCCGGCGCACGGCCGGCGCCACCAGCAGCCGCTCGGGCGTGACCAGCACGTGGTCGATCACCCGCTTCGAGCGCGCAGTGTTGACCAGCAGCGGCGACAGCAGGAAGGGGAACAGCACCGTGTTCTTGAGCGGGAGCACCGGCAGGGTCTCGGGCAGCGCGACCGCCGCGCCTTCCTCGCCGGTGCCGACGCCGACCGTGACGGCCGTGGGGGTGCTGCTCGCGACCGGGAGCTCGCTGCGCTCGTCCTGGGGTCGATCGCTCATCTCGTGGGCTTCCGTTCGCCTTCGGGCCGGGCGGCGCCGCCCTCGACGTCGATGCGGCGGCTCGAGCGCTTGGGCAGCGTCACGCGCAGGAAGCCGTCCTCGAGCTGCGCGGAGACGCCTGCGCGCTCGAAGGGGATGCCGATGCGCAGGACGCGCTCGAAGGGACCCGACGCGATCTCCATCTGGTGGAGCCGCTGCGCCTCGCGATCGACGCGCACCTGGCGGACGCCGCGGATGCGCAGCACGTCGCCGTCGACCGACACGTGCACGTCCGAGCCGGCGACGCCGGCCAGCTCGAGGCGTACGACGATCGCCTTCTCGGTCTCGTAGACGTCCGCGGCGGGCCGCCAGCGGTCGCCCCCGACCAGCTCGGCCGCACGGCCGAACCAATCCCCGAACGGGTCGCCCTCTCCGCGCGCGCTCACGCTAGTTGCCGCCCTTGTCCTCGGTGTACTCGGCGTCGATCACGTCGCCCTCGGCCGAGCCCGCCGGCTTGGCGCCGGCCCCCGGCGCCGCGGCGGCACCCTGCTCGGTCTGCGAGCGGTAGAGCGCCTCGGCGATGCCGTGCATCTCCTTCTCGACGCGCTGTCGCGCCGCATCCATGCGGGCGGCGTCGTTGCTCTCGAGATCGCGCTTCGCCTCCGCCAGCACGCCCTCGGCGCGCGTGCGATCCGCCTCCGGCAGCTTGTCGCGGTTGTCGGCGAGCGTCCGCTCGGCGCCGTAGATCATCGAGTCGAGCTGGTTGTGCTTCTCGACCTGCTCGCGCCGCGCGTGGTCCTCGGAGGCGTGCGACTCGGCGTCCTTGATCATGCGGCCGATCTCGTCCTTGGAGAGGCCGCCCGATCCCTCGATGCGGATCGACTGCTCCTTGCTGGTCGCCTTGTCCTTGGCCGAGACGGCGAGGATTCCGTTGGCGTCGATGTCGAACGTCACCTCGATCTGGGGCACGCCGCGCGGCGCGGCGGGGATGCCGTCGAGGATGAAGCGCCCGAGCTCGCGGTTGCCGGCCGCGATCTCGCGCTCGCCCTGCAGCACGCGGATCTCCACCTGCGGCTGGCTGTCGCTCGCGGTCGAGAAGGTCTGGCTCCGCTTGGTGGGAATCGTGGTGTTCTTCTCGATCAGCTTCGTCATCACGCCGCCCAGCGTCTCGATGCCGAGCGAGAGCGGCGTCACGTCGAGCAGCAGCACGTCGCGGACCTCGCCGGCGAGCACGCCGCCCTGGATCGCCGCGCCGACGGCCACGACCTCGTCCGGGTTCACGCCCTTGTGCGGCTCCTTGCCGAAGAAATCCTTCACCTTCTGCTGCACCAGCGGCATGCGGGTCGAGCCGCCGACGAGCACGACCTCGTCGATCTGGGCGGCCGAGAGCCCCGCGTCCTGCAGCGCGATGCGGCAGGGCTCGAGCGTGCGCTCGACCAGGTCGCCGACGAGCTGCTCGAACTTGGCGCGCGTGAGCTTCAGGTTCATGTGCTTGGGGCCGCTCTGGTCCGCGGTGATGAACGGCAGGTTGATGTCCGTCTGCTGCGCACCGGACAGCTCGACCTTGGCCTTCTCGGCGGCCTCGCGCAGCCGCTGCATCGCCATCGGATCCTTGGAGAGATCGATGCCCTGGTCCTTCTTGAACTCCGCGATCAGGTACTCGATCACGCGCTGGTCGAGGTTGTCGCCGCCGAGATGCGTGTCGCCGTTGGTCGACTTCACCTCCACCACGTTCTCGCCGACCTCGAGGATCGAGATGTCGAAGGTGCCGCCGCCGAAGTCGTAGACGGCGATCTTCTCGTCCTTCTCCTTGTCGAGGCCATAGGCGAGCGCCGCCGCCGTGGGCTCGTTGATGATGCGCTTCACCTCGAGCCCGGCGATCTGGCCGGCGTCCTTGGTGGCCTGGCGCTGCGCGTCGTTGAAGTAGGCAGGGACGGTGATCACGGCCGCCTTCACCGGCTGGCCGAGATAGGCCTCGGCGGCGGCCTTGAGCTTCTGCAGGATCATCGCGGAGATCTCGGGGGGCGTGTAGTCCTTGTTGCCGATGCGCACGCCGGCCCGGCCGTCCTTGCCCTCGACGACCTCGTAGGGGACCAGGCGGATCTCCTCGGGCACCTCGGACTTGCGGCGGCCCACGAAGCGCTTGATCGAGTAGATCGTGCGGGTCGGGTTGGTGACGGCCTGCCGCTTGGCCGCGGCGCCCACCACGCGATCGCCGTCGTCGGTGAAGGCGACCACGGAGGGGGTCGTGCGACCGCCTTCCTCGTTCGGGATCACGACCGCCTGGCCGCCCTCCATCACCGCCACGACGGAGTTCGTGGTTCCCAGGTCGATCCCGATCACCTTGCCCGTCGACTCGCCAGCCATTCAGCCCTTCCTCCGATGAGTGCGGCGCAACGTCGGGTCGCACCCCCGCCATGTCAAACGCGACGACGGTCGCCGGGCCCGATCCTCCCCAAGGGGCCGAGGCATGCAGGCCGACCCGGTAGGCTGCCGAATTTCGGAGGATCCGCGCCGTCCTCCAGCACAACCGCCCAGCGGACTGCGGGTTATACTGCGCGCGGTCGGGGGGCCGGCTCGCGAGTTCGTGGGTTCTGGCCTGGCTCGGCTCACAGGAGAACCCCCCGAGAATCGGGAGCCATGAGCCGCGTCGGCATCTGGGTTCTGAACGGGGCGCTCTTCGTCCTGTGCTGCTTCCTCACCGCCAACCTGGTGAACGGGTGGCTCGGGGAGTGGCTCGCCGGCCCGCCGGTGGCCGCACCACCCCCGAAGCCCGCCGAGGCACGGGTGGCGCGCTCCTGGAGCGACCGCGAGGTGATCCTGAAGCGCAACCTGTTCCAGGTCTCGACCCTGCTCCCGAGCGAGCTCTCGGCCGAGGACGCGGCCGCCGCGGCGGCCGAGCAGCTCGAGGCGACCAAGCTGCCGCTGAAGCTCCTCGGCACGGTCGCGGCCTCCGGAGGCGCACAGGCCTGGGCGGCGGTCGAGGACACCCAGGGACACAGCCAGATCGTCGTGCGCCTGAACGACACGCTGCTCGATCGCGCGACGGTGCTGCGCATCGAGCGGCGGCGCATCGTGCTCCAGAACGGCGCCAAGCGCGAGGAGCTCGCGCTCGACGAGACCGAGCAGGCGGCGGGGATCCCCGATCACACCGCCGGCAACGGAGACCCGGGCGCCCGCATCCAGCGCGTCGCCGACAACCAGTACCAGGTCCAGCGCGACGACGTCGAGAAGGCGGTGCGCAACCCGGCCGAGCTGTTCTCGCAGGCGCGCATCCTCCCGAAGTACGAGAACGGCCAGATGACCGGCGTGCAGCTCAACTCGATCCAGCCGGGCAGCCTGTTCGAGCAGATCGGGATCCGCAACGGGGACGTGATCACCCAGGTGAACGGCATCGTCGTGTCGAGCCCGCAGGACAGCGCCAAGCTGCTGAGCGAGCTCACCTCGGCCAATCAGTTCGAGGTGGGCGTGGTCGGCGCGGACGGGCAGACGCGCACGCTCAGCTACACGGTCCAGCAGTAGGAGCCGCCATGGGATCGGGCCCGGCGCACGGGGGAGAGCGCAGACGGTGAGACGGGGAGCTCGACGCACCCGGGGCTTCGCGAGGTCGCTCCACCCCGCGGTGCTCGCGCTCGCGGCGGCCACCCTGCTCGCTGCGGCCGCCCTGTTTGCGGCCGGCGCCGCGCGCGCCCAGGCCGTGCCCGGTGCGCCGGCGCGGCCGGCGCCGACCCGCCCGGGCGGAGCGCCGCCCGCAGCCGCGGCGCCCGCGGCTGCGGCCAAGACCACCGGCCCGACGCTGACGCAGGAGGGGCTGGTCAACCTCGACTTCGACGACGTCGATCTTCCGGTGGTGATCGACACCATCGCCAAGCTCACCAACAAGAACTTCATCTACGACGATCGCGTCCGGGGCAAGGTCACGATCGTCTCGCCGACGCCGATCCCGATCGAGCAGGCCTACACGGTGTTCGAGTCGATGCTGCAGGTGAAGGGCTTCACGACGGTCGAGACGCCGGGCGGCGCGATCAAGATCATCCCGATCCGCGACGCCAAGGAGACCAGCGTCGACACCCACGAGGCGCGGCGGTCGACGCCCGACAGCGACCGCTTCGTGACGCGCCTGATCCCGCTGACCTACATCGATGCCGACGCCATCGCCAACACGCTGAAGCCGCTGGTCTCGAAGGAGGCCGCGCTCGTGGCCTACGGGCCGACCAACACCGTGATCCTGACGGACTCCGCCTCCAACATCCGCCGCATCCTGTCGATCCTCGAGGCGATCGACGTCGAGAGCTACAAGGAGGAGCTGGCGGTGATCCGGCTCCAGTACGCCGACGCGTCGACGCTCGCCAACCAGCTCTCCGCCGTCTTCGGCGGCGAGGTCACGAGCGCAGGCGGTGGAGGCGCTGGCCGCGTGCAGCGGCCGCAGGCGCCGAACCGGCCGCCCGTCGCGACGCCGGTCACGCCGGAGGGCACGCCGCAACGCGGCCAGGTGCGCATCATCACCGACGATCGCACCAACGCACTGATCCTGCTCGCCGGCCGCAGCGTGCTCGAGGAGATGCGGACCCTGATCCGCAAGCTCGACGTGCCGCTCGAGGGCGGCGGGCGCATCCAGGTGTACTACCTGAAGCACGCCGACGCCGAGGACCTCGCCGACACGCTGAACGCGCTGCTCACCGGGCAGTCGCCCGAGGGCGGTGGCGGCGGCGGGCGCGGCCCCGGGCCGAACGCCGGCCTGCCCCCGACGCTGCGCGCGGCGATGACCGACCTCTCGAACTCGGTCAGCAGCATCACCGCCGACCCCGACACCAACTCGCTGGTGATCCAGGCGAGCCCCGAGGGCTTCGCCACCCTGATGCAGGTGATCGAGAAGCTCGACATCGAGCGGCCGCAGGTGCTGGTCGAGGCGCTCATCATGGAGGTCGATGTCACCGACAGCAAGGACCTGGGTTTCAACGGCGTGCTGCATCTCACCAGCAACGGCAACAAGATCAACATCGGGAGCATCACCGACAGCCGCACCTCGAGCAACCAGGGAACCGAGTCGACCATCGGCGCCATCGCCAGCGCGATCGGGAGCAGCACCGTCCCGGGCCTGATCACGAGCGCCGTGCTCGGCAACGGCAGCACGATCCAGGCCATCATCCGGGCCGCCGCGACCGACAACCACACCAACGTGCTCTCGGCCCCCCACATCCTCACCGCCGACAACGAGGAGGCGCAGATCCTGGTCGGCAACAACATCCCGATCATCACCAACCGCGTCCAGTCGGCCACCGGCGTCACGACCGTCGCGCCGAACTCGACGCTCGCGACCTCCGTCAATGTCGAGCGCCAGGACATCGGCGTGACCTTGCGTGTGACGCCTCAGATCACCGAGGGCGACACGCTGCGCCTCGAGATCTTCCAGGAGATCACCGACATCAACTCCGCGCTGCAGTCGGGCGTGGGCGACGTGAACCAGGTCGGCCCGGCGCTCTCCAACCGCCGGATCGAGAACACCGTCACGGTCGGCGACAACGAGACGGTGGTGGTGGGCGGGCTGATCGGCGACAAGTACGAGAAGGTCGTCAACAAGGTGCCCTGGCTCGGCGACATCCCCTTCTTCGGCTGGCTGTTCAAGAGCAAGACCAACACGATCACCAAGAGCAACCTGCTGGTGTTCCTGACGCCGCACATCGTGCGCAGCCCCGACGACCTCGAGAAGGCGTCGATCGGCAAGCGCGAGGAGTTCGAACGGCGCTCGCAGCAGGCGCTGGACCAGCCGGTGCCCGAGCGGCCGACACCGGTCGACCATCCGATCGGATTGCTCTCCGAGATGCCGCTGAACACCCCGAACGCGACCTCCGGCGCACTCTCGGTCCTCGACAAGCACTATCCGCTCGAGCGCATGCGCGAGATCGAGCGCGAACGCGAGACCGAGAAGACCAAGGCCGCGCAGGCGCGCGCCAATCCGCAGCCGGCGACGCACTACGTGATCCTCGCGGGCACCTTCGCCGACCCGCAAGTCGCCCGCTCGCGGCTCACCGAGCTGGTCGACGCCGGCTTCGAGGGCTCGCTGCTCTCGAGCGCGAAGGACGGCAAGGTGCTCACCGAGCTGCGCGTCGGCCCGTTCGCGAGCCAGGCGCAGGCGGAGAAGGTGTCTCAGACGCTGCGCCACTCGTACGACCTGACGCCGCGGGTCGTCGAGGAGAGCGGGGACAAGCAGCCGTGAGCACCGCGCTCGAGACCACCCCGCTCTCCTCGCTCGCCGCGCTGCTGCTCCGGGCCACGCCCATCACCCCGGAGCAGCTCGACGCGGCGCGCGCTCGCGAGCAGGAGACGGGGCGCCCGCTGCTCGAGCTGCTGGTCGAGCAGAAGGCGATCGCGGAGGAGGATCTGCTGCGCGCGCTCGGCGGCGCGCTCCACCTTCCGGTGCGCACCGACATCGACGCCGCGCGCATCGATCCCGAGCTGGTCGATCGCGTGCCGATCGGGTTCGCCAAGTCGTACGGCATTCTTCCGCTCGAGCGCGGCGGCGACGGCCAGGTGCGCGTCGCGATCTCCGATCCGTTCGAGACCGAGGCGATCGACGACCTTCGGCTGCTCTTCGAGAACGCCGACGTCGAGCCGGAGCTCGCGAGCCGCCGGGTCATCCTCGACGCCATCAACCTCGTCTACGACCGCGGACCCGCCTCGGCCGAGGCGCTCGCGGCGGACGCCTCGACCGACCTCGACGCGCTCGCCGACGAGATCAGCCACGAGCCCCAGGACCTGCTCGACTCGGCGGACGACGCGCCGATCATCCGGCTGGTGAACTCGCTGCTGCAGCAGGCGGTGAAGGAGCGCGCCAGCGACATCCACCTCGAGCCCTTCGAGCGCGAGATCCGGGTGCGCTTCCGCATCGACGACATCCTGTACGAGCCGGTGCGCTCGCTGCCCCGCTCCTTGCAGGCGCCGATCGTCTCGCGCATCAAGATCATGGGTGGGCTCAACATCGCGGAGAAGCGCCTGCCGCAGGACGGCCGCATCCGGCTCAAGATCGCCGGGCGCGACTACGACGTGCGCCTCTCGACGATCCCGATCGCGCACGGCGAGCGGGTCGTGATGCGCCTCCTGCCGCGCACGTCGGAGATGCTGAACCTCGAGCACCTCGGCTTCGACGCCGACCACCTCGCGATCTGGACGAAGCTGATCGCGCGCCCGAACGGCATCATCCTGGTGACGGGCCCGACCGGAAGCGGCAAGACGACCACCCTGTACGGCGCGCTGTCGCGCATCAACACGCTCGACGTGAACATCATCACGATCGAGGACCCCGTCGAGATCCAGCTCCCGGGCATCGGGCAGATCGAGGCCAACTCCAAGATCGGGCTCACCTTCGCCAACGGGCTGCGCTCGGTGCTGCGCCAGGACCCGGACGTGGTGCTGGTGGGTGAGATCCGCGACCTCGAGACCGCCGAGATCGCGATCCAGGCGTCACTCACGGGTCACCTGGTGTTCTCTACGCTGCACACGAACGACGCGCCCAGCGCGATCACCCGCCTGGTCGACATGGGGGTCGAGCGCTTCCTCGTGGCGTCGTCGCTGGTGGCGGTGCTGGCGCAGCGGCTCGTGCGCGTGCTCTGTGCCGGCTGCCGCGAGGCGTACGAGCCCACCGTCGAGGAGCTCGCGGAGATCGGCGTCCGCAACCCGCAGAAGGCGACGACGGTCTACCGGCCGGGCGCCTGCGAGGCGTGCAACCACACCGGCTACCGCGGGCGCCTCGGGATCTTCGAGCTGATGCTGATCGACGACGCGATCCGCGAGCTGATCGCGCAGAACGTGGACGCCAAGCGCATCAAGCGCCAGGCGGTGAGCGCCGGGATGCGCACCTTGCGCGTGGACGGTGCGCGCAAGGTGCTGCGGGGGCTGACCTCGATTGCCGAGGTGCTGCGCGCCACCGAGGAAGAGACGGTCGTCGCGCCCGTCTAGCGGCGCGGCGGAGAGCATCGTGCCGGTCTACGCCTACAAGGGAGTCACCCAGGCGGGGCGCTCGACGCGCGGCTTCGTGGACGCCGAGAGCGCCCGCGCGGCGCGCGTCAAGCTGAAGCGCGATGGCGTGTTCCTCACCGACCTCGCCGAGAACGCCGCGGAGGCCGCGCCGGCGGCACAGCGCCGCGTCTCGTTCTCGCTCGATCGCTTCCGCCGCATCTCGATGCTCGACGTGGCGCTCGCCACCCGCCAGCTCTCGACCCTGGTCGGCGCCGGGGTGCCGCTGGTGCAGTCGCTCTCCGCGCTGGCGGAGCAGGTCGAGAGCGTGCGACTCAAGGGCGTGATCGGGCTGGTCCGCGACCGCGTCAACGAGGGCTCCTCGCTGGCGGACGCGATGGCGCAGGCGGGACCCTTCTCGGACCTCTACGTCGGCATGGTGCGCGCGGGCGAGGCGGGCGGCGCGCTCGAGCAGGTGCTGGCGCGCCTCGCCGACTACCTCGAGAGCCAGGTGCGCCTGCGCAACAAGGTGTCGGCGATCCTGATCTACCCGAGCGTGATGCTCGGCTTCGCCTGCGTCGTGGTCACCGTCCTGGTCACGGTGGTGCTGCCGCAGATCACCCAGCTCCTCACCAGCCTGCACCAGACCCTGCCCTTCTACACGCGGCTCATCATCGGCGCCTCCCACTTCGCGCGCGACTGGTGGTGGACCGCGCTGATCGCCGCCGCCATCGCCTTCGCCGGCTGGCGCGCGCTGCTCCGCACCCAGGGCGGGCGCCGCTGGTTCGACGGCGTGAAGCTGCGGCTGCCGCTCGTGGGCCGCACCGTGCGCCTTCTCGCCATCTCGCGCTTCACGCGCACGCTCGCCACGCTGCTGAGCGGCGGCCTCCCGATCGTGCGCTCGCTCGACATCGCGAAGCACGTCGCCAACAACACGGTGCTCGGGCACGCCATCGACGCCGCCAGCGAGAGCGTCACCGGCGGCGCGTCGCTGGCGCAGCCCCTGCGCGCCAGCGGCGAGTTCCCGCCGGTGGTGGTGCAGATGGTCGAGGTGGGCGAGCGCAGCGGCGAGCTCGAGGCCATGCTCGAGAAGGTCGCGCAGACCTACGAGGACCAGGTCGAGACGTCGGTGACCCGGCTCACGGCCCTGCTCGAGCCGCTTCTGATCCTGTTCATGGTCGGGATCGTCGTCACCATCATCCTCGCGACCCTCGTGCCGCTGCTGCAGATCACGAGCTCACTGGGAGGCTAGACAGTGCGAGACCAGACGCGTCGAAGCCGTGGCTTCACGCTCATCGAGATCATGGCGGTGGTCCTGATCATCGGCCTGCTCGGGACGATCGTCGGCACCGCCATCTTCAGCCAGATCGACAAGGCGCGCGCCACCACCGCGAAGGCGCAGATCAAGCAGATCGAGGCCGCCCTCGACTTCTATCGCATGGACAACGGCCGCTATCCCACCACCGAGCAGGGCCTCGACGCGCTGGTGCACGCGCCGACGATCGAGCCGCTCGCGCACGCGTACCGGCCGGAGGGCTACCTGCAGGGCGGCGAGGTGCCGAAGGACCCGTGGAACGGCCGCTACCAGTACGAGTCGCCGGGCACGCACAACACCTACTCGTTCGACCTGTGGACGCTCGGCGCCGACGGCGCCCCGGGCGGCGAGGGCACCAACTCCGACATCGGGAACTGGAGCGAGGAGCAGCCGTCCTCTTGAGACGGCGCGGCGCCTTCACGCTGATCGAGCTCCTGGCGGTGGTGGCGCTGTTCGCGCTGATCGCGGGGCTGGTGGCTCCGCTGCTGCACTTCGGCACGAGCCGGGCGGCGCGGCGCGAGGCGGACGACCTGGCGAGCGCGGTAGAGTTCGCGCGGCAGCGCGCGGTGATGACGGGTCACGTCCACCGGCTCGTGGTGGACCTCGACCGCGGGCGGCACTGGATCGAATGGGTCCCGCCCCGCCCGCCGGACACCGAGGCGGCGGCCGCCGCAGCCGAGACGGGCGGGCGCCGCGCGCACAAGATCGCGATGACGCCGCCCGACACCGGCGCCGACCACTTCGAGCCGGTGCCCGGGGCCTTCGGACGCGACCACGAGCTGGACGCCGCGACCCGGATCCTGCAGGTGCGCCTGCCGGGCGACGTGATCGAGCGAGGCGTGGTCGTCCTCGCGCTGACGCCCGACGGAGCGGCGGACCCTGCCCTGATCCGCGTCGGTGGCGCCGACGGCGAGATCCTCTACGACGTGCGGGTCGAGCCGCTGGCGGACGCGGCCGAGGTCAGCGATGCGCGCTGAGAGCTTGCTGAGCTGTCGCACGACTGTCGACTTCGCTCGGCTTCGCCTCGCTGCGCGCGCCCTCCGGGCGCTTGCGCGGATGATCCAGTCGATCCGGTTGCCTCGGAATGGACGACCGCGGCTCGGATTCACGCTGCTCGAGGTGATGGCTGCGGTCGCGCTGCTCGGCACGGCCTACACCGTGCTCGGCGGCGCGGGGATCCAGGGGCTGCAGCACGAGGGCGAGTCGCGTCGCCGCATCCAGGCGTCGCTGCTCGCCGACGCGCTGCTCGCCGAGCTCGAGGCGAGCGCCGATGCCGGGCTGGTCGCGCAGCCCGGCAAGGACCAGCGGCACGAAGGGGAGTTCACCGTCGAGATCGAGGTGGCTCCGCTCGACCTCGTGGTGCCCGACGACCCGAACCCGCTGCCGGCGGTCGCCATCGGCGGCTCCCAGCCGACCGGGGCGCAGCCCAACGCATCGCAGCCGAGCCAGCTCGGTGGCAAGCAGTCGAACGTCCCCGATGCGCTCGCGGCGAGCCTGATCCACGGCGAGGGCCGCTCGGTGTCGCCGCTCCGGCGCATCACGGTGACCGTGGGATGGACGGAAGGCTGGGGCGATCGCTCCGTGGTCCGCACCACCTACGCGTTCGACGCGGAGTCGGTGAAGTCGGAGCTCGAGGCGCTCGACGGCACTGCGAGCGCGACGGCCAACGCGGGTCAGGCCGCGGGTACGGGTCAGACCACTCCGCAGGGTCAGACGCCGCAGCAGCCGACCGGCAATCCGGTGACCCAGCCCGGACCCGTCCAATGAGCTCCGTCCGGCGGTCGGCCGGCGGCTTCACGCTGCTCGAGGTGCTCGCCGTCGTCCTGCTGACGGGGGTCGTGCTCACGGTCGCGATCAACTTCTACCTGAACCTCTCGAAGGCGAGCCTCGCCGCGATGGACGGCTCGCAGCGGGCGCGGCGCGCCGCCGTGCTCCTCGACCGGGTGGCGCGCGATCTCGAGGCGACGGTGCTGGTGAAGAAGCCCGCCGAGCTCGATCCCCTGGCGCACCCCTGGCTCTTCCTCGCCGAAGGCGACGCGACGGACGCCGGTGCAGAGCGGCTCAAGTTCGTGAGCCGGGGGCGCCACCCGCGCAGCTCGACCGCGCCGGAGTCGGACCTCGAGGTGGTGGTGTGGACGGCCGAGCGGGGCGCGCACCAGGACCTCGAGCTGCGGCGCTGGAGCTCGCCCGCGCTCCCGCCGGGCCTCGATCGCAGCTTCCCGACGCCCGACGAGACGGACCTCGTCGCCGCGGGCGTGGCCGAGTTCGGCGTGCGCCTGATGAGCGAGAAGGGCGAGTGGGTGACGACCTGGGACTCCTCGTCGCTGGAGGCGTCGGGAGATCTCCCGGTCGCGGCCGAGATCCGCATCTCGTTCTACCTCGGCGACACCAACGCGCGCGACGGCCCCTACGTGCGCCGCGTGCTGCTGCCGCTACGGCCGCTGGATCTCGAGAAGATGCTCGCGGTCAACGGCCAGAACGTCGTCGGCCAGAGCACGACCAATGGCCAGGACAGCAAGGACCAGACGGACAACGGGGGCGGGAGCCCCACCCAGCAGGCCTCGCAGGACCGCAACAACTGCGTGACGGTGGCGGCCTGTCTCGCGCGCCATCCGGAGATCAACCCCGCCGCCTTCGGCCCGGAGATCCAGGCGGTCGTGAACGGCTCGATGGGCTCGTGCGCGAGCGACTTCGCGGCGACCGGCATGGCGCCGGCGGACTGCCTGCAATGAGGGGCCGTCGCGAGGGCGGCGTCGTGCTGCTGGTGGTGCTCTTCTTCGTGCTGCTGCTGGTGACCAGCATCGCGACCTTCCTGCGCCGCGTCGCGATCGACGCCGGCGTGGCGACCAACCGCGACCGCGCCCTCGAGGCCGAGGCGCTGGCGCGCGGCGGCGTGCGGCTCGGACAGGTGCTGCTGCTCGAGGACCTGCGCCTGGCGTCGAGCGCACCGAGCGCGACCGATAGCAAGCACTCGATCTGGGCGCGCGTGGCGGGCGTCAACCTGATCGACGATCCGAACGTCTCGCTCACGATCGACGTCGAGGACGCAGCGGCGCGCATCAACCTGAACGGCTTCCTCGACCAGAACGGGAGCGTCGTGCCGCAGGGGAAGGCGTTCCTGGAGCAGCTCCTCTCCAACGTCATCGACACGCTGCCGGGCAAGGCCGGCGAGAAGGGCTACGACCCCGGCGACCTCGCCGACAACCTGATCGACTGGATCGACAAGGACCAGGTCCGCCAGTCGGGCGGGCCCGAGACCGACCTCTACCAGAAGCGCGATCCGCCGATTGTGCCGCCGAACCGCCCGCTGCTCTCGGTCGACGAGCTGCGCCTGGTCGCGGGCTTCGACGGCCCGCTCGTCGACGCGCTGCGGCCCTACGTCGGCGTGTACCCGCTGGTGGGCGACAGCGCCATCAATCTCAACACGGCGCCCTCCTGGGTGCTCGCGCAGATCACCGTCGGCAGCGACGTGAGCGGCTATCGAGCGATCGAGGAGGACACGGTGAAGCGCATCCTGGAGGCGCGCGACAAGAGCCTCGTGTGCGCGTCGGGCAACCAGGTCAGCGGCTGCACGACGACCACGGACCTGTTCGCCGGCGAGTCGCCCTTCCCCAAGCCCAGCAGCGGGCCGTCGAGCGTGTTCGTGGTGCGGGCGCACGCGCGCGTCGTCGACGTGGAGCGCACCGTCGAGGCCGTGATCGACCGCACCAAGCCGAGCCAGCCGTTGCGGCTGGCCTGGCGGGTCGACTGAGGTATCCATAGGGGATGGCGGTGCTCGGGCGCAGCCTCGGCGTCGATCTCGGCAGCCACTCGATCAAGGTGGTGGAGCTGCGGCAGACGCTGCGCGGCGTCGAGCTGGCGCGGCTGCAGGCGCTCGCCGTCAGGGCGCCGCGGGGAGCGACCGGGACGGAGCCGGAGGCGCGGCCCGCGGAGGGCCCCGACGCGGCGGCGATCGAGACGCTGCGCGAGTGGGTGCAGACCCAGAGCCTGTCCGGCGAGCGCATCGTGTGCGCCATCCCCGGCGACCGCGTCGCGCGCCGGCAGATGCACCTCCCCTTCCGCGATCGGCGCCGCATCGCCCAGGCGGTGCCGTACGAGGTGGAGAGCGAGACGCCCTTCGCGCTCGACGAGGTCTTCGTCGACTGGGAGCAGGTCGGCAGCGCGGGCGCCAGCGCGGACGTGGTAGCCACGGTGGTGCCGCGCCGCGACGTGGCCGCGCGCATCGAGGGGCTCCGCAGCGCAGGGGTCGTCCCGCGCGTGCTCGAGGTCGAGGGCCTGGTCCTCGCCAACCTGAGCGAGCTGGTCGACCTGCCCGGCACCCGCCTCCTGGTCGACCTCGGGCATCGGAAGACGACGCTCTGCCTGCTGGTCGACGGCTCCCCACGCGCCGCCCGCACGCTGCCGTCCGGCGGACGCCACCTGACCGAGGCGATCGCGCGCGAGCGCGGCGTCGATCTCGACGAGGCGGAGCGGATCAAGTGCCGGGACGGGATCCTGCCGTCCAGCGCAAGCGGCGGATCCCCCGCAGCCCTTCGCGTGCTCGATCGGCTGGTGCGGGACCTCGTGCGCACCCTCGGCGGTCTCGAGAGCGCGCTCGGCGGCCCCGCCGAGAAGGCGATCGGTGAGATCACGCTGCTCGGTGGGGGCGCGCGCCTGGCGGGCATCGACCACCTCCTGGCGGAGCGCACCGGCATCCCGACCGCGCGCCTGCAGATCGCGCCGACGGGTCCGGCCAGCGTGCTGATCGCGGGCGGCGACCCGCTGCGCTTCGCGCCCGCGCTCGCGCTCGCGCTGCGCGGCACGCTGCGCGCGCGCACGCGGATGAACTTCCTGCAGGCCGAGTACGCCCCGCGCCTCGACCTGCGGAAGATGGGCGCGCAGCTCCGCGGCACCGCGCTGCTGGCGGGCCTCGCTCTCTTGCTCGCGATCGGCGCCGGCGTCTCCCGCATCGCGCTCGAGTCGCGCCGCGCCGACGCGCTCGAGCGCGAGCTCGGACAGCTGTGGAGCGCGGCCGTCCCCGGCAAGCCGATGCCCGAGGACGTGCCGCGCGCCCTGCAACAGGCGCTCCGGGACGCCCAGCAGAAGGCGGACTTCCTCGGCATCTACGGCGGCAAGCTGTCGGCCCTCGACCTGCTCACCGAGATCTCGAAGCTGGTGCCGCCCGACCTGCAGGTGATCTTCGAGGAGCTCTCGATCGATGGGCAAGTGGTGCGCATCCGCGGCCACACGCCGAGCTTCGCGGCCGTCGACCAGCTCAAGGGCGCGCTCGCGCGCTTCCCGAGCTTCGGCGACATCCGCGTCAGCGAGATCCAGGCCGACAGCGCGCGCGGGGGGAACAACTTCAGCGTGACGATCAGCCTCGCCAAGGCGGAGCCGGGACCGTGAACGAGCTGCGCGATCGCATCGCCGTCTTCGTCGCGGGGCTCGCCCCGCGCGAGCGCCTGCTCCTCGGCGCAGCCGGCGGCGTGCTGGTGCTGGCCCTCGTCTGGCTCGGCGGGATCGCGCCCGTGCTCGGCAGCATCCGCCGCGCGACCCTGCGCGTCGACACCGCCGAGCGGCAGCTCACCGTCGCGCGGCGCCTGCGCGGCGATCTCGGCGAGCTCCAGGGCCGGCTCGCGGCCGTCGAGCGCCGCATCGGCGAGGGCCCCAAGGGCAACCTCTTCACCACGCTCGAGGAGCTCGCCAAGCAGTCCGCGGTCAAGGTCGAGTCGATGGAGCCGCAGGCCTCGCAGTCGCAGGATCGCTACCGCGAGACCAAGGTCCAGGTGGTGCTGAAGCAGGTGAGCCTCGCGCAGGCCGTGAACTTCCTGCACAAGATCGAGTCGCAGCCGCAGCTCCTGTCGGTGAAGAGCCTGCGCGTGCGCACGCACGTCGAGAAGAAGGAGGACATGCTCGACGTGACCTTCACGGTGTCCTCGTTCGAGCCGACCTGAGCATGGCGGCGCGCGGCGCGGCGGCCATGGTGGCAGCTCGAACCTTCGCGTCCGGGGTGGCGCGCGGGCGGCTCGCGGTGCTGGTCGGTGCGTACGTGGCGCTCACGGCCGTCTTCGTCGCGATCGGCTTCCCGTACCAGCGCATCGAGCCGCGCGTGGCGGCCGCGGTCGGCGCCGCGACGGGAGCGCAGGTCGGCATCGGCAAGCTCGACTTCGCGCTGCGCTGGCTCCGGCCCTGGCTGATCGCCAACGACCTCGATCTCGCCTGGGGAGAAGGCCTGCACCTGCGGATTCCGCACGTGCGCATCGCCCCGGCGCTCTCGCTCTCCTGGCTCCGCGGCGAGCCTTCGGTCGCGCTCTCGGTGGGCGGCGACTTCGGCGAGATCAGCGGCACCGCTCGCATCGGCCGGACTCCCGCGTTCCGCGGCGACGTGCACGGCCTCGCGCTCGACAAGCTCCCGAGCGACGCGCTCGCGCCCGGGCTTCGCCTCACCGGCGCGCTCGACGCGTCGCTCGACCTGCGCGCCGGCAGCGACGGCGGCGCCGAGGGCAGCGCGAAGCTCGACGCGCGCAACGGATCGATCACGCCGCCGAATCTCCCCGTCGGCCTGCCCTTCGCGAAGCTCGACGCCGACCTCGCGCTCGGCGGCGGGGCGATGCTCACCGTGAAGTCGCTGGCGCTCGAGGGGCCGCTGGTGGCGGGGAGCGGCACCGGCAGCATCGGCCGCGGGCGCTCGATCGACACGGCGCCACTCGCGCTCGAGCTGCACCTCCAGGCGCGCGATCCGGGGCTGCGCCAGCTTCTCACCGCGCAGGGCCTCCCGATCGGGCCCGACGGCACCGCGAACCTGCAGATCTCCGGGACGCTCGCGAGCCCCGCGCTGCGACCGGGTGCGGGCGGCTTCGGCGCCCCGGTTGGAGCGCGGCCGGAGGGCGGGGCCGCGGCGCGGCCGCCGGGTGCGTCGGCCCCGCGTCCGGCGGGAGCGCCGGCCGCCGGCGTGCTGCCGCCCGGCGCAGCGCGCGCGCTGCGCGCGCCCAACTGAGGTCGCCGTGAGCGGCGAGGCGCTCCAGCGCGTGCTCCGCACGCTCGCCGACCCGACCCGCGTGCGGATCCTGGCGCTGCTCGAGCGCGAGGAGCTCGCGGTCCAGGAGCTGATGGAGGCGCTGGGCATGACGCAGAGCCGCGTCTCCCGTCACCTCGGCATCCTGCGCGAGGCGGGCCTGCTCCGCGACCGGCGCGAGGGGACCTACGTCTTCTACCGCTTCGCGGCCCCGAGCGAGGGAATCTGGCGCGACGCCTGGGAGCTGGCGCGCCGCGCGCTCGACGGCGACGCCGCCGCAAAGCGCGACGCGGCCGCGCTGGCGCGCGTGGTCGCCGCGCGCGCGTCGCGCAGCCGCTCGTTCTTCGAGACGGTGGGCCCCGAGTGGGACGCGCTGCGGAAGATCTTCGACGACGACGCGCTGCGCGCGCGCGCCGTGGCGCACCTGGTGCCGGTCGGCTGGACGGTGGCCGACGTCGGCACCGGAACCGGCATCCTGGCGGGCGAGCTGGCGCGCCTCGGGCTGCGCGTCGTCGCGATCGACCACTCGCCGCGCATGATCGACGCGGCGCGCGTCAAGCTCGAGGAGGCCGGCATCCGCGGCGTCGAGCTGCGCGAGGGCGAGGCGAGCGCGCTCCCGCTCGCCGACGGCGAAGTGGACGCCGCCTTCGCCCACATGGTGCTCCACTACCTGCCGTCTCCGGCCGACGCGCT
>Ga0335070_10003736_pt1 | contig 17790 bp, 10 predicted proteins | sample Lox_Sample_13_FD_206722 | JGI IMG/M metagenome (GOLD analysis project Ga0335070, IMG submission 206722) | Soil microbial communities from Loxahatchee National Wildlife Refuge, Florida, United States - Lox_Sample_1.3 | ecosystem: Environmental > Terrestrial > Soil > Wetlands | place: USA...
GCGAGGAGCGTGATCGTCTCCTCCGCGCGCTCGATCGTGCATTTCGAGCCCTTGAAGTCGAAGCGGGTGTCGATCTCGCGGCGGGCGCCGTTGATGGCGTTGTCGATCTCGGTCAGGTCGGTCTTGGAGACGATGTCGAAGGACGGCATGGACCACACGCTGGGAAAGCCTGGGGGAAAGCCCGGAAGGCCGGGACTCTGCCACAGGGCCTCCCGGATTGCCAACCGCGGCGGGCCCCGATAGATGTTGGGCGCTTGACCGTCTTTCAGAAGGGTTTCCCGTGACCGGCTTCGAGATCGCTCGCCCCTACCTGCTGTTCCTGGGCAATGCCAAGGACCAGCTCGCCGCCAAGACCGCCCAGGGCATCCTGGACTGGCGCCCCGACTGGTGCATCGGCCAGATGCGGCTGCCGGGCTGCGCCGCCGACCTGAAGATCAAGGACATGGATTTCACGGCGGCGGCGAAGGCGGGGGCGAAGACCGTCATCGTCGGCGTCGCCAATCGCGGCGGCGTGCTCTCGCCGGACTGGGTCGCTATGCTGGCGGGCGCGATGGAGCTCGGCATGGATCTCGCGAGCGGCCTGCATCAGCGCCTCGCCAACCACCCTAAACTGGTGGAGACCGCGAAGCGCCTGGGGCGCCAGCTCCACGACGTGCGGCACCCGACCCAGGAGTTCGAAGTCGGCACCGGCGCGAAGCGCCCGGGCAAGCGCCTGCTCGCCGTCGGCACCGACTGCTCGGTCGGCAAGATGTACACGACCCTTGCCTTGGAGAAGGAGCTGAAGAAGCGCGGCCGCAAGGCGGATTTCCGCGCGACCGGCCAGACCGGCATCTTCATCGCCGGCTCCGGCGTCTCGATCGACGCCGTCGTCTCCGATTTCGTCTCCGGCGCGGTCGAGTGGCTCTCGCCCGCCAACGACCCGGACCATTGGGACCTGGTGGAGGGGCAGGGCTCGCTGTTCCATGCCTCCTTCGCCGGCGTCAGCCTCGGCCTGCTGCACGGCGCGCAGCCGGATGCGCTGGTGCTCTGCCACGAGCCGACGCGCAAGCACATGCGCGGCCTGCCGCATTATCCGCTGCCGGACCTGAAGGTCTGCATGGAGGCGAACCTCGCCGCGGCGCGCCTCACCAATCCCAAGGTCAAATTCGTCGGCGCCAGCATCAACACCAAGGGTCTCGACGAGGCGGCGGCGAAGGACTACCTCGCCAAGGTCGAGCGCTGGCTCGGGCTGCCCGCCGTCGATCCGATCCGCAGCGGCGTCGGCCCGATCGCGGACCATCTGGAATGAGCCGCAAGCTCACCATCCGCTGCGAGACCTGGAAGCTCGCCGGCACTTTCACCATCTCCCGCGGCTCGAAGACCGAAGCCGAGGTCGTGGTGGTGGAGCTCGAGGAGGACGGCAAGGTCGGCCGCGGCGAATGCGTCCCCTATGCGCGCTACAAGGAGAGCATCTCCGGCGTCATCGAGCAGATCGAGAAGCTGCGCCCGGCGATCGAGGGCGGCGTCGGCCGGCCGCGGCTCCGCAAACTGGTCGCCCATGGCGCCGCACGCAATGCCATCGACTGTGCGCTCTGGGACCTGGAGGCGAAGCGCGCGGGCCAGCGTGCCTGGCAGATCGCGGGCCTCGCGACACCGCATGACGTCACCACCGCCTATACGTTGAGCCTGGACACGCCGGAGAAGATGGCCGCCACCGCCAAGGCGAACGCGGACCGTCCGCTGCTGAAACTGAAGCTTGCCGGCCCCGGCGACCTCGCGCGGGTCCAGGCGGTGCATCAGGCGGCGCCCCGGGCGCGGCTGATGGTCGATGCCAATGAAGGCTGGTCGGTCGCCGACTACAACGCGCTGGCGCCGCAGCTGAAGGATCTCGGCGTGGTGCTGATCGAGCAGCCGCTGCCGGCCGGCGACGACATCGCGCTGCTCGGCCTGACGCGCCCCGTGCCGGTCTGCGCCGACGAATCCTGCCACGACCTGTCGACCCTGCGGACGCTGAAGGGCCGCTACGACGCGGTCAACATCAAGCTCGACAAGTCGGGCGGATTGACCGAGGCGCTGGCCATGGTCGCGGAAGCGAAGCGGTTCGAGTTCAAGGTCATGGTTGGCTGCATGGTCGCGACCTCGCTCGCCATGGCGCCGGCCTTCCTGGTGGCGCAGCAGGCGGAGTTCGTCGATCTCGACGGCCCTCTGCTGATGGCCGAGGACCGCCCGCACGGCTTCGCATTCACCGGCAGCACCATGCACCCGAACGGCCCGGAACTCTGGGGTTGACGGCTTAGCTCTCGCTGCGCGGCGCGAAGAAGGCTTCGAGATCCTTCGCCGCGGTCGCGATGTGCTGGTTGAGAATCGCGCAGGCCTCGTCGGCGTCGTGGGCGCTGCAGGCATCGATCAGCCCGCGATGTTCCTCTTGCGAGAGATGGTTGCGGCCCATCGCCGCCAAGTGGAAGCGGAGGAAGCGGTCGGCGGCGGCGAGTTGCTGGTCCACCAGCGTGAGGAGCCGCGGCCGTCCGGCGCGGCTGTAGAGCGTCATGTGGAAACGGCGGTTGAGCTCGCCGAGCCGCGCGCCGGATTCGCTGTCCATCTCCTCCACCAGCTCGCGGGCGCGGGCGAGATCGGCGGCGGTGAGGTTCGGGACCGAGAGGCGCAACGCCGCCGGTTCGAGCGCGCCGCGGATCGCATAATTGTCGGCGCCTTCGGCGGCCGAGATCTCCGTCACCACCGCGCCGCGATGCGGATAGAAGTCGACCAAGGCCTGGGCTTCCAACTGGCGCAGCGCCTCGCGGATCGGCATGCGGGAGAGGCCGAACTCCGCTGCAAGGTCCTCCTGCCGCAGCGGCGTGCCGCCGGGGAGCGCGCCCGAGAGGATCGCCTCCTTCAGCGTGCTCTCCACATACTCAGTCGCCGTGCGGAAGCGGGGCGGTTTGCCGCCGATCAGGACGCTCAGAGCGTTGGCTTTGGCCAAAGAGCTGAATTCCTTAACGAATTAAGCATTGTCGATTGGATCCAATCTCATTATAGCTGCTGGACACGGGCACAGCAACGCCCGCGCCGCAACGCCCGCGCCCCGGGGGGCAACCCATGACGACCGCAAGCCAATCCATGGATGCCGCCGGCCGGCGGGTCGGCCCCTGGCCGGCGATCCTGGCCGGCCTGATCGCCTCGGCGGTCGGCTACGGCAGCTCCTTCGCCGTGGTGTTGCAGGGCCTGATCGGCATCGGCGCCAGCCCCGCCCAAGCGGCGTCGGGCTTGCTGATCCTCGGCACCATGATGGGCCTGGCCGCGATCGTGTTCGGTCTCCGCTATCGCATGCCGATCGCTATCGCCTGGTCGACGCCCGGTGCTGCATTGCTTGCGGCAACCGGACCCGATCCCCAGGGATTCCCGGCCGCGGTCGGTGCCTTCCTGGTCGCCGGCGTGCTGGTGGTGATCACCGGCCTCTGGAAGCCGCTGGGGCGCGCGGTGCTGGCGATCCCGGCGCCGCTCGCCAATGCGATGCTGGCCGGGGTGCTGCTGAGCTTCTGCATCGCACCAGTGAAGGCGGTGGCGGAAGTGCCGCTGCTCGCACTGCCGGTCGTCATCGCCTGGGTGCTGGTGGCGCGCTTTGCGCGACTCTATGCAGCACCGGTCGCCGTGCTGGCGGCGGCGCTGATGCTTGGCCTCTCGGCGCTCGGTCTGCTGCCCGGAAGTGCTGCGATCACGCTGCCGGATCTCACCGGCAGCGCCCTCATCCCGCATCTCACCTGGGTGACGCCGATCTTCTCCTGGTCGTCGCTGGTCGGCATCGCATTGCCGCTCTTCCTGGTGACCATGGCTTCGCAGAACATCCCGGGCTTCGCTGTGCTGCGCGCCAACGGCTACGAGCCGCCGTCGTCGCCGCTCCTGGTCGGCACCGGCATCGCGACCTTGATCTCGGCGCCGTTCGGCGGCCATGCCGTCAACCTCGCGGCGATCACCGCGGCGCTCTGCGCCGGGCCGGATGCGCATCCCGATCCGGCCCGGCGCTATCTCGCGGCGGTCGCATCCGGTGCCGCCTATGTGGCGATGGGCCTGCTGGTGCCCCTCGCCGCCGGCTTCATCACCGCCTCGCCGCCGATCCTGATCGAGGCGGTGGCGGGCCTTGCCTTGCTCGGCGCCTTCGGTGCGTCGAGCCTCGCCTTCCTCAATGCGCCGAAGGAGCGGGACGCGGCCCTGGTGACGTTCGTCACCACTGCGTCCGGCATCTCCCTGTTCGGCATCGGCGCCGCCTTCTGGGGACTGGTGGCCGGCGGCGCGGTGCTCGCGCTGCATCGCCTCGGGCGCAAGACTCCCGCCTGAACGACACGCGCCGGCACGCGTCCTAGGCGAGAAGTCCTCGCGAGCGACCGGCCGCGCGTTGGAAATTTGTTAATAATTTCAGGTAGAATCGCGTATATGATCCGGCGCGCTGTTTCATTGTATTCGATTCAAGATTTCGGGGATCGCGTGGGTGGGGTAGGGACGTGAGCATCGCCCACATTCTCTGTGTCGACGACGATGTCGCCGGCCTGACCCAGCTTGGCCAGCAACTGCGCCAGGCGGGCTACACCGTGACGGCGGCGGCGGGCGGCCAGGCGGCGATTGACCTCCTCGATGCGCAGCGCTTCGACCTGATGATGCTGGACGTCACCATGCCCGGTATGAGCGGTCTCGAAGTGCTCTATCGCGTCCGGCGCGGCATTCGGCCGGACGAGCTGCCGATCATCATGATGTCGGATGCCGGCGAGGACGACCTGGTCGCCGGCGCGCTCGGCGACGGCGCGGACGACTATGTCTCGAAGCCGCTGCACCTGCCGGTCGCCATGGCGCGGATACGCTCGCATCTCGCGCGCTGCGCCGCGATCGCCGTCAGCAAGAGCGAGCAGGAGCGCTTCGCGCTCGCGGTCGCCGGCTCCAGCGACGGCATCTGGGACTGGCTGATCAAGAACGACCAGCTCTATTTCTCGCCGCGCTGCCTGGAGCTCCTCGGCCTCGACCGCGACGCCAAGCTCGAGCTGATGGACGACTGGGTGGCGCTGCTGCATCGCGACGACGTCGATGCCTTCCAGCTCGCCTTGCGCAACCATTTGGAAGGCATCTCGCTCGCCTTCCAGATCGAATGCCGGATCCAGCACAGCAACCAGACCTACCGCTGGTTCCTGATCCGCGGCACATCGCTCCGGAACGAATACGGCAAGGCCTGGCGGGTCGCGGGCTCGATCAGCGACATCAGCGAGCGCAAGCTGACCGACGCGATGACCGGCCTGCCGAACCGCATCGTGCTCTACGACCGCATCAACCAGTCGATCATCAAGACCAAGCGCCGCGGCGGCGCGGGCGCCGGCGGCGGCAGCTTCGGCATCATCCTGTTGCAGATCGACCGCTACGAGACCATGCGCGAGGCCTATGGCCAGGCGTTCTGCGATCTCGTCCAGAAGGCGGTCTCGCAGCGCCTGATCGGCACGCTGCGCACGACGGATACGCTCACCATCATGTCCGAGAACACGATGTGCGTGCTGGTGGACGTGATGCGGGACGACACCGACTTGGTGCGCGTCGCCAATCGCGTCAAGGCGGCGGCCGAGGAGCCCATCACCATGGGCGAGGAATCGGTCATGCTGACGCTCTCGATCGGCATGGCCCAGGCGCAGCCGCATCACGAGCTCGCCGACGAGCTGATCAAGGACGCGACCGCCGCCCTGAACAAGGCGCGCGACGAGGGCGGCGGCCAAGAGGTCGTGTTCGATCCCGAGATGCAGCGTCGCGCCCGCGACCGCCTCAGGATCGAGGCTGACCTCCACCAGGCGCTGCGCCGCGAGGAATTGCTGGTGCTCTACCAGCCGATCATCGATCTCAACAGCGGCGGGCTCTCCGGCTTCGAGGCGCTGGTGCGCTGGCACCATCCCACGCGCGGCATGGTCTCGCCGATGGACTTCATCCCGATCGCCGAGGAGACCGGGCTCATCGTGCCGATCGGCACCTGGGTGCTGCAGCAGTCCTGCCGCCAGGCGCGGGCCTGGATCGACAGTGGCGCCAAGCCCGACATCTTCGTCAGCGTCAACGTCTCCAGCCGCCAGCTCGACGGCCCGTCGCTGCCCGACATCGTCCGCTCCGCCCTGGAGGCGAACCGCCTGGAGCCGCAGCGCCTGAAGCTGGAGATCACCGAGAGCGCCGTCATGCGCGACTTCGAGGTGACGCTCGGCCTTTTGAATCGCCTGAAGGCGCTCGGTGCCGGCCTGTCGCTGGACGACTTCGGCACCGGCTATTCCTCGCTGTCGCTGCTGAAGCGCCTGCCGATCGACACCTTGAAAGTGGACCGCTCCTTCGTCACCGCCATGGGCGTCGATGCCGCCGGCGTCCGGATGGTGGAAGCGATTCTGCAACTGGCGCGGCTCTTCCGCCTGAAGGTCGTCGCCGAGGGCATCGAGCGCAATGAGGAGGAAGAGCTGCTCCGCGCGCTCTCCTGCGAATACGGCCAGGGCTGGCTGTTCGGCAAGCCGCTGCCGGCCGATGCCTGCCTCGAGCGCCTGCTCGCCGACCGCGCCAACGCGGTTCCGGCGGCGAAGTAGCCGCTAACGCAAGCAGCCGCTGGCATCGGCGATCGCCTGTGCGCCGGACGGCACGTCTTGCCTTGCGGCGACCGGCGGCGGGTCGGCCTTCGGGGCCGGCTTGGCGCTGATGGCTTCGAACGGACCGGAAATCCGCACCGGCAGGTCGAGGGCGAAGAAGCCGGTGGACTTCGGATCGGACTTGATCCTGAGGTCGACCACGTTCTTCCTGAGGTCGATGGTGCCGCTGCCGTTCACCGTCGCCTCCGGCGTGCGCAGCACCAGGGGCGCCACCGTGGCGACGCCGTCGCGGATCGCGGCGACGCCGAGCAGGCATTTGACCGCCGACATGCCTTCACCCTTGCGGAACAAGGTGCGGAGATCGGTCGAGACCTTCTCCACGAGATCGCGCGACACCTGGCCCCCGACCATCGCGATCACCGCGACCCCGCGATTGTGCGCCAGCGCGTCCTCTAGCTTGCGGCCAGTCGCCTCCAGCTCAGCATGGAGACTGATCTCGCCGGCGATCTGGTCGGTGCCCATGCCGAGGGCGGTGAGCAACTTGCGGATATCCGCACCGGGCAGACCGGCGGTGACGCGGAGCCGCGTCGCCCCGTCCGCAGGCACGGCGCTGCCATGCGCCTCGAAGCTGCCGCCGGCGAGGGCGAACTTGATCCGGTCGATGGCGACCCGGTTCGGCGCGACCGCGCCCTCGAGCGCGAAATCGGCAAGCGCGATCTTCCGGTATCCCAAGCGTCGCGCGGCGATCGCGGCCGTCACCGCCGGTGACTTCGCGTCGGGAAGGTCGAGCGCGATCTTGCGCGCGTCCTGCGATCCGCCGCTCGGCTTCGGCAGCAGCGAATCCAGAAGCAGGCGGTCGAAATCCGTTTTGAGGCCGATCTTGTCCGTGCCGCCGCGCGGCCCCTCATCGAGTGTGAGTCCACCGACGAAATGGTTGCCGCCGAGATCGCCATGGGCAGCGTCGAGCTGCCAATGGTTGCCGTTGCGGGTGAAGTCGCCGGTGATGAGCGACGAGAAGGCGGCGGGAGTATCGGCGCCGAACACCTTCAGCAGCGTGGCCGTCTTCTTCATGTTGATGGTCAGCGGCCCGCTGGCGCCGTCGAAGTCCAGCGGCGTCATCAGCGTGCCGCGAAAATCAATGGCGCCGTCATCGTTGGCGAGGCTGAAGCTCAGGCCGAATGGAATGGTCCGATCGCGCATCTCGGTGAACGAGGCCGTGGTCCCCTCCAGCCGCGCCGGCAGGCCGTTATAGGCGCCGTCGCCGAGCACAGTGACCGGTTGGCCGTCGCTCGTCGTCTGGATCTTGAGATGGGCGAGGTCGATGACGATCGGCGTGCTGCCCGGGACCTGATAGGTCACCCGGCCGCCCTCTAGCGCGAAGTCGAGCAGCGTCGGAAAGTGGGTGCGGTCCTTGGGCATCAGCTGAAAGCCGCCCGATCCACCGCCCGAGAACTTCCAGTTGCCGATTCCGTCCCGGTTGCGCTCCAGCAGGAAGACCGGCCGCGATGCGGAGAGCTGCTCGTAGCGGATGACGCCCTTCAGCAGCGGCACCACGTCGATCCTTGCCTGAATCTCCGCGATGCTGACCATGTCGGGCTTGCTGCCCCAGGGCGCATTGGCGATGCGCAGGTCTTCGATCTCGAGCGCCAGCGGATCGCCCCAGCCGATCTTCAGGCTGCCGATAGTGACGGCGCGCCCCAGCGCCGCGCTTGCCTTGCGTTCGATCAGCGGGCGGAGGTCGGCGTTCATCAGCCAGACAGCGCCGGCGCCGGCCGCAAGGAGAACCAAGAGCAGGAGAGCGACGAAGACGATCGCGAATTTTCGGAACGGCATGCTCCGACAACACGCCGACGGGTGTGGGGGTTGCCTCAGGCGTCCGGCAGCGGGAAGGGTCGTGCCTGCTCGAAAGCGTAGGCCGCGCGCAGCACGCGGTCGTCGGACAACATCGGGCCGACGATCTGCAGCCCGACGGGCAGTCCCGCCGCGGTGAATCCGCAGGGGATCGAGAGCGCCGGCTGGCGGGTCAGGTTGAAGGGATAGGTGAAGGGGGTCCAATCGGTCCACTGGCCGCGATCCGACTGCGGCGGAAAGTCGGAGCCGGTCGGGAAGGCGACGATCGGCATGGTCGGGGTCAGCAGCAGGTCGTAGGTGCGGAAGAAGCCCATCATCTTCGAGCCCAGGGCCTCCCGAGCGCGCACCGCTTCGAGATAGTCCACGACGGCGAGGCGTGCACCGAGCTCGGCGATCTTGGCCAGGCCCGGATCGAGCATGCGCCGTTGTGCAGGCGGGACGTCGCGCAGCAGGCTGGCGGCGCCGGCGAACCAATGGCTCTGGAATACCGCCAGGGAGTCATCCGTGACCTGCGGGACTTGCTCGACCGTCGCGCCGAGCTCGGCAAACACCCGGACAGCTTCGGCGACCAGGCGCGCGACCTCGGGGTCGACCCGCGCGCCGGAGAGGGTCGGGGAAAAGGCGATGCGCCAGCCGGCGACGCCGCCCGCGAGGTTCTTGCGAAAGGACAAGCCTTCGTGCGGGATGCCGTACCAGTCGAGCGCGTGCGGCTGGGCAAGGACGTCCATCGCCAGCGCGGCGTCGGCGACGCTGCGTGTGATCGGGCCGCCGGTCGAGACCGTGCCGAAGGGCGAGGGCGGATGCCGCGGCACGATGCCGAAGGTCGGCTTGAAGCCGACGACGCCGGTGAAGCTCGCGGGAATCCGGATCGAGCCCCCGCCATCAGTGCCGATATGCAGCGCGCCCATGCCGCAGGCCGCCGCCACTGCGGCGCCGCCGCTGCTGCCGCCGGGGGTGAGCGCCGGATTCCAGGGATTACCGGTGACGCCGCAGAGCGGGCTGTCCGTGACCCCCTTCCAGCCGAATTCAGGGGTCGTGGTCTTGCCGATCAGGATCGCGCCCGCGTTCCGTAAGTGACCGACCAGAATTGCGTCCTGCGACCAGTCCTGGTCGGGATCGACCAGCTTCGAGCCCCGCAACGTCGGCCAGCCCCGCACCAGGACGATGTCCTTGATCGAGACCGGCACGCCGTCGAGCGGGCCCATGGGCGTGCCGCGCTTCCAGCGCGCCTCGGATTCCAGCGCGCCCGCCACCGCGCGATTGCGATCGACCAGGCAGTAGGCGTTCAGCTTCGGATTGAGGCGCTCGATTGCGTCCAGTGCCGCTTCGATGGCGGCGACGGGAGAGACGGCACGGGAAGCATAGAGCTCAAGCAGGCGGGTGGCCGAAAGCAGGTGCAGGGGCAGGTCCATCGGTCACCGGAAACGACTCGGGAGGGCATAGGCTAATTTACCTGCTAGTACCGGATGCCTGTCGCCTTGGCCAGACCACTCTTCGATTGGAAGACGATCCGCTTGAGAATCTTGCGGTCGGGACCGGTTTGGTCTCGGACCGGCGCCGTTACGGCTGGTGCAGCAGGTCCTGGAACCGCTTCATGGCGAGATCGTAATTGTCCGCCCACCAGGCGCTGTCCACGGTGACGAGCTGCGCCCGCGCCTCCGGCTGGGTCGGATCGATGGCCCTGAGGCTGGCCGGCATGGCCTTGGTCGCAGCAGGGTTACAGGGTCCGACGCCCTGGAGACCCGTGAAATTGATCTGCCGCTGGGCGTCCTGCATGAAGGCGATGAACTTGAACGCCTGGGAGCCGGCGGGGTTGTTCTTCGGCACGACCCAGACGCCGGGATAGAGGATCCCGTCCGCCCAGGTCCAGGCGATCCGTCCCTTGGATTCGGCGGCGAGCTGCACGGCGCGGCTGTGCCAGATGCAGGACATGCCGACCACGCCGTCGATCAGCATCTGCTTCGACTGCGCGCCGTTGTCCCAGGTGACGAGCTCGGGCTTCAGCTGCTTCAGCCGGTCCATCACCAGGTCGAGGTTGATCGGGAACACCTTGTCCCTGGCGGCGCCGGCGGAGAGCATCGCCGCCTCGAAGCCGCCGTTCATCCAGCGCCACAGGCCGCGCTTTCCGGCGAAGCGCTTCACGTCCCAGAAATCTACCCAGCTCCGCGGCGGATGGTCCTTGTAGAGCTCGGTGTCGTAGGCCAGCACATAGGCATAGCTGTAGCCGCCGACCCCGTGGTCGAAGGCGAACCCGGGGGTCACGGCATCGCGGTTGATGATCGTATAGTCGATGGCGCTCAGCGCCCCGGTGCGGCCGAGCCGGATCGCCGAATAGCCGTCGGCGTCGCAGATATCCCAGGAGACATCTCCGGAATCGACCATGTTGCGGATGGCGCCCTCGGTCGGGCCGGTGCCGTCGAACACGATGTTGGCGCCGCCCGCGTTCTTGAACGGCGTCGCATAGGCGCGGGTGAGGTTGTTGATCTCGGCGCCGCCCCAGGTCGCGAACACGATCTCGCCGCCGCTGCCCGGCGCCGCGGCGGCCCGCCACGGCACGGCCGCGGCGGCACCGAGCGTCGCGAGAAGGCTGCGGCGGGAGAGGCGGAGCATCAACGCATGGTCGGCATGACGAACTCGGCGCCGGCCCGGATGCCGGTCGGCCAGCGCGAGGTGATGGTCTTCAACCGCGTGTAGAAGCGGATGCCCTCCGGCCCGTGCATGTGGTGATCGCCGAACAGCGAGCGCTTCCAGCCGCCGAAGCTGTTGAAGGCCATGGGCACCGGGATCGGCACGTTGATACCGACCATGCCGACCTTGATCTTCGAGGCGAATTCCCGGGCGGCGTCGCCGTCGCGGGTGAAGATCGCGGTGCCGTTGCCGTATTCGTGGTCGTTCACCAGCTTCACCGCACTCTGGTAGTCGGGCACGCGCACCACCGAAAGCACCGGGCCGAAGATCTCTTCCTTATAGATCCGCATCTCCGGCTTCACCTGGTCGAACAGGCAGCCGCCGAGGAAGAAGCCGTTCTCGTAGCCCTGCAGCTTCAGGGTGCGTCCGTCGACCACCAGCTTGGCGCCTTCCTTGACGCCGAGATCGACGTAGGACTTCACCTTCTCGAAATGCTGCTTGGTGACCAGCGGTCCCATCTCGGCCTCGGGATCGGTGCCGGGCGCCACCTTGAGGGCGCGCACCTTCGGCGCCAGCCTGTCGATGATGGTGTCGCCGACCTTGTCGCCGACGGCGACGGCGACCGAAATCGCCATGCAGCGCTCGCCGGCGGAGCCGTAGCCGGCCCCCATCAGCGCATCCGCCGCCTGGTCCATGTCGGCGTCCGGCATGACGATCATGTGGTTCTTGGCGCCGCCCAGCGCCTGCACCCGCTTATTATGGGCGGTACCGGTGTGATAGATGTATTCCGCGATCGGGGTCGAGCCGACGAAGCTCACGGCCTGGATCTCCGGATTCTCCAGGATCGCATCGACCGCATCCTTGTCGCCGTGCACGACGTTGAAGACGCCGTCGGGCAAGCCGGCCTGCTTCAGGAGCTGCGCGATCAGCAGCGACGGGCCGGGATCGCGCTCCGACGGCTTCAGGATGAAGGTGTTGCCGGCGACCAGCGCGATCGGGAACATCCACATCGGCACCATGGCGGGGAAGTTGAACGGCGTGATGCCGGCGACCACGCCCAGCGGTTGGCGCACCGCCCAGGAATCGACGTTGGTGCCGACGTTCTCGGAGAACTCGCCCTTCAAGAGCTGCGGCGCGCCGCAGGCGAACTCGACGACCTCCAGGCCGCGGATCATCTCGCCCTTGGCGTCGGAGTGCACCTTGCCGTGCTCCGAGGTGATGGCGTCGGCGAGCTCATCGAGCCGCTCGTCGCAGAGCTGCTTGAAGCGGAACAGGATGCGGGAGCGGGTGAGGGGCGGCGTGCCGGCCCAGCCGGGGAAGGCGGCGGCGGCCACCTTCACGGCGGCATCCAACTCGGCCTTGGAAGCGAGCGCGACCTTCGCCTGGACCTCACCGGTCGCCGGGTTGAAGACATCGGCGCTGCGACCACTGGTCCCGGCCACTTCCTTGCCGCCGATGAAATGATTGATCGTCCTCATGCACTGCTCCCAATGGCTTTCTGCGCCAGCAATGCGCCAAACGGCGCCGCCCGGCAACCGCGGCGATAATAAGCGGAGCACGGGCGGCGTGGTCAAGATATTTATCGGATTGATCAATATATTGAACGATTTGCGCGACCAATGCGACTGGCGATCTCGTTAAGGAGACTGAGATCGGAGCACATTTTTCGAGCGGGCAGCTCACACCGCTGTTGGTTAGCGACCGTCAGGACGATCAGCAGAGCTTGGTTGCAGTAATGCCGGCAAGCGATTGTTCTCATTCAGAAACGGGATGATTAGCAAATTATTTACGAGTTTGTTCCCATTTTAGTAGCTGGCCACAACCAGAATCTTTTTCGGGGAAAACTCGTGAGCTGTTGCTCCTGTCTGCTTTGCCTTGGCTTCCGCCACGCTGTGCGTGGGGGAGGCGGATCCGATCCGGAATTGGCCAGAGACGACGGCTGCGTCACCTCCGGCCGTCTCTGAGGGAATTCCTATCAGAGCATCCGCAGCCGACAGCTGCATAACGCCTCCGCACATTCCGCTATCCCAGGGGATATCCGATGACCACCCAGATCGGCACCAGCAAGAATGACACTTTCACCTTTGCCAGCTCGGACACCGACATCAACGGTTCCAGCGGCACGGATACGCTGGTCTTTGCCCAGACGGACGCCGATCTGACATCGACCACGGTCGAAAGCGTCGAGATCTTCAAGGCCGGCCTCAGCAGCGCGACGACCTTCACCGTCGACCCCGACGACACGGGGTCGCTCACGCAGGTGCTCGGCAGCAGCGGCACCGACACCCTGGTCTACACGTCGACCGCCTTCGATCTCCATTCGGTCGCATTGAGCAGCGTCGAGGTCTTGAAGGCCGGCAGCAACCTGGCCACGACCTTCAAGCTCGACCAGGCCGACCTGATGAAGAACGGCTCGGTGGTGGGCAGCACCGGCACCGACATGATCGTCGCCAACGGCACGACCCTCGATCTCTCGAGCACGACGCTGACCAGCATCGAGGCGCTCGCCGCGGGCTCCTCCAAGGCGACCACGTTCACCGTCAAGGACCTCACCGGCATTGGGGCGATTTCCGGCAGCAGCGGCAGCGACACGCTGGTCGTGAAGAATGCCGCCATCGACCTCAGCTCCACCACGCTCACCAGCGTCGAAGTCCTGAAGGCCGGCAATTCGGTCGCGACCACCTTCATGGTGGATCACGCGGACCTGGCTTCGGGCGGCGCCGTCATCGGCAGCAGCGGCTCGGATTCCCTGATTCAGCTGGGAACGGATTTCGATCTCAGCAGCACGGCGCTCACCAGCATTGAACGGCTCACGGCGGGTGTCACCGATGCCACCACCTTCACCGTCAACCAGGCGGACCTGGCATCGAATGCGACCGTGACCGGCACGGGCAAGAACGATACGCTCAGCATCGCAGGGACCAGCCTCGATCTCACCAGCACGACGCTCGCCAGCGTCGAGATCCTCAAGGCCGGCACCGCGAACGCCACCACCTTCCTCGTCAACGCCAACGATCTCGCCTCGGGCGGCAGCGTCCTCGGCGGCGCCGGCACCGATACCCTCGCCCTGAAGGCGGCCGCGGTCGATCTGACAAGCACGACGCTCGACAGCATCGAGGTCGTGAAGGCGGGTCTATCCACGGCGAGCACCTTCACGCTCCACGATTCCGACCTTGCGGCCAATGGCGGCGACGTGAACTCGGTCGTCGGCAGCGCCGGGGTCGATACGCTCACCGTCCTGGGCACCGCGTTCGATCTCAGCGCCACCAAGCTCACCAGCGTCGAAAAGCTGGTCGCCAGCGACAACGGCACCAACGGTACGGTGTTCACGGTCGATCAGGCCGATCTGGCGGCGGGCGGGTCGATCACCGGATCGACCAGCGCCAAGGACGAGATCGAGGCGGCGGGCTCCAGCCTCAATCTGACCGGCACGACGCTCTCGGGCGTCGAAATTCTGTCGACGGAGTTCGCGTCGGGCACGGCCGGCACCACCTTCACCTTGCTTGGCACGCAGCTCGGCGCCGGAAAGATCGGTGAAGTCGACGGCGACAGCGGCATCGATACGTTGGTCGTGAAGAGCACGGCGCTGGATTTCACCAGCACGACGCTCTCCGGCGTCGAAGTCCTGAAGACCGGCCTGTCCACCGCAACGACCTTCACCGTGAACCAGGCGGACCTCGCTTCCGGCGGCCAGGTGGTGGGCAGCAGTGGCGTGGATACGCTGATCGTCGCCGGCACGGATTTCGACCTCAGCAGCACGGCGCTCACCAGCATCGAGAAGCTGCAGGCGCAGACCACCGACGCCACGACGTTCACCCTCGACCAGAACGACATCGCCTCCAAGGGCTCCATCGTCGGCCACAGCACGGCCACGGATACCATCGTCGCCGGCGGCAGCTCGATCGATCTTTCGAACACCACGCTCACCAGCATCGAGAACCTGGAGGCGGGCCTTTCGACCGGCACCACCTTCGTCGTCAACAAGACGGAGCTGGCGTCGCTCAACGTGTCCGGCGATGCCGGCGGAATCGATACCCTCCAAGTTGCCGGCACCGTCTTCAATCTGACCAGCACCACGCTCAACAGCATTGAGGCCCTGAAGGCCGGCGCCGCCGGGACGACATTCACCGTCGATCACACCGATCTGGCGGCGCTCGGGACGTCGGGCGCCGTCATCGGCAGCACCGGCGCCGACACGCTGATCGTCATGGGGACGGATTTCGATCTCAGCAGCACGGCGCTCACCAGCGTCGAGAAGCTGGTCGCCGACACGACGGCCACGGCCGGGACCTTGTTCTCCATCAACCAGGGCGATCTCGCCAGCGGCGGCTCGATCGTCGGCAGCAAGTTCGTCGACACGCTCCAGACCCAGGACGCCACGCTGGATCTTTCCAGCACGACGCTGTCCGGTGTCGAAATCCTGAGCGGCGGCAGCACGAATGCGACGACCTTCACGGTCGACCAGGCCGACCTCGCTTCCGGCGGTTCGGTGCTGGGGGTCAGCGGGCAGGACGACACGCTCGCTGCCGCCGGCACCAGCCTCAACCTCACCAGCACGACCCTGTCGGATATCGAGATACTGACGAGCGCCAACGCCAAGGGTACGGCGTTCACGCTGGATGCCGGCGACCTTGCCGGCCTCTCGACGATCACCGGCAGCAACGGCGCTGGCGACAGCCTGGTCGTCACCAATGCCTCGATCGATCTCCACGGCAAGGTGGTCACCAAGATCGAGGCCTTGAAGGCCGGCGTGACCGACGCGACCCAATTCACCGTCGACGACGCCGGCGGGATTCAGAGCATCGTCGGCACCGCCAAGACCGACACCCTGGTCGCCGGTACGACCGCCCTCGATCTCAGCAGCACGGCGCTTTCCAGCGTCGAGATCCTGAAGGCGGGTCTTGCCGCCGGAACCACCTTCACGGTGGACCAGGCCGATCTTGCCGCCGGTGGAAGCGTGCAGGGCGACACCAGCGGCAGCGACACGCTGGCGGCGTCGGGGACTTCGCTCGATCTCACGAGCACGACGCTTTCGAGCATCGAAACCCTGGCGACGACGAATTCGGTCGGCACGGCGTTCAAGCTCGATTCCATCGATCTCGCGGCGCTGACGGCGATCAACGGCAGCAACGGCATCGACAGCCTGGTCGTGAACCAGACGAATTTCGATCTGACCAGCACGGCGCTGACCGGCATCGAGATCTTGAAGACCGGAAGCAGCCTCGCGACCACCTTCTCCCTGGATCAGGCGGACCTCGCCTCGGGCGGCTCAGTGATCGGCAGCAGCGGCACCGACACGCTGCTGATCACCGGCACCAGCCTCGACCTCAGCAGCACGACGCTGAGCAGCGTCGAGGCGCTGAAGGCCGGCAACAGCATTGACACCACGTTCATCATCCACCAGCCCGACCTGGTTTCCGGCGGCTCGGTGATCGGCAGCACCGGCAACGACACGCTGGCGGTGGCCGGGACGACGATCAACCTGACGAGCACGACGCTCAGCAGCATCGAGATCCTGCAGGCCGCGAACGCCGCGGCGACCACCTTCACGGTGGACCAGGCGGATCTCGCTTCCGGTGGCTCGGTGATCGGCAGCACCGGCAACGACACGTTGGTGATCACCGGCACCAGCCTCGACCTCAGCAGCACGACGCTCAGCAGCGTCGAGATCCTGAAGGCCGGCAGCAGCCTCGCCACCACCTTCACCGTGGATGCGGCCGACCTCGCCGCCGGCGGCTCGGTGATCGGCAGCAGCGGCACCGACACGCTGTTGATCGCGGGAACCTCTGTCGACCTCTCCAATACAACGCTGAGCAGCATCGAGATCCTGAAGGCCGTCAGCAGCCTCGACACGACCTTCATCGTGAGCCAGGCTGCCCTGAGCTCCGGCGGCTCGGTGGTCGGCAGCAGCGGCAGCGACACGCTGCTGTCGGCGGGGACGTCCCTCGATCTCTCCAGCACCGGACTGACCAGCATCGAGACCCTGAAGGCGGGCAGCAGCTCTGCCACCACCTTCAAGGTGGACCAGGCCGATCTCGCCTCCGGCGGCTCGGTGATCGGCAGCACCGGCAATGACACGCTGACGGCGGCGGGAACGGCGCTCGATCTCACCAGCACGACGCTCACCAGCATCGAGATCCTGAAGGCCGGCAGCAGCTTCGCCACCACCTTCACCGTGGATACGGCCGACCTCGCCTCCGGCGGCTCGGTGATCGGCAGCAGCGGGAACGACACGTTGACGGTGGTCGGCACTGGGTTCGACCTCACCAGCACGACCCTGACCAGTGTCGAAATCCTGAAGGCCGGGAGCGGCGTGCCGATCACCTTCACGGTGGACCAGGCGGACCTCGCCTCCGGCGGCTCGGTGATCGGCAGTGCCGGCAGTGACGCGCTGGCGGCGGCGGGAACAGCACTCGATCTCTCCAGCACCGTGCTCACGAGCATCGAGACCCTGAAGGCGGGCACCAGCTTCGACACCACCTTCACGGTGGACCAGGCGGACCTTGCCTCCGGCGGCTCGGTGATCGGCAGCACCGGTACCGACACGCTGGCCGCGGCCGGGACGGTGCTCAATCTCGCCAGCACGTCCCTCACCAGCGTCGAGATCCTGCAGGCTGCGAATGCCGCGGCGACGACCTTCACCGTCAATCAGGCGGACCTCGCCTCCGGCGGCTCGGTGATCGGCAGCAGCGGCAATGACACGCTGGCGGCGGCCGGGACGGCGCTCGATCTTTCCAGCACGTCCCTCACC
>Ga0335070_10003737_pt1 | contig 17788 bp, 16 predicted proteins | sample Lox_Sample_13_FD_206722 | JGI IMG/M metagenome (GOLD analysis project Ga0335070, IMG submission 206722) | Soil microbial communities from Loxahatchee National Wildlife Refuge, Florida, United States - Lox_Sample_1.3 | ecosystem: Environmental > Terrestrial > Soil > Wetlands | place: USA...
ATCCTTGAGACCGCGAAAAAAACCATCCCGGTGCCCGGCGATCGCTACATTGCCGTTCTCCCCCGGATTCGCCGTTCCGATTACATGCCCGACTCCCCGGTTTAAAATCAGATCGTCGGTTCCCTCGAGCACTGGAACCTCGACGTTAATTTTGGGAATGCGCAAGATGCCCATCGCCGGAGAAAATTGAGCCGCCAGGCTTTCCTGGTATTCCTTAATGCGTTTCTCGGACCACAAGCTGAAATCAGGAGCCGCAGTGCTTAGAGCCACTCCACGTGGACCTGCCACCGAAACCCGCTGTTGAGTCTTAAACCTCTGCAATTCGGCATTCGATAAAGCCGCACTGCGAACCCGGGAAGCTACATAAAATCCCAGCATCAGCGCGCCAACGATCAACAAAAAAAGCTCGATTTGGCGTATCCGTCGCATACCAGACTTCTGAGTCCTCGAGTGCAAACTCTCTACAAATGCACAGTACAGGGGTGGCAAAGGTGACGGAACTGTCAGTTCTTACAGCCGTTTCTCAGGGTGGTCGAACAGTGTGCAGCCCGTAGAGGAGCAATATCTAGGCGTCCGGTACGCACTTAAGGTTGGCTGTCCGGCTCATTCGTTTCACAGGGCGTTGCACGCCCTTCCAAGTCGTTCTTCTCCGAGCAAACTCGGCTGAAGAAGGCCGCTTAACAACCGCCAAGTATTGACAATCGACCTTAATTTGGCGACCGGTCGGGCGATGAGAGCCGATTTTTTGTTCGCAGTGACGTTTCTCCGGTGTTCTACACCAAGTTTGCGGACACGAAGAGCTTATCGGCCAGGGCAGCCTCGATGGCGGGAACAAGATCTGAGCCTAACCTTGGTTTCGCGACATAGGCTGAGCCGCCCGCACCGATTGCGGCATTCACATAGTCGCGATCTTCGTGCACGCTGAGAAAAATGATTTTGGCAGTACAGCCGCAATCCCGCAGCTGCCGCGCTACATCGATGCCGCTCACTTTTCCCATGGAGATGTCGAGGACGACCGCGTCGGGTCGGAGCCGGAGGTATTCGCGAACGACGGTGGTCCCGTCGATGATGGCGGCAACGACCTTGTAATTGATCTGCTTGCTGAGCATTCTTCTAACATGCGCGAGGACAGCAGCATTGTCGTCGGCCAGGAGTATGGTCACGTTCGCCACAGTATCCTTTCCGAGGGCCGGAGCACAGGACTGCAGGCGGTAAGCAGTGTAGATATCAGCACCGTGCTGGGCCTGTTGACTAGCGTTCGAGATTTATCCTAAGGTTGCGTCTGTCGGTTCGGCTACTGTCAATTCTGACGTATCTGATTTCGCAGCGACCGGCACATCACCTTCCACCAGAGTACCCAGGGACGGCTTCGACCAGATGGAGAAGTTTCCGCCGACAGAACGCAGACGCTCTCTCATGCTGACCAGCCCCAGTCCGTAATTCAGCTGTGGGACATCTTGATTAAATCCGACCCCGTCGTCGGAAACGCGCAAATGTATCCTCCCCGACTGAGAAGTCAGATCCACTTTGACGTGCCGTGCCTGGCTGTGTTTGACCGCATTACGTAAAGATTCCTGTACTGTTCGGAAGAGATTAAGGGAGACATTCTCATCGAGATTCTCGGGTAACCCGCTGACTATGCAATCGACTTCGACCTTGTGTTGCTGCGAAACCTCCCGGCAGAGATCCCGTACGGTCGATGCCAGTCCAAGGTACTGCAGCTTCGACGGATGCAAGCGATGAGACATGTGCTGGATATCGGTAGCGATTTCATTAGTTAACCGCCAAAGCTCGTGCAGTTCGTGTTTTTGTGACTGGTCCGTGCTAGTGGATGTCGCACGTTCAATTACCTCCAAACCGTTCGCCAGTAGCGCCAGTCGCTGGTTTATGTCGTCGTGCAACTCACGTGCGATCCGCGCCCGCTCCTGTTCTCCAGCCCGGATAAGCCGTCCGCTGAATTCGGCCAGGGTGGCTCTTGCTTCCTTCATATCGCTGATGTCCATGCAGCAGCCGACGTATCCGGCGAAGGAGCCATCGCTATTGAACCTCGGCACACCGATGTCAAGAACCCAACGAAATTGAGCATCATGGCGACGAAGGCGGTATTCCATGCTGAATTTCTCTCGCCGATCAAAGTGTTGGGTGTACGTGTCAAGACACTTTTTAAGATCCTCCTGATGCACCCCCTCCGTCCAGCCATTGCCAAGTTCCTGCTCGAGCCGCCGGCCGGTAAAGAGGAGCCATGGCTCGTTGAAGTAGTTGCACAGCTTGTCGGGACCGGACATCCAGATCAGCACGGGAGCGGTATTGGCGATCAAGCGGAAGCGCTTCTCGCTTTCGGAGGCTGCTTCTTCCGCCCTGCGACGTTCGGTTATGTCCCTGATGATAACTGTAAAAAGTTTCTCACCCTCATCTACAGTGTGAGAGATGGAGGCCTCAATGGGAAATTCCTCGCCGTTCGTCCGCAGGGCCCAGAGCGAACCATTCGTACCCATCGCGCGACTAGTGATACCTGTCTCGCCAAAGCGTTGAAGATGCGTGCTGTGAGAAGAACGGAAGCGCGCCGGGATAAATCGTGTCAAAGAACTCCCGATTGCATCGATGGCGCTGCAACCGAACATCTTCTCAGCGGAACTGTTAAACAGTAAGATTTTTTGCTGGCTGTCAACGGCGACGATCGCATCCATCGCAGAATCCACAATGGCCGTTAGCCGGTTTTCGCTCTCTTGCAGTTTTACCTGAAACGCCTTGCTGTCAGTGATGTCCTGGGTCGTGCCGTAGAGATGGGTCGCCTGACCATTGGCATCGGTCATAGCTGCCCCGCGAGTCGTAACCCAACGTTTGCTACCGTCCGGCATCATCAGTTCGAGGTCGAGCTCTCGAACTGAGGCGCTGTTCACATCTTCTTGCATTGCAGCTCTCAGGCGTTCCCAACTCTCAGGAGTGAAGAGCCGGGAGAATTCCTCAAACGACGGCGGGGGCAATGAGGGATCGAGTCCGTGAATGCGGTACAACTCCCGCGACCATGTGAAGGACTTCTGCTTGGGGTCCCACAGCCAGTTGCCCACCCGGGCGAGGCGTTGCGCATCCGCCAATTCTCCTTCCCTTCGGCGTAATGTTTCTTGCGCTCGTTTGCGATTGGAGATGTTGCGAAACAACAAGACAATTAACAGGGTCTCAATCAACAGAACGGCGGAGAGGCCCAGAACTCTCCCGCGGTACAACGCCCATGGAGAGTACTCCCAGTTCAGCAAAACGCTACCCGGAGGCAACTCATTTTCAGCTATACCAAAACGATGAAGCTGTCGCCAGTCGACCATGTAGTGCTGGAAGTCGCCCGCGGTAACGGGAATACTCTCCGCCTTAGCGCCCCTCAGAATACGCACTCCTGCTTGCCCCAGGGCGCGCCCAACGTCTCCCAATTCCGCGACGCTGCCACCTACTGCACCGTTGCCGACGACCGAGGAAAAAGTTCCGTAGATCGGACGATTGGCAACCTTGGCAATCGCGGGTAGGATACGGGCAGGAACGAACTGCTCGCCATTAGCGGCGATTTCGAAATCGAGTAAGAGAATGACGGTACCGGGCCCCACGCTGGCCAACCGCTGCTCCGTTTCCACCAAGTCAAGGTTCGTCAGATATTCAAACTTGAGATTCGATTCGTACTCGCGAAACTGTTCTTGCGCGATCTTCATGTCGAGCCGCTCAGTGTCCGAGGAGCCTGAAACAACGATCACCCGGTCAGTACCGGGATTCTGCCGCAGCGCCAGCTGCAGGGTAGGCAAGTAATTCGACTTTCTGACTACGCCTGTTCGGTTTGGCTTTGGTTTCAGCCAGTCTGACTCATTGGGGGGATCGGCAATAAAGAAGAGGAGAGCCGCATCCGGGAAGAGCTTCGCTTGAGTCTGTTCCGCAAAATCTATTGTTGCCTCTCCGATCGCGATTACCAGCTGGAACGTCTTTCCGCGATACTTGTCGAGGAGATATGTCGTTGTAGCGTCCTTGCGAGAACGATCGGCAAGAGAAGAGGAGAAGTCGAGATAGTCGAAGCTGAAACGAACAGGCTTGTCGGAATTGGTAAGAATCTGGGCCTCGGCCTGCTCGATCATGGATGCAACATCCGGCGAGTCCGGGTCTAACGAGGAAAGGAAGAGTACTTCGATCTGTTGCGGTGCCGGGTGCGGCGTGGGGTGATGGCGGGAACCAGCGGATTGAGTCGCGTTGAGCTGAAGCGCACCAAGGAGACACATCAGTGTGCTGCGGAACAGAAGCTTTCTGATGCTGGAACATCGCACATTTCGCGTTTTAAACGCTGCCATGAGATTTCAATTGCGTTGCGTAGTGATCCTAAACGGACATCACGCGTCTCACACTAATCATGGTGCCGAGATCCGACTACTGGCAGTGTTGACAGTCGGTACTTCTGCGAATTTAGGATGGTGCTGACGAAAGGGAGAATGCGTTGCGATGAGGACTCTGCAGTGGTCGACCCTCGCTCACAGTGCTCCTTCCTTCCGCATCTTGGTCACGACGAGCGTCACTAGTCCGTTGATTGCTTTGTGGACGTTCGAAGGATTGAAAGTGTCGGTAGTTCCGGTCCAAACCAATTGGCCGTCTGTCGCAGATATAACGTAAAGGTTGGTCTCGACACGGACTTTTTTCTCCTTCTGCAGGTAGCCGGGCGAGTACACGACCGGGTAGAGAGTGCCATAGTAGCCGTAGAAGCTGTTGTAATAAGGATAGGGCACAAAGTACGCGGTGCCGGGGACGTAGGTGACGGCATTATCCACCTTAATCAAGCGAGAAACCACAACTGCTTCGATCTGGCTCGCTCGGATTTGCTCTTTCAGATAGCTGAGGTCAAGCTGAGCTCCAGGAGGGCGAAGCAGGATTGTGTTTCCCGGAATAGCCTCGTAGCCCTGACGGCTGAGCTCGGCGGACAGGGCGTCCTCAAACTCAGCACGGACCTCCACCTTGTTGCTCAGCCCTAGCGCTAATACCCGATGAAATTTCTTCTCCGCACGGTAGTCGGGATTCTTCCAACTCATCACCAGCTTGCTCGACTTGCCAGGAAGTACAGTGGCCGCTGCGAGCACGATGACGATAGCCAGAACCTTGCGATTCACAGTCTCCTCGATTTGGTTGGCGACCAATGCACAACCCATTTGCCTTGGCCAGGCGGAAAGTAACGCTTAGACAAATACCCGGATCGCTCAACCTGCACTTCGTTTTACTTCGGCGGAAAGTTTTTCAGCAGTTTGGCGACCGCCTTGTTCAGCCGTTTCTGATTCTTCTTCGGATCCTTACTTGGGTTCAATGTCTTGGATGCCTGTCCACGCCAAAGGAGCTGTTGCGGCGATGGATCGTAGAAATCCAGCCCCAACGTCCCGATCTGAATCGTAGTACTCGTGACGGTCGCCACGCCTCCTCCAAATCGCCAGCCACCTCCAGTGCCATAGGCATTCCACTGTTCCTGTTGGGTGATAGACACTTGGTAAGCAACGTACAGGTCGGCCTTGTCATCGTCGGTCCTGGTCAGCTTCTTTGCGGCCAGCGAGGTATCAACCGCCAGCTTGATCTGCTGATCGAGAATCTGATTCGGCTGCTCGGCTCCCGGGATGGTGACCCATTTGTAGGTCTTATATTTTGAGAAATCAGTACCCGGCATGTAGTTCGTTCTGATGTCCTGCGCTGCGGCGAACCCAAACGCCAGCATCACCAAAACAATCCCAGCAACTCCATTCTTACGCCTGCAAGGCATTGCTGCCTCCTATATAACCGGTGAGCGAAGCTTAGAGAGTGCATCGTACGGTGACAACTGTCAGAATTATCAGTCGATCCCGCCACCGGCATGAAAGCAGAGCTCCGCAGACTCTGCCCAATCGCCAGGCGTCGGGGGGAACTGCGGCGGAAATTTGACAACCTGTAAGTAGTGACAGTGTCATCTCCTCTCGTCTTTGCCGTAGTCTCTACGTGGCTCCTCGGGGCAGAGCGTTCTTTGTCAACTCCAACACCAGGACGAGTGAACACAATGACGAATCGAAGATGCTGGTTCTTGGCGTGGCTCATGGTGATAACGGTCACTCCATGCGCATTCACTCAAAAAGTGAAGGTCGGGTACGACAAGAGCACCGACTTTTCGAAATATAAGACTTATACGTGGGCCAAACCCGAGACTCCAATCGCTCGGCCCGTACTTTTTGAAACTGTGGTGGGCACGATCGATCAGGAACTACAGTCCAGAGGTCTGGAGAGAACTGACAAAGATGGGGACCTCACTTTGATCGCTGCTGGTGGGATGGAATACGGAAGCAACTTGCCTGCGGGAACTCCTATACTGCCGGTTTATGGCGGCCCCCCTCCAGCCATGAATGCCACGATGTGGACTGGCGCCAACCCCTCGTCTGCAGCGTCCGGACCCATCGTTGCGAAAGGAACCCTGGTTTTGGAATTTGTGGATCGAAGCCAAAACAAAGTGATCTGGAACGGAGTTGTCACCCGCACATTTGATCCGGAGCAGAAGAATAAGGGGCTGGTTCTAGCCCAAAAGGCGATCGTCAAATTGCTAAAAGGGTTTCCACCGCAACATTCCTCTAAATGATCCGCTTGTGAGGCCGAAGTCCGCCGCGGACTGAGCTTGGGAAGAGAACGGGCGCTACGAGATAACCCGCCTCTCCCAACCGTCAGAACGTCCACCCCAGGCTAGACGTGGAACCGTAATCTGTTTTGGGCAGGTTCTGCGGTGGCCGACTGTCGACGTTGAGATAATAGCCAAAATTCCAGTAGAGATCTTTCGCGATCCTCAGTTTCAGCGATGTGTTCAGGTCAAAACGGACCCGGCCTGGATCCGTCATACTGGGATAGACATTCGCAGTAGCCAGAATATTCGTAGTTTTGAAGCGGAAGAAATTCAGTTGAGTGCCGAAGACGAGTTCGCCACTCTCACCGGTTTGGCCGACCGTCGCTCCTGAAGAATAGTGCTCGCGGTTCCATACCACTCCGCCGAATCCAGTGATGAAGCTGTTGTTCGTGCTGCTGAAGACATGCCCCACCGCGCCGCCAAGGGTGGTACGCAGACTGAGTTGCTGCTGATCGCTCTGCAGAAACTCGCCCAGTCCCGCGTAGAAATTTCGCGGTGACCGCAACTGTCGGACGACATCCAGGCTCAGATCATTGCGAAGATCCGAGATGTCCCCTCCACCGCTGAAACTGGATTGATAGTTCGCAGATGTCGACCACTTCGCCCGTTGGAAGAGGGCATTTGCTTGGAAGTTGTATTGCGTACGGCTCTGCTGTTTGGAAAAGTTCAGGCCGCTGGATAGTCCGCCGTGCAGATTCTGCCAAAACGTTTTATCGGTTCTGTCGATCTCAACCACCTCTTTGCCTGCGATAGCTTCACTGGTGGAAGGGCCCGTTACCTGCACCTGCAGCTCCTTCGGTTCATTTCCTTGGTTTGCGGTCTCAAGACTACCGGTGTAGCGTCTTCCAGCCTTGTCCGCAACCACGAACTCCTGGGCACTTTCCACTTTTGTGATCTTGGACCAGTCCATTGCGACCGTGCCATCGACGTAATCAAGTTTCACGTAAAGATAGCCTTTCTCGAGCTTGATGATCTCACACGTAACGCGGTCACCATTGGTGAACTGGATAATATCTTTCTTCTCTCGCGCCAAGCACGTCACACTTACAAACAAAAATAGAAGAATTCTGGCGAACCGACGGCGAATTAGTCCCTGACGATGGACCTTCATGAATGGCATAGTTCCACCTGCGTCTTCGTTTCTATCGGACTCTCACGTTTTTACCGCTATGCAGTCCCGAAGCACCGCTTGGGACGGATCCGGAGAGCCCTCCTCGGCCCATTCGACTGATTGCGGTAATTCGTAAACCACGATACGTGCCACCGTACGGACGCACACCTGTCAGAATTGGCAGGTGACAATCAAGGAGAGCTTCAGGGAGACGAGCAAATTGTGACACCTACCGAGACTGAACATCCTGATTTCGTTTCTGGTTCTTTTTCTTAAACAGCTTTTGCTGGAGATCGGGGCCAAACTCGGAAAAGATTGCCCCCGCCGTTCCGAACACGAGGCCGATGCCAGCTCGCGAGAACACCAGGCCTACGCTGCGATTTTCCGCGGGATAATACAGGGTAGAAAAACCGCCTGCTGCCACCCTTCCGACCGAATTAGAGTAATTGAATGAAGTGCGCCCCGAGTCCTTACGTGTCACGAATGCGCTCGCGATAGCGTGGCCTAGCCGCTTTTTTGTACTTCCCTCCCCCTCTCTGAAGTATCTGGGATCTTCGTGCAGCATTGAGGGAAAGGCATACGTACTCATGAATTCGCCAATTGCGTAATCGCCGAACGATGCAGCAAAGCGCTTCGCATACCCGGACATTCCCTGTCCGTAGGAGGGGAAATCGTTTCTCGCCTGTCCCATTCCGGCCTGAATTCCGGTGCCAACGAGTGTGAATGGGTCAGAAACATTTTCCGTAAAGATGCGGAACTTACCACGCGACGTAAGCGGAGGCGCATTCTTGTCGTTGGTGATGCCGAAGGTTCTCACAATGCCAAACATGCGTTCGCTGTCACCTTGGCCGGTGTTCTTAGCGGCTTGGGAACCGGTCTCAGTGGAGGAAGACCGGGACAGCGGCGCTTGCGCGTTGAGACCTGGAATCACCTGCGCTGTTCCCAACGAAACAAGAACGAGAAACAAGACCAGCAAGACAGCCCCGCCCCTCGCAGCATGCGACTTGTGGCGACCGGCGATCGCACTCGGCATCCCATCTCCTGACAACTAGCCGCAGGGCGCTGAAGTACTGACGAAAAAGATCAGACAGCTGCTTACTCAGCGGTACAAACGGCAGTGCGCAATACCCATCATGTTAGAGGGACCGAGGAAGGGCCCATCACTTCATCAGGGTCGCTTGCGCGATTCTTGCGGGAGCTTGGCCGTAGTGCTCGAGTTCGAGTTGACCACTCTTATTGAATTTCAGTTTCACGGCGTAATACAGCAATCCGTCCCCCTTGCCCTCTTGGTCGAGGTCGAGAACTATTATGCTGAACTTATAGCTGGTAGAGCGTCCAGAGTTCCACAGTTCAGGCAACGACATTTGCCGGTTCGACACAAGAGTAACGCGGCGGCCCTTGGGCCCGGGCTTCTGCCGAATAAGCTGCACCTCGTTTCCCACCGTGCCCGTCATCGCCATCCGGCCCTTACCTTTGATTTTCTCCATTGCGCTCACGAGGCGATCCTGACCGTTGCTCTTCAGGATTCCAGCGAGTTCGTTAAGCTCGGCATCACTCGAATAGTCTTCGATGATCACGGACCCGGTTACTGTCTTGCCGGAAGTCGGGCCCGACGTTCCAAAAACAGTAATGGCGTAGTTCTCGCGTTTGGGTTGGTCCTGTGCTGCCATGGGCAATGACGCACAAGCAAGAGCTGCAACAATAAGGATGCGTGGGTTTAGAGCTCTCATTGTTCTTATCCTCTTTCACTTCTTCTCAGAGATTCCCTCGCGGCACAAATTCCTTACCCCGGAGGTCGATACCAAGCCGATCACTTGCTGTCCGTTCGCTCGTCATAGCGGGGAGTCACCATCAGTCTTTTCCGCTGTGAAGGCCGCCATCGATGTCACTTTCCTTTCTGCGCTTGATTCCGTCCGTGGCTCCAGATCGAGATACTTGACGAGCATCACCTCATTGCCCTGCTCGTTATAAACAAGTTCGTCGACCAGTCTTTGCGCCAGCAGAACACCGTAACCACCCGGCCGCATCCCGAGCGCAGTCCGATAATCGAAGTGGCGTAGCGGGTCGTCCGGCGGGTTGGCGATGGCCGCATGTGGAATCTCGTCCAGCGTGAATCCCTCCCCGGGGTCGCTAATACGGCAAGACACCATGTGGCGAGCGCGCAGATACGAGATCTCAACTTCTTTTCCTGGATCAAGGTGTCCACCATGCTCGATTGCGTTCGTTAGCATCTCGCGGAATGCCGCCGCGACCGCACCTTTTTCCGGATCTGGCAGCTCGGCAATTTCTTCAAGGAATTGCAGGACTCGATCGGCAGTCTCCAGATCGCAGCGGGCCCTGAGACGAATCCACTCCGGAGTCGCAGAAATCACTTCGATACCGTCATCCCAACACGGGTCCTCGATCGCAAGCTTGACCATGACCGCTAACGAACCGGGCGAAAATGGCTTGGAGAAATAGCTGAAAGCATGCTCGCGCATTGACGCAATTACGTCCGCCGGAGTGCTCTCGTCGGCCAAGATGATCAGGCGGGTATGCGGGCGAATACGTCGGAGCTTACGAAGCAGTTGAATATCTTCCCGCCCAGACGTTTTTTCGCCGGTCACGACCAGATCAAAATTCCTGCTCTGCGCCATATCCAGAGCGGACGCGTTGGTCGTTACGCTCCGAATGCTCCACAGTCCGGCCTCGAGGATTCCACGCAGCTGTTGCTCAACCTCTGAATCTTCGCCAACCAGTAGTGCGGTGCGGACCGCAATGGGACGCAGGCTGCTATTTGGAAGGGCACTCATATTCGGCTCTTCAAGATCAGAACGTTCCTCCCTGCACCGCATTCCTCGAGCAGAGCAAATGCTAGGAGCAACGAGGTGCCCTGTAACCTGTCAATGTTTACAGTGTCTCGGCCGCTCTCTCGGTATGGAGTGGCACCACGCTGTCAGATTTGACAGTTGTTGAGAGAGTGCAAAGCTTTTAGGTTGTTGATTCGGGAGAGCACGTCCTCACGATTAATGGATTCTGTTCCGTTTCTGGAGTGCCCATGAGAACTGCTTCACCACGGACAGTGTCCGACTACCTAATCTCCGCCTCCATCGCTGCCTGTCTGGCGCTGGTCTTGGCGACGATGCCGTCCGGTGTCTCGGCTCAGCAATTACCCCAATCGTGCGCCGAAAATAATGGGCGCTGGCTTGAGAACTTCAATGAATGCGAATCCGTGAGTGAACAGTGGTGTCATTCGGCGGGCGGACAGTTCGTCGAGTGCGGATCGGCGTGTCGCCACGAATCAGGACCTGTGCCCTGCACGATGCAATGCGTCCGCGTGTGCACGTTCGCGGCCTCTCTCGTCCAGAACACCGCAAACAGCGCACACGATATCGATGGCAAGTCTGCCACAACCGACAGAGATCAGGCGGGGAACTCCAAAGAGCCGGGCTATGTGCGGGGCTCCAGACCGCAACTGTTTTCCTACGACGAACTCGTCCAGTTGAGCCTGGACCAGGCAATGAGCCCAGAGCTGTCGCAGAAACTTCACACGGTTACCACCACTCCCTTTATCAACAATGAAGCCTATTATCGCGGAGCCAGACCTCGACCTCTTGAAATCCGAGGTCTCGGACCCTCGCTCCGTATCGCATTGTGGAATATTGAGCGTGGGCTGAGCCTCGACGACATTCAACTTTTTCTAACTGACAAAGATCGATTCATGGCCAAGGTTGAAGAGGAGCGGAAGAAGGCCAAGGAAAGTGGGCACCAGGCGAGAAAGGTCGCTCTGGAAAACATTCCGCAAGAAATCGAAATACTGAAAGCCGCGGACGTGTGGATTCTGAACGAAGTGGATTGGGGCGTGAAGCGGACCCAATATCGTGAAGTCGTCCGAGAACTCGCCGAGACCTTGAATATGAATTGGGCCTATGGCGTGGAGTTTCTTGAGATCGACTCGAAACAATTGGGAACCGATACTTTTGAGGACAAAGAAGACGAAAAAGAACGGCAGCAACTCCTGGAACAGTTTCGAGTCGATAAGGACCGAGTCCGAGCGCTGCACGGAAATGCTGTTCTATCGCGCTACCCGATTCTAGGAGCACGGCTGGTCCCCTTTAAGGTTGGCTACGACTGGTTTAAAGAGACAAAGATTACCGCCCTGGAAAAAGGAAAACGGAAGGCCGCCGTCTTAGTAGGCGAAGAACTACTGCAAGAGGTTCGTCGGGGCGGGCGCACAACCTTGTTTGTCGATCTGGACGTTCCGGAAGTTTCCGGACAGCGCCTCACCATCGCAGCCACTCACCTGGAGAACCGCACGAAACCCAAGGTGCGCCGCCAGCAAATGGAAGAGTTGCTGGGCGCGGTTCGCGAAATTCGCAATCCGGTTGTGATTGCCGGCGATTGGAACACCAGTGGCTCTAACTCGACTCCTACGAGCGTAAGCAACATGCTCTACAAGCGGTACGGAAGTTTGGATTTCTGGACCACCCAGGGCATCCAATGGGCAACGGGTGTTGGTCTGGTCTACAGCGCCGCGCGAGGCATCAGGAAACTCGCGGGAATTCAGTACCGGGTTGATCCCACGTCGGCAAATATACCCGGGATTCATCCCAACCTCGAACGCGGCCTCTTCAAGACGTTAGAGCGATTCCGCTTTTCAGATGGGAAAGCCTTCGACTTTAGAGGAGTATCGGCGAGAACGGTGAATGAGAAGTCCGGCACTCTGGGGGATTCAAACCAGCGTTTAGGCAGGGGCTTTACTCCCACTTTCGCCACTGAGTTCGTCTGGAAGAAAATCCGGGTTGCGAAGTTCAAGCTTGACTGGATCGTCGTCAAATCTGAACTCACCGATCCACGCGACGTAAAAGGACCGTACATCTTCGCACCCCACTTCGGGCGTACTCTGTCTGACCTGAACAACTCAACCCTGGAACCCCTTTCCGACCATAGTCCCATGACCGTGGATCTGCCATTCCAAGAACCAACGCAGATTGGGAATAAACGTGAATAAAGCCACGAACATCTGACGGTTCTTTTACTTGATTGCTCTCCGCAGCCACGCAGTTCAAGCCTAGGCTGTTATTCCGGGCCTTTCACCCTGCTACTGGACGAATGGCGATGAAAGCCCAGGCTGCGCACGGAGTGGAGACTAAACATCTGCTGCCCGATCAAATAGCCGAATGCACCCCCAACGGCTACGTCAGAGGGAAAATGCTTGAGGCCCGTCACCCTGCTCACTGAAACAGTTGTGGCAGTTCCGTAGACCAACCATCGCACCCACGGTTTCGGATATTCGTGCGCTACAACGCTGGCCATGGTCCAGGTAAAACTGGAATGCGCAGACGGAAAAGAGCTCCCGAATGAGTTGTTTTGCCAGAAACGACCATTGCCATTACCTTCGCTGGGGCGCTCGCGCCCGCCAATCACTTGCGTCAGCCCAACTACCGCCGCGGTATTGCCAAAAGCCTCGGCGGCCAAGATCCCTGTTTCGTTCGCGTGCTCATCCTTAGTTTTGAGGCTGGATAGCCAGAGACCGGCGACGGAAGCCGTCATCGAGTACAGCCCGATGTCGGAAATATGCTGGCTGATGTCAACGTGATCACGCGACAGCGCTCCCGAGATGTGCTTGTCGCCCGCGATCAGTCCTCCAGTTGCCGCCAGAAACACCAAATCCCACTTGAGATTTTTGCGGTGAAATGGCGCGCTATAAATTTCTTTCTGATCTTTCAGGGCTCGTCGGAGCACGGACGGGTGATCGTTCTGCGTGGTGGCCGGTTCGTCTGGCGATGGAGCGTCGGGGAATAGCGCCTCGGTCTTTCGGGCAGCTGGCGCAATTCCACGAAGCCGCTCGGCGACGATGGCGGAGGGAGCGTCGGGGAGGGCAGATGGGACGGTGTCGCTGTCGTGTCCGACCGCAGCAGAACCAAAAAGAGTGAGTCCCACCCATACGAATAGCAATCGCAACGAGCACCACAGGAATCGTGATCTTAGACAATGGGAGATGTAATGATGATCCAAGCATCTATTCAAAACCTTCCCGCGACCCCTCCGAAACTGTCAGAAGTTATAGTCAGCACGCGAGGAAGTCCTTCCGGGCAGAGAGTACAGACGAAGGTTGCCGTCGATGTGGCTCTCACTTGAATCACACCCCCATGTGATCGTAATCACACTGTGACGGAAATCCTCCTGCTAGGGTGACGGACAAATGTTAGAGGGGCTGAAGTGGTACAGTAAGGGTTGGAAGACATTAGAAGGTCTGCACTCCCAACTCCCGATTGGCGGCGAAAAATGCGACTCCATTTTTTCGCCGATGTGCTCCGGTCCTGTAGCCGCTCCGAAGGAAATGTGACATGAGCATGGTGGATCACAAGGAAACCACATGAGCAACAGATCGCGCATTCTTATTGCTGATGACCATAATCTAGTGGCGGAACTCTGTAAGAAACTTCTGGAAATCGACTTTGAAGTGGTAGAAGTGGTTGCGGACGGTCGCGCCCTGGTGCGTGCTGCCCGCGAACTGAAGCCGGACGTCATCATCGTAGATGTGGCGATGCCGATTCTGAACGGTCTGGACGCCGGGCGGCAAGTGAAAGAAATGTTGCCATCGGTCAAGTTGGTTTACTTGACCATGAACCCTGATCCGGACATAGCCGCCGAAGCTTTTGCTCGTGGGGCGTCAGGCTACTTGCTCAAAACTTGTGCCTCGTCGGAAATGGTTCTGGCGGTTCGCGAAGTATTGCGGGGTAAGACCTATCTGTCACGAGCGCTGTCGCGCAATGACATCGACTGCTTGCGCTGGCAACAGAAGGAACTGATCGACGAAAGCGAACGCCTCACCGACAGACAGCGGGAAGTATTGCAGTTGCTGGCCGAAGGCAAAGTCATGAAGGAAATCGGCGGCATCCTGAAAATGACGACCCGAACCGTTGCCTATCACAAGTACAGGATCATGGAAGTACTCGGCGCCAAAACTAACGCTGAACTTGTCAAGTACGCGGTCAGGAACCACATAGTGGCGGCGTAATATTCGGCACCGTGCCGGTTGAATCGGCCTCAGCGCCAGCGAGGCTGTTCCTCGCGCAATTCGCCAGCATCTATTAGTGTCAGATTCAGATTCCTTACTCGTGCGGATTCGCCTCATCTTGCTGCGCGCCCGGGCCCCGTCGTTGTTTCGCCTGCCGCTCGAAGTAGAACGCAACCGCGAGTGCCAGAATCAGGGCTGCAATCCCGAGCAGGGTCAAAGCTGGTATTACGTTGGGCTCCGCGATAATGACCTTCCGAGCCATTGCGATCAAGGCAACCTCCAGGACTACGCGCACGTGAATCACATCCCTCGTCAGGTAGGCTTTCAACGTTTCCAGCAGTTCCACCCCAATCAGCACCAACAGGAAATATCCAAAAATCTCGAGCAGTCCCTGCACTCGAATAAGAAATCGGGGAGGTGTCCAGACCTCCTGAGCGATCAGCACGCCTAAATGCAAGGTCGACAACAACACAACGACCGCGAGCATTCCAACGAGCGCGAAAACGATTACCTTTTGGATTTTCGTGAGTAGTGCTTCCAAAACGATCTCCAGAACGCTAAACCGGCAGCTTCTAAGAACGGGGCTCCTCTAATTCACTCGGACTGTTTGGAAATTGTCGAGAGATGGACCACGGCGGCAGCGGCTGTAAGCTGCACCTCGATCTTTTCGTCCTTGAGCCCTGCGCTCAAGTCGGGTAGTACGGCAGCATCGCCGCGGCGGGCGAGGGCGTCGTAGGCAGCGGCCCTGATTAGCCATTCCTTATCGGAAAGCGCTGTAACGATCAGCTTTTCCGAACGCGGATCCGGATCTTTCGCCAGAACCTTGATCGACGTGGCTTTCAAGATCGGCGCTTTCGCCTTGCTTTGTTGAATGCGTTGATACACCTGCAAACTGATTCCGCCAAAGGGCACGAATCCCATTCCCTGTTCAAATGCCATTTTTTCCATCGCCTTGGGATTGGACAACAGCTGGCCGAGTTCCTTCGTCTGATCTCCCACAAGTCCTTCGCCGGACTTGCGCGTCCCAGAGATCACGGCGTAGTACACCTCATATCCGTGTTCATCTCCCAGTTGAATCAGGGCTTTCGCGGCGGCCAGTGCCACCGAACCTTCCTTGTCGTTCTTGATCACTCCCTTTAATTGCGGGATGGCACTCTTGTCCCCCATCGCACCAAGTGAGAGGGCCGCTGCCCCGCGCACTTCGGTGTCTTTATCCTGCAAGGCCTTTTCAGCCAGACTCACAGCTTTTGCGTTGCCTGGGATCAACTGCAGCACTCTCATGGTCATCACCTGCTGATCTTTGCTTTTGTTTTCGGCACCAGTCTGCAGGATGGTCCAAGCCTGGTCGAGCGGCGTTTGCGCCGACAAATATGACGGCGCGGCTGACAAGACGCCGATGAATCCGGCGACTGCGAAGATCCGAAACTTGCGTATTGCTGTACGAAGGGCAGGCATTGAGTCTCCTTTTCGGCGAGGCGAAGCGCTTTTCGGAGTGCATTGCGATCTCAGCGAATGCACTTCACAGCTCGTCAGTTCTTAGACTAGGGCTTAGCCCAGGGTCCTTCTACTGTCAGAATGAACAGTCAGTGCGTCAAAGCAGTTCCTGTCACGGGAACCCCCATCAATGATCTATCGTTTGTCGCGCTGTAATTTCTGACAGTTCATAACCCGGTCGGAACCTCATAGCATTCGTGTGTCGCCGGCATATTGAAACAATGACTGCGCGAATGGAAAACCCTATGAAATTGCTCGGTATGGTCTTAGTCTGCACGTGTGTCATTCTTATTTGCATTTCACCTTTACAAGCGCAACAGGCGGGGCAATGGGTGCCAGGGCAGTATGGCCTCAATGCCGGCGTGGTCCCTGATCCGGGGTTCACCTATGAAAATCTGGCCATCAATTACTCTGCCAGCCGATTGAATGATTCCAGCGGAAACCGTATCCCAAACATCACTGGGACCTATTCGTTCTGGGCGGAGGAGAACATTTTCATGTACGTCTCGAAGTTCAAGATCCTCGGGGCGAAACTCTTTCCTTATATAGAACTGGCCTACGGGAACGGTTCTGTGGTGGCTGACCTGGCTGTCGCACCCGGGACCAACCTCAAGATCGCTGGTGGCGGATCGGGGTATGGCGATACCTATGTTCAGCCGGTGGCCCTCGCTTGGAACTTCAAGCGAGCTGACGTCAACGTTGCATATGCTTTCGTTGCCCCCACGGGCCGATACTCTACGGGAGCGAGCGATAATATTGGTTCCGGATATTGGGGCAACATAATAAACGCTGGCGCCACGGTCTACCTCACCAAGAACAAAGGAACCAGCGCAAACCTATTCACCGTGTGGGAGACCCACGGGAAGAAGGCCGGCAGCGATCAAACACCCGGTCAGGCCTTCACCACGGAATGGGGACTCGGCCAGGTTCTTCCACTAAAGAAGGATTTCAGCAGGCTGCTACAACTCGGAGTCGTTGGGTACGACCAGTGGCAGATATCGGACGATGGAGGAACGACCACGGTCGGCGGTGTCGTTGTCCCCGCGAGCACGCTTCCTTACTACTCGTTTCATGGCATCGGTGTTCAGTCCAATTTCATTTTGCCAAAGAAGAGCCTGGCCTTCTTCTTCAAGTACTACGACAACTATGCAGCCAAGGCGCGTACGCAAGGCCGCACATTCGTGTTCGGCGGCTCGTGGACATTGAGGCTTCCAAAAGCGGGCCCCGCAAAATAGCAATGAAGGAGGAATCTCGCAATAAGTTCTTGATGCTCCGGCCAATTTAAGATGCTGGGGCCCTCAACTTTCCCTTTAAGTCCTTTGTTCTCTTGCTCCGATTGCAATCTGTTTGTTTTGACAGTTACGAGACTGGATCGCAAGGCCTAGACTGTCCGAGAGTGAACCCAATGACTAATCCAACAACGGTCAGACCAAGCAACGGACTCACCATTCCGGGAAATGCACCGCCTGCATTCCATGTTTTGGCCAAACCTACGGGCGCGATCTGCAATCTCGATTGCAAATACTGTTTCTTCTTGTCG
>Ga0335070_10003738_pt1 | contig 17786 bp, 12 predicted proteins | sample Lox_Sample_13_FD_206722 | JGI IMG/M metagenome (GOLD analysis project Ga0335070, IMG submission 206722) | Soil microbial communities from Loxahatchee National Wildlife Refuge, Florida, United States - Lox_Sample_1.3 | ecosystem: Environmental > Terrestrial > Soil > Wetlands | place: USA...
TCGGCATTGGCCGTCTTTATAGGCTTGGACGCCACCTCGACGAAAATCCCATTGTCGATCGCGATGTGGTGGCCAGGCTGCGGATCGCCCGTCTCGAGATCGAGCAAGGTCGCGTTCTCGAGAATCAACATAGTCTGTCTCCCGCCAACAGCTCGGCATCGATGTACTTGGTGTCGGTGTAGGGTCGGAATCGATTGACCTTCCCCCCTTCGACTTCAATCATCACCAGGTAGCGGCAATGGAAGAGCCGTCCGTTGACGAGCGATCCGGTCGCGGTGTACTCGACTACGGTGGCTGCCTCCTCGGACATCACCCGGTCGATTTGAATGTCAAAATGGCCCTGAACGAATCGCGGATAGACTTTGGTGAAAATCATCGGCAAGACGGTTGCTATGGGGGCGGGGGATGCGATCGCCGTGGAGCTCGGGAGCTCGATGGCTGCATCGGGAGTGCAGACCGCGAGCGCGCTCTCGAGGTCCGCACGCCAGTAAGCCTCCAGGAACCGCAGAGCCGCTCTTTGACTATCCACGGGCGAGGTCAACAACCAGCTTGCCGTAGTAATCATCAGAGTCGAGGGCGCGGTAGGCCTCGAGCGTCTGGGAGTAAGGATAGACGCGACCTATCGATGGAACGAGACTTCGGTTCTGGAGAGCGTTGATAACAAACTCGATGCCGCGTCGCAGTTGCGCGGGATCACGGACGTGATTGAACATGGAGTATGGATGGACGACGGCCGCACGGCGTACCAGCGCTACGATATCGAGTTGGGTCGGCGCCCCGGACAGCAGGCCGTAAAGAAACACGCGGGCGTTCATCGCCAAAGCGTTCACGTACTTGCTCATGAATGGGCCGGCAACCGGATCATAGACCACGTTGACGCCGCGCCCGTCGGTTGCGTTGAGCACACTTGCGCTGAGCTGAATGTCGCCATCGAGCACGAGCGTCGTATCTGCGCCGGCAGCAGAAATTACCGAGGCTTTGCTCGCGGTACGGGTGGTTGCGATTACACGTGCCCCGAGCGCTTTGGCAAGTTGGATCGCGCCGAGGCCCGCACTACTCGATGCCGCGGTGATGAGCACGGAATCAGTCGGTCCGACGTCAGCGATCTCGACGAAGGCAAAGTAGGCGGTGAGATATTGCATCCAGACAGAGGTCGCCTGGATTGCCGTGAGATCGTCGGGCCAGGGGGCCACATAGGCGGCGGGGACAATCGCGAACTCCCCGTGGACCCCGTAGAGGGACGTTTCGAAGGGTACGGTGCCAACACGATCGCCTTTCGCGAAGTGGGCGACTTCGGTGCCCACGGCGTCTACCACGCCGGCGCATTCGGATCCTATGCGCGAAGGAATTGTCGGAGCCGTATAGTGCCAACCGCGGGCGTAAAGCCAGTCAGCGCGGTTCAGCGCAAAGGCGTTGACGCGGATGCGGACTTCGCCTGGTCCTGGCTCCGGGACCGGCACCTGCACCATGCGGAGGACATCGACGGGTAAGCCCACCTCAGTGAGTTGAACGATGGATGCGAGTTCGGGCATGGGCTGCTACTGCCTCACTGAATAGCCATAATCGCGAGCGGCTTGTTCCTGGGTGATGTAGCTGTTTCTCAGGTCGCGCTCGATGAGATCGCGTGGGCGCTTTGCGGGATCTCCAAATCCACCGCCCGTGGCGGTAGTCAATCGGATCAACTCGCCCTTCATGACGCGCACCGCCGTGCACATATCGTGAGTGGCTACGGAGCCGTCGAGACGGATGATCTTCAGATTGTTGAGCGATCCCGGCTTGCCTCCATGACTGCCCCACGGCGGCACTTGGGTTCGGCTGGAAGCGTACGTCACGAACACTTCATCCGCAGTGACGCGATAGTCGAGGATCACACCCTTGCCACCGCGGAACTGACCAGCCCCGCCGTCTTCGTTGTGGAACGCGTACTGCTCTATCTTCAGGCCATATCGCGACTCGAACAGCTCGGCGGGGATGTTGAAGGTCTCGCCGTTGGCGCAACAGAACTGGCCTCCATCGCCGTCGCGATTGGCCGCGCCTCCCCAGCCCCCCACGAGCGGCTCACCGAGCACAAACAGCTCCTGGGTATCCGGATGGCGGCCGGCAACGAATGTCGCGTTGACGGCCCGCTGGTGGCCCGCCGGCAGGCGATCGGGCATCACGGGTGCCAGCGCCTTCCAGACGACATCGATCGCAGCAATGAGCGGCTCGTAGTAAAGGGAAACGGGAGCCGGAGCCTGGGCGGATATGAGGGTGCCTTTCGGACAGATCACATCGAGCAGGCGGAAACAGCCGCCGTTGGCGGGAATCTCGGGATTGGTAATGGCCTTGAAGACGCAGCGCACCCCCGTGACCAGACCCGTATACGAGCAATTGATCGGTCCCGCCGCCGGCCCACTCGATCCGGTAAAGTCCACGGTGACCTTCTCCCGGGCGAGCGTTACCTTGACTTTGACCTTGAACGGGCCACCGCCCACACCGTCTGTTTCAACGATGTCCTCGGCCTCATAGACGCCGAACGGAAGCTTTGCCAGCTCACCAAGAGTCATCCGCTCGCCATACTCGAGCAGGCCGTCCATCGCGGCGACGACGTTGTGGACACCGTATTTTTCGACCAACTCCCCCACGCGGCGGGCGCCGACGCGGGCTGCCGCCACACCTGCATGCAGGTCCCCGATCGTACTCTCGGGCAGTCGAACATTCGCCCGAATGAGAGCAACGAGTGCTTCGTTCAGCCGGCCTGACTCATACAACTTGATGAACGGAAACTGCAGGCCTTCCTGGAAAATCTCGCTGGCGTTGGTCGAGACTGAGCCGGCCTGTGCGCCACCTACTTCGGTCCAGTGCGCCTTGTTGACGGTCCAGGCGATCAGACGTTCACCGTGGAAGACCGGGACGAGGATGACGACATCTGACAGGTGAGTTCCCCCGCCCTCATACGGGATGTTGGTGATGATGACGTCACCCGCCTTGACGTCACCCGGCGAGGGGTAATGTTCGAGTGTCGACTGCACCGCCGTGTCGAGGGTGGCAAGAAATGCAGCCACGCCGTTGCCCTGGGCCAGCAGGTTACCCCTGGCATCCGTGACTCCGACCGCGAAATCAGTCGTCTCGTAGATGATCGGACTCATGCTGGTCCGGATCATTGCGTCGAACATTTCGTACCCGACTGCAACGAGCGCGTCTTTGATGATTTCCTGTGTGAAGACGTCGGTGTTCATAGGCTTACCGTCCCTTTCAGCGTTGCGGGAGGTGAACGTGGTAACTGCCGAACTCATCGACGCTGACCCGATTACCGGGTGGCACGACGAGAGTGACCATCGGCTCCTGGACCACTGCCGGGCCTGCGAACTCCATCCCCGGCTCCAGGCGCAGGCCGTCGTAGATGGCTGCGTTGTGAATGCCGTGGGCGTCGAAGTCAGTGGTGCGCTCGCCCACGAGAGCCGCTTCGAGCTTGCGGCCAGTCGGTACTTTGCGGGGCAGATCCGGCTTCGGCACGGCTACCCGCGCGACCAGATGGAAGTTGACGATCAGCACCGTATTGGGTAATCGGTAGGTGTATCGTTTTTCATGCGCGGCATGAAACCGCTGGATGGTTTCCACCACATCGACCGCATCCCTGCCGACGGCGACCGGCACCTTCACGGTGTGCTCCTGACCCTGGTAGCGCATGTCAGCCAGGTGCTCGAAGGTGAAAGCGCCACCATCGGGCTTGATGCCATCCTGGCTGACATTCGCGGTTGCTTCCGCCTCCATGTCACGGAACTGCCGTAGTACTTCGACTCCGTGGTCGTGAGTCAACGGCACGAGATGGGTGTTTACGTAGTCGCGGCGCAGGTCGGTGAGCAGCATCCCCCAGGCCGAGAACACAGAGGAGTTCACCGGCACGATCACTTTCGGAACCTTGAGCTCCTCGGCCAGCGCGACGGCATGCATCGGCCCCCCTCCCCCGAATGCCATCAGAGCGAAATCGCGTGGGTCATATCCTTTGTTGGTGGAGACCAACCGCAGCGCGTTGGTCATGTTGGCGTTGGCAATACGTACCACGCCGCGCGCGGCTTCAACCGCCGACACGCCAAGCCTGGCGCCCAGGCGAGCGAATGCCGCGTTGACGCCGTCCCAATCAGGCTGTACCTCGCCACCCGCAAAACTGGCCGGGTCTATGCGGCCCAGCAGCAGATTGGCATCGGTAGTGGTCGGCTCTGTGCCGCCACGGCCATATGCGACCGGGCCCGGTCGCGCTCCTGCACTCTGAGGACCCACGTGCAGTTTCCCACCAGCGTCGATCCAGGCAATGCTCCCACCACCGTTGCCGATCTCGACAATTTCGGAAACCGGTGTCTGGATGGGATAGCCGGGCGTGCGGCGAGTCCGCTCCACGAAGTATTCGGTGGTAATTCGCACTTCGCCCTCTTCAACGAGGGTGCACTTGGCGGTCGTTCCGCCAATGTCCAGCACGATCAGATTCCTTGCGCCGATCAACTGGCCAAGGTGCGCGGCAGCGTAGATGCCGCTGGCCGGACCGGACTCGACCATGGCAATCGGATTGGCCTTGGCCATGGCCACCGTTGCGATGCCGCCGTTCGACAACATCATGTACGGTCGCTGTGCATACCCTTCCTCGCGCAGGCGGCCTTCGAGCGACTCGATATAACGCTTGGCGATCGGATGCACATAGGCAGACAGAACCGTCGTGCTCGAGCGCTCGTACTCGCGCCATTCCCGACTCAACTCATGAGACGCGAGCACGGAGACCTCTGGCCATATCTCGCGGATACGCCGGGCAACAGTGACTTCATTGGCAGAGTTTCGGTATGCATGCAGGAAACAGATTGCCACCGCCTCGACGCCGGCGGCCCGGAACCGGTCCACGATGGCGGGTATCGCGGTTTGATCGACACTCAGCTCGATCTCGCCCTTGTAGTTGGTGCGCTCGCGAATCTCGGCCCGGAGCTCGCGTTCCACGAACGGCAGCGGCTTGCGGAAGTTGAAGTTGAACAGGTCCGGACGGTTGCCACGCGCTATCTCCAGGACGTCCCGGAACCCCCGTGTCGTGATCAACCCGACGCGTACACCACGACGCTCCGTGATTGCGTTGATGACCACGGTCGCACCGTGAGCGAAGAAAGCCATGTCCTTCGGGTCGACACCCCCTTTCGCGAGGGAGTTCATGACTCCCGTCTCGAAGGCGGGTGGAGTGGTGTCGACCTTGGCGGTTCGGACGGTCCCGCATCGAGCGGTAAGTGGGTCCACGTCGTAAAACACGAGGTCTGTAAACGTGCCACCCACATCCGATGCCGCTCTGATCAACATGTCGCCAGCCTCACTCATTCCAGAACAGGCGGATGCCGGCAATTCGGGGCGGAGCGTAGTTGGCTCCGACGACATTCGCCTGGCCCTGGTAGGCGTACTGGCGCCACTGGTTATTGGTCAGATTGTTGACGTAGACATCCCAACCCCAGGGAGCCGATTTGGCGTCGTACCGCAGGTGCACGTTGATCGCCTCATGGCCCGGTCCGTCATACGGAGCAATATTCGCTTCGGTGTAGTAGACGCGGCTCTGGTAACTGGCATCGATGCGGGGCGTCAGCGTGCCGCGCTGGGGAAGCTGGAACCTGTATGAAGCGCTCAGGTTGAACATCCACTCTGGCGCCTCGTCAAGTAAGTTGCCGGCGTAATTGATAGTCGTACCGCCTGAGTCATAGGTGAACGTTCGATACACCGCATGCTCCCACGCGACATTCGTTCCGAGTGTCAGCTCTGGAGTCGGCTTGGACAGCAACTGCAGCTCGACACCCTTGGTGCGAGCCGCGCCTGCGTTGTGGACGCCCAGGAGATGGAAGACCGGGTCGATCGTGCGAGTCTGCAGGTTCGTGTAGTCCGCCAGGTAGGCGGAAACGTTGGCGCGGAGCCGGCGCTCGAAGAACTCGGATTTGAGGCCGATTTCGTACGACTTGGCGTACTCGGGATCGAAGGCTGTGCTGTAGGGTGTAGCCGGATTGACGGCCGAAGTGAAATTCCAGCCGCCGCTGCGGAAGCCCTTGTTGAAGCTGGCGTAGCTGAAAACGTTGTCTGTGAGGCGGAAATCGACGACGCCCTTTGGAGTCTGCGCCGTCCACGTCTTGCTCTCCCTATTGAATGGTGTGTTACAGACGATGGGCGAGTAACCTAGCGTGGTGATGTCGGAGAACAATTCGACCAGTCCTTCTCTTCACGTGTGTAGCGATCGCCAGCGGTCAGGCGCAGGCGATCCGTTACCTGCCAGGCCAGCTCGACAAAGCCGGCATAGGAAGTCGCGAGCAGGCCGTTGTCGAAGATGATTCCCAGGTTGTCCGGGCCGCCCAGCAGCTTCCCGGTCAACACGTAGTCCACGACGTCGGAAGATTGCTGGCGGAAGGCCGTCGTGCCAGCGATCCATGAGAGCTTGCTGTCACCCGCCGAGGACAGGCGCAGTTCCTCGTACCATTCGCTCGCTTTCGACTGCTCCAGGAACTGAGTCAGGCCATCGGTGGCTGAAGATGTCAGCGAGTGACTGGTGGCGTTCGTGTACCCGGTTACGGAGGTGAATGTTGCCCACGGAAGCGAGGCGGTGGCGTTGAGGGTAGCGCCTGAGAAGTTTCGATACCCCTGATTGGGGAATTGCGCGGGAATGACATCTTTAGGCAAACCGTCGTTGGCATCCCTGGCGGCGAGCGTGTTGTTCTGGTTACCGTAGTGTACGTTCAGCATGACGTCCCAGACTCCGCCCTGGTACCAGCGCAGTCCCGCTGAAGTGTTGAGACTATCCTCGCCATTGAGCTTGGTGCCGAGCGCCGGATTTGTGGCCCAGCCATCCCGGCTGGTGCGTCCAATCGCAACCTTTCCAAACAGCCCGCTGTCGGTGATCTGGCCGCTGACCAGCGCGCGGCCTTCATAGCTGTTCAGCTGTCCGGCGCCGATGTCGGCACTGACCACGGTCTCGGGCCCTGGCGTTATGGTCTTGACGAGGATTGCGCCGCCGGTGGCATTTCGGCCGTACAGGGTGCCCTGCGGACCGCGCAGGACTTCGATCTGATCGACGTCGATGAAGGTGAACTGGTTTCCGTACGGCGATCCCTGATAAACGCCATCGACATAGACGCCGACCGCTTCGTCACCGCCAATGGACAGGTTCAGCGGCCCGAAGCCGCGAATCGCCGTTGTGGTTGCACCAAATCCGTTATCCGTTCCGACAAACAGACCAGGCGTGAACATCGCGAGATCAGCAAGGTCCTTCACGTGCTCGACGCTGAGGTCGGCCGATGTAAACGCGGTAATCGACTGTGGAGTGGTTTGCTCGTTTGTGGTGCGTTTGGTGGCAGTAACTACCACCTCGTCCAGGGCCGGTTCGGCAGCGGACGCGACGCCCGCGAACGCCGCGACGAAGGCGGCGACAGTCAGTCTCTTGGTCATGGGATGATACCCCCGGAAAGTGTTGAAATTCATGTTTGTATGATCTGGGGCAGTCAGTCGGCGCGCGGGATCCGTATCCGGTTGGCGATGGGAGCCGCACGATCGAAGAGCCTGAAGCGTTTTAGATCGGCTTCACTGGGTGCGACACAACTGCCCACACGGCTCGGCTTCCACCCGTACGCGGACTTCAGGCCGGCCGCGAGCTCGCATTCCTTGAGGGCGGCAAATACCGGGTCGATGACCGGCACGCCGAGGGTTTTCTGCACCTCGCGGAACAGGCCGAACTCCATGGTGCAACCCAGGATCAATGCTTCCGCCCCATCCTCCCTGATGGCCTTACGCGCGGCATCCATGATCTTCTGCTTGGTTCTCGCAGGATCCACCTGCATCTGCGCAACCGGAGTGTCAATCGAACGCATGGAAGCAAGCTTGTGCTCGAGGCCATAGTCGCGGATACGGGCCAGCATCTGCTGTTGCCAGAAGGCCTGTCCGATGATCACGGAGAAGCGATTGCAGAGACGGGTTGCTACCTGGACGCTGGCCTCGCACGGAGCCACGACCACCGCCTGGCCGGATATCTCACGAGCATCAGGCAGCGCGGGATCGTAGAAGCAACCGATGACAAGACCGTCGAATTGATTGACCGCGGCGTAGCGAGTGACTTCCACGGTCTCGCGGATGATGAACGACTCGAAGGTCCGGTACTCGAGGTTGTCGGTACAGGTATCGAGCTGCAGTGAAACGAGCTCGACAGTGGTGGCGGGTTGCTTGATTTGCGCAATGACATCGGCCATTGGCTGGTCGTAGACGGAAAGGCCTACCGGGTTGATCCACAGGATCTTCACGGGTGGAAGGCTGGTATACGTCTCGTTGGCGTTCATTCAGTCCCCATCGGTGTCGAGGTCGCATCGACTCTAGGGGCGGTTCGCGCCGCGCTCAACGAGCGGGTGGAGTAGTGCGGGGCGGAGGGTAGCCGTCGGACTACCCGGGCGGGTAGTGCCTACCGTTGGGCGGCTCGGCTCACTGTCGCAGCGTCCACGATACCACGCTGAAGGGCCGCGGTGATGGCGGCGGCCCGAGAGTCCACTTCGAGCTTCTTGAATATGCGCTTCAGATGGAATTTGACCGTGTTCTCGGACAGGTCGAGCAGTTGCCCAATGACCTTGTTGGACGAACCGCTGCACAGCTCGCGCAGGACCGCCACCTCGCGGCTGCTGAATTCGGCAGCTCCCGGCGCCGCGGTGTCATGCAGAGAGGCCAGCAGTCGCGCGGTGGTATCCCGCTGGGCACTCGAGAGAATCAGCTCTCGATTGCGGCGCTGCGCAACATGCAGAAGGCTCTCCAATGCATCGCCGTGCTCGAGCACCAACCGCGTTGCACCCTCGTCGACGATGAACTGCAGGAGCGCTTCCATTCGAATCACGGCCTCGGACTCGGGGCCGCCCCGTTGGCGCAGGGCGATCAGACTGAGCACGCTGAGTCGGTGACTGGGGAAAACCAGTCCGCAGCTGCGATAGTCGAAAATGGCCGGCTCCAGCAGCGCGAAGGCATTACTCGATGCCCCGGTCGCGAGCGCGAGACGCGCCAGCGCGATCGTCGAGGCCAGTCGAACGCGCCAACTCATGCCCGGGCGCCCTCTTTGCTCCGAAATCTGCGCCAATCCGGCCGCCCGCGCCTCGGCTCGGGCCTCTTTCGTGTGACCTGCGATAACGAGCTGCTCAACACGCCACGCGGTCGTGAGCATTGAAAGGCGTGTCAGTTGTCGAGTACGCGCAGTTCCCGAGGCTCGCGACAGTGCCTCCAGTACCAGATCGAAATTGCCGGTCGCCTGGCAGCAACGGATGAGAACCTCATATGCCGTGGCGTAGACGTCGAGCCAGCCATCCAATGATTCGATGGTGTCCAAGGCGCCCTGGACCAATTGACGCGCACCGTTGAGGTCGTTGCGCCAGAGGAGGCTTTCCGCCAGGAAGGCGGCACTGAGCGCCTTGAGTCCACTGTCGGCACCGAAGTTTTCTTCGGCCATGGCCAGGGACTCGCGATACAGCGACTCCGCTTCGCGCAACCGGCCGCCCAATATCTGCCGTAGACCGAGATGCAAAAAGAAATAGTTCGCGCCCAGTACGCTGCCGGCCGCTCGCATCTGCTGGATGGCCGTGCGGGCGGCTTGCTCCACCCGCTCGAGATCGCCATTCGCGAGGGCCGCGAAAGTCACAGCGCTCAAAAGCGTGCCGCGGCCCAGATGGTCACTCTGGGGGAGGTTCTCCAACTCACGCTCATACTCCATCATCGAGTCGGGTGACGGGATGTCGTCGGTATAGGCCCGCGCCAGGCCGGAGACCACGAGATAATCGCGGCGGCTGTGGGTGGTGCTGCCATCGAGATAGGCATGTGACAGCCGGATCAGCTCGCGGGCGCTGTCGTAGTGTCCGGATTTCAGCTCGAGGTACGCGAACAACAGTTGGAGAACGGGATTGGCGCGGATCGTGACATCACTGAACAGCTTGAGAAGGATGCGGACGTAATCGGTTCCGCGCGCGAGTATCAGTTCCCAGCCACCACCTTCGTGCACCAGCTCAACCGCCAGGCGAGTGTCGCCGGCGCGGATGGCATGTTTGACCGCTTCGAGCAGGTCACCGGCATTGGCCAACCACCGCGCCGCGCGACGGTGCTGGGTCGCGACGCGACCGGCCGGGCCACGATGCAGGCGCTGCATCAGGAAGTCCTGGAACATTCCGTGATAGCGGAAAGTGTCGCGAGGCCCCTCCAGCCGGACGATCAGGGCGCTCAGATTCGTCAGTCGCTCCAGGATCTCGGCGCTGTCGGTCCGATCACGAACCGCATCGGCGAGGCTCGAATCGAACCGGTCCAGAATGCACGTGTCGAGCAGGAAATCGCGCAGATCCGCCGGCAGATCCTGGATGATCTGCTCCGACAGGTAGTCGGTCATCTCGCTACTGCGGCCCGAGAATTCGTGCAAAGCGCCCGGCCGTCGATTACCCCGATCGAGCCAAAGCCGCGCAAGTTGTAGCGCCACAGCCCATCCTTCCGAGCGCTTGTGGAGCAGAGCCAACTCGTCACCGGCAACACCGTCCCCGACGATGTCCGCAGCCTCCGCTTCGGACATCGCTAGATCCGCCGCGTCATAGGTTGTGACGAGCCCTCGGACAGCGAACGCCGACACGTGAAATGTCGGTTTCTGCCTGCTGGCGATGACGAGATGGATGTGCGGATAGCCGTTGTCTATGAGCAGCTCGATGAGCGCGTCGATTGCGGGCGATCGGGCTCGATGATAGTCATCGAGGATCACGACCAGCCGGCGCTGACTGCGTTGAATCTGGGCCAGAAAGGTCGCCACCAGTTGGCGCACGTTCATGTCAATCGACTGTTGACGCGCGCCGATCTCCAGAGAACCCACATCAACGCCGCTCTTCGCCACCGCGAGAATGACGCCGGCCATGAACCGGCCCGGCTCGCTGTCGGCCTCATCGAGTGTCAGCCACGCGTGCACGCTGTCCGGCGACTTGCGATGGGAGTGGAACCATTGCGTGAGAAGTGTTGTCTTGCCGAAGCCGGGAGGGGAGACTATGAGTGAGAGCGCCGCATCCTTTCGCGCGCTCATGCGCTCGAGCAAGGCGGTCCGGTTCGTGGCGCTGACGCGTTGTTGAGGGGGCGCGAGTTTGCCGCGGAGAAGCCAGTTGGCTTCCGTGTCAGTGTCACGCTCGCCCGGTGTTTTGCCACCGGCGATATTGACCACGTTGTCCTTGGGCACCGAATCCCACTACAGGAAGATCATGCGCACAAAGATACACTCAACTCCGCCGCTAAGTGGAGGCTACGATCTCAGGCCACTGCAAAACATTGATATTGAAGGCGTTACGAGGGGATCGGTCGGGGTTGTGCGGATTGGTGCGGGGACGCGGAGTCCCTCCGAGGGGCTGCGCTGTAATGCGGAGCATGAGATCGCTTATCTGGTGCAGGGGCAGGTCAGGGTTGATACCGAGGAAGGGAGTCGGATTGTGAATGCGGGGGATGTGATTGTGGCCAGCCCGGCGGAGAGACATGCCACTACTGCGTTGGTGGATGCGACTATTGTTTATGTGCTGCTTCACCGGGGGAGTGACGGGAACTACCCGGTTGGGTAGTCGATGAGGAAGGACTACCCGATAGATGTTACCGTCGCGCTGCGACTTTCCGGAACCGTCGGCGCCTTCACGCGTTGTAGCCGTCGCGACTTCCAAAGAGGCTGACTGATTTTTCGACCGCGCAACTAACCAGCCAGTTCATCGCCGTGTTGCCTCGCTTACGTACGCAACTGCAGCAAGAATGCTCATCGGTCATTTCCCTTTGCGCAATTCCCTTCTGTGTAGACCTCCGGTGGGCGTCAGTGTTCCGGCGCCCGTGGAGAATTACTTACCGAACGAGCAGCCGCTGACGGCTGGAGGAGTCAGGATACTTGCAGGTAAGCGATCACGCCTGGTTACGACGCCGGTTCGTTGACTGGCGCGGACACTGGATCTGGTGTTGGGACGCATTGATCCGACATCCGCTCGAACCCCGGGTAGCACACCCACTCATGACCAGACGCATCCAGGTATCCGTGCAGCGGCGGACTGATCTCCTTGCAGCGGGAGCCGGCCTTCTCGAATCCCCAATCGCACTGCCACTCTCCATTGTCTCCGACGAGCCTGCCGTGCTCGGGCGCCGTGAAAGGCACGCAGAAACCCTTGTCCAGGTGGTAGCCCGAGCGGCACCGCCACCGCCCGTTGAACACTTCGAAGGTACCCTGGTCCGGGATGCCGTGTGTATCGGACACACACACCTGTCCCAGCTGCCTGAAGCCCGCATCGCAAGTCCAACCCTGATCGCCAACGTTGCGCGTGGCGTGCAGAGGGACATCGTGCACCTCCGCCGGCGTACCGGCAACGGAGCGCGACATCCAGCCGGCCGCGACCAGCAGGCAGAGAAGCACTGCCGTTGCTTTGACCGAGGGGCGCTCGCCCATCAGGTTGACCATCGCGCAGGCTACCAGCTTGCGCTTGCCCGGCCGCCGGTAAAGGCTCGTTCGCACTCCAGGCACCTCGCTTTGCAAGCCCCTCGGTGGCGGCCGAACGGTGGCCGCCATCTGGAATTCACGGTCTGGCCCTCGAATCGCTGCGGGATTTTTGTCCCATCCTATCAGAGCGTCACGCGGGCACACCTACTCCCGTGCTCTACGCCGCGGTGCTGCCCACGCCCACGACGAGTTGGTTACCTTGGAACTCGTAGGGCGGGATGACGAGGTTTACCGAAGCCGGAGAGCCGTCGAACACGCGTCCGGCGAGATCGAACCGCGAGCCATGGCAGGGACAGTAGAAGCCACCCGGCCAGTTGGCTCCCAGCCCGGGCGACCCCGGTGTAAAGCGCGCCTTGGGCAGGCAGCCCAGGTGCGTGCAGATACCGATGGTGACGAACAAGTCGGGCCGCATGGAGCGGTACCGGTTGGTCGCATAGGGCGGCTGCTGTGAATCGCGCGAGCCGGCATCCTTCAGGCGGGCATCGTGGTTTCCGAGCTGTGCGAGCATCTGCGCCGTGCGACGCACTACATAGATCGGCTTGAGACGCCAGACCACGACGAGCAACTGACCCGGCTCCATCTTGTTCACGTCCACCTTCACCGGGCCACCGAGGGCGCGCGCGCGCTCCGAGGGCAGCCAGGACTCCACAAAGGGCACCGACGCGAACAGCAGACCCACCGCTCCCACCGCGGCGCTCGCATAGGCGAGAAACTGCCGTCTTGCCGGATCCTCCTGGACCGTGAGCTGATGCGACTCGACCGTAACGCGGGTCTCGTCTGTCATAGAGCGTTGGACAGTGCCGGCTACTACGAGTTTTTTGCCCATGGCGGTGAGGGTTTTCTTAAGGTGCACTTAAGGTCGCGGGTTCATGATCGGCGCATTCCTCATCGGAATCTCCTCGAGGAGAGTCGTCATGCTGCCGATATCCAGAAAGTTCACGTTGATCTCGACCGGAATATTCGCCGCCGGAGCCATGGCGGGAGCTGCAGCGGGCTGGTCAGCGCCCCACTGGTTTCACGGTACACGGGCGATGCCCGCCGCTTTGCAAAGCAGCGCTGCAGGCAACGCAACATCACCGATCGCCGCGGGAGCCGCGCCGAACTATCGCGCAATCGTGGCCGAGAACAGGGCCGCGGTCGTCGGCATAGAGGTGACCGGGGACGTAAAGGGAGGCGCCGGACCACCGTTTCGCTTCGGCCCCTTCGGCTACGATCCTTTCGGAGGCGGCGACAACGATCCGTTCTTTCGCTTCTTCCGTAACATCCCGGGGCCCTCGAACAGAGTTCCCACACGGTCCCTGGGGTCGGGCTTCATCGTCAGTCCGGACGGCCTGGTGCTGACCAACACCCACGTGGTGCACGGGGCTAAGGAAGTCATGGTCACGCTGTCCGACCATCGCGAGTTCCGCGCCAAGGTTCTCGGTGCCGATCAGCCGAGCGACGTCGCCGTGCTCAAGATCGATGCCCACGACCTGCCGACGGTGCACCTGGGTAACTCGGACCGGCTGCAAGTCGAAGACTATGTCCTAGCCATCGGTGAGCCCTTCGGACTGGAGGAAACGGCCACGGCCGGAATCGTCAGCGCCAAGGCCCGCTCGCTTCCCGGCGACGGCTACGTGCCCTTCATACAGACCGATGCCGCAGTCAATCCCGGCAACTCGGGGGGGCCGCTGTTCGATGCCAGCGGCGCCGTGGTCGGTATCAATTCGCAGATCTACAGCAATTCCGGCGGCTATCAGGGTGTCTCGTTCGCCATTCCGATCAATCTGGCCGACCAGGCCGAGGATCAAATCGTCAAGACCGGCAAGGTGGAGCACGGCAAGCTAGGCGTCGAGGTTCAGACGGTGGATCAGTCGCTGGCCGCCTCCTTCAAACTGAAGGCTCCGGGTGGAGCACTCGTTTCCAAGGTGGAACCCGGCAGCGCCGCCGCTCGTGCCGGCCTGAAGTCGGGTGATGTGATACTGAAGTATGACGGCACCGCAGTGACCGATGCCGGAGCTCTCTCGATGAGAGTGAATACGACCGCCCCCGGCAGCGATGCGACTCTCGATGTGTGGCGCGACGGCAGACCGCTCACGCTCACCGCACGCATCGAGTCCGCCACACGGACAGCCGGCGGCAATGAGCAGACTCCAGAGCCGGATAACGCCACGCTCGGACTGACACTGCGACCGCTCACTCAGGATGAACGTGACCAGGCGGGAGTCTCCGGCGGCCTGATGGTCGAGGACGCGAACGGGCGCGGGGCCGAGGCAGGCGTACAGCCCGGCGATGTGGTACTCGCGGTCAATGGCACTCCCGTCAAGAGCGTGAGCCAGCTGCGTACGCTGACTGAGCAGCATCAAAGGGGTGTCGCGCTTCTCATCGCGCGCGGTGACAACCGCCTGTACGTGCCGGTACAGCTGGGTTGACGGAGCCGGATTGCACAGCGCCGGCCGCCGCAGACGGACTGACGCCGCCCTGTCCGGATTGCGCGATGGAGCGGTGCTGTGCAACTTGGCCCGGACAGTCAGGTCATTTTGGCCCGCGCGTGCGATCGCTTGCCTGGTTCACGCCGGCTGCACTCGCGGTCAATGTCTGCTTCGGTGAGATTCAGAGCTCGAATCCAGCCCCCTGCCGCTGTCGTCGGCGGCATGCCCGTCTGCAGCGGATGCAGCCGCCTGCGGCACACGTTTGCGCTTCGGAGCGACCTCGATGGACTTAGAGACCCAGTCAAGACGCTGCACGCGTCTGCGGCTGACCAGCACTTGCCGCCCGAACGGCCAGATTCCCCTGTCCAGGATCAGCTCGCGAATGGCCCAGGTCTCGTCATCGACCAGCACATTCCGGACGCGGCCCACCTCTGCGCCTGCCGCCATCACGGTGTAACCCAGCAGTTCACGGGTACTGCGCAGGTGGGTCTCACCCGGCGGTTCGTCGGCGAGCCGTCGCTCCTGCAGTTCGAGCAGATCCGATGCGGTCGGAGCGGCCGCCGGCGGCATCGGGCCCGTGCCCCACTGCGCGCCCGCCCAGTAAGGGGGGTAACCGTAGTGGCTGTGAATTTCGCTCTCGTGCAGGCGCGAGACCGGCTTGTCGGCATCGATATTCGGGCTCGCCTCGATCCGCTCGCGCGTCAGCGACACCGACACCGTACGTGACGCGCGATCGAAGTGCCCGACGGCACGGGGCGAAATCAGCACCTTGCGACCGGGGAGCCAGCCTCCCGTATCGACGATCAGATACCGCACGATCCAGCTGACATCATCGAAATAGACATCCCGAACCTTGCCAACTTCACCGTCGAGAGCAAGAACATGGCTGCCGTGAAGCTTTGTGACTCTACGCAACATCCGAGCGTGCCCTTGCGCTGCATCCGCGCGTCCTTGGGCTGTTACCTCTGCCTGTAGAGACGCTCCGCGGCATGGGAAGTTCCGACAACCCGACGAGCACATGCCGGCGCCGTCCTTCACGGTTGTAACAATGACTTTCGTGGCACAGCACGCGTGATTGTGGGCTCGCGGACCCGCCGGCACCAATTCTGCGCAGCACTCTGACACCCGCTCCATCCTCCAGCGTCAGCTCGCCATTAGCGATCGCGATCCGCTTGGTTTCCCGGGAACTGCCTGCATAGTTCCGCACGTAGTCCGACAAATCAGCATCCAGCGGCGCTCGCTCCCGCGCCGACCTTGACGGAATCGGCCTCGCCGTAGGCGGCTTCAACCGCGTCGATGGTTAATTTTCGCAGCGTCTCATCCATGGCCTCCATTCGCAGGTGATAACAAGCCGCCGTAGTGGGGACTCGATGGATCGTCCGATTTTCCCGGCGCATTGATCGCCATGGACCATGCCCACTCGCCGACTTCCAGCACCATCCGCAGCGGTCGTATCCGTCAGCCGGCGACGGGCCGGCAAACCTGAGGGCCCAACAGCACCCTTCACGTTACACCAGCTCCTGGGCTCATCCGTCATCTTGAGCGTGGTGACCGACCAGCCACGGCGTGTGCACCACTATCGTGAACGACTGTCTCGCCATGGGACTTTGTCCCATGTGACCTTAGAGGACTCCAGTCCCGCAGGTCAGACTAAGTGAGAGCCGGAGCAAGCCACCTTGGCGGAAGCCGCGTGCATCCTGCTCGCGGCGCTTCCGCCAGCTGTCGAGAGAGTACGAGCCGCCCTTTTTGCGACTCGACCTTCGAACAACCTTAAAACGGCATCGACACACCCGCGAAGAAGCCGCGTCGCGGACCATACTGGGATGCACCGACACCGACACCCGTGCCATTGCGGATCTGATAGATCCGATCGAAGGCGTTGATCACGTCGAACCGCACAGTCAAAGCATCCTTCCCCTGGTCTATTCCTGGGATGTGGAAGGCGTGGCTCACGCCGAAATTGACCTGCGTGTAGTACGGCAGGTGCGCACCATTTGGAATCGTCGAGCCATCGGGCAACGTCAGGTCGGCGCGCAAGCCGGACCCTACCAGCATGTCCGCACTGAATCGCGTGTCGAACACCAGATACGAGATACCGCCTGAGGCCGTGATCTGCTGCTCGTGGTCCAGGTGGATGTAGTGACTGACGATGTAGTCCAGGTCATCCGGATCGAAGTTGAATTGCGCGCTGACAATGTTCTTGCCGATATCCCTCGCCGAGGCCAGATTGCCGTAGGCGGAGAAGGGGCCGTTGGCGTAGTTGAGGGCGAGCTCGGCACCATATTGCTGTCCGTGCCTGTAGTTGAACGGCGTCAGAATGATCGGTGCGCCGAACTGGCCTTCGTCGATCAGGTTGACCGATTGCTTGTAGTACGCATCCACGCTGACCGTCAGCTCATTCAAGAACTTCTGCTCCGCGCCGAGATCGTAGTAGTTCGCCCGCTCGGCAAAGGGAGAGTCGGCTTGCAGATTCAACGGCGGGCTCGTCGTATTCTGGAACAGGGCGATGTCCTTGGAGCCTACCAGCTCAAACGGTGGCGGCGAGAAGTAGCGGGAATAGCCTGCATGGACGGTAGTCCCGTCGATCGGTTTCCATACGAAGTTCACGCGTGGGCTGGTCTGGCTGCCGCTGGAGTAGGCTGAGTACCGATCGAAGCGCAAGCCATAGTTCACTGTCAGCGTCGAGAGGAGCTTCCACTCGTCCTGTAGGTAGACACTCTCGATCATCTGTGACTGCTCGCCATTGTCGATGATGGTGTAAGGGAGGTCGTTGAGCGGGTTGCCGTCGGCATCGGTCTGCAGGACCTGCGAGTTGGTCCTGCTGGTGGCGCGGTCGTGCTGGTAATAGATTCCGCCGCGGATAGTGTGGTCGTCGGTGAGCTCATACGAGC
>Ga0335070_10003739_pt1 | contig 17786 bp, 13 predicted proteins | sample Lox_Sample_13_FD_206722 | JGI IMG/M metagenome (GOLD analysis project Ga0335070, IMG submission 206722) | Soil microbial communities from Loxahatchee National Wildlife Refuge, Florida, United States - Lox_Sample_1.3 | ecosystem: Environmental > Terrestrial > Soil > Wetlands | place: USA...
TCGGAGTGTTGACATCCCTGGAACCGGTGCGTTCGCGGTTTGGGAGTTCCAGAGATCGACCGGAGTCCTCGGACAGTTTGAGGTCTTCCAGGATGTCGGGTGGTTCAATGCGCACGCGAGAGTGGAGGTGTACTGGACACAGGCGAACGGATCGATTGAGCGCATCGGGACCTATGATCCGTGGTGGAGAGTCAAGTAGTGAGTAGAGGAAGACTCGCATTACTCGCCGCAGGAGTGATCGTGCTCGCGATGGTGATTTTCGTCGCCGTTATGGCACCGCAGTACCAGCGCGCGAGAGAGGTGCACGATGCGCTTGGAAGTGAACCCATTCAACTGCCGCGCGACGACGCAAGACCCACAGATCGCCTATCACCGTAAGTCTTCCGAAGCATCGACTAACAACGCGAGCCTCAGAGCTTGGCGACCTCGACGCGGATGCCCTGCTTGTCCATCTCCTTGGCGAGCAGGACCTTGGTCTCGTCGACGCTGTCGGTGAAGGGGAGGTAGATGAGGCCCTGGACGTCGGAGGGCCGCTCCATCTGGTCCTGGTGCTTGAGCAGGATCGCGACGCGGGAGCGGCCGAGCTTGGCGAGCAGCAGCCCGAGCTCGAAGACGACGTTCTGGCGCGCCCGGTACTTGCGCTCGTCGGGCTTGCCGCGCACGTAGCCCTCGTCGTCGGGCGTGGCGAGCACGACGGCGAAGCGCACGTCGTCGCCCGTGTACTTCTCGAGCTTCTCGATGATCGTCTGCCCCTCGGAGGGGAGCTGATCGAGGATGAGCGGCTCGAGGTGCCAGCGGCGGAGCATGGCCTCGAGCTGGTCGCGCGCGTGCTGGTCGTGGCCGTAGACGACGAAGACCTTGCGGCTCGAAGAGCCCGGCGCCTCGCGCACGACCGAGGCGCCGCCGGCGCCGGCGTCTTCCAGCTCCAGGAGCTCGCGCACCCGCGCCTGATTCTTGCCCTGGATCGAGCAGGTGCCCTTGTCGAAGACGTTGACGATCTCGCCCGTCTTGAAGCGGAGCTGGTCGCCGGTGTCGTTGCCGAGGCGGCTCCGCTTGTCGAGCACCAGGCCCGCCTCCTCGCACCGCCGCTGGACCTCGTCGGTGTTCATCGGGCCTTGGCCGCCACGAGCGAGTTGACCAGCCGGATGACGGCCCGGCGGTCCTTCTCCGGGAGCGAGAGGACCTGTTGGAACTTCTTCCACAGGCGTCGGACCTCCGGATCCTCGGCAGCGCGGGCGACGCGGAGGGGCTTCACGCCCAGGAGCTCGTCGGTGCTGACCTTGAGGGCCTCGGCGAGCTGGACGACGACGGCCGTGGGCGGGAACTCCGCGACGGTCTCGTAGTGCGAGACCGCCCGCTGGCTCGAGGAGATCGCCTCGGCGAGCTGGCCCTGGGTGAGCCCTCGCTCGGCCCGCAGCTCGGCGAGCCGCTCTCCGAAGGCGGAAGCCGGCGGCACCTTCCTCGGCATCGTGGCGTCGAGTGTAAAGGCGGATTCCTCCATCCCAGGCTCCCCCGGAGAAGGCGCTTGCCTCGTGAATACGCACCATGTATATACGCAAGGACGGCATTTGGCCACCCCGGAAAAGCACGCCAGCCGTCACTTGGGGCTTGACAGGTTTTTGGCGAGAGGGGGGTTTTCGATGGCGCGCATCCCGGCGACGGAGATCGAGCGACTGAAGCGCGAGGTGTCGCTCGAGCGCCTGGCCGAGGCGCGAGGCATCCGCCTCCAGCGCCACGGCGCAGATCTCCTCGGCCTCTGCCCGTTCCACGAGGACCACGAGCCGAGCCTGGTGATCACGCCGGCGAAGAACCTCTGGCACTGCCTCGGCGCCTGCCAGGCCGGAGGCTCAGTGATCGACTGGGTGATGCGCGCCGAGGGTGTGAGCTTCCGTCACGCCGCGGAGCTCTTGCGCGCTGACCTCCCGCCGGAGGGACTCTCGAAGGGGAAGCCTCCCGAGCGCTCGACGGTGCCGAAGCTGCCGGGGCTGCTCGCTGCGAGCGAGGGCGACCAGGCGCTGCTGCGCCGCGTGGTCGACTACTACCACGCGACCTTGAAGGAGAGCCCCGAGGCGCTGGCCTATCTCGCCTCCCGAGGCCTCCGGCACGCCGAGGCCGTGGACCGCTTCCGGCTCGGCTTTGCGAACCGAACCCTCGGCTACCGCCTCCCGGCGAAGAACCGCAAGGAAGGAGCCGAGATCCGCGGCCGGCTCGAGGCGCTCGGCGTGATGCGAGGCAGCGGCCACGAGCACCTCAACGGCTCGCTCGTGGTGCCGGTCTTCGACGAGGAGGGCCGCGTCGCCGAGCTGTACGGGCGCAAGATCAGGAACGATCTCCGTCCGGGAACGCCGCTGCATCTCTATCTCCCCGGCCCACACCGCGGCGTGTGGAACATCGAGGCGCTCCAGGCCTCGCGCGAGATCATCCTCTGCGAGGCGCTGCTCGACGCGCTGACCTTCTGGTGCGCGGGCTATCGCAACGTGACGGCGGCCTACGGCGTGGAGGGCGTGACGCCGGACCACTGGAAGGCCTTCGAGCGCTACGGGACCGAGCGGGTGCTGATCGCCTACGACCGCGACGAGGCCGGCGAGAAGGCGGCGGAGAAACTGACCAAGCAGCTGACCGAGCGGGGCATCGGCGCCTACCGCATCCACTTCCCGAAAGGCATGGACGCGAACGAGTACGCGCTGAAGGTGACGCCGGCGGCGAAGAGCCTCGAGCTCGTGATCCGCAAGGCGCTCTGGCTCGGGAAGGGGAAGGCACAGGCGCCGAGCATGCAGGCAACGTCGACGCCGGCACCGACGACGACTAAAGACGAGACCCCGCCCGAGATTGTCGCCGATGCGCCGGCGGAGGCCTCGGAGCCGGAGCGCGAGGGGCCGCCTCTTCCTTTAGCCGTTGACTCCGAGCTCGACGAAGCCGAGCCCCTCGCCGCGACCCCCGAGCCCGCGCTGCCGACGGAGCCACCGGCGGCCGAGGAGCGGGGCGAGGAGGTGGTGATGGCTCTCGGCGATCGCCGCTGGCGCGTGCGCGGGATCGCCAAGAATACGAGCTTCGACGCGCTGCGCGTGAACGTGCTCGTGGCGCGCGACGGCCACGGCTTCCACGTCGACACGCTCGACCTCTACAGCGCGCGCCATCGGCGGGCCTACATCACCGAGGCCGCGGCCGAGCTCGGCCTCGAGGAGCGCGTGGTGAAGCGCGACCTCGGGCAGCTCCTGCTCCGCCTCGAGGCGCTCCAGGAGGAGCAGATCCAGCGGGCCCTCGAGCCAAAGGAGAAGACCGTCGAGCTCGACGACCAGGAGCGCGAGGCCGCGCTCGATCTCCTGCGCGATCCGAAGCTCCTCGACCGGATCCTCGCCGACTTCGAGCGCTGCGGCGTGGTGGGCGAGGAGACGAACAAGCTCGTCGGCTACCTGGCCGCCGTCTCGCGCAAGCTCGACGAGCCCCTGGCCGTGATCCTGCAGTCGAGCTCGGCCGCGGGAAAGTCGTCGCTGATGGAGGCCGTCCTCGCCTTCATCCCGGACGAGGAGCGCGTGCAGTACTCGGCGATGACGGGCCAGTCGCTCTTCTACATGGGCGAGACCGACCTCCAGCACAAGATCCTGGCGATCGTCGAGGAGGAGGGAGCGGAGCGAGCCTCCTACGCCTTGAAGCTCCTCCAGAGCGAGGGGCAGCTCACGATCGCGAGCACGGGGAAGGACCCCAGCACGGGCCGCCTGGTCACGCACGCCTACCGCGTCGAGGGCCCCGTGATGATCTTCCTCACCACGACGGCGATCGAGATCGACGAGGAGCTGCTCAACCGCTGCCTGGTCCTCACCGTGAACGAGGGCCGCGAGCAGACCCGCGCGATCCATCGGCTGCAACGCGAGCGCCAGACGCTCGAAGGTCTCCTCCAGCGCCAGGACCGCGAGCGGGTGCTGAAGGTCCACCGCGACGCGCAGCGCCTCTTGCGCCCTCTCCTCGTCGCCAACCCCTACGCCCGCGACCTCACCTTCCTCGACCACCAGACCCGCACGCGGCGCGACCACATGAAGTACCTGACGCTGATCCGGGCGATCGCGCTGCTGCACCAGCACCAGCGGGAGGTGAAGGAGACGACGCACCAAGCCCAGCGTGTCCGCTACATCGAGGTGACGCGCGAAGACATCGCCGTCGCGAACCGCCTGGCCCACGAGGTGCTCGGCCGCTCGCTCGACGAGCTGCCGCCGCAGACGCGGCGCCTGCTGGGTCTCCTCGATCGCCTGGTGGCCGAGCGCGCTGGAGCGCGGGGCCTCGACCGCGCGGACGTGCGCTTCACGCGGCGCGAGGTGCGCGAGTGGACGGGCTGGACCGACTTCCCCGTGCGCACGCACCTCGAGAAGCTCGCCGCGCTCGAGTACGTGCTCGTCCACCGCGGTGGGCCCGGCCAGCGTTTCGTCTACGAGCTGCTCTGGGACGGCCAGGGGAAGGAGGGCGAGCCCTTTCTTGCCGGTCTCCTCGACGTCGGGACGCTCGAAAGCCATGAGTACGACGCGAACCATGAGGGGTCGAAGACCGACTGTGAGGGTGCTGTGAGCCCAGGTAGAGCCCCGCTCGAGGCCACCCCGAGCATCGGCCGAATCGGCGCAACCTCGCGAGGCGCCGGCGCTTCCCCGGAAACTATGAGGCGAAGCGCCGAAAGCACGTCTCGGGAACCAGTGAGCGCTACGCCATCGTACGTACCTCGTCTTCCTTTAGCTGCTGCCGCTAAAGCCGAGGCCCGCTGATGCCTCGGCGCGGCGAGCGAGCGCGGCGCCCCGTCGGTGATCCCAGCGACCCGCACGGGATGGCGGCCTGGCGGGCGCGCTACCTCGAGTGGCTGCGCAGCCACAACTACTCCGAGGCCACCGTCGCGGGCCGCGACGCCTACCTCGGCCTCTTCCTCGCCTGGTGCGAGGACCGCGGGCTCACGCGCCCGAACGAGATCACGAAACCGATCCTCGAGCGCTACCAGCGCCACCTCTACCACCACCGCAAGCCCAACGGCCAGCCGCTCAGCTTCCGCAGCCAGTACAGCCGGCTCATCCCGGTGCGCGCCCTCTTCAAGTGGCTGACGCGCCAGAACGTGCTGCTCTACAACCCGGCCAGCGAGCTCGAGCTGCCGCGCCTCGAGCATCGCCTCCCGAAGCACGTGCTGACCGCGAGCGAAGCGGAGGCCGTGCTCGCGCAGCCCGACACGGGCGATCCACTCGGCGTGCGCGACCGCGCGATCCTCGAGACGCTCTACTCGACCGGGATGCGGCGCATGGAGGTCGTGAACCTCGGCCTGTTCGACCTCGACCTCGAGCGCGGGACGCTGATGGTGCGCCAGGGCAAGGGGAAGAAGGACCGCATGGTGCCGATCGGCGAGCGCGCGGCCGCGTGGATCGAGAAGTACCGCGCCGATGTCCGCCACGAGCTCGTGGTCGAGCCCGACGAAGGAGTCCTCTTCCTCACGGCTGACGGAGAGCGCTTCTCGCCCAACGGCATGACCGCCCTGGTGCGGGGCTACGTGGTCGCCGCCGACCTCGGCAAGCGCGGCGCCTGCCACCTCTTCCGCCACACGATGGCGACGCTGATGCTCGAGGGCGGCGCCGACATCCGCTTCATCCAGCAGATGCTCGGCCACGTGAAGCTCGAGACGACGCAGATCTACACGCAGGTCTCGATCCGGCAGCTGAAGCAGATCCACACGGCGACGCACCCGAGTGCGAAGCTGGGGGGGCGACGAGCTCGCGCGACCGCGGAGGACGACGCGGTGCCCGGCACCGACGAGCTGCTCTCCGCTTTAGCCGCTGAAGCGAGCGAAGAGGAAGACGGGTAGAAGCGCGGTCTCCGTGCTCGCGCTGCGGCCGGCTGCTCCGGCCTCCGCCGCTGCGCGCGGAGCCCCCTTCGACCTCTTGGACCCCCCGCCCGCCCGGCCGGCGCCCTACGAACGAGACCGGTTGCTATGCGGGGAGCGGTCCGGAGGCGGGCTCGACGAGATGCGCGACGCCGTGCCCGCTGCGCCGCCCGGCCCAAGCGGCGGCGGGGGCCGGCCTGCCGGCGCTGCGCGCCGTCACCGGGCAAGCCGGGCGAGCAAGGGCCGCGCCCGGCCCACGAGGCGCCGAGGTGACACGAAAGAAGGTCGCGCGGGCCGGTCACGTCCCTTGCGTGCCCTGTCCGATAAGGAGCTCCTTATCCGACCTTGCCCTGGCCGGCCCCCGCCTTGGGCTCCGCTTCGCTCCGCCTTGACAGAACGGCATTCTGTCAACTTCGGCCGGGCTGCACCGAGGCGACACGAGGCGCTGTACCTCCGACGGAGAGCGCCCGCCTCCGGACCTCGAGCATGAACGGTGCGCACTGCTCTGCGGCGGCCGGCGCCGGCCGCCCGTCCGCCCCCCTGAAGGGGGGCTCCCCGGAGAGAAGAAGGCGTGGCCCGCGCTCTGCGCGCGCCACGCGAAGAGGGCGGCTCCGGCGGCCTGACGGCCGCCTCCGCCGCCCGAACGGCTTTCGAGGATGCGCCAGGAGCAACGATCTCGAGCCGGCCCGATCCTCAGTACCCCCCGGATCCGTGCGACACGCGATCGCGTCGAAAGCCGCCGCCGGCGTCTTCTGTTTAGCCGCCCTCGGCGCCACGGCTAAAGGAAGAACGCGCGCCTCCAACAACTCCTCTGCAGGCGAAAACTCGCGTCTGGGATTTTGGCCTGCCGATCGAGGGCCTCGACCGGAAGCTCCGGTGGTAAGATGCGGATCGCGACTGGGAAAGTCCCAGGCGTACGACGGAAGCGCGTCGGGCTGAGGAGTAGTCTCGAAGGTCATCGCTGATCTGGAGAAGGACAGCGCGACTGTTCTCGTGCAAGAGGCGACGACTCCTGGCGATGACCGGTACAGATACGCCACGAAGACCATCATTTGGGATCCGTTATCGGGCCTTCAGTGCACGACAGGCGGAACGCAATCGCCCGCGCTTGGCTTCCTTCACGAAGCCGATCATGCACTAGGCGACGTGACCGGGACAGGCGCATCTCGGGCACCAACAGGCCCGCCCTACGACAATGCGGAGGAGCAGCGAGTGATCACAGGTACTGAGACAACCGCTGCCAAGAAGCTGGGGGAGCCCACTCGCACAGATCACGCAGGAACTGCAGTTCCTGTCAAATGCCCGAGCTGCACGAAGTAGTCGACAGAGTTCAAGAACAAAGGATGGTCCCCAATGTCTCGCGTCCTCGTGCTTTTCTTGGTAGCGATGACGAGCGTGGCTACAGCTGAACCTGTATCGGGTGCCGCGACTACTAAGGTACGAGCCTACTTCATAGGATGGGACGTCCTCACGCGGTCTCGCCTCTCGGCAGAAGACGTGATCCGAAGGAAGGATATCTTCATCGAGATCAATGACTCTGGTCTAGCCGAGAACTTTGTCGAGTGGCTTCGTTTGGATGATCTGAAGAGTCGCAAGAGCCACGAGCCTGCAGACGCACGCCTAGCCATTGAAGTCGTTCACGGAGATGGCTCAACCGATCTCTACTATGCGGACAAGGCCGCTCTCTATACAGCTGACTCGACGCGGTCTCGACCCGTTGACCAGATATTTCGCGACCGATTTGACGTTGCTCGAAAGTAGGCCGTAAGCCTTTCGCAGGTACTACGATCCTGTAGTTGGCGCGCTGCTACGACGCCGACGGCAACCAGACCAGCACGCGGAGCTCGGGCGATTGCAGCACCGGCACGCTGGTCGAGACCTTCACCTGGGACGCCACGAACCGCTTGACCGCCTATGACAACGACACGACGGGCGCGGATGTCGTGTACGTCTATGACCCCTTCGGGCGCCGGATCAAGAAGAGCGGCACCTCAGGGACGACCTTCTACCTCTGGGACGGCGACCGGCTGCTGGCGGAGTACGACAACTCAGGCAGCCGCCAGGTCCGCTACGCCTACGCCGGCGGCTTCGCACCGCTGCAGGCCGCGTATGGCTCGGCGACCGAGACGATCTACGACGTGCACAGCGATCATCTCGACACGCCCAAGATGCTCACCGACGAATTCGACGTTCCATCATGGCGGGCTGCGTACGAAGCGTTCGGCAAGGCGCACGTGAGCACGGACCCGGACGGCTCGATCCCGACGCCGGATCCGGGCATCACCTTCAACCTTCGCTTCCCGGGGCAGTACTACGACGCGGAGTCGGGGCTGCACTACAACCGGTTCAGGTACTACGCGCCAGACGTCGGCAGGTACGTCAGCGCAGATCCGATCGGGCAGCTCGGGTCAGATCCATGGTCCGCTGCGTCCGGACCATCAGCATTCGTCCAAGTTCCGCGACAGGTCTCGACCAACCTTTACTCCTACGTCGAAAACAGGCCGCTTGTCGGCATCGATCCACGCGGGCTCGCCTTCCTCATCGCCGGTGGCAACGCGAATGCTGTCGTCGCAGGAGGCGGTGGAGTGTCCGTCGGCGCGTACATCGGTTGGCACCAGGGAAGCCAGGCCAACCAGGGATGGTTCGGGACTCCCTTCGATGCAGGTCTCTTCATCGCTCCGGATGTCGACTCCGGTCTTAACTTCGGCATCGGCGCATTCGGCGGCTTCGTGAAATCCCTGACCGGCAGCTCGGTGGTCGTCAACGGATCGATCTCCTTCTATCAGGCTTCGCTGTTGTTCAATCCGTGTATTCCTCAGTACAGCAACAGTGGCGGCCCCGACATTTCCCGCTTCTTGGATTTCCTCTCGGCGGCATTCGGCTCGTGGAACGGAGTGACGGGGGGAGTCAATTACGGCAGCCCTGCTGGCTTCACCGTCGGGGTCTCGAACACTTCGACGACCACACAGGCAGCGAGAGCAGCGGCACGATCCCTCGGCTTCTAGGGAGGTGGTGTCTTGACTGGAAACCACGACTGGCTCGGGTTCCTGTTGGCCGTTTCTGCGGTTGCCGTGTGGTTGGTTGGAGGGAATCTGGTCTTGTCCCGCCACTACCGTAAGCGCGGGACGTCATTGTTGGCGGAGTTCCACCCGTTTCGGTTTCCGTGGCGTGAGTTGGAGCCAGGCGAGCGGCGAACGATCAAGATCCTGGGGTTGGTGGCGTTTCTCCTGGGTGCGATCGCAGTTCTTGTCTGAGCACACGCGCGGGAAAAGCACTGGATTACCCCGCCTTCACGACCGTCCCCGCTCCGCCTCCTCGAACAGCGACGTGATGCTCTTCACGAGCGCCTCCGAGAGCCGCTTCCATCGAAGAGCCGGAGAGCGGCTGAAGGAAGCAGCGCGACCCGCGACGTCGACTTACCTCGAGGCGTGTGGGTCAGCGTGCAATCTCGGGTGGCGGAGGGCCAGCGTGCGATCGCATGTGGGCGGAGTGCAAGATAAGGGCAGGACACTCGCGCGGAGAGCGGCGTCTTCGTAGGCGTTTTGGTGGGAGTATTCGGCGCCGTGCAGGACGCTCGCAACGCCGCGTAAGGCTCGGCTGCAGCCGCCGTCGGCGCCTGCGGCTAAAGGTCGAAGCGGCGTGGGCGACGGCGTGCGTGGTACACGGCCAGGACGTCGATCGCGTCCTCGCGGATCGTGTAGTAGACGCCGTAAGGGAAGCGATGGAGGCGTGCGCGGTGCACGCGGCCGTGCGCGACGGCGAAGGCCTCGGGGTGGCGCTGGATGCGCGCCAAGCAGGCGTCGACGGAGCGGAGGAAGGCCTCGCCCAGGCCCTCGGCCCGCGCGGCGTACCAGGCGTAGGCCTCGTCGAGATCGAGCTCGGCGCGGCGCCGAACTCGCAGCCGCAGCGTCACCGCGAGCGGTGCCGGATGCGCTCGCGCACCTCCTCCCAGGGCGAGCCGCCGGTGGGATCGGCATCGGCCTCGGCCAGGCGGCGCTCGAGGTCTTCGCGCTGCGCATCGGTCAGCGCGAGCGCCTCGTCCTCTTCGTCGAGGCTGTCCCAGAGCTCTTCGATCAGCTCGAGCCGCTCGGCGGCGGAGAGCTCGAGCAGCTCCTTGAGCAGCGCGGCGTGGGTCATCGCGATCCTCCCGCCGCTGCGCGGCCCTTCGTCTCCACGAGCGAGTTGACCAGGCGGATCACGGCGCGGCGATCCTTCTCGGGGAGCGCCATCACCTGGCGGAACTTCTTCCACAGGCGCCGGGCCTCGGGCGTGTCGTGGCCATTGGCGGCGCGAGAGGGTTTGAGACCCAGGAGCTCGTCGGTCGAGACGTGCAGGGCCTTGGCGAGCTTGGCCAGCACGGGAGCCGGTGCCCGATCGGCGACGGTCTCGTAGCGGGAGATCGCGCGCTGGGTGGAGTCGATCATCTCGGCGAGCTGGATCTGGGTGAGGCCGCGAGCCTTGCGCAGCGCCATGAGGCGCTCCCCGAACTCGGAAGCCGGTCGGACCTTCTTCGGCATCGCGAGGGGAAGTGTAAGGGTCACTCTCGGGCTCCTCGGGATTCGGCTTGTCCCGAACTGACCTGAAGAGTATATACCTGTGGACGCTTCTCGGCCCTCGGAAGAAGGGGCCGTTTGCGGCACGGGCCCCTTGACAGGTTTTGCGAGCGGGAGGTTTCTCGATGGCGCGCATCGCCGAGGCGGAGCTCGAGCGCTTGAAGCGCGAGGTGGCGGTAGAGCGCCTGGCTCTTGCGCGCGGCGTCGTGCTCGCGCGCAAGGGTGCGGATCTCGTCGGGCTGTGTCCCTTCCACGACGACCACGAGCCGAGCCTCGTGATCACACCGGCCAAGAACCTGTGGCACTGCCTGGGCGCGTGTCAGGCCGGCGGCTCGGTGATCGACTGGGTGATGCGCGCCGAGGGCGTGAGCTTCCGGCACGCGGTGGAGCTCTTGCAGGCCGACTACCAGCCATCGCCTTCCTCAGCCGCCGCCGGCGCCGTGAAGCGCTCGACGGTGGCGAAGCTGCCGGCGGCGCTCGCGCGCGGCGCCGAGGACGCGCGGCTGCTCGCGCAGGTCGTCGCCTACTACCACGAGAGCTTGAAGCAGTCGCCCGAGGCGCTGGCCTACCTCGAGAAGCGCGGCCTGCGCTCCAGTGAAGCCATCTCTCACTTCCAGCTCGGCTTCGCAAACCGCACGCTCGGCTACCGGCTGCCGGCGAAGAACCGCATGGAAGGAGCGGCCATCCGCGGCCAGCTGCAGCGCATCGGGATCTTGCGTCCCTCGGGCCACGAGCACTTCAACGGCTCGCTGGTCGTGCCCGTGATCGCGCCGTCCGGCGAGGTGACGGAGGTCTACGGGAGAAAGATCACGGACCACCTGCGCGAGGGGACGCCGGTGCACCTGTATCTGCCCGGCCCGCACCGCGGCGTGTGGAACGAGGCGGCCCCGGCCGCGAGCCGAGAAGTGATCCTGTGCGAGTCGCTGCTCGATGCGATGAGCTTCTGGTGCGCGGGGTATCGCAACGTAACCGCGGCCTACGGCGTCGAGGGCTTCACGCAGGACCACCTCGCGGCCTTCTTGCGCCACGGCACGGAGCGCGTGCTGATCGCCTACGACCGCGACGCGGCGGGCGAGCAGGCGGCGGAGAAGCTGGCGAGGCGCCTCGTGGCCGAGGGCCTCGACTGCTTCCGCGTCCAGTTTCCGAAGGGCATGGACGCGAACGAGTACGCGCTGAAGGTGCAGCCGGCGACGAAGAGCCTCGGCGTGGTGATCCGCGCGGCGCTGTGGCTCGGCAAGGGAAAGGCGAAGGCGGTGACGACGGAGGCGACGAGCGAGGCGGCGCCGGCGACGTCGCCGGCCTCGGTGCCGAGCGCAACTACGCCAGCGCCGGCGAAGCCGATCGCGTCGCTCGACACCACCGGGGATCGCGAGTCCGAGACGGAGCCCGCCCTCTCTTTAGCTGCTGAAGAAGCGGCTAAAGATGAAGAAGGCTTCGAGGGACAAGAGACCGAGGCCGAAGCAGCTTCGTGCGAGGCGCCGCTGCCCGCCGCGGTGATCCCCGAGGCGCCGGGCGCCGACGTCGCGGCCGCCGTGAGCGACCAAGAAGTGGTGATCGCGCTGGGCGATCGCCGCTACCGCATCCGCGGGCTCGCGAAGAACCCGAGCCTGGATGCGCTGAAGGTGAACCTCCTCGTCTCCCGCCCGGCCTTCGACGGCCCCGGTGAATCGATCCACGTGGACTCCTTCGACCTCTATGCGCAGCGGCCGCGCGCTGCCTTCGCGAAGCAGGCGGCCGTCGAGCTCGGCGTGAAGGAGGACGCGATCAAGACCGACCTCGGGAAGATCCTGCTGAAGCTCGAGGCGCTGCAGGCGGAGCGGCTCGCCGCCGAGGCCGAGACGGCGAAGACGGTCACACTCCGTGACGAGGAGCGCGAGGCCGCGCTCGCGCTGCTGAAGTCTCCCGATCTGCTGGCGCGCATCGAGCGCGACCTGACCCGCTGTGGCGTCGTCGGCGAGGCCACCAACAAGCTGGTCGGCTACCTCGCCGTGCTCTCGCGCAAGCTCGACGCCCCGCTCGCCGTGACGATCCAGTCGACGAGCGCGGCGGGGAAGTCGGCGCTGATGGAGGCGGTGCTGGGCCTCGTGCCGCCCGAGGAGCGCATCCAGTACTCGGCGCTCACGGGGCAGTCGCTCTTCTACATGGGCGAGCGGGATCTCCAGCACAAGGTCTTGGCGATCGCCGAGGAGGAGGGCGCGCACCACGCGGCCTACGCGCTGAAGCTGCTGCAATCCGAGGGCGAGCTGACGATCGCCAGCACCGGCAAGGACCCGGTGACGGGCGAGCTGCGCACGCTCGACTACCAGGTGAAGGGCCCGGTGATGATCCTGCTGACGACGACGGCGATCGACGTGGACGAGGAGCTGCTGAACCGCTGCCTGGTGCTGACCGTCGACGAGGGGCGCGAGCAGACGCGAGCGATCCACGCCGTGCAGCGCGACAAGCGCACCTTGCGGGGCCTGGTCGCGAAGGCCGAGCGCCAGGGCCTCCAGGCCCTCCACCAGAACGCGCAGCGCCTGCTCGAGCCGCTCGCCGTCGTCAACCCCTACGCCTCGCAGCTCACCTTTGCCTGCGAGCGCACGCGCACGCGCCGCGACCACGAGAAGTATCTCACGCTGATCGACGCGATCGCGCTGCTGCACCAGCACCAGCGGCCCGTGAAGAGCGTGGTCCACGACGGGAAGCCACTGCGCTACGTCGAGGTCACGCTCGCGGACATCGAGACCGCGAACCGCCTGGCGCACGAGGTGCTCGGCAGAACCCTCGACGAGCTGCCGCCGAAGACGCGCGAGCTGCTCGGCCGCCTCGTGGCCTGGGTCGAGGCGCGCTGTGCGGCGCTGGCCATGGAGCGCGCCGACTTCCGCTTCAGCCGCCGCGACGTGCGCGAGGCGCTCGCGTGGAGCGACACCCCGCTGAAGATCCATCTCGGGCGCCTGGTCGAGATGGAGTACCTGCTCGTGCACCGGGGCGGCCGCGGACAGAGCTTTGCCTACGAGCTGCTGTATCGCGGCGAGGGCGAGAGCGGCGCCGCTTTCGTGATGGGGCTGCTCGATGTGGCGCGGCTCGACTACGACGCCAGCCGGTCCGGGCCAAACGGGCCGCGGTCCGGGGTCGGTCCGGCCTCGGTCCGCCCCCGGTCCGGGGGTGGTCTGGGTGCCGGAAACGGAGAAAGGGCTCGGCCCGACACGCACTTGCGTGGCAGCGAGCGCATGGAGGCCGGAAACGCACTGCTCCCGCGCAGCGACGTCGCGTCGTACCGTACGCACAGCGCGGCGGCCGACTGATGGCGCGCAAGAAGCGCCGGCCCTCCGCGCCGAGGCCCGAGGCGTACCCGATCGAGGGCAGCGGCATGGCGCCCTATCTCGCGCGCTTCCTGGAGGCCTCTGCCGCGAAGGGGCTCTCGCCGCGTACGGTCGAGATCCGCCAGCTCTCGCTGCGCCGCTTCATCGTCTGGTGCAAGGAGCGGAGCCTCGATCGGCCCCAGGACGTGACGCGCCCGATCCTCGAGCGCTACCGGCGCCACCTCTACCACCACCGCAAGGCCAACGGCGAGGCGCTCAGCTTTGCCACGCAGCAGCAGCGCCTCTTGCCCGTGAAGGTCTTCTTCCGCTGGCTCGCGCGCGAGAACTTCATCCTCTCCAACCCCGCCAGCGAGATGGAGCTGCCGCGCGTACATCGCAAGCTGCCCGCGCACGTGCTCACGGCCGAGGAGGTCGAGCGCATCCTGGCGCAGACCGCGCTCCACGGAGAGCTCGGCATCCGCGACCGCGCCATCCTCGAGACCTTCTACTCGACGGGCATCCGGAGAAGCGAGCTCGCGAGCCTGCGCCTGTACGACGTCGACACGCGCAACGGCACCGTGCGCGTGCGCCAGGGCAAGGGCCAGAAGCCCCGTATGGTGCCGCTGGGGAAGCGCGCGGGGCACTGGATCGAGCGCTACGTCGAAGAGGTGCGCCCCTCGCTCATCGTCGAGCCCGACGAGGGCTGGCTCTTCGTGCACGAGTACGGCGAGCGCTTCGCGAAGAACCGCCTCGGGGATCTCGTGCGCAAGTACATCCTGGCCTCGGGCGTCGCGAAGCCGGGCTCCTGCCACCTCTTCCGACACACGATGGCGACGCTGATGCTCGACGCCGGCGCCGACATCCGCCACATCCAGGCCATCCTCGGCCACAGCCAGCTCTCGACCACCGAGATCTACACGCACGTCTCGATCCAGAAGCTCAAGGCCGTGCACGCGCTCACGCACCCGGCCGACCGCGACAGCTCGGCCGCCTGAGCGCCGCGGCCCGAGCGTCATCGCTGCGGCTCGCGCTGCCTCGCCGCCACTCCCCTGCCTTCCCTTTAGCCGCCTCTTGCAGCGGCTCTGCGTCCCAGCTCCAGGGCTGCTAAACCGAAAGTCGCGTATAGGCGAAAAAGCAGGAATCGTGCAGGTGCACCAGGTCCACGCGATGCGAAGTGCCGAGATGCACAGGGGAAACTGCGAAGCCAGCGGCGAGGAGTCGTATGGCCGGTTTCTTGACAACCGGATGAGAACGTATGACCCGGGCACCGGCCGTTATGTCTCGGCGGATCCGATCGGGCAGTTGGGCGGAGATACGAATGTCTATGCCTACGCCTTCAATGCACCGCTCTTCTGGTTCGATCCGCTCGGGCTCGCGTCTCTGACCACCACTATCAACCCAGATGGGACATCAACGACGACCTTCGACCCCCGGCCCGAAGATCCGAACAGCAGTGCGTTCAGCATCAATACGAGAAATAACGTGACCCGTGACTCTCGGCCTGGTGCGGCTGGCGATTTCTCGACAGACGACGTGAGCGTAGTGCCCAGGACAAATAACCCTAGGGCGTATGGGCCAGATGGGACCTACATCGACACGGGCGACCCACGTGGTAGGGACCTTCATGGGGGAGGATCGTGCCCGGCTGTTACCGACTCTCAAGCGCCCCAACAGGGATGGTGTCCGACCAGAGGGTGCACACGCGGACAGAATGCAGACGTCAAGGCCCTCGCGGACCGCATCAAAGACTTCCAGTCGAGGCATCCGAATGTCGCCATCCCCTACACCAGAACCACAACGGGCGGCAGCCAGTCTACAACGGGGGTGCACCAGTGATCTCGAGGTGCAATCGGCTGATAGCGGGAATCGCCATTGCTTGGCTCGCTACGGCATGCTCCACCGATCCGAATGCTCGGGACCACCGAACCTCGCTATTCCCGTCGTGCGCCGGGACGTTTTGCTTTTCCGGGAAGTTGATGACAGAGGAGGAGCTGGTCGCTCAGTACGGTGTGGGTTACTCGGAAGACGGGAGGTTCCCGTACCACTGTTATGAAGCCCAATCTGGGGGGCCCTTCGTGCGCCTCCGGAGCGCAGCCGGTAAGCCCGCTGAAGTCCTTGACATCTTGGTCAGCGATCGCCTGAGTTGTCCTAGCGCCAAGCCTCCGGCAAAACCATTCGGCAAACTTGCGACCGACGGTGGTCTCAACCTGGGAGACAGCCGGGACCGGGTTGTTGAGCTCTATGGTGAACCAGAGCGCGAGTCCGTTGCCGACGACTTGGAAATTATTCGCGGTGCGGGAAGTCGGGATGACCGTCAACCCCTTGGCGACACTCAGCTGTTTTACTATGCGCGTGATCCAGAGACGCTCCACGCGATCGTTTTTTTGCGAAATGGAATTGTGTCGGCGATCTTGATATCACGCTTTCCGTAATGGCTTCGCGTCAATGTGAGCCCCAGGTGCCAGTACAACTTGCACCGCTACTACGACCCGACACTCGGGAGATACGTCTCGGCGGATCCGATCGGGCAGTTCGGTGTGCTCGTTGCGAACCGCGTTGAGCCGCCGGCCCTCGCATTCTCTCTTGCGATCAGCAACCGCCTCGTCCTCGAAGTGCCGTTCGATGAGCACCTCGTAGAGACCCTGGCTCGCGAGAACGTCTACGCGTACGCAGGGAGCCGCCCCACCGGGGTAATCGATCCTCTCGGGCTGCAGGGAGATGACACTGGAATCTTCCCCGTTGACTTGTCTCCGCAAACCAGAGCGGCATTCGCCACCGGGTCGGCTGCCGATCCGAAGGTACGGGAGCCACTCTGTCAGAGCGGGTGGGTGGGATGCCGAGCTGACCTACCCGATGACTCCACGCCGCAGCAGCAGCGATTCTGTGACCAGTGCAAACAGAAGTGCCGGAACGGGAAGGCCCTGCCGACGAGCAAACCGACCCCACCGAACCCGACTAACCCGGTGGGCAACTTCACCGGAAGTACGTCCACGAACGGGAGATCCGTCGTCAGATTGCCGGCGAAGTAGTTGCTAGTCGGTTGGGTTCGCAGCGGGAGGAGAGGGAGGCTTGCCGCGCGAGCCGGTGGCGGCCGGTTCGGGAAATTCCTTCCAGCTGGAGGTTCGTTCTCCATCGCGGAACGTTCCTTCTACCCGAAGTGCTCCTGATGGATAGAAGGCTCGGTACAAGCCATCGCGCTTGCCCTCGCGGTACGCGGTGACCGATCGAGGCTTGCCAGTCGCGAAATAGCGTGTCTCGACTCCATCCTGACTGCCGCGCTTCCAATGCGACTCGACGTCCAACGAGCCATCTTCGCGCCACAGCCGGGTAACGCCGTCCTGCTGGCCGCGTTCATAGTGAATCTCCTGCCACACAGCACCACTCTCGTAGTAGTGGACCGCGACGCCCTCCAGCGCTCCGCTTACATACGGGAGATCCGACATCGGCTGCCCGGAGTCGAAGAAGACGGTCCATGTTCCGTCGGCCTGACCATCTCGGAAGCGTGCGAGCATCTTCGGCGAGCCATCAGGACGAGAGACAAGCCAGATCCCGTGTGGCAGTCCCGAGCGAAAAGCACCGCGTGTCGCGACTCGACCGTCGCCGTACCACGACACGTACGGGCCGCTTCTCACCGGTGTTCCACCACCGGGAAACTCGCACCAAGCTGCCACGTCGCCGACGGCATCTATCCCCTCAGGCGCAGTGGGTTCTCCAGAGCGCGCATCTCCGAATTGCTCGCAGGGAAGCCCCATCCCCACGTTCACGTTGGAGGTCTGGCTGGCCGCACATGACAAGCCTGCGAAGAGAACCGCGAAGATCGAAAGCGAACTGGCGCGCATGGTCACCTCGCTCGATAGAGGTCCACCACAGAAGCATCGGCTGTGCCCTCCAGTCCCTTGACGCCGCAATGGTGCAATGCTTGCGATCGCCCCCTCGCCCGCCCCAGCCGGCGCTCTGGGATCGAGGCGCGGAGCTGTACGAATCGCGGCCCGGAGTCGGGCTCTCGGCGACGCGTGTCCAGAGACGTCATCTCTTCCGCACTAAGAGGACAGCTACTTTTCCGCACCTCCCTGTTCTGGTCTGACTTTCAAACGGGGGTTCGGGGGCGGA
>Ga0335070_10003740_pt1 | contig 17784 bp, 10 predicted proteins | sample Lox_Sample_13_FD_206722 | JGI IMG/M metagenome (GOLD analysis project Ga0335070, IMG submission 206722) | Soil microbial communities from Loxahatchee National Wildlife Refuge, Florida, United States - Lox_Sample_1.3 | ecosystem: Environmental > Terrestrial > Soil > Wetlands | place: USA...
TGGACGCTCTGATCAAGGAGCACACGGAGGGGCGCTGGCTCGGCGTGCTCGGCGAGCGGCGCGTGAACGTCCTGCGGCTCAACCTGGCGCTGGATCGGCTGGCGAGCCGATGACAGACTGATCGCGTGCCCCAGCGCAACGCCGAGCCGGATCGCCGCCCGTCCCCCGACGCCCTGCTCGAAGCGGCGGCCCGGGAGGAGCGCAGCCGCTTCCGGCTCTTCGTCGGCGCGGCGCCCGGCGTCGGCAAGACCTACGCGATGCTCCAGGCGGCGCAGCAGGCGCACAAGGAAGGTGTGGACGTGGTGGTCGGCGTGGTCGAGACGCACGGCCGCGCCGAGACCGAGGCCCTGCTCCAGGGGCTCGAGGTGATCCCGCGCCGCGCCGTCCCGTACCGCGAGCAGACGCTGCACGAGATGGACCTCGACGCCGTGCTCGCGCGGCGTCCGGCCGTCGTGCTGGTCGACGAGCTGGCGCATACCAACGCGCCCGGCAGCCGGCATCCCAAGCGCTTCCTCGACGTCGAGGAGCTCCTCGACGCGGGCATCGAGGTCTGGTCCACCGTCAACATCCAGCACCTCGAGAGCCTGAACGACGTGGTCGCGCAGATCACCGGCGTGCGCGTGCGAGAGACGGTTCCCGACGGGATCCTGGACCGCGCGGACGAGGTGCGGCTGATCGACCTCTCGCCCGAGGAGCTGCTCCAGCGCCTGCGCGACGGGAAGGTCTACGTCCCCGAGCAGGCCGAGCGCGCGCTCCAGCACTTCTTCCAGCACGGCCAGCTCACGGCCCTGCGCGAGCTCGCGCTGCGCCAGACGGCCGAGCACGTCGACGAGCAGATGCAGGCGCAGCGGCGCGCGCAGGCCGCGCCGGAGGTGTGGCCCGTCGCGGACCGTCTGCTCGTGGCGATCGACGGCGGCCCGCTCTCGGAAGCGCTGCTGCGAGCCGCGCGCCGCGGCTCGGAGCGGCGCGACGTGCCCTGGATCGCGGCCTACGTGGAGCCTCCGCACTTCCAGCAGCTCCCCGACGCCGTGCGCGAGCGTATCGCGCGTCTGCTCCGGCTCGCCGAGCAGCTCGGCGGCGAGGCCGTGACGCTACCCGGACCGCACGTGGCGCAAGCGCTGCTGACCTACGCGCGCGAGCGCAACGCCAGCGAGATCGTGATGGGGAGGCCCCGGGGCGGGCGCTGGCGGCGCTGGCTGCGCGCTTCGCCGGTCGAGGAGGTGGTGCGCGACTGCGGCCCGATCGAGGTGCGCGTCGTCGAAGGCAGGGAGCAGGCGGCTCCGGTTCCGGAGGTCGAGCCGAGACTCGTGCCGCCTCGCGCGGCGAGCATGCTGCTCGCCGTCGCGTCGGTCGTCGTGGCCGCGGGCCTGGCCGCGCTGGTGCGCGCGACGCTGCCGATCCCCGATCCGGACATGATCTTCCTCGTCGCGGTGCTGGTGACCGCGGTCTTCGGCGGGCTCTGGCCGTCCATCGCGGCGGCGCTGCTCGCCGTGGTCCTCTACGACTTCTTCTTCGTCAAGCCGTTCTACACCTTCACGATCGACGACCCGAAGGACGCCCTCGCGATCGCCGTGTTCCTGCTGGTGGCGGTGCTGACCAGCCGGCTCACGACCCACGCGCGCGATCAGGCCGGCGCGGCGCGCCGCCGCGAGACGCGCACGGCCGCGCTCTACGCCTTTACGCGTCAGCTCGCCGGCGCGGCCGGTGTGGACGAGCTGTTGCGCGGCATCGCCGAGCACGTGGCGAACGTCTTCGGGACGCAGACCGTCCTGCTGCTGCCCGAGGGCGAGCAGCTTCGACAGCGCGCCTCCCATCCGTCGAGCGCGGTACTGGCGGCAGCCGATCGCGCGACGGCGCGCTGGGCCTTCGAGCACGGCGAGATCGCGGGTCGCGGCACCGAGACGCTGCCGGGCAGCGAGTGGCTCCACGTCCCCCTCGCGACGGTGCGCGGCCCGGTCGGAGTCCTGGCGCTGCACGGCGAGCGCCCCGACGCTTTCCTGCCGCAGGACCAGCTCCAGCTCCTCGAGGCCATGGCGGACCAGGCCGCCGTCGCAATCGAGCGCACGCACATCGACGCGGTGCTCGCGGAGAAGGCCAAGACGGAGGCGGTGATCGAGAGCATCGACGACGGGCTCGTGGTGCTCGACCCGGCCGGCACGGTGGTGAACGTGAACGAGATCGCCTGCGCGATCCTCGATGTGGAGCGCGAGGAGACCCTCGGTCGCCCCTTCCAGCGGCTCGGCACGACGCACCCGCACTACCTGCGCCTGCGCGCGGCCGTGGCGGACTTCCTCGCGCATCCCGAGCGCATGCCGGAGGCGCTCGAGATCGCGATGTTCCTGCGCGGGCGGGACCATTTCTTCGTGCTGCGCCCGACCGTGCTGCGCGCGCAGAACGGCGGCGTCGTGGGGCTGATCCTGGCGCTGCAGGACGTCACCTATCTGCGCGACCAGGAGGCGCGCCGCGAGCAGCTCATGGCGACGCTCTCCCACGAGCTGCGCACGCCGCTGACCTCGCTGCGCATGGCCGTCGACCTGCTGGGGCGCAGGTCTCCTGAGCTCGGCGCCGAGGCCCGGGAGCTGGTGGAGGGCGAGCGCGAGGACGTGCGCCGCCTCGAGGACGTGGCGCAGCGCCTGCTCGACCTCTCGCGCTCGCGCGCGATGAGCATCGCCCTCGAGCGCGAGACGGTGTCGATCCGCGAGCTGGCGGAGCGCACCGCGCACATCTTCGAGCTCCAGGCCCGCGAGCGCGGCGTCCGGCTCGAGACGCAGCTCCCGAGCGACGACCTGCGCATCTCGGGCGACGCCACGAAGCTCGGCTGGGCGCTGTCGAACCTCGTCGGCAACGCGCTGCGCTACACGCCTCCCGGCGGCACGATCCGCATCGAGGCGACGGGGCTCCCGGAGGTTGTGCGCCTCGCGGTCGCAGACAGCGGTCCGGGCATCCCGCCCGAGCAGCGCGAGCGCATCTTCGAACGCTTCGCGCAGGGTCCGGAGGCCGGCGCGGCGGGTCTCGGCCTCGCGATCGTGCGCGACGTCGTGCAGGCGCACGGCGGGCGCATCTTCCTCGAGAGCGAGATCGGGAAGGGCAGCCGCTTCATCCTCGAGCTCCCGCGCGGTTAGGAGCCTGACCCGGGACCGGACGCGGTACGATGCGTCCATGGCGACGCTGCTCGTCGTGGACGACGAGAAGAGGATCCGCGGACACCTGGCCACGTATCTCGAGGGGCGCGGCCACCGTGTGCTGACGGCCGCGGACGGGGCCGAGGCGCTGCGGTGCGCGGAGTCCGAGGCGGTCGATCTCGTGCTCTCGGACGTACGCATGGCGGGGCTCGACGGCATGGCGCTGCTGCGCGAGCTCCTGCGCCGCCAGCCCGACGCGGTCGTGATCCTGATGACCGCGTACGCGACGATCGCCGGGGCCGTCGAGGCGATGAAGGAGGGCGCGTTCCACTACCTGGTGAAGCCCTTCGCGCTCGACGAGGTCGGGATGCTCGTCGAGCGCGGGCTCGAGCTCGCAGCACTGCGCCGCGACAACCGGGATCTGCGCCGCGCGCTCGACGCTCCGGCGCTGCTCGAGTCGAAGAGCCCCGCCATGCGCGCGGCGCTGAACACGGCGCATCAGGCGGCGGCCTCGGACGCGACCGTGCTGCTGCTCGGGGAGAGCGGCACGGGCAAGAACGTGCTGGCGCGCGCGATCCACGCCTGGTCGCCGCGCAGCCGCGGGCCCTTCGTCACGATCGCGTGTACGACGCTGGCCGAGCAGCTCCTCGAGAGCGAGCTGTTCGGCCACGTGAAGGGCGCGTTCACGGGGGCCTGGAAGGACAAGCCGGGGCGCCTCGAGGCCGCCGCGGGCGGGACGCTGTTCCTCGACGAGATCGGCGAGCTGCCTCCGGAGCTCCAGGCGAAGCTGCTGCGCTTCCTCGAGGAGCGGCGCTTCGAGCGCGTCGGCGACGCGCGCACGCTCGAGGTGGACGCGCGCATCGTCGCGGCCACGAACCGCGATCTCGAGGCGGAGGTGCGCGCCGGCCGCTTCCGCTCCGACCTCTTCTACCGGATCGCCGTCGTCTCGATCCGGCTGCCGCCTCTGCGGGAGCGGCGCGAGGACCTGCCCGAGCTGGCACACCACCTGCTCGGCTCGCTCGCCGCGCGGCACCGGCGTCCGCTGCCGCGCCTCGACGCGCCGGCTCGGGCGGCGCTGCTTGCGTACCCCTGGCCCGGGAACGTGCGCGAGCTCGCCAACGCGCTCGAGCGCGCGCTCGTCCTCTCTCCTGGCGAGACCCTCGCGGCCGAGAGCCTGCCGGATCCCGTGCTCGCACCCCGCGGCGAGGCGCCGGCCCCATCGGCCGAGTCGCTCTCGCTCGAGGAGGTCGAGCGCCGCCACGTGCAGCAGGTGCTCGCGAGCTCCTCGACCCTCGAGGAGGCCGCCGCGAGGCTCGGCATCGACCCGACGACGCTGTGGCGCAAGCGCAGACGCTGGGGGCTCGATTGAGCGAGCCCGCCCGCGCGGCTGCTCGCGCCGCCGGCGCAGCGGAGCCCGCGCACGAGCCGTACGTGCCGGCCCACGAGCAGCCGCGCGAGCTGACGCTGCGCGGCCTCGTTGCCGGCTCGCTGCTCGGCATCGTCTTCGCGGCGAGCTCCGTGTACCTCGGCCTCAAGGTCGGCCTCACGGTGTCGGCCTCGATTCCCATCGCGGTGCTCGCGGTGACGCTGTTCCGCGCCTTCGGGCGGGCCTCGATCCTCGAGAACAACATCGTGCAGACGGCGGGCTCGGCGGGCGAGTCGATCGCCGCGGGCGTCGCCTTCACGCTGCCCTCGCTGCTGCTGATGGGCTTCGAGCTCGACCTGTGGCGCACCACGGCCGTGGCGGTGCTAGGCGGCCTGCTCGGCGTGCTGCTCATGATCCCGCTGCGCCGCGGCCTGATCGTGCGCGAGCACGAGGCGCTGCCGTATCCGGAGGGCACGGCCTGCGCGCAGGTCCTGATCGTGGGCGACCGGGGCGGCGCGTCGGCGCGCACCGTATTCGCGGGCTTCGGCACGGGCTTCGCCTTCAATCTGCTGGGCCAGATCGCGCGCCTGTGGGGCGAGGTCGCGAGCTGGAGCTTCGACCGCTTCTACCGCGGGGGCTCGCTGGCGTTCGAGACGAACCCGGCGCTGCTCGGCGTCGGCTACATCGTCGGCACGCGCATCGCCCTCGTGATGCTAGGCGGAGGCCTGCTCTCTTTCTGGGTGCTCGTGCCGGCCGTGAAGCACTTCGCGCCGGACCTCACCTCGCCGCTGGTCGGCGGCGGGACGCTCCCCGTGCGCGAAATGACGCCCGGCCAGGTGCGCAGCGCGTACCTCCTCTACATCGGCGCGGGCGCCGTGGCGGCGGGCGGCCTGCTCTCGCTCCTGCGCACGCTGCCGAGCCTGTGGTCCGCGTTCCGCGCCGCGGCCTCGAGCTGGCGGGGAGGCGACGGCGCAGGCGCCGCGCGCACCGAGCGCGACCTCCCGCTCTCGTGGGTGCTCGGCGGCGCGGCGGCGCTCCTCGTCGCGATCCCGCTCGCGCCGCGCCTCGGCCTCGGGCTTCCCTCGGCCTTCCTGGTGCTGCTCTTCGGCTTCTTCTTCGTCACCGTGTCGAGCCGCATCACCGGGCAGATCGGCTCCTCCTCGAACCCGATCTCCGGGATGACGGTCGCAACGCTGCTCGCCACGTGTCTCCTCTTCGCGGCGGTGGGATGGACGGGAGTGCCCTACAAGGAGATGGCGCTCGCGACGGCGGCGCTGGTCTGTGTCGCTGCGGGAAACGCCGGCACCACCTCTCAGGACCTGAAGACGGGCTTCCTGGTCGGCTCGACGCCGCGCGCGCAGCAGATCGCGATCGCGGTGGGGAGCGTGACGAGCGCGCTCGTGATCGGCGCGACGCTCCTGTATCTCGACGCCTCGGCGACCACCTACGTAGCGCAGAGTCACCCGCAGCTCGTGGCGAGCGACGCCGCAGTCGCCGCGGCGGACGCCGCGCATCCCGGACGCCTCGCCTTTGCGGGCCGTCGCGTCGACTGGCGCGGCGCCTCGTGGCGCGTCCTCTACGTGCGCGAGCCGACCGACGGCGTGGCCGTCGGGAAGTACCTGGTCGGCGACGACGACCGCATCGCGTGGCTCGTCGATCCGGGCGTGTGTGGGAGCTGGCCCGAGCAGACGGGTCCCGACGGGCGCGTCGAGAAGGTCGTCTCGAAGTTCGACGCGCCGAAGGCGCAGCTCTTCCGCCTGATCATCGACGGCGTGCTCGGCGGCAGCCTGCCGTGGGAGCTCGTTCTGATCGGTGTCGCCCTGGCCCTCATGATGGAGGTCTGCGGCGTGCCGAGCCTGCCGTTCGCCGTGGGCGCCTACCTGCCGCTCTCGACCTCGACGTCGATCGCTCTCGGCGGCCTCGTGCGCCACCTCGCGGATCGCCGCGCGCAGCGCGCCGCCGCCGAGACCGAGCACTCGCCGGGCGTCCTGTTTGCGTCGGGCCTGATCGCCGGCGGCGCCATCGCGGGCCTCTGCTACGCCGTGCTGGCCGGCCTCGGAGCCACGCGCGCCGAAGGCGCTCTCGCCGCGAACGCGGCGTGGACCCTCACCCCGTTCGCGCTGCTCGCCGCACTGCTCTACGCCGTGGCAGCGCGGCGCAGCGGCGGCGCCGCACGCTAGGCGAGCCGCGTCGACGCGCTACTCCCTCTCCAGAAGATTGCGCGCCAGCGTGAGATCCTTGCGTTGCGCGGGGGTGAGCTTCGGGTACTGGAGGTCGAGCTTCTCGAGCCCGTCGACGATGGCAGCGGCCACGACCAGGCGCGTGAACCACTTGTTGTCCGCGGGCACGACGTACCAGGGCGCGTGCTTCGCGGCCGTGGCGCGGATCGCCTCCTGATAGGCGTCCATGTAGTCGTTCCAGAACTTCCGCTCCTGCGCATCGGAGGGGGAGAACTTCCAGTTCTTCTCGGCGCGATCGAGGCGCTCCTCGAAGCGCTTCTTCTGCTCCCTCTTCGAGACGTGCAGGAAGAACTTCAGGATCAGCGCGCCGTTGCGAGCGAGGTAGCGCTCGTAGGCGGCGATGTCCTCGAGGCGCTCCTCCCAGATGTCCTTCGCGACCAGGCCCGGCGGCAGCTTCTGCTTCTCGAGCAGCTCCGGGTGCACGCGCACCACGAGCACCTCCTCGTAATACGAGCGATTGAAGATGCCGATGCGGCCGCGCTCGGGCATGGACTTGTTGGTGCGCCACAGGAAGTCGTGATCGAGCTCCTCGGGTCCCGGCTGCTTGAACGAGTAGACCTGGCAGCCCTGGGGATTCACGCCCGACATCACGTGCTTGATCGTGCTGTCCTTGCCGGCAGCGTCCATCGCCTGGAACACCAGCAGCACGGACCAGCGGTCCTGCGCGTAGAGGCGGTCCTGCTCCTCGGCCAGCCACTCGACGCCGCGGGCGAGCAGATCCTTGGCCTCTTCCTTCTGCTCGGAGCCGATGCCGCGCGTGTCGCCGGGGTCGATGTCCTTCAGGCGAAAGCCCTTGCCGCGCGTCACCCGGTAGGGCGCGATGAAGTCCTCGATCCTCTTGATCGTGGCCTTGTCCAGCAACGCAGGTCCCCCTCTCCGTTCATCCGTTCGTTGCGCCGAGCCTCGCCAACCCTACCCTGGGATGCGATGCAAGTCTCCACGCCGCGCAGGGCGCCCGGACTGCTCGAGCGCGTGGGGCGCTTCGCGCCAGGGCTGCCCGCGCTGCTCCGCTACCGCCCCGTGGACTTCCCGCACGATCTCGTGGCGGGGCTCTCCGTCGCCGCGGTGGCGCTCCCGATCGGCGTCGCCTACGCGGAGCTCGCGGGCTTCGCTCCGGTCGTCGGGCTCTACGCGAGCATCCTGCCGCTGGTGGCCTACGCGATCTTCGGTACGTCGCGACAGCTCGTCATCGGCCCGGATACCGCCACGTGCGCGATGGTCGCGGCGGCGGTCGCGCCGCTGGCCGGCGGCGACGCGGAGCTCTACCAGTCTCTGTCGGTCGCGCTCGCCTTCCTCGCGGGCGTCCTGTGCATCGGCGGCAGCTTCCTGCGGCTCGGCGCGCTCGCCGACTTCCTCTCGAAGCCGATCCTCGTCGGCTTCTTGAACGGCGTCGCGCTCTCGATCCTGCTCGGGCAGATCGGGAAGCTGTTCGGCTTCCCGATCACGTCGGGCGGCATCGTGCCGCGCCTCGTCGAGTTCGTCTCGAAGCTCGGGCAGACGCACGCGCCGACGCTCGCCGTGGGGCTCGGGACCTTCGCGGTGATGGCGCTGGCGCCTCGCCTCGTCCCGCGCCTTCCGGCCGCGCTCGTGGCCGTGATCGTGGCGGGCGCTGCGGTGAAGCTCCTCGCGCTCGACGGGCTCGGCGTGAAGACGGTGGGGCAGGTGCCGGCGGGGTTGCCCCCGATCCGCGTCCCGCACTTCTCCCCGGGTCTCGTCCCGCAGCTCTTCGCGCAGGCGGCCGGCCTCGCGCTGGTCTGCTTCTCGTCGATGATGATCACTTCGCGCAGCTTCGCGTCGAAGAACCGCTACGACGTCGACGCGGACCGCGAGTTCGCGGCGCTCGGCGCCGCGAACATCGCGGCCGCGCTCTCGCAGGGCTTCGCGGTGAGCGGAGCCGACTCGCGCACCGCGATGAGCGACGCCAGCGGGGGCCGCACGCAGGTGACCGGCCTCGTGGCCGCGGCGACGATCGCGGCGGTGCTGCTCTTCTTCACGGCGCCGCTCCAGTACGTGCCGGTCGCCGCGCTCGGCGCCGTGCTGGTGAAGGCGGCGCTGTCGCTGGTGGGTGTCGCCGAGCTGCGCGAGATCTACCGCATCGACCGGCGCGAGTTCGGCCTCTCGCTCGTCGCCACGCTCGGGGTGGTCGCGGTGGGCGCGATCGACGCGATTCTCGTCGCGATCGCGCTCGCCCTGGTCCGCTTCGTACGGCTGGTCTCGCGCCCGAAAGTCGAGGTGCTGGGCGAGACGCCGGACCTGCCGGGCTTCCACTCGCTGGCGCGCCACGCCGACGCCAAGGCGCCGCAAGGGCTCCTGCTGTTCCGCTTCAACGGTCCGCTCGTGTTCTTCAACGCGCCCTACTGGAAGCGCGCGCTGCTCGCCGCGGCGGACGCGGCGGGTCCGGAGCTGCGCTGGGTCGTGATCGACATGCTGCCCGTGACGCTCTTCGACGCCACCGGCGTCTACACGGCGCGCGAAGTCTTCGAGACGCTGCGCGCGCGCGGCCTGGTGGTCGCGACGGCGGCGCGCAAGACCGAGCTGGCGCGCTGGTTCGCGAAGCGCGGCCTCACGCCGACGGACCTGCACGCCTACGCGACGCTGCGGGAGGCGCTGCGAGCGTATGCGCGCGCGAGCGGGACCCCGGACCGCCAGGTCGAGCAGGTCGAAGCCCTCGTGAGCGACACGGCGAGCGACGCCGTCCGAGGCGCCTCGCCCTCCTGAGATCACCGCGCCGACGGGACACCGCTATTCGAACACGATCACCGTGTCCGCCTGGAAGCAGGACGTGCCCGGCGTGCCGAAGATGTTCACGACGTCGTTCACCATCAGCGCCGAGCGGTCGATGTCGTCGGCGCTGCTGTTGTCCTGGGAGACCTCGAACACGCGCGCGGTGGACGGAACGTCCACGCACTGACTTCCAGTGCTCGTCTGAACCTGGAGATTCGCTCCCCCGTTCGCGACGCTCGTGATCGTCCCTTCGATCCGCTCGAGGCTCATCGCGGCGTCGTCGATCACGACGAACGCGGCCTTGAGCTCGTCGTCGGACGTGTTCGAGAGCGCGAGCACGCCCACCGCGCGCGCCGGATCGTCGACCTGGAGGTCCGCCTTCATGATCTCCTGGCCCGTGCTGCGCCGGAACAGCTTGGTGCCTTGCTGGAGCAGGATCGGCAGCGTGTTGTTCGGTGCGACGATGCCCTGACCGGGGTCGAGCTCGAGATCGAAGCGGTCGTCCGTCCCGATCTCGCTCGCCACGGTGCCATCCACCGCGAGGACGTGGTCGCCGAGCTCGACGACCTCCGCGGCGAAGTCGAGCTGCTCGCCGTTTCGCACGAAGCGGCCCAGCACCCAGGCCGTGTCCTTCACCATCACGGCGCCGAGCGTCGCCGGATCGCCGCTCTCGTCGAAGAACGAGGTCTGGGAGTTCGCGCTGACGTCGACGCAGCGGTCGGTCGTGCTCCCGCTGCCCGCGGTCTCGGTGGTGCGCGTCGCGCCCAGCGGACGCGACACTGCGTGCGTGTCGCAGAGCTGGAAGCCGCTGGTGGCGAGCGTCTGCACCTTGCCGTTCAGCAGCACGAGCTTGCCCGGCAGCGCCTTCGTCAGGATGTCGCAGAAGATCACCGGCCGGAAGTTGAAGCCACCGTTGCCCTTGCCGACGACGTGGATCGACTTGCCCGCATCCATGTCGAGCTGGACGAGGAGCAGCTCGCCCGGCCGGACCTCGAAGGTTCCGCGCGGGTTGAGGTCGATCTTCGGCGGAAGCTTCGGGAAGATCGAGCTGGAGCCGTCCGCGGGCACGAGCTCGATCTTGCTGACCTCGAGCCGGATCTTCTCGTAGGTTCCGGCGGGGACGTCCTGGCCGACCGTCACGAGTGTCGAGGCGTCCGTCAGATCGCGGAGGTCGAAGACCTCGCTGCCATTGAAGATCGTCACCTGGCCGCCGTCGGACGCGATCAGCGTGATCTCGGTGACGGTGACGTAGATGTGGCTGAACTGGCTGGGGTCGACGGGTCCGTCGGTGAGCAGGACGCCGACGCTGCCCGTGGTGCCGCCGCTGGAGCCGCCGCTCCCGCCGCCGCCGCCACTGCAGGCGATGCCTAACGCGAGCAAGGCGAAGAGCGTGAGCTGAACCGGAGCGAGGAGAGTGCGTTGCAGCGAGCGGTGCGGCGACATGTTGCCCCCGTTGAACGTGTGGGCAACCGCTCACCCCGCCGTCGTCAAATCATGCAGCAGTCCTGCGAGCCACGTCTGTGACGCAGGATCACAAACGGGGCGAGCTGACTCAGCGGGCCTGCGTTGCGCGCCGCGCGCCGCGCCATATCGTGCCGGCGCATGACGCTCGGCCCCGACGATCTCGTGCTGTGTGCGGGCAGCGTGCTCGCGACGCCGTTCCTCGAGCGCCTGGCGCCGGCGCAAGCCGCCGGGTTTCGCGGCGTCTCGATCTGGCCCCACGAGGTGGAGGCCGCGCGCGCGGCGGGCGTCGGACCCGCGGAGCTGCGGACGCGCGTGGCCGATCACGGCCTCGCCATCGCCGAGCTCGATGCCGTCGCGGTCTGGCTGCCGGGGCATCGCGCGCCGCCCACGGGGCTCGACCCGGGTGCACGGCGGCTCCTCCACTACGACGCGGAGCACGTGTGTCCGGTCGGCGAGGCGGTCGGGGCGCGCTCCATCACGGCGATCGAGTTCCTCGGCGTGAAGGCGCCGCTCGACGAGGCCGCCGAAGCCTTCGCGCGCCTCTGCGACCGCGCCGCGCAGCACGGCCTGCTGGTGCATCTCGAGTTCCTGCCGTGGGCCGGTGTGCCGGATCTCGCGCACGCCTGGGAAATCGTGCGCCGCGCGGGTCGCGAGAACGGGGGCGTGCTCGTCGACGCCTGGCACTTCTTCCGCAGCGGCTCGACGCTGGCGCAGCTGCGAGCGATTCCGGGCGAGCGCGTGCTCGGCATCCAGCTCGACGACGCGCCGGCCGTCGTCGAGGCCGACCTCGTGGACGAGACGCAGCACCGCAGGCTCGTGCCGGGGCAGGGCGCGCTCGACCTGGTGGGCCTGCTCCGCACGCTGGACGCGATCGGCTGCCGCGCGCCGAAGGGCGTCGAGGTGTTCTCGGACGAGCTCGCCAGGCGGCCCTGTGCGGAGGTCTGCCGCGATCTCGCCGCGGCCACGCGGCGCGTCCTGGCCGCAGCGAAGAGCGACTCTCTCGCACCGCGGCCTCGCTAGGCCGGGTCGGTTAGGCTTCTCCCAACCCCGTCCGGTCCGACACCCTTGAGCCGTCCGGTCCGACACCCTTGAGCCGAGCCCGCTCCTGCAGCCTCGCCGGCGCCCTCGCGGCGCTGCTCGCGCTCTGCTCCTCCGCCCGCGCGGAGATTCGCGGGGTCGAGGTGCCGCTGCTCCTGCCCGACGCGTTCGTCGAGCGCCTGCTGATCGAGCAGGTCTTCACCGAGCCCGGGCCGTCCGCGCGCATCACCGCGATCGCCGATCCCTGCAACCAGGTCGTGCTCTCGGAGCCGCGCGTCGGGCACGCGCCGGGGCGGCTGATCGTCACGGCGCATGCGCGCGCCGAGGCGGGCTTCTCGTGGTTCGGCAGCTGCATCCTGCCTCTCACGTGGGAGGGCGAGATCGACGCCGAGGAGGCGGTGCGCCTCGCGCAAGGCGTGCCCGTCCTGCTCTTCTCGGTCGAGGACACCACGCTGCGCGGAGGCGGGGGCTTCTTCGACGTGCCTGCGCTCTGGGACTGGATCAAGCCTCTGGTCCATCCCCGCCTCGAGGTGCTGCACGTGGACCTCGGTCCGCTCGTGAACGAGGTGCGGCGCGCGCTGCCGCTCTTCGCGGACCACCCGGAGCAGGAGGCCGTGCGCCGCCTCGTCGAATCGCTCGCGCTCGCCGACGCGCGCATCGAGGAGCGCGGCCTCGCGCTGCGCCTGCGCTTCGAGGTGGAGGCGGCGCCTGCGTCCGAGGCCGGCGCGCAGCCCGAGCCTCCGCTCACGCGCGCCGAGCTCCGCGCCTTCGAAGACGCGCTCTTCGAGTGGGACGCGTTCGTGACCTTCGTGGTGAAGGTCGGCGCTCGCGAGACGCTCTCGCCCGAACGGCGCGCGGATCTGCTCGCCGCGCTCCTCGACGCGCGCGAGGAGCTCGTGGCAGCGCTCGCGGAGCCCCGCGGCAAGGCGAGCGACCGAGTCCGCGCGCTCTTCAAGAAGACCTGGGCGCAGCTCGCGCCGATCTTCGCCGACCTCGAGGGCGGCGAGAGCGGCTGGCGCTATCTGGCCTTCGTCGCCTCCGGCGATGCCCTCGCCGCGCTCGACGAGGCGGGCCCCGGCTTCGGCATCGAGATCTCGGGCGACGGCCTGCGCCGCCTCGCGCGCACGCTCGCGCCGGGCGCCGCGGGCGATCCGCTCGCGTGGAACGAGGAGGTGGACCCCGAGCTGCGCAAGAGCTTCGGCTTCGACGCGGAGCTGCCGCCGGTGCCTCCGCCGGACGAGGGCGAGCCGGTGACGGAGCCGGGGCTCGAGGCCGTGCCCGGCGGGTCCGTGAGCGCTCCGCCGACGCAGACCGCGCCGGTGACGCCGCCGCCCGAGGCTCCGCACGAAGCCGCTCAGCCGGCGCCCGCGCCCGAGACTGCGCCGGGGCCGGCACCGGCGATGCCAGAGCCGCCGACTCCGGCGCCCGAGGCCGCGCCGCCGCAGGAGCCGAGTCCGGCGCCCGCGCCGGCGCCCGCTCCGCCGACGTCCTGGCTCGAGCGGATCGGCGAGTGGCTCGCCGCGCTCGTAGGTCCTGCCCCTGCGTCCGCGACTCCCGTGGCGGACCCGAAGCCGGCGCCGGCGACCTCGCCGCTCGACGGTCGCGTGCCGCGTCGCGCCGATCTCGATCGCTACCTGCCGCAGGTCGCGACGCTGCTCGGCGAGGCGTCGACGCAGGTCTTCGCGCAGGGCGGGCTCGACCGCGGGCGCCGCGATTTCTTCGACCACCTCGTGCTCGCGACGGCGTGGCAGGAGTCGTGCTGGAGGCAGTACGTGATGCGGGGCGGCCGCGTCGTGACGCTGCGCTCGAGCGCGGGCGCGCTCGGTCTCATGCAGGTGAACCCGCGCGTCTGGCGCGGCTTCTACGCCGTGGACGGCCTCGCGCGCAGCATCCGCTACAACGCGCGCGCGGGCAGCGAGATCCTCCTCCACTACCTGCGCGACTACGCGATCGCGCGCGGCGAGGAGGCGAAGGGCGGGGCCGAAGCGCTGGCGCGCGCGACCTATGCGGCCTACAACGGCGGACCGTCGCACCTGCGCCGCTACCGCGAGCCGAAGCGCTGGCCCCGGTCGCTCGCCCAGGTCGATGCCTCGTTCCTCGCGAAGTTCCGCACCGTTTCCGCGAGAGGCGCGCTCGGCGTGCGCGAGTGCTTCTCGGGCTGAGCCCCGGGTCTTCGTCCGAGAGCCGAGGCCCGAGCGCGCGAGCGACTCTGGTACAAGGGTGCAGCGGGTGCACCTTGAGAATCGCCGGACTCCTTCTCTCGCTCCTGATCTCGCGGCAAGCCTTCGCGAACGCCGAAGGACCCCTGGTCGTCTCGAGCCGGAACAGCCGATACTTCGAGACGCCGGGCGGGCGCATCGTCGTGCTCGCGGGCGCCCACACCTGGGAGAACCTCGTCCCTCAAGGCCGGCTCTCCGACGGCGACCCGCCGACCTTCGTCGTCCCCGGAGCCTTCTCGGACGACTTCGACGGCTACCTCGACTACCTCCAGAGCTACGGGTTCAACTTCACGCGCCTCTGGGCCTGGGAGAACGCGCGCTGGAATCCGAACAACCCGGACTCCGACAACTTCATCTTCGGCCCCCCTCTGCCCTACGCGCGCACGGGCCCCGGAACGGCTCTCGACGGCAAGCCGAGGTTCGATCTCGACACCTTCGATCCGACCTACTTCAACAGGCTGCGATCCGCCGTCATCCGGCTCGGCCTCCGGGACATGTACGCGGAGGTGATGCTCTTCCAGGGATGGTCGAACGGTCCCTGGGGACCGGCGATCGGGAATCCGTGGCCGGGGAACATCTTCAACCAGTCGAACAACATCCAGGGTCTGAACGGGGACACGGATGGCAACGGAGACGGCCGCGAGATCAACACGATGTCCACGAGCGGCGACATCCCGGCCATCCGCTCCTATCAGGAAGCGTACGTCCGGCACGTGATCGACGTGTTGAACGACTTGCCGAACGTCCTCTACGAGATCGCCAACGAGCCCCTCGACACCTCCGTGCCGTGGCAGCAGCACATGGTCGATGTGATCGATGCCTATCAGCAGACGAAGCCGAATCAGCATCCGGTGGGAGTGACGGGATGCGTCAACGGCTGCGATTCCCAGCCGAGCGGAGGAGTCTTCGGCATCGCCGGGGCGCAGTTCGCAGGACCGGCGGCGAATCTCTCCTCGAACCCGTACGCGTGGCCTCCCCCCGGCCAGAGCGGAAGGGTGGGAATCGCCGACAGCGACCACTATTCGCTCGCCAACGCGTCGCAGCCACTCATCTGGCAGCTCTTCCTCCAGGGCTGGAACGTCGCTCACATGGACCTGTTCGATTGCACGCCGTACGCGAATCAGGCCACCTACTACGACTGCGCGAAGCCCGGCTACGACCCGGCGAAGGAGCAGGGCGCCAAGGTCGCCATCGGCCAGATCGCGAGGCTGGGGCCGCACCTCGACCTGGCGAACATGGTCCCGAGCGGCGGCCTCAGCAGCGACGGCTACGCGCTCGCGGACACGACCCACGCCCAGAAGGACGTGCTGGCCTACACGAGCGACGGAGCGTTGACGCTCGATCTGTCGAGCGGCAGCGGGCAGGCGTGGAGCGTGTACTGGATGGATGCGGACGATGGGACGCTGAATCTGATCAACGCTCCGGTGACGGGCGCGGCGAGCGTCCCGCTGACCTGCCCGTTCGCCAGCGGGCGCTGCGTCGTGCTGGTCACGCAGGGCTCTTCGGAGCTGAGCTACGAGGTCATCCCGATGGGCCCGGTGCGGCCGCTGCCCTAGCCCGCATTTCTCACCAGGCCCCTACTGCAACGCCGCATCTGGCCGCATCGGCTGCGTTGCGCTCCCTCGGCCTGCTCGACGTACCGTCGGGTACGCCTCCGCGGGCCTCGGTCGCGCGCCTTGCATCTGCGGCCATCTGCGGCGTTTCGTGACGAAACCTGGTGAGAAATGCGGGCTAGCCCCACCAGCCGCGCAGTCGCCGCCTCGGGGCGGGCGCCGCCGGCGGCGCACTCGCGGCGTCCCGGGCGCTCTGCGCCGCGGCCTTGGCGAGGTAGCACTTCGCGAGCTCCGCGATGTCGGGCAGGTCGAGCGCACGCGCGTATTCGAGCAGGTAGCCCTTGAGATAGGGCTCGGGCGGCAGCTGCGCGAAGCGCTCGTCCTCGATCTGGTCCAGGATGCGGATCCGGGTCCGGTCGGTCATGTCGGCGAGGGAGAGGCCGAGCGCCTCGCGACACCGTCGCAGGTAGGCGCCGGGCTCGGCGCGATCGAGCGGGGCGAGCTGGCCTTGCGGCGCCGCGTCGCCAGCGGCGTCGCTGCGCGCGCGCGCCGCGACGCGCACCGGGCGCGCCGGGGACGCGCCGGAGGAGGGACCGCGCCCCTCGCCGCGTTCGCCAGTCGCATCCTCCTCCCCTCGCTGGAGACGCTCCGCGAGCGCCTCGATGTGCCGGGAGAAGCGGGAGAGCGGGAAGGCCTGCAGCACGAGCTGCTGCCGCGCCACGGCCTCCGCGACGTTGGCGTCGGCGTCGAGCGCGCCCGCGAACTCGATCGACGCCCCGAGGCGCTCGCGGCACGACGCGGCGATCCGGGGACCCACGGCGCGCTGCTCCGGAGTCCGGGCCTGGTTCACGATCAGCAGCGGCGCGAAGGCCTGCGCGCGGTCCTCGAGCGGCTTGGCCGCGGGCGGGTCGATCGCGCGCACGAGCGCGATGAGCTGGCCCGCCGAGTGCAGCCTGCGCGCGCGGCCGTTCTCGCGCAGGCGCCGGATCGCCGCGGCCACGTCGGGTCGCCGCGCCACCTCGCGCAGCGAGCGGTAGAAGGCGACCCGGATGAAGTGCTCCGCGTTCTCGATCGCCGTGGGCTCGGGCGTGACGACCACGAGGCCCCGCCGGGCCAGCAGGAAGAAGTCGAGGACGTTGAAGGCGCTGCCCGCGCCGAGATCGAGCACGACGTCGTCCACGTCGAGGCTGCGGATCTGGCGGACGAGCATCTCCTTCTGGTGGTGCGTCGGATTGGCCATCTCGAGCAGGGACTGGTTGCCGCTCACCAGCCAGAGGTTCGGCACCGAGGTCTGCACCATCACGTCCGAAAGGGACGAGACGTCGCCGGTCAGCAGGTGCGAGAGCGTGTAGCGCGGCCGCGAGACACCGAGAAGTGTGTGAAGGTTGGCGCCGCCGAGGTCCGCGTCGATGACCGCACAGCGGCGTCCCGCGGCGGCCATCGCCGCCGCCAGGTTCGAGCTGACGACGGACTTGCCGACGCCGCCCTTTCCGCCGCCCACCGCCCAGATGCGCGGGCCCTCTGCGTCCCGCGCGAGCGGCGCTCCGGCCTGCGCGGCTCCCTCCGGCCCCGGAGACGAGCTGCCGCGCTCGCCGTAGCGGCGGCCGCCGACCGGGAGCCAGGTGACGCTCGCCATGCGCGCCTCGGCCATCTCTTCGGAACGAGCCGCTGGCGTCTCCGTGACCCTGCTTACAACAGAAGGCCGCAGCAGGGGCGCAGGTCTGCTGGCAAGTGCCGCGCGCCGGCTCCTGACACTTTCGACCTCGGCTCGCCACTGAATGGATCGGAGGCAAGACCCGTGCAAGAGCGCCGCAAGGGCATCTTCGCGGCCGCCGTGCTGATGCTGATCGCCGGACCGGCCGCTGCCCTCACCCTCAACCTGAGCGACGTGTCGAGCGATAGCACGCCCGCATCCCTGCTCAGCGCGCAGCTCCAATTCGACGTCACGGACACGACGCTGTCCTTGACGGTCCGCAATCTGACGCTCACAGCCACCCCCTACGCCATCTCCGGCGTGTTCTTCAACGCGAGCACGGACGTGAGTGGCCTCAGCTTCGT
>Ga0335070_10003741_pt1 | contig 17782 bp, 16 predicted proteins | sample Lox_Sample_13_FD_206722 | JGI IMG/M metagenome (GOLD analysis project Ga0335070, IMG submission 206722) | Soil microbial communities from Loxahatchee National Wildlife Refuge, Florida, United States - Lox_Sample_1.3 | ecosystem: Environmental > Terrestrial > Soil > Wetlands | place: USA...
CTCACACCCTCCGGCTTCACCTCTTGCGGCCGCAGAGGCTCCGAGAACGAGAAGATCAAGCGGGGGCGGCGCGCCGCCACCAGCGCGTCGTTGACAGGGAAGTGCGAGGTGACCGTAGGGGGCAACCGGTCGGCAACCCCGGTCCAGCCCGGCCCCGTCACGATGTCTATGGAGACGTAGAAGACCGCATCCAGGAGACCAGGCGGCGGCGGGGGCGGTTCGGGCAGGCCGTGGTCGTAGACGTACTTTCCGATCACCACGGCGGCCACGACCCCTGCCACGATGAGCGCCGTGTCCACGTGGTCGAGGACCGCGTTCACGTCGGTGATCTTGCCGTCCTTGACCTTGACCTCGGTGGCTTTACCCTCGAGGCGCACAACGTTCCCGGCCTCGTCCAGCCGTGCCGGGAAACGCACCCGGTAGGCGCCGGGCGTCAGGCCGGCCACGGTCCAGGTCGGGTTCAGTGAGCGGAACACGGGAACCCAGCTCGCCCCCTCTTTCCTGTCCAGCTCACCCATGATCCCGGCCGGGCCAGGCTTGCCGGCCCGGCGGGCAGTGTCGTCGGCGAACACCTGCACCGCGACGCCCCCGCCCGGGCCTTCCGCCTTGCGGGTGCTGGTCGCCTGAACCGAGAGGCAGCCGGAGAGCGAGAGCACGAGCTGGCCGACGACGAGAAGCAGCGCGGTCGTCCGCTTGATCATGGATGAAGTGTCCCACCGGCGGTCGAGACCCGCAAGGTTGGCAAAGCCAAAGAGGGAAGAGGCAGGACAAGGAGCCGGTTCGCCCCGCTCCCTCGTTCTTCTTCGCTACCTTCTGCGCGTCGCCAGGGCGAGGTTCCGCGCCAGGGCCTCGACCTCGCCAGGGAGCTCCGCGATGTCCCCCAATTCCCCGATGCGCTGGACGAGCGCCGAGCCGACCACCACCCCGTCGGCAAACTGCGAGATGCGGCTCACCTGCTCCGGGGTGGAGACTCCGAAGCCCACCGCGACCCGGCGTCTGGTGAGCTTCCTCACCATGCGCACCTGATCCTCGAGCCCCTCCTCCAGGCTGGCACGAGTCCCGGTGACGCCGGTGCGGGCCACGAAGTAGACGAAGCTCCCAGCGAGCTTGCGCGCTGCCTTGACTCGCTCCCTCGTCGAGGTCGGTGCCACCAGGGGCACCAGCTCGATACCCACCCGCTTCAACGCCTCCCAGGCCGCATCGGCCTCATCCACCGGCACGTCGGTGAAGAGCACCCCGTCCACTCCCGCAGCGGCGGCGTCAACGGCAAACCGGGCCAGGCCGTACGCATGAACCGGGTTGAAGTACGAGAACAGGACTACCGGTATCGTGCTCGAGAAGCGCAGCTCGCGCACGATCCCGAGCACCGACGGGAGCGTGGTCCCGTGCGCCAGCGCTCTCTCGGCGGCGCGCTGGTTGGTCGGCCCGTCGGCGATCGGGTCGGTGAAAGGCACGCCGAGCTCGAGGATGTCGGCGCCTGCCCGCTCCAGGGCGCGCGCCAGTACCACCGTGCGCCCGGCCGTCGGGTCACCGGCGGTGATGTACGGGATGAACGCCGCGCGCTTTTTCTTCCGAGCGTGCGCGAACGCCTGCTCGAGGCGCCCCTTCACAGCTTCACCCCCTCCAGACGCGCGACCTCTTCGACGTCTTTGTCGCCGCGTCCCGAAAGGCTGACGAGCACCGCCTCCCCTTGGCCCATCCGCGGCGCGACGTGCGCCACGTAGGCGAGAGCGTGTGCGGTCTCCAGCGCGGGCACAATCCCCTCAAGCTCCGAAAGCAGGTGGAAGGCGTCCAGTGCCTCCCCGTCGCTCACACGAACGTAGGCGACGCGGCGGGAATCGTGCCACCAGGCGTGCTCCGGCCCGACCGCCGGGTAGTCGAGACCGGCCGAGACCGAGTGGGTCTCCGCCACGAGGCCGTGCTGGTCCTGCAGGATGTAGCTGCGCGTGCCGTGGAGAACGCCGGGCGTGCCGCCGGAGAACCGCGCTGCGTGCTCGCCGAGGCGAGTGCCGCGACCCCCAGCCTCCACACCCACCAGCTCCACCTGCCGGTACGGTACGAACGCGGTGAAGATCCCGGCCGCGTTGGAGCCACCCCCGACGCAGGCCACGACCGTTTTGGGAAGCGAGCGGTGCTGCTTGCGGATCTGCAGCAGCGCCTCACTCCCGATCACCAACTGGAACTCCCGCACCATCGCCGGGTAGGGGTGCGGGCCCAGCACCGACCCGAGGACGTAGTGCGTGTTGGAGACGTTGCTGACCCAGTCGCGGAGGGACTCGTTGATCGCGTCCTTGAGGGTCCTCGAGCCGGCATCCACCCCCACGACCTCGGCGCCTAGAAGCTTCATGCGGTATACGTTGAGGGCCTGGCGGCGCTCATCCTCCGTGCCCATGTACACCCGACAGCGCAGGCCGAAGAGGGCCGCCGCGGTGGCCACCGCGACGCCGTGCTGACCGGCGCCGGTCTCCGCGATCACCCGGGATTTCCCCATGCGACGGGCGAGTAGGCACTGTCCGATGGCGTTGTTGATCTTGTGGGCGCCGGTGTGGCAGAGGTCCTCGCGCTTGAGGTACACGGCGGCGCCGCCCAGGTGCTTGGTCAATCGAGCGGCGAACGAGAGCGGCGTGGGCCGGCCGCAGTAGGTCGAGAGCAGGTCGGCAAGCTCGCGTCGAAACGCGCGATCCCGCCGCGCCTCCTGCCAGGCCTCGGTCAGTTCCTCCAGCGGGGCCATCAGCGTCTCCGGAACGAACCGGCCCCCGTACGGCCCGAAGTAGCCCCTTCTGTCCGGTAACGGCTTCATCTCGAGTCACCAGTCAACATCAGATCCACGCCTCCAACGGCAAGCAAAGAGAGTCGGCCCCTCTGGTCGTCACACCGACGTCCCTTTCGGACGCTGCGCCATTCCACGCACCGCGGCGACGAAGGCGCCCATCTTACCAGCGTCCTTCCGGCCCACCGCCACTTCCACCCCGGTCGCGACATCCACACCGTGCGGCCGTGCCGTCTCGATCGCCCGTGCCACGTTCTCGGGCGTCAGCCCCCCGGCAAGCCAGAACGCGGGACCGTTGGGCGCCGCCGCGAGCAGGTTCCAGTCGAACGTCCGGCCAGTGCCGCCCCCGCGCGGGGAACCGGTGTCGAACAGCACCCGCGCCACCTGCGCGTACGCCGCCACGAGCCCCCAGTCAATGCTCTCGATTACCGGGATCGCCTTGATCACCCGCTCAGACCCGCCAAGCTCGACGCACAGCTCGGGGCTCTCGTGCCCGTGCAACTGTACCAGGCGCAAGCCGGCGTCCCCCCGCACCTTGCGAACGACGTCCGGATCCTGATCACGGAAAACGCCGACGGTGGGCGCCCCCTCGATCTGCCGGATCCAGGAACCGGCCGTGAGCCCCACGCACCGCGGCGACGCGGGGTCGAAGACAAATCCGAGGAAATCGGCACCCGCCTCGACCGCGGCGGATGCGTCGCCCGGGTTCGTGAGGCCGCAGATCTTGACGGTGACGCTCACGCGAGCAGCTCCGCCAGGGCGGCGCCCGGGTCGCGGGAGCGCAGGAGGTGTTCTCCGACGAGGAAACACCGGACCCCGCGCCGGACGAGCGCCGCCACGTCAGCGGGTCCGGCGATGCCGCTTTCCACCACCACCTCCCGGTCCTGCGGCACGCGGCTCGCCAGTTGTGCCGCGCCCTCCAGGTCCACACCGAAGGTGCGCAGGTCGCGGGCGTTGATCCCGACCAGCGGCGCCGGAAGTTCGAGGACGCGCTCCAGGTCGGCCGCATCGTGCGCCTCGACCAGCGCCTCCATCTCCAGCTCCCCGACCAACGCGAGCATCTCCGACAGCAGGGAACCCGGCAGGGTCCTGGCGATCAGGAGCACCGCGTCAGCACCAAGGAGCGAAGCTTCGAAGACCTGCCTGGGTGTGAGGAGAAAGTCCTTTTGCACCACCGGAAGGGAGACCTCACGCCTCACGAACGGAACCCAACCTGGGTCACCGCCGAAGAACTCCGGTTCGGTCACGGCCGACAGTGCCGCAGCTCCTCCCGCCTCGTAGGCGCGCGCGAGCCCGACCGGGTCGAACGGTTCCCGCAGGAATCCTCTCGACGGCGAGCGCCGTTTGCACTCCGCGATCACACGCACGCCGGGTTTTCGGAGCGCTGCGACCAGGCTGCGCTTTTCGCCTCCCGAGCGCGCGGCGGCGGCCTCACGCGCGCGCGTCTCGAGATCTGGCGGCGCCGGGTTCACGGCCAGACGTTCCTTCACGGCGGCCGTAATCCTCGCCAGGATGTCCGGCTCGGCCCGGTTCATGCCGTGAGCTCCCGGGCCCTGCGGACGACCGCCTCGAGTTTGGCCGCTGCGGCACCTTCGGCCAAGCACGCGCGGCTGGTCTCCAGGGCGGAGGGCAGGTTTCCCGCCACTCCCGCCACGACGAGTGCCGCAGCGGCGTTGAGCGCGACGGCTTCGGCCGCGGGCGAGCGCTCCTGGCCGGCGAGGATGGCGCGCAGCCGCCTCGCGTTCTCCTCGGCATCTCCGCCCGCCAGGTCGGCGCGGGTCGCTCGCGCGACGCCGAAGGCGGTTGGTTCCACCGTCAGCTCACCCGTGACCCTGCCCGCGCGGACCTCGGTCACCCGGGTGTGGGCGCAGACCGAGAGCTCGTCCAGTCCGTCCTCCCCGTGCACGACCCAGGCGTGCTCGGCGCCCAGCTCCGCGAGCGCCCCGGCCACCAGCGGCATGGCGGCGATGTTGTAGACGCCGACGACCTGCCGCCGCACACCGGCCGGGTTGGCGAGCGGCCCCAGCAGGTTGAAGACGGTGCGGACGCCGAGCACGCGCCGGACAGGCATCACCGCGCGCATCGCCGGGTGCAGGCGCGGCGCGAACAGGAACGCGAACCCTTCGGCGTCCAGCAGCGCCCCCACCTGCTCCGGCTCAAGCTCCAGCGGAACACCCAGCGCCTCCAGGACGTCGGCGGAGCCGCAGCGCGAGGAGACCGATCGGTTCCCGTGCTTGGCCACCGGCACGCCGCACGCGGCTGCCACGAGCGCCGCGCCGGTGGAAATGTTCAGCGTGTGAGCCCCGTCCCCACCGGTGCCGCACGTGTCGATGAGCGGGGCACGACTCGTGACCACAGGCACCGCGAAGGTGCGCAGCACGCGGGCCGCGGCCGCGACCTCGCCGGCGGTCTCCCCCTTGGCCCGGAGCGCCACCAGGAACGCCGCCTGCTCCGGTTCCGACCACTCGCCAGCCATGAGCGCCGTAAAGCACTCCTCGGTGGTCGCGGCCGGCAGGCTCTCCCCCGAGAGCAGCTTCTCCAGCACCTCGCGGATCACGCGACGACCTCCACGCTGATGCCGGCGAGGGTGAGGAAGTTGGCGAGCAGACGCTTGCCCCCTTGCGTGAGGTAGGCCTCGGGGTGGAACTGCACGCCGAAGTGGGGCCGCTGCCGGTGCTGGAGACCCATCACCAGCCCGTCGTCCGTCCAGGCGGTGACCTCGAGCTCGTGGGGCAGCGACTCGCGGTGCGCCACCAAGGAGTGGTAGCGGGTGGCTGTGAATGGGTCCGACAGACCCGCGAACACCTTGAGGCCGTGGTGGTGAACCTCGGAGTTCTTGCCGTGACGGGGCTCCGGTGCGCGCACCACGCGGCCGCCGTACGCGACTGCCACCGCCTGGTGGCCGAGGCACACCCCGAGCAGCGGCACCCCGGTGGCCGCCCGGATCAGCTCCACGCACACCCCGGCCGACTCCGGGACCCCGGGACCGGGCGAGAGCACCAGTGCGCGTGGTGCTGCCTGGAGGATCTCGCGCGGGCTCGCGGCATCGTTGCGCACGACCCGCACCTCCTCGTCCCCGGCCAGCTCGCGCAGGTACTGGACCAGGTTGTAGGTGAAGGAGTCGTAGTTATCCACGAGCGTGATCACGGCTGCATTCCCTCCGCGACCAGCGCCGCCAGGCACAGGGCACGCGCCTTGCTGGCGCACTCCGCCAGCTCGCTCTCCGGCTCCGAGTCGAACACCACGCCCGCACCCGCCTGAACATGCAACGCACCCCGGCAGACGACCGCCGTCCGGATCGCGATGCAGGCGTCCATGTCGCCGCCGGAGTCGAAGTACCCGACGGCCCCGCCGTAGACGCCGCGGCGCAGAACCTCGAGCTCCTCGATGAGCTCCATCGCGCGCACCTTGGGAGCGCCGGTGAGCGTCCCGGCCGGGAAGCACGCGAGGAGCACATCGAGGGCGTCGCGGCCGGCCTCCAGCTCCCCTTGTACCTCGCTGGTGAGGTGCATGACCTGGGAGTAGCGCTCGACCTCCATGAAGCGGACCACCTTGACGCTGCTCGGGCGTGAGACCTTGCCGATGTCGTTGCGCCCGAGGTCTACAAGCATTAGGTGTTCCGCCCGCTCCTTCTCGTCGTTTGAGAGTTCGACCGCGAGCCCCGCGTCCTCTGCGGCCGTGTGCCCGCGTCGGCGAGTGCCCGCGATCGGGCAGGTCGAGGTGTGGTTGCCCCGCAGGCGCGCCAGGGTCTCAGGGGACGACCCCAGGATCTGCGCCTCTCCTGCGTCCAGGTAGAACATGTACGGCGAGGGGTTGGCGAGGCGAAGCGCTCGGTACAGCGTCAATGGCGAGGCCGAGGTGGGTCGCGACCAGCGGCGCGAGAGCACGATCTGGAAGCACTCGCCGGCGCAGATCTCCTCACGGGCCCGGGCCACCGAGGCCAGGAAGCGCTCGTCCTCCGGCGCCACCGTCCACGAGGCGTCCGGCTGGGCGGCCGCATCGGAGGACGGTATGCCCGCCGGCCGCGCCTCGTCGAGGGGCGAGGCCAGAACCTCCTCCAGGTGGTCCAGATTCGCGAGCGCCCGATCGTACGCGGCGTCTCCCCCGTCCTCCGTACTCACGCTGGCGATCAACAGCAAGCGCTGGCGGACGCGGTCGAGTGCCGCGACCGCAGGGTAGACGGCGAACCAGGCGTCGGGGAGACCCAGCGGGTCGGGAAGATGGGCCGGGACCCTCTCGATCAGCCGCACGGCGTCGTAGCCGAGCCACCCCACCGCCCCGCCGACAAACGGAGGCAGGTCTTCCAGGGGCGCGCGCCCCGTCCCGGTCAGTGTCCGTCGCAACACCTCGAGTGGCGGCTCATCCAGGCTGACCCCGTCCACCCACACCCGGCCGTCGCGCACCGTGACCACCCGGGACGGGTCGGCTCCGGCGAACGACCAGCGCGCGACGCGCTCACCCCCTTCGACGCTCTCCAGGAGGAACGGATGGCGCCCGGCCCGTGCCAGGCGCAGCAGCATCCCCGTCGGACTCACCGTGTCCGCTGTCAACTCGCGCACCACCGGCACAACGGGGTGGTGCGCCGCGAGCGCGGCGAACTGGGTGCGGCTGGGGCGAATCACCGCGAGCCTTCCGCGGAACCTTGAGTTCTGACGCTCGCCCCCTGCCAGCTCAAACCTTCCCCCGGCTCCCGGCACGGAGCGCCTCGACGTGTAGGGGGAGTTTCTCCTCGCCGGCGAGCGTGGCCGCGGCGCGGGCAAGCGCGGGAAACCGGTGTGGTGCCACTCGCGCCACCGCGGTGCGGTGCACGAAGTCCCAGACCCCGAGAGGCGAGGAGAAGCGGGCGGCGCCGGCCGTCGGCAGAACGTGATTGGCGCCGAGAACGTAGTCGCTGAGCACCACGGGCGTCCACGGGCCCATGTGCACCATTCCGACGCGCTCGACGGCGTCCAGCACGCGCAGGGGCTCCTGGACGAGCAACTCGACGTGCTCGGGCGCGATTCGGTTGACGACGTCAACCGCCGCCGCAGGGTCCGGCACCAGGATGATCGCCCCCCACGTCTTGAGGGCCTGCCTCGCCGCGGATCCCTTCGGCAACGAGCGCACGCGGCTGTCGACGCGGCGACTCACCTTCTCGGCGAGCGACTTGGAGGCCGTGACGAGGACCGCGAGGGCGTCCGGATCGTGCTCGCACCGGGCGATAAGGTCGGCGGCGACGATCTCGGGCTCGGCGTGCCCGTCCGCCACCACCACGACCTCCGGGGGCCCCGTCACGCCGTCGATGTCCACGATCCCGTACACGAGCCTCTTGGCCGCTGCGCTCCACCGCCCGCCCGGCCCGACGATCTTGTCCACCGGTGTCACCGAGTCGGTGCCGTGCGCCAGGGCCGCCACGGCGTGCGCACCGCCCATCAGGTAGACCTCGTGCAGGTCCAGTCGATCCAGCAGGTAGCGCAGCTGCGGCGAGGAGAGGAACGCGCGCGGGGGAGTCGCCACCGCGATGCGCGGCACTCCCGCGATCTGCGCGGGCACCACCGACATCAGCAGCGAGGACATGTACACCGCCGATGCTCCGGGCAGGTACACCCCGACCGATTCGATCGGCCTGACGCGGATGCTGAGGTCGCCCCCGTCCTGTTCCAGCGTGTACCCCTTGGGCATCTGCGGCTCGTGGAACGCCTTCAAGTTTACGAGGGCAAGCTCCACTGCCCTCACGAAGTCGTCGCCGACCTCCTCATCGCTCTCCACCCGCCCCTGCACCCGGAGGCTGTCCATCCGCAGACCCTTGAGGTCATGCTGGCGCACGTACGCCACCAGCGCCTTGTCCCCGCGCTTCGCGACCGCCGCGACCACCTTCCGCACCCTGTCCTCGAACTGCGGGGAGAAGACTTCGCTCATCCGTGCTTCAAGCCGGGTCAGGTACTTCTCGCCCTTCTCGTCGGTGCTGCGCAGGACCTTCATGGTCGTCCTCCCCCCGCGCGCCGCGGCGCGCGACCCCCGGCGCCCCCTAAGGGGCACCCGTCCGACTTGTCAACACCTGCGGCGCCACCCCAGGGCGATCCCGCCGCGGGCGCGACCCATTGTCGCGCAACGTGTCCTCGGTTTCCACCGAAACGGTCGTCAGGCAGGGGTGGAGCGCGTCAAGGCGTCACTCGTCTCCCTCTCGCAGCCCGAGAGCTCGTGCCATCGCCTGCACCGGCGGCGCCGCCCCGGTCATCGCCGCGAACTGCGAGACGGCCTGGAAGAGCAGTACCTCGCGTCCGCCCACGAAGCGCCAGCCCCGCGTGGCCGCGAGCTGCTCCAGGAACGTTGGCCCGGCACCGTACGGCAGGTCCACGACCAGTCCGCCGCGGGGCAGGCGCAGCCGCTCGAGCCACGCATCCGACGTGCCGTCGGTTCCGGCGGGCGTTGCATTGACCACCACCGCGGCTTGCTCGCTGGCCTCCACGTCGGTGGCGACCGCGCCGAGCCTCGCCGCCAATTCGCGGGCGCGGGCGACATCCCGTGCCGCAACCGCCACCCGCGCCCCGGCGAGCTCCAGCGCCACGACGGCCGCCCTCGCCGCGCCACCCGCGCCCAGAACCAGCGCCCACGATCCCGGCAGCTCGACACTCTCCTCGGCCAGCACGCGGGTGATGCCGTCGATGTCCGTGCAGTCGCCAAGCACCTTGCCGGCGCGCGGCAGCACGGTGTTCACCGCCTCTGCCCGCCTCGCCCGCGGCGCCAGCACGCTGCACCGCAGCGCTGCCTCCTTCTTCCAGGGCATGGTCACCGCGAAACCGCTCGTGGTGAGCCCCAGGTCGTCGAGGCAGGATTCGCCCAGCGGCCGCAGCAGCGTGTCCAGCTCAAAGGGCTCCGTGACCTCGAGTGGAACGAAAGCGTTCGGCAGGGAGAGGGTGCGGTACGCGGCCGCGTGAACGCGCGGCGAAAGCGAGCCGCCGACCCGCGCGCCGAGCACCGCGAACACACGCTTCGGGCGGCCGGAGAGGTGCCCCACCAGCGCCAGCACCTCGTCCGGGAGGTACTGTCCCGGAGCGGCTCGCCTCGTCGCGTCCCACGCGGCGTACGCCAGCGGTGCCCCGAGGAGCGGCCCGAGAAGGCGGGTCGCCCGTCCGGCCTCCCCCGCCGCGAACACCACCGTACGGTGCGCCCTCCGCTCACGTGCGCCCAGGGCCTGCGCCAGGCGCAGAACTGCCACCACATCCGAGAGCGCGGCGGCCGTTGGCACGATCTTGACGAAGCGCGTACCCGCGTCCAGCATCACGGTGGCCCTCTCGAGCACGTCAGCAGGGGCGTTCCCGGGGAAATGCACCGAGAGGATCGCCCGGTCGCGGGGAATCACCGAATCAACCAGCTGCCGGTCGCGCGCGGCCTCCAGATCGAAGAGCACCCCCGGAAGTGCGGCCGCTTTCGCGAAGAAGCGGGCTCGAGCCTCGGCGTCGTCGGGGCCCTCGCCACCCTCGGCGCGGGAGCGCAGCGTCACGACCACCGGCAGCGGGGAGGCGGCCACGAGCGGCGCGAGGTCGCGGACCTCGTCCACCAGGTCCGCACGCAGCTCCACGCTCGTGGCGCCAACGGGTGGGTGGCGCAGCTCCTCTGCCGGGTCGCGCCCCGCAGCCGGGACAAACGTGGCGATGATATCCATCAGACGAGGCCTCCGAGCGGGTCGCGGAGGGGTTCCCGTTCGTTGCTGCCCGCTCTCCCCTCGCGCGCCCGCCCCACGGGCCGGCTGACGCACCCCACTTGTTGCCTCACGGACCGATGAGGCCCAACGTGCCGACGAACTGCGGGCGCACGCCGCATCAGCGCGACGCTAGTGCAGCCCCTCGCGCGCTGTCAATGCTGGAATGCGACCAAGCTCCGTTTGCGCTACGATTGCGCCGGCGTCGCAAGAGAGAGACCACCGGGAAGGCGCCCGAGCTCCCTGAGCCGAGCGTCGCCCCGGCCGGCGCCGGAGAGCACGCCCATGAGCCACCCGTGGCATGACGTCCACATCGGACCGCAGGCGCCGGAGGAGTTCCTCGCGGTCATCGAGATCCCCAAGGGGAGCAAGGTCAAGTACGAACTCGACAAGGAGACCGGCCTCCTGAGGGTGGACCGGATCCTCTCCTCCTCGGTGATCTACCCCGCGAGCTACGGCTTCATCCCCCAGACGCTGGGCGATGACCACGACCCGCTCGATGTGCTGGTGCTGATGCAGGAGCCCGTGGTGCCGCTCTCGATCCTGCGCGTGCGCCCGATCGGGATGATGACGATGCTCGACCAGGGCGAGAACGACGAGAAGATCGTCTCCATCCACCTCGACGACCCGGAGTACCGCGAGTACACCAACATCGGCGAGCTGCCCACCCACCGAATGAACGAGGTGCGCCGTTTCTTCGAGGACTACAAGGCGCTCGAGCACAAGGAGGTTCTGGTCCAGGACTTCCTCGGGCCCGACGAGGCGAAGAAGGCGGTCACACACGCCATGGTGCTGTACGACCAGCTCTTCTCGTACATGCACCGGCAGAAGCCGCGCGGCTGACGCCGCGCTGTGAATCGGCCGCGGTCAATCCCGCGTCAGAGCGGCGCGGGCGCGGGCGGCCATCTCCTCCGGGGTCATCGGGACTCGGGGTGCGGGATCGGAGTCCGACGCGTCCACCTCGAGGTCGAGCAGCGCCGGCCCTGGGGCTGCGAGCCAGCTCTCCATCGCGGCCCGCGCGTCGCTGCCCGCGAGGCAGCGACGTCCCCAGGTGTAGCCCGCGCCGAGCGCGGCGGAGGCCAGGTCCACCTGCCGGGAGATGGCAGGTTGCCCTCCGGTCGTCGCGTAGCAGCCGTTGTCGAGCACCAGGTGGCGGAGGTTCGCCGGTTTGAGGGCGCCGACCAGCGCGAGCCCACCGAAACCCATCAGGAGGTTGCCGTCACCGTCGAGGGCGATCACCCTCTCCGGGCGCGTCATCGCGAGCCCGAGCGCAATCGAGGCCACCTGACCCATCGAGCCGAGCATGTAGAAGGTTCGTGCCCGGTCACGGGCGCGGTACGCCTCGCGCGAGATCGCGCCGTCGGCCGCCACGACGATGTCGTCGTCCGCGAGCAGCGAGACGGTGAGCGCCACAGCCTCGGCGCGGGTCACGCGTCCGCCTCCTTCGTTACCAGGAGCACCGCGGGCCCGCGCTCGCGCTCGGAGGTCTCAAGCAGCCATCGCGCCTCGCCCTCGAGCCCACCGGCGCGCGCCTCCCGCCACGGGATCCCGAACAGGTCCAGGAGCTGTCGGGTGCGCTGGCCCAGGATGCGATGCTCCTCGTAGTCGGTCGGGGCGCCCCGGTCGGAGACCAGCATCGGGAGGGGGATCCGGTACATGAGGTGCAGCGAGGTCAGCACCTCCAGGCAGTAGCCGAGGCCGGAGTTCTGCATTGCGGCGAGCGTGCGTCTCCCGCCCAGCCAGGCGCCGGCGCACGCCGCTATCGCGTGGTCCTCCCGGACCGCAGGAAGGTAGGCACCGGTCGGCAGCTCCGCGCAGCCCGCAAAGAAAACCTTCAGGTACGAGCAGGGCACACCGGCTACAAACTCCACCCCGACCTCTCGCAGTGCGTCGAGGCGACGCGACGCGGTCACTCCCTGCTCTCCGGCGCCAGCAACTCCGTATCGGGGATCGAGTCGGGGGTGATTCGGGGGCCCGACTTCACGTCCTCGCGGATGATGAGCTCGAGGAACATGTCGCGCACGCCCGCCTTGCCCCGCTGCCTGTAGACGCGCGCCACGTCGCGGGCGGACAGCTTGATGCCGGTCATCGTGTGGAGGTACTGCGTGAAGACCCGCGGGCGCGAGAGGAAGCTGACGACCAGCAGCAGGAGCAGGACGCCGACACTGGCGACCAGGACCGTGTTCATCTGGGGGGAAAGCTCAATCATCGCTCGCATCCTCCTCGCCGTCGTTCAACTGCGTGGCGTCCACCTCACCGAAGTAGTCCGGCGGAACCAGCACCTCGCGCCCGCGCGAGCCCTGCGACGGGCCCACCAGCCCCTCCTGCTCCATCATGTCGAGCAGCCGTGCCGACCGTGCGTACCCAAGTCGCAGCTTGCGCTGGATGTACGACGCCGATGCCTTGCGCGAGCCGACGACCAGGCGGGCGGCCTGGTTGTACATCGGGTCGTCCCAGTCCGTCTCGCCGCCCAGGGCCGTGCCGGGCTCTGGCTCCTCGAGCACGTGCGGATCGAACTCGGGCTTCCCGAGTCGGCGGAGGTGCTTGAGGACGGTGAGGATCTCCTCCTCGCGCACGAGGCAGCCGTGCAGCCGGATCGGGCGCGAGGTTCCGGCCGCCAGGTACAGCATGTCGCCTTGCCCGAGCAGGCACTCGGCCCCCTCGGTGTCGAGGATGGTCCGGGAATCGAAGCGCGTCCGGACCTTGTACGAGATCCGGCACGGGAAGTTGGCCTTGATCACGCCGGTCACGATGTCCACGCTCGGACGCTGCGTCGCGAACAGGAGGTGAATACCCACCGCACGGGCCATCTGCGAGAGGTGACCGATGGAGTCCTCCACCTCGGTCGGGCAGGTCATCATCAGGTCGGCGAGTTCGTCGATGATGATCACGATGAACGGCAGGGGGTTCAGCTTCTCGGCACCCGCCGTCCGCGCGGCCACGCTGCGCGCCTCGGTGTCGGCCAGCAGGGCGTTGTACTGCGTGAGGTTGCGCACCTTGCACGCGGCGAGCAGCGCGTAGCGCTCGCGCATCTGCCTCACCGCCCAACGCAGCGCCCGCGCCGCCTCCTTCGGGTCGGAGATGATCGGCGTCAGGAGATGCGGCAGCCTCTCGTACATCCCCAGCTCGACCTGCTTGGGGTCGATGAGGATGAAGCGCACGGTCTCGGGCGTCGCCTTGAAGAGGATCGACATGATCATCGAGTTGATCCCGACGCTCTTGCCCGAGCCGGTGAACCCACCGATCAGCAGGTGCGGCATGCGCTGCATGTCGGTCACGAACGGCCGCCCGTGGATGTCCTTCCCGAGCGCCAGCGTCAGGGGAGAAGCCGAGTGCACGAACTTCGAGGACTCGATGACCTCCCGGAGCACGATGGTCTGCCGCTCGGGGTTCGGCACCTCGATCCCCACCGTCGCCTTGCCCGGAATCCTTTCGATGCGCACGGCCTCCACCTGCAGGCCGAGCGCGAGGTCTTCCTCCAGCCGCACGACCTGGGCGTACTTCACGCCGGCCGCGGGCCGGAACTCGTAGGTCGTGATCACGGGCCCCGGGAGCACATCTTCAACCTTTCCCTCGACCTTGAACTCGAGGCACTTCGCCTCGACGTGCTCGCGCATCGTGGCCAGCTGCCTGGGCTCGAGCTCCGGCGCCGGAGGCGGCTGCATGAGCATCGTCTTCTCCGGCAGAGGCGAGGCGGGCGTCTCGCTGACGAAGTCGAAGACCTCCTGAACCGCGAGGGGCTCGACACGCGGCGTGGAGGACCGGCGCGGTCTGGGTGGCGGCGCTGGTCGCTCGGACCCGGGAGCCCGGCGGGGCGGCACCGGTGGCTCCTCCTCGGCAACCATCGCGACCTGGTGTAGGCGCCGGATCTGGAACCGCGCATCGCCCACCTTCTCGCGCGCCACCAGCGCGGGGCGCGGAGCAGACGGGTGTCGCTCCTGGTGCCGCCGCAGCAACTCGCGGCGCATGTCCTCGCGGCGGCTGTCCTCGCGGCGCCGCGCCCAGCGGGCCGAGAACTCGGACCGCTTGCGGGTCAGCAGCGCCCCCGTTCCCGTGAACACCTGCGCCAGCGAGCCGCGGACCCCGAACACCACACCGGCGAGCAGGGCGCCGGCGCACAACGCGGCGGCGCCGATCGGCCCGAGGGACGCCGTCAGCCCGGAAACAACCAGCCTCCCCACCTCCCCGCCCCACTCCAGCTCGCCGCCCAGGTACGGCGTGCGGCCGACAAGAAGCGTGAGCACGCCAGCACCCCCGACGACCGCGACCGACCACGAGCCGCCCTGGATCCCGGGCGATTCCAGCTCCCTGCCGCGCAGCCAGTTCCAGCCCACCGCGATCATCAGGACGGGCACCGCGAGTGCCGGGACGCCGACCAGTCCGACCAGGACGCCGGCCACCGCGGCCCCGCCGTGTGAAAGCAGGTTGCGGACGACATCGCTGCCGGCCGCGAACAACGACGGGTCGAGAGGGTGGTAGGTCACCACCGCCAGCAGGACCAGGATGCCGAACAGGGCCAGGAGGAAGCCCGCGATCTCGCGCGTGATCTCTTCCCGCGTGCGTGCCATTACCAGACGCCCATGAAACTCAGCGCCACGGTCAGCGCGGCCAGCGGCACGAGGTAGAACGCAAAGAGGTACAGCCGCCCCTGTCTGACGAGCCTTCTCGTCACGACGAGCGCGGCGAATCCCACGATCGCGGCGGTGAGCGTGCCGGCGACGACCGGCCCCTCGTACCCGGCTGCCGCCGCCAGTTCGGACCGGTGCGTCCACCCCTCGACGACCGCCGCGCCGAGGATCGCCGGGATCGAAAGCAGGAACGAGAAGTCGGCCGCCCAGCTCCTCGAGAGCCCAGTGCCCAACCCCGCCGCGATCGTGGTTCCCGACCGCGACATGCCGGGAAGCAGCACCACCACGCCCTGGGCCAAGCCGACGAACGCCGACGCTCCCCAGCTCATGCCCCGTCCCTCGATCGTCCCGCTCGCCGACCGCACCGCGACCAGAAGCACGGCAGTCACGACGAATCCGGCGGCGATCAGAAGCGGGTAGCGGATCGACTCCTCGGCCCACCGGCGCAACGGCAGGGCCAACGCGGAGGTCGCGGCCATCGCGAGCACCAGCTGCGCCCCGAGGCGGAGAACGTACCGTTCCCTCACCACCTCCACGATCTTTCCCCACTCGAGGGCCACGACGGCGATCACCGTGCCGAGGTGCAGCGAGACGTCGAAGAGGAGTCCAGGCTGGGAAAAACCGGGCATCAGGGCCTGAGCCAGCGCCAGGTGCCCGCGCGAAGAGACCGGCAGGAACTCCGTGAGGCCCTGAATGGCCCCCAGCAGGACGGCCTGAGGGACGGTCACGCTAGAGCTCCACGACCAGTGCCACCACGACCGGACGACGGCGCGTACGCCGGCGCAGCTCGCTTCGCAGCCACCGACTCATTGTACTGCGCAGCCATTCCGGATCGCGGCGTGCGAGCGCTCCGGCGCGCGCGAGTTCACCGGCCAGGCCGGTCAGCAGGTGGTCGCGGACGGCCGGTGAGAGCGGCATGCCCGAGACGTGCAGCTGGGGTTCCCCCACGGGTCCCTGGCCGGTGCACGAGCACGGCAGCACCGCGACCACAAGCCCCTCTCGCGCCAGCGACCGGCGATGGTGCAGCACGGCAGGATCGAGCACCTCCTCCCCCACATCGTCCAGCAGGATCCGGCCCACCTGCCTGACCTCCCCGGTTACCGTGACCTCTCGCCCTTGCCACGCCAGTTCCTCGCCGTTTTCCGCCACGACCGTCGGGATGCCGCGGCGGCGAGCGATGTCGGCCACGGCCTCCAGGTTGCGGCGCCTGCCGTGAACCGGCACCACGACCCTCGGCCTGACGAGATCGAGCAGGCTTCCCAGTTCGGCGCGATGCGGGTGGCCGGACACGTGGATGGGGACCTCGGCCGCCGTGACGACCCGCGCGCCGCGACGGACGCAGTCGTCGAACAGGTGGGCCAGCCGGCGCTCGTTGCCGGGAATGATGCGGGCCGCGTGCAACACCGTGTCGCCCGGGCGTAGGCGCAATCCCGCGAGCAGGTCCACCGCAAGACGCGAGAAGGCGGAGCCGGGCTCCCCCTGCGAGCCGGTGGCCACCACCACGACCCGGTCGCGCGGCAGCTTCGGCAGGTCGCGGGCCGGTCGCACCAGCCCGGGGGGCAGCTTCAGCCCGTCGAGCTGGCCCTGGACCTCCAGGGACTCCACGAGGCCGCGGCCCACGGGCACGACGACTCGCCCCGCCTGCGCCGCCGCCATCGCCACCTGGCGAAAGCGGCCCAGGTGGGACGCAAAGGAAACCGCGATCACCGCCCCCCGGGCGGCCCGGACCTGCTCCTCGACGGCGGCGGCCACGCGGTCCTCGCCCGGCGGCTCGGCCTCGACCAGCGCGTTGGTGGCGTCCAGCAGCAGGACGTCCACCCCGGCGTCCCCCCATCTCGTCAGCGCCTCGAGGGAGGTCGTTTCGCCCAGCGCGGAGGGTGCCAGGCGGAGGTCGGTCGCCAGCACGAGCGTGCCCGCCTCGCCCTCGAGCCGCAGCACGACCGCACCGGGGATCGAGTGCGAGACCGGCAGGGCCTCGACCCGGAACTGGCCGGCACGGTGATCGGTTGCTCCGTTGAGATCGTGGAGCCCGCGGGTTGACGTGGGCTCGCCGTTCGACAGCGCGCGCCGGGCCCAGGCGAGGGTGGTTCGGCTGCCGGAGATCTCGACCCCGGGGAACGCCTCGCGCAGAAACGCGAGGCCCTTGATGTGGTCGTCGTGGGCGTGGGTGAGGACCACCGCCTGTGGCGCGTGCCCACCCAGGGCCGCGAAGTCGGGAACCTCGTAGCCGACGCCGAACGCCGCCAGGTCGGAGAACGCCGCGCCCGCGTCGATCAGCAGGTTGGCGCCGGACTCGGGCTCGATCAGCATCGAGTTCGCCCCGAACTCGCCGAGCCCCCCCAACGCCAGCAGGCGTGTCGCCATCAGGCCACCCCCTTGGCCGGCAGCTCCCGTGCGAGGGCAAGCCAGAGCTCGAGGGGGGGATCCTGGGGGCGGAGGTTGGGATCGGCACCCGCGGCGGCCAATGCCGCCGCGACCTCTTCCGCCGAGGAGACGGATGTCAGCGCGTTGGCGAGCTTCTTTCGCCGGTGTGTGAATGCAACCGAGGCGATCTCGAGCGCTCTCTGGACCGTGCCGGGTGGGCTGGTCGTCGGGTGGAGGGTGAGACGCACGACGGCCGAGGTCACACGCGGTGGCGGTGAGAAGCAGCGGGGCGGCACCGCAAACAGGAACTCCGCGCGGGCGTGAGCCTCCGCTTCGAGG
>Ga0335070_10003742_pt1 | contig 17781 bp, 14 predicted proteins | sample Lox_Sample_13_FD_206722 | JGI IMG/M metagenome (GOLD analysis project Ga0335070, IMG submission 206722) | Soil microbial communities from Loxahatchee National Wildlife Refuge, Florida, United States - Lox_Sample_1.3 | ecosystem: Environmental > Terrestrial > Soil > Wetlands | place: USA...
CTTTCATGAAGGCGTAGAGGGTCTCCAGCTCCCTGAACTCCGGGGATAAAAGGAGATTCGTATCCAGGACGAGCTTGTAACTCTGCCTTCTTATCTCCACCCCGTATCCTTCATGCTCCTCATCCTCGTAAAGGTCACCGATGTTCGCGTCAGGGAGCTGCTTCGTCACCTTTTCGAGAAGCGTTGATATCTTCTCCCGATCTTTCATGAGCGCCTTGGTAATCCCCTCTGCCACAAAGATCCTGAGCACCAGGGGGTCCCTGCGCCTCCTCTCAAACCATTCCAGCAATCTCTCAAAATTCAGCAGACGCTTCAGGAAAGGGATGAGCGCCTTGCCCTTTACCTCTTGTCCCTTGATGCTAAGGGAGAGGTCATCTGACGCGAGCTCGAAAAGCATATTCTGGAGTTCTGCCTCGCTCTGGATGTACCTCTCGGTCTTCCCCCGCTTCACCTTAAACAGAGGGGGCTGTGCGATATAGAGGTATCCGTTTTCTATGACCTGCGGCATCTGGCGGTAAAAAAAGGTGAGGAGAAGGGTTCTGATATGGGCGCCGTCCACATCAGCGTCGGTCATCAGGATGACCTTGTGGTACCTGATCTTCGCGATGTCAAAATCATCCGCGCCGATGCCTGTTCCCAGGGCGGTGATGAGTATCTTGATCTCTTCATGGCCGAGCATCTTGTCAAAGCGTGCCTTTTCCACATTCAGGATCTTGCCCCTCAAGGGCAGGATCGCCTGGGTCCTGCGGTCTCTCCCCTGTTTGGCGGAGCCGCCTGCGGATTCGCCCTCCACGATGAAGAGCTCGCTCAGGGCAGGGTCCTTTTCCGAACAGTCCGCGAGTTTCCCCGGGAGTCCGGTATCCTCAAGGGCACCCTTTCTCCGCGTGAGCTCCCTTGCCTTTCGCGCAGCCTCCCTTGCCCTTGATGCCTGGATCGCTTTTTCAATTACCTTCCTCGCAATGGAAGGGTTTTCCCCAAAATAGGTAGCCAGGGTCTCGTTCACAATGGATTCCACAATCCCCTTCACCTCGCTGTTGCCCAGCTTCATTTTTGTCTGGCCCTCGAACTGGGGATTGGGAAGCTTCACGCTCACCACCGCGGTCAAGCCCTCCCTTATATCGTCACCCGAAAGCGTCTCTTTGCCGTTTTTCAAAATCCCTGATGCAGAGCCATAGGAATTCGCCGTTCTTGTAAGGGCGGACTTGAACCCGATGAGGTGCGTTCCCCCTTCCTTGGTGTTGATGTTGTTGGCGAAGGTGAATATGTTTTCCGCGTATCCGTCATTATACTGGAGGGCAACCTCGGCAAAGATCTCCTCTTTTTCCCCTGATATGTATATCGGTTTCGGATGGAGGGCTGTCTTGTTCTTATTGAGGTGTTCCACAAAAGAGACGATGCCTCCCTTATAGAGAAACTCCTGTTTCTTGTCCACCCTTTCATCCAGGATGGTTATCTTAAGCCCCCTGTTGAGAAATGCGAGCTCCCTCAACCTCTGGGAAAGCACGTCATAGCTGAAGTCCGTCATCTCGAAGACCTCAGGATCGGGCTTGAAGGTGACCTTTGTGCCCCGGCCCTTCGTCTTTCCCACAACACTCAATGGTCCTGCAGGCTTGCCCCTCTCAAACCTCTGCTGGAAGACCTGCCCGTTATGCTTTATCTCCACTTCAAGCCACTCGGAAAGGGCATTGACCACCGAGACCCCCACACCGTGGAGCCCACCGGAAATCTTATACGCCTTGGATTCGAACTTCCCTCCCGCGTGGAGCTCGGTGAGCACCACCTCTGCCGCAGACCGCCCCTCAGGGTCCCCCGGATGGGGCGCGGTGGGAATGCCCCTTCCGTCATCGATCACGGTGCAGCTTCCATCATGGTGAAGCATCACATCGATGGCATTGCAGAATCCGGCAAGGGCCTCATCCACGCTGTTGTCCACAACCTCGTATACCAGGTGATGCAGGCCGTCAGGGCCTGTGGAACCGATGTACATGGCCGGCCTCTTCCTCACTGCGTCAAGGCCTTTCAGTATCTTGATGTCCTCAGCCCCGTAAGCCTCGGCCTCGGCCTCGATTTTTTCCCTGTTTCTTTCTTTATCTTTCTCTTCCATTAATTCCTTTCTCTGTTTTTCGTACTGAACGCGCACATGCCGAAGCTCACGCGTGAGCTCTGTGCGTGCGTACTTCGCCGGTGTACGGAGACGGTCTTATATTCTCATGGGCATGACTACACACTTGTATTCGTCATTTCCTTCCTCCTTCAGGAGGGTAGGGCTCAGGGAATCCTGAAGGGCGAATACCACCTTTTCCGCAGTCATGGCACCCAGAGCGTCCATGAGGTAGCGGGCATTAAATCCCACCGAAAGGTCCTCTCCCGCATACTCAACGCTGATCTCATCCCGTGCTTCTCCCAGGTCAGGATTTGAAGACGAGATGGCAAGGGAGCCCTGGGTGATATCCACCTTCACCGCATTGCTCCGTTCCTTTGACATTATAGATACCCTTCTGAGGGTCCTCAGAAGACCTTCCCTGTGGATGGTCATCTTCTTTTCATTGGAGGGGGGGATCACCTGCTCATAATTGGGATAGGTGCCTTCGATAAGCCTTACCAGGAACTGGACATCCCCGATGCGAAAGAGGAGATGGTTTTTCCCCATCACCGCAGAAACGCTCTCAGAGCTGCCGAAAAACCTTCGGAGCTCAGCCGCTGCCTTTCTCGGTACGATCACCTTCTTTTCTTCCCCCACATTGGATTCCAGCCCCTTACTGAGCAGCGCGAGCCGATGACCATCAGTGCCCACAATGGTAATGGTCTTGTCTGCCGGCCTTATATGAAAGAGCAGCCCGTTGAGGGTGTAACGGGTATCTGTCTCCCCCGCAGCATAAATGGTCTTTTCGATCATCTCCGAAAGGGTATCTATCCCGAGCTTCACCTCTTCACCGGTTTCAATCCCGGGCCATGCAGGGAATTCCGCGGAAGCAAGACAGGCGAGCCTGAACCTGCTCTTTCCAAAGGAAACCTTTATCCACTGCTCATCCTCGGATTCTATGGTAATATCTCCCTCCGCCTCCCGTACGATCTCGAACAGTTTTCTCGCCGGGATGCAGAGTTTCCCCTCACTCTGTACGTTCGCCTTCAGGGGTTCTTTGATCGCGATCTGGAGGTCTGTGGCCACGATATGGGTCTCTTTCTTTCCCGCGTCCAGGAGAAAATGGCTGAGAATAGGCATGGTGTTTCGTTTTTCCACAATGTTCTGGATATTTGACAATTTCTCCTGAATCTCGTCCTTTGCAATAGTCAGCTTCATGGGAACCTCCTTGCTATCCTTGTATCCGTTTTATGAGACTTTCGACCTTTCTGTTGAACTCCTCGTCCTTTTCCCTTTTTCCCTCTATCTGCTTGCACGCGTAGATGACCGTGGCATGGTCCTTGCCGCCAAAGTTCTTTCCGATATCACTGAGAGAGGAGCCGGTGAGCTGCTTGCTGATGTACATCGCCACCTGACGTGGGATGGCGATCTCCTTTGTCCTCTTCTTTGATTTCATCTCCTGGTATTTGATGCCGTAAAATTCCGCGGCACTCTTTTGTATCTGCTCGATGGTGATGGGCCTGTCAACCTCAGAAATGATATCTTTGAGTATATTCTTCGCCATGCTCACATCAATGGGCTCACTGGTGAGGGACGACTGTGCACCCAGCCTTATGAGAGAACCCTCAAGTTCCCTGATATTGGATTTCACGCGGGAGGCAAGAAAATTTACTACCTCATCGCTGAGTTGGATCCTTTCCGTGGCAGCCTTCTTCTGGATTATGGCCATTCTGAGTTCGATCTCGGGTGGCTGAATGTCTGCGATGAGACCCATGCTGAAGCGTGATCTCAATCTATCCGTGATATTCTTGATCTCTTTGGGCGGTCTGTCGCTGGAGAGCACGATTTGCTTCTGTTTCTCGTAAAGGGTGTTGAGTGTATGGAAAAGTTCCTCCTGTGTAGCGGTCTTGTTCTCTATGAACTGGACATCATCAACCAGCAGAAGGTCAAGGTTCCTGTACTTGCCCTTAAGCTCCTCGGTCTTTCCGTGCCGGACCGCGGAGACCACCTCATTGGTAAACTGTTCTGAGGAAACATAGAGAATATTGAAATCCTGTCTTTTGTCTGCTACCTTGTTTCCTATAGCGGTGATGAGGTGGGTCTTACCGAGCCCTACTCCCCCATAGATAAAAAGCGGATTATATGCCTTCCCCAGAGACTCTGCCACTGCCATTGCCGCGGCATGGGCAAACTGATTACTCTGACCTGTAATAAAATTACTGAAGGTGTATTTCGGATTCAGGTAGATCCCTTTGCTCGCGAGACGCTGTTTTCGTCCCTCGAGACGGGCATCTATCCTCTTTACCTCTGAATCCTCTTTTTCCGCGATCTTGAATTTTACGGTTATTGGATGACCGACGATCTCCTCCATAGTATCGTTGATAAGGGTCGGGTAGTAGTCTTCCACCCAATCCTTGAAAAACCTGTTGGGAATCTCGATGACCGCGCTCTGGTCCTTTAGCTGAGAGAGTTTTATGGGTTTAAACCATAATTCAAAGGCGTTCTCTCCGACCTTTTTCTCTATAATTGTCAGGCTCTTATTCCAAATGGCTTCTAATGGCATATGTGTCTGTTCGAAAAAATTAAGGGCTTCAAGACTCCCCCAAGTTATTCACATGTTACTAACAGTTGTTAGTAACCTCTTTTTGCAGGCGAAATATTATACCTCATATTCACACCCATGGCAAGCTGCCAACTGCTTCCCTGTGCATAATGTGTGGGATACGTCCAAGGCCCCGGACTTTCCCCATGAGTCTCCGGACTATACCGGATATGTTCACATCTCATAATCCCTAAAAGGCTTTTACATCAGGATGAGCAATACCCTCTTCACTTATTCACACCTTCTTCTACTGTTTCTAAAATACTTATATAAGAATAGTAGTAGAGCTTACTGTACTACCTTACCTTTCTCTCTAAGATACGCATCTATGAAACTATTGATGTTCCCATTAAGAACACTATCCACATTCCCAACCTCAAGTCCTGTGCGATGGTCCTTTACAAGCCTGTAAGGCTGGAGAACATAGGACCTAATCTGGTTTCCCCACGATATTCCTTTCTTGTCTCCCACAATACCTTCCACTTTTCTTTCCTGTGCTTCCTGCTGGAGATCATAAAGCCTTGCCCTTAGTATTTTGAGCGCCGTCCCCTTGTTCTTGTGCTGTGACCGCTCGTTCTGGCATGTAACGACAATTCCTGTGGGAATGTGGGTTATTCTCACCGCAGAAGACGTTTTATTCACGTGCTGGCCGCCTGCCCCTGATGCCCTGAAGGTGTCAATCTTAAGATCATCATCGTTAATGTCGACCTTAATGTTCTCCTCAATCTCAGGAAAGACAAGAACAGCAGAAAAGGAGGTATGCCTTCTTTTATTTGCATCAAAGGGAGATATCCTCACAAGTCTGTGAACCCCGGCTTCGGCCTTCAGATATCCATAGGCATACTGGCCGGTGACCGTGAAGGTGACACTTTTAATCCCCGCTTCTTCTCCGGGCTGCAGGTCAATTACATCTGTAGTGAAGCCGTTCGTTTCAGCCCATCTGAAATACATCCGCATGAGGATTTGGGCCCAGTCCTGGCTTTCTGTTCCTCCGGCCCCGGGATGGATTGTAACAATAGCGTTGTTGAGGTCCAGCTCCCCTGAAAGGAAGTGTCTCAATTCTATGCGCTCAATGGATTCCCTGAGCTCTGCTATCCCCTCCTGGATCTCTTTCAGAAAGGCGTCGCCCCCTTCCTCCTCCAGGATGTCCAAGGAATCTTCAAGATAAGAGAGTCTTTCAGCAGCAGCATCAAAAGGAAATACGACTCCTTCCAAAGCTGCCTTTTTCTTCTGCACTACGTGAAGTGTTTCCGGGGATGTCCACGAGGACTCTAGAGAGAGTTCACCTTCAAGACGAACTATATCTTCCTTAAGATGTGGTACATCAAAGATACCCTCGGAGGGTTTCTATCTTTACCCTGAGACTTACCAGGTCCTGCCTTATCTCGTCAATACGCAACATAACCGTACCTCCTCTAAATTAATAACAAAAGCGAAACCACGATGCAGATATAGGAGAATATGTCCCCATACTTTGAGTAAAAACTCCTGCTGCTATCTGTGGTCATTTCCACTGTCTCTTCCCGTCGCTCGAAAAGGGAAGTGCTCATGAGCACCTTTCCATTACTGTCGATGTACCCTGAAATACCGGTGTTGGCTGCCCTGAGCACAGGCTTTCTGTTTTCTATTGCCCTGAACACCGCCATGCTGAAATGCTGGAAGGGACCGGATGTCCTCCCGAACCACGCATCATTGGTGATGGTCACCATAAAATCCCCGTCTTTTGAGAAACACTTTCTCACCAGTCCGGGGAAGATGATTTCATAGCAGATAAAGGTTCCGAAGCTCCCTATCCCCGTGTTTGCCTTTATCACCCTGTTGCCGGGCTCATAGTCCCCGATGCCCGCCACAAGTTTATCCAAGAAGAAAAAGATACTGCGCAAAGGAACATACTCTCCAAAGGGGACAAGGTGTATTTTATCATAAACATAGGAGATATTTCCCTCCGGGTCCAGCAGGACCGCGCTGTTAGTCAGTTGAACGGGCTGACGTTTCGCAGGAGGGCTTTTTACCATGACGCTTCCGAAGAGAAGATATGAGTTTATCCTTCGCTGGAACTCGACAAGGTCGCGGGAGCGTGCAGTATCATATCCGAAATAAAAGGGGACGGATGTCTCGGGCCAGATTACCAAAGAGGGCGTGGACGCAGTAGCCTTTGTGGTTAATTCTTTGTAGATGCGCATCACCTCATCCTGATACCCCGGCTGCCATTTCTTATCCTGTTCGATGTTCCCCTGGATAATGCTCACCCTGACAGGATTCCCGGGACGCTGCTGATGAATTCTCCAGTAGCTGTAGGGGAAGAGAGTAAGAAGGAGGAGGAAAAAGACAGCATAACTGATGAAGGTGTAGGACACGGAGTAGAGGGGCATCTCGGCACGACGGCGTTTGAGAATGAAGAAATCGGCAATTGCGCTGTTCACCGCCAGGACAAGGAAAGAGACACCGTACACACCGGTGATATCCGCATACTGGATCCCGTAGAGAAACCGGTATTGGGAATAGCCTATACTTGCCCAGGGGAACCCGGTGAGGGCATAGGACCGGATGAATTCAAGGGTCACCCAGAACACGGGCGCGAGTATGAGCGCAGGAAGTCTCGTATGCCTGATCTTAAGGGAAAACACAAGGGCGAAGAGGCCGACATAGAGGCCGAGATAGAGACTAAGGAGGAGGACCAGAACAACGCTGATGATGAAGGGGACAGAGCCATAATAGGTAATGGAATGGTAAATCCAGTAAAGGGTTCCGAAGAAATACAGGGTGCCGGTGAGCAGCCCCGAAAAGAAGGCAGCCCGCGGGCCCTTGTCCCAGAGGGAGAGCATAAGGGGGACAAGGGCTATCCATGCGAGGGGGAAAAGATCGATGGTGGGAAAAGAGGCGAACAGCAGGAGCCCGGAAATGGCTGCCGGAAGGTAGGTGCGCAGCAGCAGCTTCAATGGCATCCCCCCCTTAGTCTGTGTATTCATTTGAGTCTTCCTTGACAATAAAAAGCCTCACCGACTATAGTTTATAACACGGGCAGTTAGCTCAGTCGGTAGAGCAGAGGCCTGAAAAGCCTCGTGTCCGCAGTTCGATTCTGCGACTGCCCACCATTCCTCCCTCCCCGCATCGAAAAAGGCGGATACCGCATTATTGAGTTTCATCGGTTCGTCATTTCAGAAGAAACTTCCTCACATCTCCCACCCGGAGAGTGATATTGTTTGAATCGAGATATTCCAGGAACGGAAGCGCGTACTTCCGTGTAGTATCCAGGATGTCCCTGAATTCAGCTACGGTCATGGCGGGTTTTTTTGCAAAAAATCCTCTGAGGAGAGAAATCATCTCCTTAAACGCGGTACCCGCGACATACAGGGAATCGTTGATCCTCACCACCGAACCCTCTTTGCTCATCAGCTTAAGGAGATCCCCTAATGCCTTTGGATCCATCTTGAGAGACTCCGAGAGTTCTTCCCTGGAGGGCGGCTGGAACCTGGCTTTTTCCAGAAGCTGGAGTATCTTCTCCGATGACTGGGAGGCCACGGATGAGGCAATAATCGCATCTTTCATGCGAACCACATCCTTATCCACGAGTACGGCTTCCAGTGAACTTAAAAGGGTGTTCCATAGCTCAGGGCCCACTTTGAGCTGTGCTCTCAACTCCTCCTTGAGCATCCCGGGGCTGAGGGGATTCTTTTTATGGAAGGAGGAGAGAGTTTCGGTAATCCCTTTTGCCAGTGCGGTATAGATGTCACGATGAAGGAGGGTCTCCCCGAGCTGCTTCAGGCCTCCCTGCTTTTTCAACAGAGAGAGGGATTCGTCGATGGAGTGGGTCTCTGCCTTTATCCACCCGGAGAGGGACAATGCCTTCATTCCCTTTATTCCCGATTTCTTCACTTTCACTGCGATCCTCTCCGGAAGGGCTCCCTGTTCAAGGACATCCAGATCCTCCAGTGCCTCCTTGCGTCTTCTCCGGAGAGGGGAAGGGTCAAGGATTGTTCCTCCGCCGATGGTGATGACGGGGGAGAATTTCCTCACGATGTATCTGTCCCCCGAAAGTGCCACCGCGGGTTCTTCGAGCCTCAGCTGGCAATAGCAGGACTCCCCCGGCCGCAGCTCCTCCCTGTTGTAAAGAATTACCCTCGCGATGGATTCCGACGTGGTGATATGGAGGTGCACAAGGCTTTTGCTCTTTAGGGGGGGGACGTCATGGAGAAGTTCTATTTTTGCATCCATAATCCTCGATGCAGAGACCACCCTTGGCGTGACCACCACATCCCCCCGCTTCAGGTCCTCTTTGTTGACCCCCTGAAGATTGATTGCAACCCTCTGGCCTGCGTAGGCGGTTCCGATTGCTTTCCCGTGGCTGTGAAGTCCCCTTACCTTGGTATGGATCTTTGAGGGCTCTATCTCCACCATGTCATCCAAAGACAGGGTGCCGGAAATGACCGTTCCCGTTACCACGGTCCCAAAGCCCTTCAGGGTGAAAACCCTGTCTATGGGGAGCCTGAAAATCTCTCTTACCGGTTTTTGCTCGACCGTAAGGGCAACGTCCCTTATTCTCTCTTTTAACAGTTCCAGGTTATCCCCTGTTTTTGAAGAGACAGGGATGATCTCTGCGTTTTCCAAAAAGGAACCCCTCACAAAGCTCCTTACCTCATCCTTTACGAGTTCCAGCCATTCTTTTTCCACCAGGTCGGTCTTTGTGAGCGCGATAAGACCGGTCTTTATCCTGAGAAGGTTGCATATGGCGAGATGTTCACGGCTCTGGGGCATGATCCCTTCATCCGCAGCGATGACAAGGAGCACGAGGTCGATGCCCCCTGCCCCTGCAAGCATGTTGCGCACGAGGCGCTCATGCCCGGGGACATCCACAATACCTACAGTGAGGCCGTCCGGATACGAGAGATCGGCGAAGCCCAGGTCTATGGTGATCCCCCGCTCTTTTTCTTCTTTGAGTCTGTCCGGGTCTATGCCGGTAAGGGCCTTCACCAGGGAGCTTTTGCCGTGGTCGATGTGGCCTGCTGTGCCGAGAATTACATAGCGCATGTGGTATTGTATGCGAAAGGGATAACTCTATCAAGACTTAATTGACCAAATACGTCTTCTCCATATAAAATAGAGCCACCTTTCTGCATGAGGAGTAAAAATATGGAAATGGAACGCGGTGACCCCGGGGAACTGAAGGAGTCATTAACAGGATATAAAGAAAAGGTGGCTCCTGTCACGAAGGGAACCCTCACCTGGGACAAGGATCTGATCTTTGTAGGACGGACACAGAGGGGATACGAGATAGAGTTCGACGCAGAGATTCAGTGGGGATGCGCACCCACAGAGAGCCTTTTGTTGAGCCTCGCGGCATGCATGGGGATCGACGCGGTCTCATTCCTGCAAAAAATGAGGGCGAATCTCACGAGCTTTAAAATAGACATTACAGGGGAGAGAAACCCTACGCCACCCCAGTACTATAAGGCCATCGAAATGGTACTGCATATCTCGGGGGAACGGATTACTCAGAAACAGGTGGAGCGGGCTGTTGCCCTTTCCCAGGAGAAGTACTGTTCCGTATACCATTCCCTCCGTAAAGACCTGAAGGTGAGCGTGAAGTATATCCTGAACGGGCAAGGGTAACATCCGTATGGATACAAGGGATCTTCTTTCAAGCCTCCCCTCTGTGGATGAAGCACTCAAGAGCGGGTACGGGAGAGAATGGCTGGAGAAGTATCCGAGACGGTATGTCCTTGACGCCATACGGGAGACGATTTCCCTTAGGAGAAAAGAGATCCTTGAGGGGACTACAAAGGAAGTCTCGCTGGCGAGCATGGCACCTGATATCAGTTTAAATGTGAAACGATTGGCAACCCCAAGCCTCAGACGCCTGATCAACGCAACCGGAATCGTCGTTCATACGAACCTCGGACGGTCCATTCTTTCTGAGCGGATCATGGAGAATGTGAGCACGATCGCCACAGGGTATTCAAATCTCGAGTATGACCTCGCCTCAGGCTCGCGGGGGAAGCGACATACCCACATCAAAAGGCTCTTGAGGGAAATCACCGGTGCAGAGGACGGTTTTGCAGTGAACAATAATGCCGCGGCGGTCTTCCTCTGTTTGACCGCTCTCGCCAAGGGAAGGGAGGTCATTGTCTCCAGGGGAGAGCTGGTGGAGATAGGAGGCTCGTTCAGGATTCCTGATGTGATGTCCCATAGCGGGGCGCTCCTGAGAGAGGTGGGGACAACCAATAAAACACACCTCCATGACTACGAGCATGCCATGAGTGATGCCACTGCCCTCATTCTCAAAGTCCACAGGTCCAACTACCAGATTGTCGGATTTACCGAGGAGGTTCCCGTAGAGAAGCTCGTCTCCCTTGGCCAAGGGCGAGGAGTTCCCGTGATGTATGATCTGGGAAGCGGGTATCTCATACCGCTTCATCAGTACGGAATACATGGGGAACCGGCAGTGCAGGAGATGGTGAGGAGCGGGGCTGACCTCATCACCTTCAGCGGGGATAAACTCCTTGGTGGTCCCCAGGCAGGGATTATTGTGGGCAAACGGGAGCTCATCGAAAAGATTCAGAAGCATCCCCTCGCCAGGGCCGTGCGGATAGATAAACTCACCCTTGCTGCGTTGGAGGCGACCCTCATGGAATATGTGGATGGGGCGCAGGCGAAGGAGCACATACCAACCCTGAGAATGCTGCTGGAAGATCCCGGAACCATAAAGACGCGCGCGAAAAAGATCGCTTCTCTCATTAAACGCGAGATAAAGGATGCAGTACTGCAGGTTCTGGAAGACTCATCCCAGGCAGGAGGAGGCTCCCTCCCCGAAGTGGAGTTTCCGACTTACGTGGTGGCCATCAGACCTGAGAATATTTCGGTGAATGAGCTGGAAGAAAGGCTCAGAAAGGGAGAGCCGGCCATTATCGCAAGGATTCAGGGGAATTCCCTCATACTGGATGCGAGGACCATTGGTGACCAGGAGATCACTGCCGTGGCCCATGCCGTAACGGCAGCGTTGCGGTAAAAACGGTTTCCGAACATATCCCTCTCTAATGCCGGTCACCCCGGGAAGGTGAGGTGCACGATTCCGGGCAGCCCCTGCATCAGCTTATCAGCTGCTGATTCACCTTTATCTTCATCTGCTGTTTGAGTCCCTCAATGTAGGATTTTACCGCCCTGTCCCGCATCTCGGGGAGTGCAGTCTGGCGAAGGGACGCAAGGGCTTGTTCATTTCCTGAAGCCTGGGGAACATCGCTCACCAGGACATCGACAGATTCACCGATGAGCTTGCGCATCCTGGCGAGGGTTAATTCCCGCCGCTTCATGGATTCAAACATTTCCGGGGTCATCCTGTTGAGCTGGAGAGTTCTGACGTAGATCTCCTTATTGAATGTGCCATCGCGCACGAAGGCAGGCTCATTGACGATGGCGTCAGCCAGTTCCCCATCAGACACCCGAATTCCGGCCTTTTTCGCCTCTGTCATGAGCACCAGGTCATCGACGAGGGAATCCAGCACCCGTTGCTTCAGGTTGAGCTTTTTCTCCGCCTCTTCGGTGAAGTTCCCTTGCGAGAGGGTCCGGTAAAATTCCCTGGCCCTATCGTACGAGGTCCAGTATTCTTCAACGGTTATCCGTTCCTTTCCCACTTCGGCGACAGGGACGCCGGTGGATTTATCCATGGTTCCCACTCCCCAGAAAATGAACGAGAGGATCACAATGAAGAAAAGGACATAGAAATACTTTGCATGTTTACGCATTGCCCTGAGCATTTTATACCTCCATAGAGAAAAATTTAATTATCTATATCAGACCGATAAATAGTGTGGAACTTGACGAAGATAGTGTATAACATTTCAATGCCTTTTCGTAAAGTAGTCATCCAGTATCGCCTTGTGATCGAAGGCTATTGATTCCGGGAGTGTTGCCTGGCTGAACAGCATCGCCTCTGCCGCATCATCACCTGCCACCGGTCTTCCCTTCGCCTTTGCGATATAGACGGTGGTGATGGTGTGGTGCCTCGGGTCCCTGTGAGGGTCGGAATATGTGTGAAACTGCCTGACGAGCGCCACCTCCAAGCCTGTTTCTTCCTTTGCCTCCCGTAGGGCTGCAGACTCAAGACTTTCACCGTAATCAACGAATCCCCCGGGAAGGGCCCACCCAAGGGGAGGATTTTCCCTCTTGATCAGGATGATCCCCCCTTCGCACTCTATAATGAGATCTACCGTGGGAAAGGGATTTTTTTTATTCTTCGAACCGCAGGTCGACATCTTTCTCAGGGACAATTGTGGAGACCGCGTGTTTATAGATTAATTGCTGGGTCGACTCCTTGAGAACGATCACAAAATTATCAAAGGCCTTGATCATGCCTTTTAACCTGACGCCGTTGGCGAGATACACCACCACCGGTGTCTTGTCTTTCCTCAGCTGATTCAGGTAATTGTCCTGCAGAGAATTGGACATCGCACCTCCTCACCGGCACCCCTTGAAACTCTTTGAAGCCGGATATCGTTGTCTCTTTAAGGTAATTCATTTTCAATGAATATTGCAATAGCCTCATAGATCTCTTTGCCGGTGAAATGTCCTGTGACATCCACCCATCGCATTCCCTCTTCCCTCTTGAACCAGGTGATTTGTCGCTTCGCATAATTCTTCGACCGCTTTTTAATGAGACGGACCCCTTCATCTAGTGGGTATTCCCCCCTGAGATGGGCAGCGATCTCCTTGTAGCCTATGGCCTGCAGGGCAGTCTTCTCTGGATTCCTCAGGAGCAGGCTCCTCACCTCATCCACAAGACCCGCAGTGAGCATGGAATCGACCCGCTTCTCGATGAGTCCGTAGAGTTCCTTCCTCTCCCGGGTAATGCCGATGCGTATGAAATCATACGGCAAAGGGGTGGTGAGGCTCTCCTGCAATTGAGTGATTCCCCTTCCCGCCTTCAGACAGACCTCCAATGCCCTCACGATCCTCCTCGTATCGTTTTCCATTATTCTGGCAGCTGCAGAAGGGTCAAGTTTCATGAGAGAGGCATAAAGGGAGCCTTTCTTTTCTTCTTCCCTATCGAGGAGTTCTTCCCTGAGATGCCAGTCTGCAGAGGGTCCGGAGAACAGGCCCCGTGTCATTGCCTTGATATACAGGCCCGTGCCTCCCACGACAACGGGTATTTTCCCCTGATAATGGAGCCCTTCTACGATGGGCGTAACATGCTCGATATATTTTCCTGCGCTGAAGGTTTCCGATGGTTCCACGATATCGATCATATGGTGTTTCACCAGCGACATCTCTTGCTTTGAGGGTTTTGCCGTACCGATGTCCATGTGGCGGTAGATCTGCATGGAGTCTGCACTGATGATCTCTGTATTCAGCGATTGTGCAAGGAGAATGGATGCCCCTGTCTTACCCACACCTGTGGGACCAAGGAGGATAATGACCTTCTTCATGTCCTTTTCTGAAGACCTCTACTTTCTCTTGAACATCTTCTTCAGATCGTCCAGGGAAAGGAAGATCCTCGTTGGCCTGCCGTGGGGGCACTGGTCAGGATGCTCGGTATCTTCGAGGCGCTGCAGGAGTTGGTGGAACTCTTCCTGGTGGAGGATGTCCTTGCCGCGCACCGAACTATGGCACGCAATCCTTGCAGCGAGGACTTCTTTCATCCGGCTGAAGGGACGTATCCCCTCCCCAAGGGCTGCGGCAACATCAGAGAGGATTCCCCTCAGGTCAGCCTCTTCCAGGGCTTCGGGGAGGCTCCGCACGACCAGGGTATCATGGCCAAAATCGTCCATCTCCAGGCCCATTTCATGGAGGGTGTCTTTATTCTCAAGAAGAAGGGCGTATTCCTTATGGGAGAGCTTTATCTGTCGCGGGAAGAGCAACGGGTAAGAATTCAGGTTCATTCCTTTCAGGAAATTTTCATAGAGAATCCTCTCGTGCGCTGCGTGGTGGTCTATGAGGGTCAACCCTCCCTTTCCCGCCATAGCGATAAAGGTATCGCCGAGATAGAGAAAGGGGAGAGAAGGCTGGTAAAGAAGGTCGCAGTTCTCAGAGACGCCGCGCTCGCGCATAACGGGTTCTCTATACCCAGGAGAGGGCACTTTCACCCCAGGGCCGGGGAAGGCGTGCATTGATGGCTCGATAAAGGGCGCAGTGTAGTGGCTGCGTTCTTCTTTTATTCCTTCCCTGACAGTGCTGCTCACAAAACGGTGGATGAGGTCTTTGTTCTCAAACCTCACCTCGCGCTTTGTAGGGTGCACATTCACATCTATTCTCCTTGGGTCAATATCCATGAAAAGAAAAAAAACCGGATGCCTATCATGGGGCAAAAGGCCTTCATATGCCTGGTACACTGCATGGGAGATTGTCTGGTCCTTCACCGGGCGCTTGTTGATAAAGATGAGCTGATGGCTCTTGCTGCTCCTGAAATGCTCCCCTTTAGTGACAAAGGCGGTTATCGCGAGACCGGGGTCCTTTGCATGCAGCTCCAGCAATTCTTCTACGAATTCCAGGCCGTATATCTGGAGTATTCTCTCTCTGGGGTCTGATGCCCTGGGAATACTCATGGTCTCCTGTTTTTCCGTAAAGAGTGTGAAGCCGATATCCCAATGAGCAAGGGCCTCCCTGGTGACCCAATCAATGATATGAAAAAGCTCTGTGCGGTCAGACTTGAGGAACTTTTTCCGTGCAGGGGTATTGAAAAAGAGGTCCCGTATCTCTACCGATGTGCCTTGAGCGGGAAAATCCCGTATGTCTTTCACCTCTCCTCCGTGCGCCTCAACGAATACGCCGGAAGGGGCATCCTGCAATCCTGTGACGAGACTCATCCTGGATACGGATGCGATGGAAGGAAGTGCCTCGCCCCTGAAGCCCATCGTGCTGATAGAGAAGAGGTCATTGGCCGAGCTGAGCTTGCTTGTTGCATGGCGTTCAAGGCACAAGAGGGCGTCATCCCTGTCCATTCCACGACCGTTGTCAGAGACCTTAATGAGCCCTTTCCCGCCACGGAGGACCTCTATCCTGATATGAGTGGACAGCGCGTCTATGGAATTCTCCATGAGTTCTTTGACCACCGATGCGGGGCGCTCGATCATTTCGCCGGCAGCAATCTTGTTTCTTACTTCGACGGGAAGGATTTTAATCTCAGCCATGAAATCATTGTAAAGATAGTCCGGGGATAAGGTCAAGGATGAGGCAAGGGGAGAGAGAACGTTCCCGACAAAGACATGGCGAATGGAAACCGGATCCGGGAAGGAGAATAAGGAGCATATGCGGAGGAGAAAGATTTTTGATATAATAGTAGTATATTGAGTGTCCCTGGGGGAGGCCGGAAGGCCTGAGATTTTCCGAAGGCGAGGAAGACCCCAAGAACCTGATCCAGGTAATACTGGCGTAGGGAACGGGAATAAGGAGAAGGGAGAAAATCCTCTATTCCCCATTTAGGGAAAGAGGATTTTTGTTTTTAGGAAAGAATGAGATGAGACTTACGGTGAACGGTGAAGCGTATTGCACCGAAAAGAACACGGTCAGGGAACTTTTGGGGGAAATGGACATAGTGCCTGAGAGGGTTGCGGTGGAAATAAACCTGAAGGTGCTCAAGAGGGCGGAGTACACGGAATATAAATTACAGGAGGGAGACAGTATTGAAGTGGTGTATTTTGTCGGGGGGGGAGGGGGAGCGCAGAGGGTACCCGCAATAAGTGCATAAACGAGGAGGAAGAGCAGGAGGAGGTATGGAAGATACGCTTATCATTAGGGGAATAGAATTCAGGTCAAGGCTCTGGATTGGGACGGGCAAGTACAGGGATTTTGAGGAGACCGCGAGGGCTGTGGAGGCCTCAGGGGCGGACGTGGTGACCGTAGCCGTACGGAGGGTGAATATCACTGACAGGAAGAGCGAGAATCTTCTGGATTTTCTGGACCCCAAGCAGTACAAAATACTTCCCAACACCGCAGGCTGTTATACGGTGGAGGATGCCCTGAGGTATTCCCGTCTCGCGCGGGAGGCAGGGGTATCGGACATGATAAAGCTGGAGGTGATTGGGGATGAGAAGACATTATTCCCCGACACCATAGGGCTATTAAAGGCAACGGAGATACTGGCTAAAGAGGGGTTTATGGTCTTCCCCTATACCAATGATGACCCCATCATGGCCAGGAGGCTTGAAGATGCAGGCGCCGCCGCGGTGATGCCCCTGGGAGCACCCATAGGTTCAGGGCTGGGGCTGAGGAATCCCTATAACATCAGAATAATCCTTGAAGCAGCGAAGGTGCCGGTAATTGTCGATGCGGGCGTAGGGACTGCCTCGGATGCCACCATAGCCATGGAACTCGGCTGTGACGCAGTACTGATCAATACCGCCGTAGCAGGAGCGAAAGACCCCATCGCCATGGCAGAGGCTATGAAACACGCGGTAATTGGAGGAAGGCTTGCGTATAGGGCGGGGAGAATAGCGAAGAAGCTCTACGCAACGGCGAGCAGCCCCCTGGAGGGAATGCTGTAGCTCCAGTGAACGGTAACAGGGGGTAGCCAAGAGGGATGAGGGAGCAGTTGATTGATTTTACCCTCTATCTGATTACCGATAGAAAACTATTCGCTGCGCGCCACTCGCTCTTCAGTGCAGTTGAAGATGCGCTCAAGGCAGGAGTTATGGCGGTTCAGTTAAGGGAAAAGGATTTGCCCATAAGGGAACTGCTGGAACTGGCATGCGAAATGAGGGAACTCACAGGAAAATACCGTGCGAGGCTCTTTATCAATGACAGGGTGGATATCGCCTTGTGCGTGGAGGCTGACGGGGTGCATCTCGCGCAATCGGGCATTCCTGTGTCTGCGGTGAGGAACATGGTGAAAGAAGGGTTTATCATTGGGGCTTCCACTCACAATGTGGAGGAGGCGACCACCGCGGAGAGGGAGGGCGCTGATTTTATCACCTTCGGTCCTTTGTTTGAAACGCCCTCCAAACTTAAGTACGGAGCGCCTTTGGGGATAGATGCTTTGAGAGAGGCGAGAGAAAGGGTCTCTATCCCTCTTTTGGGAATCGGGGGCATAAAACCGGGAAATGTGAGGGAGGTAATGAATTCAGGGGCTTTTGGGATCGCCTTAATCAGCGGCATACTCGCAGAAACT
>Ga0335070_10003743_pt1 | contig 17779 bp, 13 predicted proteins | sample Lox_Sample_13_FD_206722 | JGI IMG/M metagenome (GOLD analysis project Ga0335070, IMG submission 206722) | Soil microbial communities from Loxahatchee National Wildlife Refuge, Florida, United States - Lox_Sample_1.3 | ecosystem: Environmental > Terrestrial > Soil > Wetlands | place: USA...
CCTCGCGCTCTTCGAGGACCTCGCCGACGCAGACGATGGGCGTCAGTCCAGCTTCGAGAGCTGACTTGAGTTTCAAGTTAACGGTGTCGTCGGTCTCGCCGAAGTATTGGCGGCGCTCGGAGTGCCCGATGATGACGTGGGTGGCGCCGACGGCCACCAGCATGGTGGCATTGACTTCACCGGTGTAGGCGCCTTCCTTTTCCCAGTGCAGATCCTGCGCGCCGACGGCGACGTTCGAGCCCCCAGCCGCTTCGACAGCAGCGGGCAGGTCGATGAACGGTAGGCAGACGACGATCTCGTCGCGGTCGTGGTCTTTGACCAGGGGCAGGAAGTCGCGGAAGAAGTCGCGAGTCTGGTCAGGAGTTTTGAACATCTTCCAGTTGGCGGCAATGAGTTTTTTTCTCATGAAGGACCTTTTTAGGAGTTCTTTTCGAAGATAACAGAATTGTCGAGTTGGGAGTGCTTTTCCGCGGCGCGGACATAGGTGCTACAGGTGGACACGTCGAAGAGAACGAAACGAACTTTGTCGACGTGCGCGCAGGATGGCAGCACGTCGGCGATCGTCTTGACCGCGATGGCAGCGGCTTCGTACACGGGGTAGCCGAAAGCGCCGGTGGAAATCGCGGGAAAGGCGAGCGAGCGGATGCCATGATCGTCGGCGATGCACAGCGATTCGCGGTAGCAACTGGCGAGTGTTTCCGCCTCGTGCTGCGTGCCTCCCCGATACACCGGGCCGACGGTGTGGATGACGTACTTCGCGGGCAGGCGGCCTCCAGTGGTGATGACCGCCTTGCCCTCGGGCAGGTAGCTGATCTCGGCGACGATGCGCTTGCATTCCTCCAGGATGGAAGGGCCGCCGGCGCGGTGGATCGCGCCGTCGACGCCGCCTCCGCCCATGAGGGATGAGTTGGCGGCGTTGACGATGGCGTCGGTGGTCTCCTCGGTGATGTCGGCGGGGCCGGAGAATTCGAGCGTCTTGTTGTTGGGAAAAGTCAGCTTGGCCGTTAATTCGGACATTGGAGAAGTGGATTTCTACTATGCTTGTTTACCCAACGGCACACCCTTGGCGAAAGTCATGCGATTCTTGATTACGAACCAAAAATCTGGCAAATACCGAATACTTCAGATGGAGGGCAACATGGACCGGAACCCAATCGACGATTTCCTCATTACCGACCAAGAAGGTCACCTGTCAAAAACAGATGAAGGCTACAAAAAGGATGACGAGTTGACACGTCTCCCAGACCCTAGCAAAGCCAGTAGGTTTCGGCCTATGGAGCATAAGGTCGAGGAGCTCAGTGACGACGGCGATATCTTGACGGATGGATTGAATGCAATCGTCGAAAACCTCAGGCCGAAAATCATCAATCGCAGGCCAAACGTCAAGAAGATTTCATCGAAGAGCTCCAGGCCCAAATCCTAGGCACATACTACTTTTTGTCCGTCAGCGCTTCCACTCCCGGCAGCTTTCGACCTTCCAGGAACTCCAGGGACGCGCCGCCGCCGGTGGAGATGTGGGTGATCTTGTCGGCCACGCCCGCCTTCTTTACCGCGGCCACGGAATCGCCGCCGCCGACGATCGAAGTGGCGCCGGCATTTTCCGCAACTGCCTGCGCGATCTTGAACGTGCCTTTGGCGAACGGCGGCTGCTCGAAGACGCCCATCGGCCCGTTCCAGACGATGGTGCGGGCGCGGGCGATCTCTTCGGAAAAGGTCTCGACGGTCTCCGGCCCGATGTCGAGCGCCATCATGTTGGCCGGGATGGGTTCGCCGTGTCCGACGACCTTGGTGAGCGCGTTGGCGTCCACGCGATCAGCGATCACGTGATCGGTCGGCAGAAGAAACTTGAGCTTGTGCGTCTTGGCCTGCTGCAGAAGATCTTTGGCCAAAGCGACCTTGTCGTCCTCGACCAGCGACTTGCCGACGGCCTCGCCCTGCGCTTTGAGGAAGGTGTAGGCCATGCCGCCGCCGATGATGAGCACATCGACCTTGTTGAGCAGGTTCTGGATGACGCCGATCTTGTCGCTGACCTTGGCGCCGCCCAGGATGGCGACGAAGGGGCGCTCAGGGTTTTCGAGGGCGCGGCCGAGGTAGAGCAGTTCTTTCTCCATCAACAGGCCGGCAGCCGACTTCTGCACGAACTTGGTGATTCCTACCGTGGAGGCATGAGCGCGATGCGCGGTGCCGAAAGCGTCGTTCACGTAGAAGTCAGCCAATTTGGCGAGTTGCTTCGAGAAATTCTCATCGTTGGCCTCTTCTTCGGCATGGAAGCGGAGATTCTCAAGCAAGAGGGTCTGGCCCTTTTCCAGCTTGTTGGCCATTTCTTCGGCTTCAGTGCCCACACAGTCCGGGCAGAAGCCGACGTTCTCGCCGCGGGCAACGCCGCTGTCGAGCAGCATGCGCAGGCGTTCGGCCACGGGCTTGAGGCTCATCTTGGGATTCGGCTTGCCTTTGGGGCGGCCGAGGTGGGAAGCAAGAATCAGGCGCGCGCCGTGACGCAGGGCGTACTCGATGGTGGGCAGCGTCTCGCGGATGCGGGTATCGTCCATGACGCGGCCGTCGTCGAGGGGAACGTTGAAGTCGACGCGCATGAAAATCCGGTGATCATGAAGTGGCAGATCGCGAATTGAAAGTTTGGACATGAGAGCACCTTGTGTCGTCGGTCGTTGGTCGGCAGTCGTTCGGCATTTCTCGCGAGGCAAGGTTCGCTTTTCGTCGTTCGCTATTCGCTGTTCGCAAAATGAATTTCCAGCAGGATAGGACCCGGCTGGCGAAAAGCGAACAGCGAACGACTGACGACCAACGACTGACGACGACTTAAATTTACAAGCCCTTCTTGGCCATGTAGTCGATCAGGTCGCGGACACGGCAGGAGTATCCCCACTCGTTGTCGTACCAGGCGATGACCTTGATGCAGTTGCCGCCGACCACCAGGGTCATGGGAGCGTCAACGATGGAGGAGCGGGCGTCGCCGCGGAAATCCGACGACACCAGTTCGTTCTCCTCGTAGCCGAGATATCCCTTGAGCGGGCCGGACTCCGATGCCTTCTTCAGAGCTGCGTTGACTTCTTCTTTCGTGGTCTTCTTCTCGACGAATGCTACGAGGTCAACCACCGAGACGTTGGGGGTAGGCACACGCATGGAGAAGCCGTCGAGTTTGCCTCCCAGATCCGGGAGCACCAGCTTCAACGCCTTGGCGGCTCCAGTCGTGGTCGGGATCATCGAAAGCGCCGCCGCGCGGGCGCGCCGCAAGTCCCGGTGCGGGAAGTCGAGGATGACCTGGTCGTTGGTGTAAGAGTGAATGGTCGTCATCGTCCCGCTGAGGATCTTGAAGTTTTCGTGCACGACCTTGGCGACCGGCGCCAGGCAGTTGGTGGTGCAGGACGCGTTCGAAATGATGTGATGCTTAGCGGGGTCGTACTTGTCCTCGTTCACGCCCAGCACGATGGTGATGTCTTCGTTCTTTGCGGGGGCAGAGATGATGACCTTCTTGACCGGTCCGCGCAGATGTTTCTTGGCTTCGTTGGCATCGGTGAACTTGCCGGTGGACTCGATGACGAGCTGTGCGCCGACCGACTCCCAGGGCAGAGCAGCCGGGTCTTTTTCTTTGAAGACCTTGATCGTCTTGCCGTCGACCGAGATGCTGTCGGGGCCGGCGGTGATCTTGTGCGGCAGGTTGCCGAGGATCGAGTCGTACTTCAGCAGGTGGGCCAGAGTCTTGGGATCGGTGAGATCGTTGACGGCGACAAAATCGAGGTTCTTGTCTGCGAGCGAGGCGCGAAGGACGTTGCGCCCGATACGTCCGAAACCATTAATGCCTACTTTTACGGCCATGTTGCCTCCGGAAAAAGTTTGGATTACGGCGGAAAACCTTGGGAAACCAGGACAGCCTTTGATGGTAACAGGAGGCGGGAGCTGTCGTAAATGCGTGCCTCACCGGCAATCCTGCGTAGGGTGGAACCCTTTTGTGCTTCTAGGAAAACCGCAAACCACGGGGACACGGAGGTACACGGGGGAAACCACACGCTGAAGGGAATGCCCCGGTTTAGGAGGCTGCAGGAGTGATTTCCAGGTAAGCGTCGGTATTGGGCCAAAGGAACGGGATGCGCGCCAGCCAGTACTTGGCGTTGATGCCTTTGCGCGCCCGCTCGAATTCTTCCGGTTTCATGATGCGCGCCGTGGCCGGAAATTCCGGTCCGGTGATTTTGCCGCGCATCGTGCAGGGAGCGATCTTGACTTGGGGGTTATTGCGGATGCGCTTGTATTTTCCTAATTTGCTGCTGGTCATAACGTAGAGTTTGCCATCGTCCTCGCTGAACCATACGGGCGTGAGTACGGCGATGCCACTCTTTCGAAAGGTCGCCAGGCTGATGTAGCGCTGGCCATGGATTTCGGCGGGGATCACAGGAGCCATGCGGACATTGTAAACGGCACGGGCTGATCTCCGCCGCCAGAGGCGCAGAGGCTCCCGGCCGCAACGGTCGGATAGCGTGCGGAAGGTGGGTTCTGAGCCATGTCCCGGCATATGAAACACTTCCAGACACATTTTGGCCGGAAGTGCCACCTTCTCTAACCAGTCCGGCTCCGGTCGCATACAATAGCGGGCGGCAAGGCGAGCGAGGCAGCGGTATGAGCGAGTCATGGAGACGATGGGAAGGTCAGGTTGTCAATGGGAAGTTTCGCCTGCAAACCTATTTGGGAGGCTCGGAGCACAGCGGCGTTTTCCTTACCCAGCGCGGCGCGGATGAGTCTCAGAAAGCGGCGATCAAGTTCATTCCCGCCGGCGCGGAAATCGCCGCAGCGCGATTCTCGCGCTGGGAACGGGCCGCGAAACTCACGCATCCTGCGCTGCTGCGGATCTTTGAGACCGGGCGCTGCGAACTGGGCGAGGCAAAGCTGCTCTACGTAGTAAGCGAGTACGCGGACGAGGATCTTTCGCAGATCCTGCCGGAGCGAGCCCTAACGCCCGACGAGACATGGGCCATGCTGCTACCCGTCCTCAAGGCATTGTCATATCTCCACGGTCGGGGTCTGGTGCATGGACAACTGAAGCCTTCCAATGTCTTTGCGGTGGGCGATCAAGTGAAGGTCTCCAGCGATACGATCCGCGCCGCTGGGGAAATGCGTGCTGAAGGCCGGGCCCGGGACGCGCATGATCCGCCAGAGGCGGCTCAGGGACTGCAGACCTGTGGGGACGTGTGGTCGTTGGGAGTGGCGCTGGTGGAAGTGCTGACCCAGCGTCCGCCGGCTTGGGATCGGAGCCAAGGGAAATCGCCCGCGATCCCAACGGGGATTCCGGAACCATTCCGTGAGATTGCCGGGCACTGCCTCGAGGTTGATCCGCGAAGGCGATGGACGGTGGCGGAAGTCCTAGCTCGGCTGGATTCGGCCAAGGTGCAAGCGGCGCGATCGCAGGGGCCGCGACCGGAACCGGCGCGGCCGGCGATGCAGAAACCGGCAGCAGGCGTTGCGCCTGGGCCGACGCTTGCAGAAATGGTTGCGAGGTGGTGGCCTTACGCGCTGGTGTTGGTGGCGGTCGTAGTGATTGGACTCATACTGACGACACGATCAAGGACCCCGAGCCCCTCGTCCCAGGCGCAGCCGGCACAGGCTCAGGCAACGCAAAGTCGTCAGGCTGGCGCCACTGCTTCTGATAAATCTCGCGCGGAACAGGCACGGAAGCCCAGTCCGCTTACACCTGGGAAGACGTCCGCGGCGCGAAGAACCAGTGAAGCGCCCGGATCGACGGGAGCGGTTTCTCCCTCGGCAGGGGAATCACCCAAGGCCGGGGGTACGGAGGCGCCATCGGGGGCAATCGTCAAAGGCGCGGTGGCGCACCAAGTACTGCCGGAAGTTTCCCCAAAGGCGCGAGACACAATTGAAGGCAAAGTCAGGGTTCGCGTCCGCGTTCAGGTGGATACGTTGGGGAATGTGGTGGCGGCGAGTTTCGATTCTCCCGGGCCCAGCAAATATTTCGCGCGACTGGCGATGGAAGCGGCGCAACAGTGGAAGTTCGCTCCCGCACAAGTGAATGGGAAGGCGGCAGCGAGCGAGTGGACCTTGAGATTTGCCTTCGGTAGAACCGAGACGGAAGTCTATCCGGTTGAAACGGCGCCGTAATCGAGGTCAGAAGTCAGAGGTCAGATTGCAGAGGTGAGAAGCAACCCTGCAGCGAGAGGAGCTCTGATTAAGTGGCTTCGGAAAAGCGTAAACCACGGAGGGCACCCTTCGACTGCGCTCAGGGCAGGCTCCGGCACACGGAGGATTCAGCGTACTTAATCAGAGCTTCCCTGGATCTGGCCTGCGATCTCGGTGACGGCAGCGCGTCTCAAAAACAAGAATAAGAGCTCTGAAAGGGCCCGGTTTCGGCCGGGCCCTTTCCTCAGAATCTCCGTTTACTGCCGGGTTACCTTGCCTGTCAGTTCGATCTGCGCCGCCGAACGTCCCACGAACACGTCGAAATCGCCGGCGTCAGCCGTCCAGGCGTGTTTCTTCACGTCATAGTAGGAGAACGCGCGGCGATCGAGCTGCACGGAAATGTGCCGGCTTTCTCCGGGGTTGAGGAGAACCTTCGAGAATCCCTTGAGTTCCTTCACAGGACGCGGGACGGCGGCGTGCGGCTCGCCAACGTAAACTTCCGCAACCTCGGCACCTGCCCGGCTGCCGGTGTTCTCGACATCGAAGCTCACTGTGACCGGCTGGTCTCCGGAGACGCTGGCCGGTGTCACCAAGAGATTCTTGTAGGCGAACGTTGTGTAGGAAAGGCCGTAGCCGAACGGGAACAAAGGCTTGGTTGTGGCCTTGTCGAAATGACGGTATCCAAGAAAGACACCTTCCGTGTAGGCGACCTTCCGCTCGCCTGGCTTCGGGTAGTAGTGGTCCGAGACAGCATTGTCTTCCCAGCGCCGTTCGAAAGTGACGGGCAGTTTTCCGGAGGGGCTGTAGTCGCCAAAGAGCAATTGCGCCAGCGCGGTTCCGCCTTCCTGGCCGGAATACCAGGACTGAAAGAGCGCGGGAACATGATCGATCCAGGCGTTCATGTCGGTCGCCCCGCCCGAGGTGATGACCACGATGGTGTTCTTATTCGCGGCGGCGATCTGGCTGAGGAGCTCGTCCTGGGCGGGAGGAAGCTGGAAGGTGCGGTCGGAACCTTCGCTCTCACTGCCGGGATCAAAACCTGCGGCCACGACGACGGCATCGGCGCGAGCCGCCAGCATCTTGGCAGCTTCGCTGACGAAGGTTTCAGGACGAACGATCCCGAGCCGCACGTTCGGCCCGCCCCAGCTCCCGCGGACAAAGTACTCGAAGCGGACCTTGTGCGGTCCGGCGGAGAACGGCACGCGGACTTGGCTGACGAGACCCCTGGCCAGTTCCCAGTTATCGATGACAAGCTTGTCGTCGAGGTAGAGGCGATAGCCGCCACCTTCGCCAGGGCCCTGCACGAAGATCAGATGGCTGCCGGGCGTCGTGGGCGTGAAATATCCCGACCAGCGTGCCGACACCTCGTTCTGATTGATGCCGTCGCCAAGGCGGTGCTCGGCGTTGATGTGCTGAACGGTGCGGGTTACGGCGGGAGGACCTTTTAATTCGGGATTGTTGAACATCTCGGCGCTGATGCCCGGTTGCTTGCCCGCCGCATCGGTTGTGAAGTCGGTGGCCTCAGCCATCTCAACCAGGGTCGGGAGTCCGCGCTCGTAATAAACCTTGGCGTTCGCATCAAGATATTTCGCCAGGCCCTCGAGGTAGCTGACAGCTCCGAACGGTCGCACACCGGCGCTGCCGCCGCCGACGACCTGCGCGGGATAAGCGTCCGGACCAATCACGGCGATGGACTTGATCTTTCCCTTGTCCAGAGGCAGGAGATTGGCATCGTTCTTCAGCAGCACCATGCCGGAGCGCGCGCCTTCGAGAGCGACCTGGCTGCCCTGCAGGTTGAGCAGCGGGATGGACAGGTCCGTCTGAATGCGATCGAGCCAGCCAAACTGAATAGCGACGCGCAGGATGCGGCGGACCTTGTCGTCAATGGTGGCCTCGCTGACTTTGCCCGACTTCACGGCCGGGATCAGGTTGGCGCGGTTCATGAATCTGCCGGAGGGCATCTCGAGATCGAGTCCGTTATTAGCAGCGGCTACGCCGTCGTAGGTCGCGTCCCAGTCGGACATCATGATTCCGTTGAAGCCCCACTCTTTCTTCGCCACTTCGATGTTGATGAAGCTGTTCTGGGTCGCGTGTTGGCCATTGATCAGGTTGTAGGAATCCATAATGGCGCCGACGTGCGCTTCTTTCACCGCGGCTTCGAAGGTCGGCAGGTAAATCTCCCGCATAGTGCGCTCGTCGATGATGGAATCGGCGTCGTGACGCAGAAATTCCTGATTGTTGCCCATGAAGTGCTTGATGGTGGCGCTCACGCCCTGGCTCTGCATGCCGTTGATGTAGGCGACGGCGGTACGGGAGGCGAGGAAGGGATCTTCGCCGAAGTATTCGAAATTCCTGCCGCAGAGCGGCGCCCGGGAAATGTTCACACCCGGACCGAGCATGAAGTGAACGCCACGGGCTCGCGCGTCCTGGCCGATGGTCGTGCCTACACGCTGGGCAAGATCCAGGTCCCACGTAGCCGCCAGACCCATGCCGCCAAAGGTGGTCGAGGGGCCGTAGTTGCGGACTCCGACCGGGCCGTCCGCCATTTTCAAAGACGGAAGCCCGATGTGCTTGATTTCGCGGATGTAGAAGTGGTTGACCCCGCCGATGAGATCGATTTTTTCTTCGAGGGTCAGCTGTTTCAGCAGCGCTTCAGCTCGAGCCTCGACACTCGGATTGGAGCCAGAGGGCGCCTGCGCCCAAACCGCGACGGAAACGACAACCAGGAGAATAACAACTGAACAGAGTTTGCGTGTCATCAGGAAACCTCGCGGGGGAATTATAAACGGCGACAGCGGAGAAACAGTTTTGCCGCGATCAGAGAGCACAGTGACCCCATGATCTTGGCAGTCGAGGCGATCCTGTTGGGTGGAGAGTCGGCCCAGCCGGACGGGACAGACGCCCGTTCCTCCATCGTACGAAATCGGCGGCTGCCGATTTTGGTTGTATCGTGGCGGCGAAGGGTCTAAGGTGCTCGGTTCCAGGCAGGAGAAGAACTATGGCTCACGACTCCACACGGCGTGATTTTCTGAAGAATTCGGGTTGGGCGATTGCTGCGGGCACGCTGAGCACTGCGGCGGAAAAACTGCCTTTGGCGGACGGTGGAAGCGTGCCGTCTGGGAGTGAAATCGCAGTCTGGGTCACGGCCGGCGACCAGCGATTTGCGCGAGTGGCATCTGCCGCCTGGAAGAAGGCGCACGGCTTAGCCGAGAACGCCATCGTTCTCGAGCCGGCGAAGAAATTCCAGGAGGTACTAGGTTTTGGCGGCGCCTTCACCGACGCGGCCTGCTACATGTTCAACCAACTCACGCCCACAGCGCGCGAAAAGCTGTTTCACGAGCTTTTTCATCCGTCGGAGATGGGACTGAGCGTGTGCCGCATCTGCATGGGGTCGAGTGACTACTCTACAAAGGATTACAGCTATGACGATGGCGATCCCGACCCGGACCTAAGCCGGTTTTCGATCGAGCATGATCGCGAATACATCCTGCCCATGCTACGTCAGGCTCGACAGGCGAATCCGGAGTTGTTTTTGTTTGCCTCGCCGTGGAGTCCGCCGGGCTGGATGAAGGCTGGAGGTTCGCTCCTCGGCGGATCGATGCGGAAGCGCTATCTGCCGAACTACGCTCAGTACTTCGTCAAATTCCTCCAGGCTTATGCAGCCGAGGGGGTGCCGGTTCAGGCAGTAACCCCGCAGAACGAGGTGGACACTGATCAGGACGGCAAAATGCCGGCCTGCATCTGGGCGCAAGAGTATGAGATTGAGTTCGTGGGACGTCATCTGGGGCCGTTGCTTGAGCAGAACAAAATTCCGACGAAGACTTGGGTCCTCGATCACAACTACAACTTGTGGGGCCGCGCGGTCGCCGAGTTGGACGATCCCGACGTCCGGAAGTACTGCAATGCCATTGCTTGGCATGGCTACGTGGGGACGCCGGAGATGATGAGCCGGGCCCACGATATGCATCCTGATGCGGAGATGTACTGGACCGAAGGCGGTCCGAACTACACCAGCCCGGATTATCTGACGGATTGGGTCAAGTGGGGGCAGACCTTCACCGATGTGCTGCGCAACTGGTGCCGCTCGATTACGGCTTGGAACCTTGCGCTTGATGAGCAGGGTCGTCCGAATATCGGACCGTTCCCGTGCGGAGGCGTGGTTACGATTCATTCGCAGACACGGGAGACTACCCGAAGCGGTCAATACTGGGCCTTCGCACATTTTTCCCGCGCCATCCGGCGCGGAGCGCGGCGATTTGATTCGCAGAGCAAGCTGGCCGATGTCCGCCACGCCGCTTTCCAGAATCCAGACGGTCAAAACGTGCTGGTGGTGACGAATGCCGGACCTGCCCGCAACGCAACCCTGCAGATCGGGAACCTGCAGAGTGAAGTCAGCCTGGAAAAGGACTCGGTAACGACCTTCACATGGTCGTGAGCCCAGGCGAAGAGGCCCCTTTTGGGAAAAAGCCGAAGCCAGCAGCCGGTGGTGCAGGTCCGAAATCCAAAGCCAGCGCCTAAAGCCGCGTTGATTTCGCGGCTCTTACGGCACGCATAAATGTGTGCCCTGATACGAAGCGCACTCACACCACGGGCTGGGATGATCGGTTGGAGCAGACGATTTTTCGAACGTTTCTGCAATCGCGAAACTCACCAGCACTCCCTCGCGGCCATCACCGGCCCAATCTGTCGCGAAGAACTGCACGACATTGCCGGAGAACAGGCCGAAATGGACGTGTGGGTCGCGTGAGACTCCCATCCGGCACGCGTCCACGCGACATCGGCGCCGCGGAAACTCATTTTTTCTGCCGCCCCGCGCGGAGCTTCTCCAGCACCGCCGCAGTCTGAGCATCGGCCGGATTGAGGCGGTGAGCGTGCTCCAGCACCGGCAGCGCGTCGTCGTCGTCGCCCAACATGTAGAGCGTCGCACCCAAGAGCACCACCGAACCATAGAATTCGGGACGCAACGCCACCGCCTTTTCCAGCGGCGCGCGCGCCTCTCCGTATCGCTGCAAGCGGAAGTAAGTAACTCCCAAGTTATGCCACGCGTCGAACGAGTTCGGATCTAGCTGCGTCGCCCGCTTCAGCGGATCGAGCGCTTCCGTGAACGCGCCCGCATCGCCGAACAACTGTCCCAGCAGCGTGAGTTTCTCCGGCTCGTTGGGATCGAACATGTGGTAGCAGACCTCGTGCGCCGCAGCGACCGGCTGCGTCCGCAACGCATCGGCACAGGCACGCGCGTCCTTTTCCGTGTTTTTGTGTTCGTTCTGGAATTGCGTGTACAGGCCATACTCGCGGTCGGCTTCCTGCTCGCGCCCGGCGCTCGAGTAAGCCCGCGCCAGCCGGTAGTGGACCCGGTAGTCACGCGGGGTGAGCTTTGCCGCGCGCTCCAGCCATTTTGTTCCGGAGGCCAAATCGCCGGCCGAAATACATGCCACGCCAAGGTAAAAGGCGGTGTCAGGATACGGCGGGTTCTCGGCCACCGAACCGAGCTTTTTTATGGCCGAGGCGTAGTCGCTCGCCAGCAGATCAAGCCGGCCTAGATAGTAGGCGATGTAACGCAATTCGCGCGACTCGTGCGACTCGGCGGCCTGCTTGCGCACCCGCTCGAACTGGCGGCGTGCCTCGTCGTTGCGGCCGAGCGTGATCAGGCAGACCGCGTACTGGAAGCGCGCCCGCGGTTCCGCCGGGTCGAGGGCCAGGGCTTTTTCGAATTCGTTCGCGGCCGCCTCGAACAAGTGGTCCTGCATCAGTTTCACGCCCCGGCCGATGTGTGCCTCCACGCCCGCGCGCGGAGCTTGTGCCAGGCACAAGCCCGCCAGGACTAGCATCACCGCCGCCGCTGCCGACGCCCTCCTCATGGCTTGAACCGTGTCCGCGCAATCACACCGGCGCCCTCCTTCACCGTGATTAGCTGGTCAGCGGCCACGCCTTTGAGCGTCTCGCGTGCGCCATTGGGCCACTGGATCTCCAGATCCGCTGCAGACGCGGTGCCCAACCCGAAGTGCAGGCGCTTGTCGCTGCACGACAGGTACCCGGACGAGGCCAGCACGGCTTGCGACTGGCGCCGGTTACCGTAGCCGGCAACGACCACCGCGCCTATCGCGCTGAAGTTCGACTCAGTTCCCACCAGCTTCACCTTCAGCCAGTGCCCGCCGCCGTTTAGGTCGTTGCGCAGCAGCGACGGCGGCTCGTTAATATTCATAATCAGGATATCGACATCACCATCGTTATCGAAGTCGCCGAAGGCCACGCCACGGCTGGCATGCGCTTCGGCGATTGCCGGCCCGGCCGCGTCCAGCAGTTCCTCGAATTTGCCCTCACCCAGGTTGCGGAACAACACCCGCGGCGTCTTGTGCGGGAACTCAGGATGTTTCCGCTCCACCTCGGGGAAGACGCTTCCAGTCACCCAGAACAGGTCCGGCCGGCCATCGTTGTCCAGATCGGTGATGCCGGCTCCCCAACTGACGTAGCGGGTCTCAACAGCCAACCCGGCGCGCCGTGTGACATCCTCGAATCCGCCACGGCCAACGTTCCTGTACAGCGCCACGGTATCTTCGGTGAAATGGGTTTTCAGCACGTCCAACCGGCCGTCGGTATCGAAGTCGCCGATGGCAATGCCCATGCCCGCCTGCTCGCTACCATCTTCGTTTACCGCCAGGCCCGTTTGCAGGCCCTCTTCGGTGAAGGTGCCGTTGCCACGATTGTGGAACAGCAGGCTCGGCGTCGAGTCGCAGGCGACGTAGATTTCCTGCCAGCCATCGCCGTCCAGGTCTGCCGCCACGGCAGTGAGGCCGAAGCCCGGCGCGGCGGCGCTGATGCCGGCACGGTCGGTGACGTCGGTGAAGGTGCCATCCCCATTGTTGTGGTAGAGAATCGGGCGTTCCGCTGCCAGTCCCCGCGGGCCACAGTTGACCGGGACGCCCTTGAAGTTGCAGCTCGGGTTCTTGCCGGTCGGCGGGATCCTGTCGAAGTCGAAAACCAGGTAGTTGGCGACGAACAGGTCCAGGCGGCCGTCACGATCGTAGTCAACCCACGTGCACCCAGTGCCCCAGCGATTGCCAGTGTGCGACAGGCCTGCCGCCTTCGTCACGTCGGTGAACGTGCCATCGCCGTTGTTGCGGTACAAAACGTTCTGAGGCCAGCCGGTGAGAAACAAATCCTCGAATCCGTCGTTGTTGTAGTCTCCGACGGTCACACCGCATGCCCAGCCTTGCCGCACCAGGCCGGCTTTCTCTGTTACATCGGTGAAGGTGCCGTCGCGGTTGTTCTTGTAGAGCCGGTTGGTCACCCCCTCGACCGGTCCTTCCCGGCGCGTGCCGGACAGCAGGAAAATATCCAGCCAGCCATCGTTGTCGTAGTCGAGGAAGGCAACCCCGCAGCCCATCGATTCCAGGATGTAGTCCATGCGGTCCGGAGGCCCATAGATCACCGGAGCGCGCAGGCCCGCGCGGGCGGCGACATCAGTGAAGTGCGCATGAAACGGCAGGCCAGAGGGCTTCCCACGCGGCAGTGGCTTGACCCCTCGCGAAGCCATGCCCCCCAACTCCTGGGCTCGGGACACACCGGTTCCTGCGGCTCCTGCGGCGAGGATGGCAACGAATTCACGGCGAGTCATACCGCGCAGCACCGATTCCCCAGACCGGTGTGCCGCCAAAATCTGAACGGCCTTCGCCGTCGAGGGAACAGACTGCGGGCTGCTTCGAGTTCGGGACACGTCGAACTATCCGTTATGAGCCAATAGGATAACCTGCTACAAAGTCGCGGCGCGGTCTGTCAGTTTAAGGCTCCACGATACGCTGGATCTGATTTGCTGGCAGGTCTTTCAACACCTGGCGCTCGCCGCTGGGCCAGCGGATCTCGAGTTGCTTCACCGTCTTGAACGGACCCAGGCCGAAATGAACGCGCGGGTCGCGTGAGGCGCCGTACCCCGCACTCGTCGACACGATATCGTACTGGCTGGCGCCGTCGTCGGTCGTCAGCTTGACCTGCGCTCCGATCGCCATGCGGTTGCTCCGGGTACCCACCAATTTGAAGGTCACCCAGTTGTTGGTGTTGGCCGAGATGTTGTGGAGGATCCTAGCCTTTCCATTCAATACCGTAACGATAACGTCCAACCGTCCGTCGTTGTCGAGGTCGCCGATGACAGCCCCCCGGTGCGGGGCGGCGATCTGCATGTCCGGGCCCGCTTGCGCGGTCACATCCTCAAACGTCATCTTGCCTAGGTTGCGGAAGATGGAGTTGGGCTCGGCATATGTGCGGCTGGAGAACTCGGCGATGTTGTCGAGCACATTGGCGCGCGCGACGAACAGGTCTTTCCACCCGTCATTGTCAAAATCGCCGACGCCATTGGACCACCCCGACATTTGCAGCGTCGGGCGTGCCAGACCGCTGCGGCCTGTGATGTCGATAAAAATGCCCTTGCCGCGGTTGTGGAAGAGGGGAAAAGTCTCCAACTCGGTGGCCGTGTGCCAGATGTCGGGTAGGCCATCATTGTCCAGGTCGCGAAACTCCGCTCCCATGCCGGAAACGGCCTTGCCATTCTCCGCGTAAGCCACGCCGGCATCCATGGCCACTTCTTCAAAAGCTTTGCCTTGGAGATTGTGGAACAGCGCGTTCGGCATGTTATCGTTGGCGACGAAAATGTCGATAAAGCCGTCCCCGTCATAATCGTTAAAGCCTACTCCCATTCCCTTGCCGAGGTACTTTGAGATACCGGTCTCCTCAGAAACATCAGTGAAGGTCCCGTCGCCATTGTTGCGGTACAGCGTGTACGGCAGCGGCTCGTAAAACTTGGGATGGCAATAGGCTCGCAGCCTGCCTCCGCTCAGGCATACGGGATCCTTGTTCACCTCCCAGCGGCAGTAATTCGAGACGAACAGGTCGAGCTTGCCATCGTTGTTGTAGTCGACCCAGCCAGCAGCCGTGCTCCACATCTTCTGGCCCTTGTATGTCGGCGTGCCAACCCCGGCCTTGTCTGTGACATCCGTGAACGTGCCATCACCATTGTTGTGATAGAGATGGTTCTTCGTGACGCTGGCGACGTAAATGTCCTCCCATCCATCGTTATCGTAATCGCCGATAGCTACACCCATGTCATAGCCATCTCCCTCCAATCCAGCCTTCTCCGTGACGTCCGTGAAGGTACCGTCATGGTTGTTGTGGTACAGGCGGTTGTAGTATTTCGGCGACTCCTTCTTGAGGGATGGAAGCGCGGCCCCGTTAATGATAAAGACGTCCAGGTATCCGTCGTTGTCGTAATCGATCAGGCCAACGCCCGAGACCATGGTTTCCGGCTGGTTCTTGTTCGGAGTGGGACAGCTGTCCGCCACGAACTGCAATCCCGAGCGGCTGGTGACGTCTTCAAAACGGATGGTGCTGATGGCATTGCTGACCGCGGCGACCCCGACTTCCATCGTGAGCGCTACAGCCAGGATCACCCCAACAGCAAGGAAGACGCGAAGCATTCGTGAAAACCAGTCTAGCATAGGGTAGCTGTTGCCCCGTTCGTTCGCTATTGATCGGCGGCCTCCACCAGCGCCTTCAGGCGCTCGAACTCCGCTCGCTCCCGCGCAGCTTCTCGGGTCCGCCCTGCCTGCGCTAGAGCGTGGGAAAGTGCGAAATGCGCGTCCGGACTGCCGGGAGCGAGCTTGACCGCCGTTTGCAGCTCTTCCAGGGCACGATCCGTGTGGTCGAGCGCCAGCCACAGCCGGCCGCATGCCACGTGCGCGACGAAGTTGCCCGGTGCCAACACCACCGCCTCCTTGGCATACTTCAGGCCCTGCTCGTAGTCGGCTGTCGCCAGATATTCAAGAGCAAGTTGGATTCGCGCCGCGCCGTGGGACGGCGACACCTCGATTTCACGGTGAAATTCACCTGCCGCGAGGGGTGGGTGCTCTTTCAGCAAGAACACGCCGTAGAAATAGTGCACTCCGGGCTCTGACGGATAAAGCGCCAGCAGTTGCTTGAACTCCGTCTCAGCCGCAACCCGGTCCTGCAAGGCGATCAGCGCCTGTGCGCGGCCCGCCAGTCGAATCACGGGCGCCTGCGCCCCCGGAAGATCGGAAGGCAGCTTCGGAATGCGCAGGGCCGCGATGCCCAAAGCGTCGAGCAGTTCGGTATCGGAGAACACGGCTTCTCTCGGACCCTCCGGATGCGCCGCGGCGATCTGGTTCGCCGCCAGGTTCAGGCGCGTGAGCGCAATTTCAGGTTGTCCCAGCAGAGTGTTCAGAATGCCATCGTGATAGAGCACCATGCGGCTGAAAGCGGGGTTGGTTCCTAATCCTAGCTTCCAGCCACGTTCCAGCGCGGCGAGTGCCTTGGGATATTGCTTCAGTTGGAATTCGCTCAGGCCGAGCATGGCGAAACCGGGACCGGGCTGCTCATGCTCCACCGCCACGAAGTGCGAGAAAGCATCGCGCGCCTCCCGGAAGCGGCCTACGTCATAGAGCAGCGTTCCCAGGTGCCACCAACCCTCGCTCCAGCCTGGCCGGAGCTTCGTAGCGCGGCCATACAGCCGGATTGCCTCCGGCACACGCTCGGCGGCCAGCGCTGCTTGCGCCCGCGCCGCCAGCGCGTCGAACGACCCCGGACTCGCAGGTATCTGCCCCTGGAGACGCGCTGCCAGGAGCAGCAACATCGTTACGCGCGCAGGCCACAACCCCCTCATTTCCTTTCCATCATAGCAATCCGGAACTGGAGCAAAAAGAAGGGCGGCTCCTTGAAGCCGCCCTCTTTCCGATTCAAACGGATTGAACCGCTAGAACGAGAATTTGATGACCCCCTGCAGAATGCGGTGGCCAGTCTTGTTGTTGGCGAACCCGAACGTGGTGCCGCCGTTTGCGATCGGGTTGCCTAAGCTGTCAAAGCTAAGGTTCAAGCCCGGATCGCCCTTGATGAAGGTACGCACCGGATGGTTCAGGAAGTTGTAACCCGAGAAACGGAACTGCAGTTTCTTGCTCTCGGAGGCTCCAAACGTGAAGTCCTTGAACAGCGACAGGTCGGTGTTAAAGAACCCCGGCCCGGTCATAGGCGGCATCACGTACTGGCCCTGCGTGAGAGGCGTGACCGTACTCGCAAAACACTTGCCGTTGATGTACTGGTGGCTCTGGAGCCCGGCCTTGGGGTCGCAGGTCACTACCGGCATGAGGGTTATGTCCGAAGTGCCAAGGACGTTCTGGTTGCCCGCCAGAATGGGTATGGCGTTCGTGACGCCCATGAAAGTCGTACCGGCCGGGATGTAGGCAGAGTAGTTGAAGTTGTAGCCGGTGGCGATTGCTGCTTGCAAGTCTGCCCCGGTTTGGTACTGGACGATACCCGAGACTTGCCAGTTGTTCGCCACGGCCTTCAAGAACCCGCTGGAACTGGTGATTTTGGGGGTCTGGTAAACATAGGCAAAATTGAAGATGTGCGTCCGGTTATTATTGAGCGTGCCGTAGTTGTTCCTGAGGCTCAGCGGGTCGCCGGTAGCCGCGCCGTTCTCGCCGCGGACGCCGAGCGCCTTAGACCAGGTGTAGTTCGTCATGAAGGTAAAGGGGCCCGCCTGCTTGTTCCACGTCACCTGCATGCTGTTGTAGTTGGAATACATCTTGTGGTCGATGATCTTCAAGGTACCGTAGGGCTGTATCGGTCTTGCTGCCTGTAT